>Ga0214468_1000083_pt1 | contig 27614 bp, 32 predicted proteins | sample RVTome_9_FD_187334 | JGI IMG/M metagenome (GOLD analysis project Ga0214468, IMG submission 187334) | Soil microbial communities from uranium-contaminated site in the Upper Colorado River Basin, Wyoming, United States - RVT155D38 HiSeq ...
CCCATCCGGCTCATCCACGACCGTTGGGTGAGCAAGTACACCGAGCCTTGGGCCGCCGGTCTGGTCGACCTCAAAGCAGATTTGGAGGAAGCGATGGAGAAGGTCTTCGAGATATACATCCGCACCACCCCGGAACGGCTGTGGGCGGCCATCACCGACCCGGCGATCCGATCCAGGTATCACTTCGGTGCAGGTGTCGACTCGACCTGGACCCCGGGGTCGAAGTGGATGCTGGTGCATCCCGGTGCCGGCGGCGCCCTCGCCGAGGGTGAGAACCTGGTGGTGGATCCGCCGCATCGACTCGTGCAGACCATGGACGTTTCCTGGAGCGAGGATGCAGCACGGGAGGGCACCTCCCGGGTGACCTGGGAGATCGAACCGATCGGTGACTCTTGTCGTCTGACGGTCATCCACGACCAGCTCAGGGACGATGCACCCGCCGAGCTGTATGGAGGCTGGCCGATGATCCTGTCGGGACTGAAGACCTGGCTCGAGACCGGCGAGACCCTCACAACTCCGGGCTCACTCATGTACGACCAGACCTGAATCGAAGGAGGAAGAGATCATGCCATCGACCACCATCACCGATGTTCGGACCGTAGGGATCGGTGTCCGAGACCAAGACGCCGCTGTTGCGTTCTTCGTCGGCACCCTCGGCTTCGAAAAGCGTCTCGACGCGCCGATCGGTCCGGAAATGCGATGGATCGAAGTCGCACCGCGCGGTGCCACGACTTCAGTAGCCCTCAACCCAACCGAGAGGCCGGCCGGGGTCACAGCCGACACCGGCATCCGCTATGTGGTGCCCGACGTCGATGCCGAACATGCGGCGATGCGCAGACGTGGGGTCGATGTCGGGGAGGTGATGCGTTGGGATGGTGTCCCCCCGATGTACAGATTCGACGACCCCGACGGCAACCGCCTCTACATCGTGGAGGAAGTCCGATGACCACGACCCAACCCGTCTCCGAGAAGCTCGACAAGACCTTCACCGCCACCCTGGAGAAGAGCCCCGCCCGAGGCGGATGGACCTACGTCGTCACCGACTGGACGGCTGAGTTCTTCGGCACTCGGGGGCTGGTCAAGGTCTCCGGAACCGTCGACGGCCACGCCTTCCGCAGCTCATTCATGGCGCTCGGTGACGGCACCCACAAGCTCCCGATCAACTCCGACCTCCGGGCCACAATCGACAAGGGCGAAGGAGACACGGTCACCATCCACCTCACTGCACGGCACCGGAGGTAGCTGCGCTCGGCTCCGGGGTGGTGTCCGCGGAGTGGTCTAGCCTCTCAGGCCGGAATCCGCCCGCCCTACCCGGAGGAAACCGGTGACCGTGTTGGATTGGCTACTCGATTCTGACCCCGCGATCCGGTGGCAGGTGATGAGGGATCTCACCCACGAGCCCGCAGATGTCGTCGCCGCCGAGCGCGCCAAGGTCGCCACCGAGGGTTGGGGAGCACAGCTGTTGGCATTGCAGGACGCAGACGGTCAATGGGGCAGAGATGTGCTTCCCGCCTCGAGTCAGGGCGCGGGGGAGGGCCTGCCCGACGTCGGCACTCGGAAACTCCTGCGCGAGCTGCACGAGGTCTCCCTGGACCGGCTCGCCGGATACCTGGACCTCGACCCAGGGACCCTCTCCGCCTGGGAGAACGACCCGAGCCCGAACCCGGAGGTCGACGGCTTCGACAAGTACCGCTCTGTGCTGAATTGGATGAGGAACTCCATAGGCACCTTGAAGCCGTTCTGGACCTCGACGACCTACACCCTGATGCTCCTGCGTGACATGGGACTCGAGCCTGCCAGTGGGCAGGCTCACCGGGCGGTAGCGCCGGTCAGAGACAACAGCAGGTGGGACCACGATGGGCAGCGATTCTTCGACGGAGAAGTCGAGCCGTGCATCAACGGGAAGGTGGTGGCCCTCGGTGCCTACTTCGGCCAGGACGTCGACGGTATCGTCGAACGACTCCTCGGTGAGCAGCTCGACGACGGTGGTTGGAACTGCGAGGCGGAGAACGGCTCGGTCCGGTCGTCGTTCAACACCACGATCGCGGTCCTCGAAGGCCTGCTGGAGTATGAGGCCGCCAACGAACCTTCTCCGAATGTGAGCGCCTCCCGTCTCGAGGCCCAGGAGTACCTGCTGGAGCGAGGCATGTTCCGTCGTCTTTCAACCGGCGAGATCGCCGATCCCGCCTGGACACAGTTCTCGTACCCAACGTATTGGCACTATGACGTCTTGCGCGGGCTCGACTACCTACGGAGTGCCGGCGCCGAACCGGATGAGAGGTGCGCCGAGGCGATCGCGCTCCTGGAGAGAAAGCGGGACTCTGAGGGACGATGGCCCTTGGAGAACACCCATCCCGGTCGGGTTCACTTCGAGATGGAGGAGGGCGACGGCAAGCCGAGTCGGTGGAACACGCTGCGCGCCATGCGTGTGTTGAGATGGTACGGAGGTGAGCCAGACCAATACCTGTTGTCGTCTCTCACCCACCCGGAAGACCGGGTTCCCTAGAACGTGACGACCTTGTCGGCCCAAATCGTCCAGTTGCCGAGCTCTTCCAATGTTGATCGGTGGACGCCCTCGACCAGCAAATTGTCCGTGATTCCTCTCGCATCGAGGCAGGTGGTGCAGGCACCGATCAGGACGTCTCGTCGGACCAGTGAGGCGAGCATGCGATCGAGGTGGTAGTAGCCATCGGGCAGCTTCTGTCCGGCCATTGCGGAGGTGACCGCGTCCCCCATCAGGAAGAGCCTGACCTCGGCTTCCTCCCGTCCGGCGACCTCCCGGGCGAGGCGGAGGCCGTTGAAGCACTTCTCGGTCCCATAGGGAGGGTCGTTGAGGACGAAAAGCACTTTCGTCGCCGACGTGGTCTGCTGCCTTTCATCGAGGGTTGTGTTCATGACTCATATGTCAATGCCGGGAGCCGCAGGCAAGTAGAGGCTTAGGTCCCATATGCGAGCGAGGCCCTCGGAAGCGTCTCTCTGAGCCGGACGATCACGTCGACACCGCTGGCGGCGGTGATGGCTGCAACGATCACGATGGCTGTCTCGATCGAGTAGATATCGGCCAGCACACCTGCAAGTACCGCGCCGACGGCGAATCCGACATCTCGCCACAGGCGGTACACGCCGACGGCGGCGCCTCGCCACGTGGGGTGGGCAACGTCGCTCACGGCGGCGATGAGAGTGGGATACGCCATCGCGGTCCCGGCCCCGAAGAGCACACTCCCTGTCACCCAGTACCCGATGCTTCCACCCGCCGCGATCAGGAGAAGCCCGGCCGCCTCGGTGAGCTGGCCGGCGGCTATCAGCCATTTACGGCCGATCCGGTCGGAGAGGGCTCCGGTGCCGAGCTGGCCGATTCCCCATACGGCGGGGGCAATGGCGACGAGTGCGCCGATGGTGGAGAGCTTCAGCCCGGCGCCGGCGTAGAGGAGGGGGAGCAGCCCCCAGGCCATGCCTTCGTTGAGGTTGTTGACCAGCCCGGCCTGGGAAGCCGATGACAGGGTCTTGTCCCGCCAGCTGGTCAGGGCGAATACTTGTCCCGGGGTGAGGTCTCCTGCCCGGGCCTCCGGATCCCGGGCAAAGGCGGCGACTTCGTGCACCGCGTGCTCTCTGGTCTCCCGGACGAAGAGGGCCGAGAGCCCCAATCCGAGCGCGGCGAAGGCGATGCCAAGGAAGAATGGCGCCGGCCGAAGCCCGGCGATCTCGGCGATGGCGCCCGTGGCCCATGCGGCCAGGGCAACTGCGCCGTACCCGGCGGCTTCATTGAACCCCATGGCGGTGCCCCGACGACGCGGGCCGACCAGGTCGATCTTCATGATCACGGTGACGGACCAGGTCAGACCCTGGTTGACCCCGAGGAGGATGTTGGCGGCGATGATCCATTCCCATGTCGGCGCCCAGATGAGTAGCAGCGGGACGGGCAGGGCGATCAGCCATCCGGCGACGAGGACCGGCTTGCGCCCATACCGGTCGGCGAGCCGGCCGGCGAAGTAGTTGACGGCGGCCTTCGTCATACCGAAGGCGGCGATGAAGGACAGCATCCCGGTTCGGGCCGTCATCCCGAACTCCGATTCGGCGAGGAGGGGCACGACGGTTCGTTCCTGACCGACCATCCCGCCGACCAGGGCGTTCACCGCCACCAGGAGCAGGAACTGGGGGAGATTCTCTTTGAGCCCCAGGACGACCGATTGGCCGCTGCGGCGAGTCACCCTTCGCTGACCAGAGTGCCGAGCCGCGCCGGCTCACCTGCGAACACGGCGGTGTCTGAATGGCCGGCACGAGCGAGGAGGCTGGCGGCGGTCATCGCCCGCTCACCGCGTCCACAGTGGACCAGCATTGCGGTTCGGGGCAGATCATTGGCCGCCTGCGCAAGTTGGCCCAGCTCGATGTGGATTGCCTCCGGCAGGTGGCCGGACCGGTGCTCGGAGCTCTGACGCACGTCCAGGATGGCTCGGGCCCTGTCGGGATGGTCGATGATGGGGATCCGAGAGACCGATCGTCGCGCCTGCGTCCATGCTGCGATCCCGCCGGCCAACTCGCCGAGGACGTTCTCGAATCCCACGGTCAAGGCCGCCCACACCAGATCCTGACGATCCACCTCAGCGTCGGCGATGAAGACAAGGGGGGTGCCACGGGGAACCAGCCACCCCAGCCAGGTGGCGAACTGGCTTCGCCAGGGATTCGACAGCGCTCCTGGCACGTGGCCATCGGCGAAGGCCTCGATGCCTCTGACATCGACCATCTCGGCTCCGTCGGAGATCGCCGCATCCATCTCGGCGACGGTCAGCCTGGGAAGAGGCGAGAGCGGCGTCCCATGGACTCGGGCGCCTTGCCGGTTCACCTCCCGCAACTCGAGGAAATAGGGGGGAAAAGACCCGTAGCCGGCGAGCAGGCTCGTTACGAATGTGTCCTCGTCGGGATCGTCGGCGAACAACGGATTGGACCGCCGCTCGACTCCGATGGTCGTGGTCCGTTCCGAAGCCGAGCCGACCGAACAGAAGGAACCGGCGCCATGGGTCGGGTAGACGGCCAGACTCTCGGGCAGGGTGAAGAGACGCTGCTTGATCGATCGGTAAGCGGCACGAGCCAGCGGCTCGGTCTGGTCGACTGTGAGGAGATCGGTGCGGGCAACTCCGCCGGTCATGAGCGTTCCTCCTGAGAAGAGGGCAACCGGCGTGGAGTCGTCCAGGAGAAGATAGGAGAGATGCTCGGGAGTGTGTCCCGGGGTGGCGATCACTCTCAGTGCCAATCCTCCCAGGTCGATCTCGTCTCCGTCGTGGAGGCGTCGGTGCGGATAGGCGAGATCCGACCCGGCCGGGGCCCACAGCTCGGCGCCGACGGCGCTCAGCTCCCGGCCACCGGAGACGAAGTCGGCGTGGAGATGGGTCTCGACCACGAACCTGGCCTCCAGACCCAGCCGATCCAGCTCGAACATATAGGGTCGAGGGTCCCGTTCCGGATCTACCACCAGAGCTCCACCGTCGCCGAGATCCACCAGATAGGAGCTGTTGCCCAAGCCCTCATCGACAATCGCATTCACCGACATCGCCACACCTTCTCAAGCCATCGTTTGAGTATGATGCCGTGGTCTGGCAGGATAATCAAGCCGACGTTTGAATATTGATACCTCATAGGGACTGATTTGAGGACAGGAGATAGACGAAAAGCCAAAGACGCCCTTTTCGAAGGGTTCGCCGCCATTGCCGCTGCGATGGCCTCTGGTCGCCGCGCCGAGATCGTGGAGGTGCTTGCTCAGGGAGAGCGGACAGTAGAGGAGACGGCGGATGCGATCGGCCAGTCTTTGGCCAACACGTCGCATCATCTCCGCACCCTGGCCCGGGCAGGACTTGTCGCCACCCGCCGTGAGGGCACCCGCATCTATTACCGGTTGGCATCGGATCAGGTGCTGGACTCCTGGCTTGCCCTTCGCCGGCTGGCAGCCGAACAACTCGACGACATCGAGGATCTGGCCCGCGCCTACCTGGGCGACCGCACCGATCTCGAGGTGATCAGCCGTGGCGAGCTCGAGACGAGACTCCGGGGTGGGGACCTGGTCCTGATCGACGTTCGACCCGAATCGGAGTATGAGGCGGGACATCTGCCGGGAGCAACATCCATCCCGCCGGATCAACTCGAAAGGTTGGACCACCTCGTGTCCACCATCCCCCCCGACCAGGAGATCGTCGCATACTGTCGCGGCCCCTATTGCGTTTTCGCCGACGATGCCATCCGGCATCTGGCGGGCCAGGGCCGGTCTGCTACCCGGCTGGTGGAAGGCGTTCCCGAGTGGCGTCGGGGGGGCGGTGAGGTCGAGACAGGGAGATGAAGAGATGACGGAAGAGTTCGACATGGTGATCGTCGGCGTTGGAACCGCCGGTGAGGACCTGGCCCTGCAGCTGCTCGACGCGGGTTTGGAAGTAGCGGGCATCGAGCCTCGGCTAGTCGGGGGCGAGTGCCCATATTGGGCTTGCATCCCATCCAAGATGGCGATCCGCGCCGCCAACCTCCTTGCCGAAGCTCGGCGGGTCGACGGTGTCGCCGGTCGGGCGCAGATCACACCTGACTGGTCGCAAGTGGCCACACGGATCCGAGAGGAGGCCACGGCAAACTGGGACGACAGCGCCGCCGTCGCCCGGTTCGAGGGCAAGGGGGGCCGGCTGGTTCGAGGATGGGGCCGGCTGACGGGGCCACGATCCGTTGCCGTCGGTGAGCACACCTTTCATGGACGGCTCGGCGTGGTCATTGCCACCGGGTCGAAACCGGCGGTCCCGCCGATACCCGGTCTCGCCGATGTTGCCTACTGGACGACCCACGAAGCCATCGCCGCCGACCCGTTGCCGGGCTCGATGGTCGTCCTCGGTGGCGGGGCCGTCGGGTGTGAGCTTGGCCAGGTCTTCTCCCGTTTCGGCGTCGAGGTGACCATCGTCGAAGGCCGGGATCGGATCCTTCCCTTGGAAGAGCCGGAAGCGTCCCTGCTGATTGGATCCGTGCTCGAGAGCGAAGGGATCGACGTCCGCACCGGTATGCGGGTCGAGAGTGCCGGCGGGGCCGATGACGACGTGGAATTGACGCTGGAGGGAGGAGCGACTGTCTCTGCGAATCGGGTTCTCGTGGCCACCGGGAGGACCGTTGACCTCTCGGAGTTGGGTCTCGACTCGGCCGGGGTCGTCGCCAACGGGCGTTTCATCGATGTCGACGACCGGATGCGCGCCGGTGACGGCATCTGGGCGATGGGCGACATCACGGGGAAAGCAATGTTCACCCACGCTGCGCTGCAACAGTCGGCGACGATCGCAGGCGACATCCTGGGGCGCGACCAATCACCAATCCGGTACGAGGCGATGCCCAGGGTCACCTTCACCGACCCTGAAGTCGGATCGGTCGGGCTCAGCGAAGCCCAGGCCGAGGAACGGGGGCTCGATGTTGCCGTTGCGGTCAAGAACGTCCCATCGACATTCCGCGGCTGGCTACACGACACCAACATCCAGGGCTTGATCAAGCTGGTCATCGATACCGGTGCGGGGACATTGGTCGGGGCCACCGTGGTCGCCCCCAGCGGCGGAGAGGTGCTTGGGCTACTCAGCCTCGCCGTTCATCAGCGGACACCGATAGACGCTCTTCGCAGTTTGACCTATGCCTTCCCCACCTTCCACGGTGGAATCGGTGAAGCTCTCGGTGCCTACGCCCGAGGCACGGGCACGGTGATCGACCCTGCGTACGAAACGAGCGGCCACCTCCTGTGATCTGAGGGAGGAGGGTCCTCCTGAGACCCTCCGGCCGGCCCGTTGTTCGAAACCGGCCCAGGGCAACGCCTGAGGTCTCAAAGACCGGTGATCTCCAGGCCGAGCCAGGAGGCCAGGTCTTCGATCTCGGCGTGCACTGCACTTTTCGTCGCCGGGTCGAACGGCACGTCCTCGTGGATGGCGTGCACCTGGAGGACCCCGTGCTTGCGGTCAGCCTTGGCGTCGAGTTTCCCGACGAGGCGATCATGGTGAAGCACGGGCAGGGCGAAGTATCCCCAGCGGCGCTGCGCCTGCGGCTTGTACATCTCGAGCACGTACTCGAACGCGAACAGCTCGGCGGCGCGCACCCTGTTGTGCACCAGCCGGTCGAACGGGGAGAGCAGGGCGGTGCGCCCGGAGAACGGCTGGCCCAATGCCTTGGGATCGACTCGCCACACCCCGGGCAATCCCTCGACGATGGCCGGCTCGCCCACAACGCCGACGCCATGCGGCTCGAGGGGCACGGCCTGCGCCTTGTCACGGGCGATTCCCAGGGATTGGAGTCGTCTCTCGTCTCTGATCCGGCTCGCTTCTTCGGCTGGGATCTCCCGCACATCGGGGTACACCCGTTCGGCCAGGTCCCACAGACGTTGGCGGCCCCGGCGACCGGCGATGGCGACCTCGCCGCGCATCATGAGGAACTCCAGCATCTGGGTGACGTTGCGGTCGTTGGTCCAGCCGGTCGATCCCCACGGGACCACGCTGGTGTCGGGGATGTCTCGGGAAAGGAGCGGCCCGGCCCCGCCCAGCCGCTCCAGGACGTCGCGGCGGAAGCTCTCGTTGTCTTCGAGCCACCGCCTGGGACGCTCGCGGGCGGGCGAGGCGGCCATGCCCGCGAGGAAGAGGCCCAGGTCGGCCATGGGCCGGATCATCGCGTTTTGCTCGAACAGGGTCCGATCGTCTTCGAGGGCCTTTCGGAGCTGCTCGGGCCGGTAGGAGCAGCCAATGCGGCTCCAGGCGACGAGGTCGGCGCTGGGGGCGATGGCGGCGGTGGGGTCGATCTGCAGGAGGTTCAGTCGCTGCACGACCTCAACCAGATCGGTGGGTCGCGGGGAATCGAGGAGCTGGGCGCGGACCGCGATGCGCCTCGCCTCGACGAGATCGAGATGGTGGGTCTCCACGATCGAAGGCTATATGCCTCCGAAAAGGGGGCGTTACCTCCATCGTTCCGGGCCAGACTGGTATGAACCTGGTTGCGGTCGGCTCCGCTCGGCGTTGGTCAGACTCCGCGCTTCGAGATGATCCGCTGGGTGCGCTGCTCCACCCACTGAGGTGAGAACACAGGGACGATCGTCGCCACGACGTGAACGACGAGCCCGATGACCCAGATCAGCAGCGGCCACCAGAACCACCACGATCCGTTGTCGCCGCGGGTCGCCCAGTTGATGGCGACCAGACCGGCATTGATCACGAAGAACACCAGCAAGTGGATGTACAGACCCTGAACCATCTCTGCCCGCTCCCGGGCCTGCCGGTAGGCCTCATCTGGGAGGCTTTCCGTTGTCGCTTCAGTCGAAGCAGTGAGATCGGTATCCATCATGATGACGACCGTATGACAGGCGCATGACCCCTTGTAGGGCCATATGGCCCCAACCGCCACCCTCGACTCACCTCGAACACGACCGGCTCCGACAGGGGCCAAAGGCTCTACCCAATGGCCATCTCGAGGGCTGACAATGTCACCGCGGACAATGAGGGACGTCCGCAGGAATGGAGGTGGACGCAATGGAATGGGATCTCGGGTTGCAAGGATTGGCTGTGCTCGCAGCGATGTCACTCGCCTTTGGTGTCGTCGCCCAACTCTTCTTCGGAGAGACGACGACACGCTGGCTCTGGGCCATCGTCGCGACCTCACACTTCCTTGGTGGCCTTCTCATCAGCGAGGTCTGGTTTGGGTGGGCGACCGAGGAGGAACTGCAACCGAACATCGACGGGCTGTCGTTCGACGAAGTGCTTCTCATCGGGGTGATCCCCGCGGTGCTGGCCGTTTTCGCCACCTGGTACTTCGCACGGAGGCATCGTCGCGCGACCGCGGGCGGCACTCCGGGTGGAGGCGAGTCGGTCGGCATCCCCCCGTCAGACATCGGACACGACCGGCGTGAGGTCATTTCAAAGCAATAGACGGAACCCTGTTGGGTAGCCGTGGGGAACCGTGGATCAGGTGCCCTGCATGAGTGTTTCGATGTGGGTGTGGACCAGGTCGGGGAACTCGAGATAGCTGAAGTGCCCGCACCCCTCGAGCACGGTCAGACGGCCTCGGGGCATCGCGTCGGCGATGCGGGCCGCCGCCTCGACGGGCACGAAGTCGTGTTCTCCGTGGAGGACGAGTGTGGGAATGTCGAGGCGGCTCAACGCCGGGACGAGGTCGTAGCCCGGGGATGACCAGGTTTGGTCATAGAGCCGGTACTCGATCGCCCGAGCCTTGCGGACCGACTCGTTGTCGAAGTGAGTGCGGAGACGACCGACGACCCGTTCGACATGGTCTGCAGTCGGCAGGGCCGCCCGGAAGTGGATCCGGTAGTACTCCGCCTCGGCATCGAGATCGCCGTCCTGATAACGATCGGCCGACCTGATCGACTCCATCCGCTCGATATCCCGAGCCGGCCGGATGCGGCCAAGATGCTCTCGGAACCGCAAGAGGTCGTGGTGCGAGGCGGGTGCGGTGTTCATGAGGATGAGGTTGGAGACATGATCGGGATGGCTGATGGCGTATTCCATGGCGAGGATCCCACCCCATGAGTGGCCGAGGACGGCGAACGAATCCAAATCAAACCGGCGGCGGATCGATTCCAGGTCCTCGACGTCGGAGCGAATGCCGACGTCCTCGGCCTGAACACCTTCGCCCGACCTGCCACGTCCCCGCTGGTCGTAATAGATGAGACGGAACGAGTCGGCTAGACGGTCCATCTCGGGGAGTAGATAGGAGTGGTCGAAGTCCGGCCCGCCGTGGAGGATGATGATGGGCATGCCCTCGCCGATCTCTCGGTAAAACAGCTGCGCAACCCCGACCGGGATGTGGCCCTCAGGGGCGCCAGGGAGATCCAACGTTTCGGCGGTCACTGTGGCGCAATCTTCGGTGACTGCATGTCCACCGAGCAAAGCTACTACCGGTATAAGCGAGGCCGACGAATACCTCCGTTCCGTTAGCCTCCGCCGGTGCCCACGGAGTTCTGGTCGTTCGTCGCGGTGGCCACTGTCATCGTGATCGTGCCCGGGGCGGACATGGCGCTGGTGGCTCGAAACACCCTCATCGGGGGTCGGTCCGCCGGGCTCAGGACCGCCACCGGCACGCTCCTCGGTCTCGGCGTCCATGCCGGCGCGGCGTTGATCGGGCTATCTGTTGTGATCGCTGCTTCGGCGACCGCGTTCAACGCGGTCAGACTGGTCGGTGCCGCATACCTGGTTTGGTTGGGATTGCAGACACTGTGGCGGGCCCGCAATCGGCCGCCCGGGGTGATCCCCGATGAGCCTGTCACGAAGTCGTCGCCCCGTCATGCTCCCCTCGTGCAGGGCATCCTCACCAATGTCTTGAACCCGAAACTGTCCGTGTTCTTTCTGTCGTTCCTACCTCAGTTCGTCGATGGCTCCAGACCTGCCACCCCCCAGATCCTGGTGTTGACCGGCACCTTCATCGCAATGGGGGCGATCTGGCTCGGCACCTATGTCGTCGCCGTCGACCAGCTATCAGGCGTGCTGACTCGACCGGTGGTGAAGCGCTGGCTCGACCGCGTCATCGGCATCACCCTCGTCGGGCTCGGCATCCGTCTTGCCGTTGCCAGAACCGACTGAGCCGGCGCCGGCTTCAATCTTCTCCGTCGGTGCTGGCCCAAGCGGAGGAGAGGCACCGGGGTTTTCGCCCCCGACGTCGAGCCGAACCTCAGGCGGTGTGGCGGAGCCGGTCGAGACCGTCGAGAAGCAGGTCGAGGCTGAACTCGAACTCGGCCTGGTCGTCGCACCAGCCGAGAGTGGAGTCGGGGTCGTCGTGGCTGATCTCCATCAGCATCCCGGTGAGATAGGGAAGCTGTTCGGCGAATTGCTCGAGCATCTCACCGGATTGGTCTGACTCCTCGTTGCCCGGGTTGAACAACTCCTGGCTGAAGCCCAGGGCCTTGCTCCCCAACGCATGCATGGCGTGATGAGCCAGGTCGTAGGAGAAGCCTCCCTCTCGGAAGATCCCGAGCAGACCTTCGAAGTAGAGCATGATCGCCGGGCTCATGTTGGTGCGCTGCTCGATCACATCGGGCGCCCAAGGATGGGCCAGCATCACATCACGGGCGGCGAGAATCCGCATCCGCATCGCCGACTTCCAGTCGTCCTCGGGGTTGGGTCTGTCGATCGAGCCCACCACTTCGTTGAGCTCGGTGACGATCACGTCGACCACGCCGTCTAGCACCGCCTCCTTGTTGGCCACGTGGTAGTAGAGCGACATGGCCTCGACTCCGACCTCGTGGGCGAGGTTGCGCATGGTGAGAGACTCGAGCCCGGCTCTGTCGGCGAGCTCTACTGCGGCGCGCAAAACCCGGTCTTTGCTAAGGGGTACCCGGGAATCGGTCCTCGGCTCGGTTTCCGTGGCCATCTTCACACCACCTCGGCTCTCATCTTACCGTACGAAGTAAGGGCTTGACAGCCTTACGTTGTATAGGTACCTTACGTCATACGACTTACAGCGTACGAAGGAGATGGAGAGGATGTCGGAAGCGAAGCGACTCGATAGGGGTGGTGTCGGTGCGGGCCCAGCCGCCAACGATCAGACGGACAGGATGATGGCGATCGTCTATCACCGGTATGGACCCCCCGAGGTCCTCGGATTGCGCGAGGTCGGCAGTCCGGTGGTCGGGGACGACGGGGTGCTGATCCGGGTCCGCGCTGCTTCGGTCAATCCTTACGAGTGGCATTTCATGAGAGGCGAGCCGTATCTCGCCCGGCTCCAGATGGGTCTGAAGCCCAGGACTGGCCGTCTGGGAGTGGACGTGGCCGGGACAGTCGAGGCGGTGGGCAGAAAGGTCACCGAGTTCCAACGTGGCGACGAGGTGTTCGGCACGTGTGAGGGCGCCTTCGCCGAGTACGCGGTCGGAAGTGAGACCTCCCTGGTTTCGAAGCCGGCCAACGTGAGCTTCGAGCAGGCAGGTGCCGTGGGCATCGCCGCCTTCACCGCGATGCAGGGTCTCCGCGACTTCGGGAGCGTGCGGGCCGGGCAGACGGTATTGATCAACGGTGCCGCCGGAGGGGTGGGTACCTTTGCCGTCCAGTTCGCCAAGGTGTGGGGTGCCGAGGTCACCGCCGTGTGCAGCACCCGCAACATCGACCTGGTCCGATCGATCGGGGCCGATCACGTGATCGACTACACGCGGGACGACTTCACCAGGGGCGACCAAGGTTACGACCTGATGCTCGACCTGATCGGCAACCACTCATTGTCGAGGTGCCGGCGCGTGCTGACTCCGAATGGGACCTTCGTCATGCTCGGTGGCCAGAGCGGTCGCTGGATTCGACCCATGGATCGCGTCCTCAAGACGTTGCTCTCGTCGCCGTTTGTGAGCCAGAAACTGGTCCTGGGCAGGGCGGCCTGGAGAAAGGACGACCTGCGGGCCATCCGGGAGCTGCTGAGAACGGGGCAGGTCACCACGGTGATCGACCGTACCTACCCGCTGAGCCAGGTCGCCGAGGCAATCCGCTATCTGGAAGAGGGGCACGCCAGGGGCAAAGTGGTCATCACAGTCTGAAACGGAACCAGGAGAGAGGAACGCACCACATGGAATTATCGAAAGAGTCGAAGTCGGGGCGGCCCCACAGCACCCAGCCGATCGAACACGGGATCGATCGTCATGCAACCATGCGGGCCATGGTCCAGGATCGGTACGGCGCCCCCGAGGAAGTGCTCCAACTCGGTGTGATCCCCAAGCCGACCCTCGGCGACGGCGAGGTCCTGGTGCGAGTCCGGGCCGCCGTGGTCAGCGGGACCGACTGGCATCTGCTGAGGGGTCTGCCCTATGTAGCTCGTCTGGTGACCGGTCTGCGCAAGCCGAGGAACAGGGTGCCCGGGCTCGAAGTCTCGGGAACGGTCGAGGCGGTGGGCAGGGCCGTCGAGTCGCTCGCCGCAGGCGATGAGGTGTTCGGCTGGTGCGACGGGTCCTTCGCCGAGTACGCCGTCGTGCCCGAGGATCAGCTGTTGCCCAAACCTGTCAACCTCACCCTCGAAGAGGCCGCGGCAGTGCCCATCGCCGCTTTCACCGCTCTGCAGGGGGTTCGCCTGGCGCAGGTCCGGCCGGGGCAAAAGGTCTTGATCACGGGAGCCTCGGGAGGGGTCGGCACCTACGCGGTGCAGATGGCCAAGCTGCAAGGGGCGGAAGTCACCGGAGTATGCAGCACCGCGAAGATGGACCTGGTCCGATCACTCGGCGCCGACCATGTCGTCGACTACACCAAGCAGCATTTCACGGAGAGCGGCGAGCGCTACGACGCCCTCATCGACCTCTACGGGAATCCCTCGTTGTCGGACTGCCGCAGGGTGCTCAAACGCAGGGGGACGCTGGTGTTCATCGGAGGGACCGGCGGGAAATGGTTCATGGGCGTGGACCGTTGGATCCGGGGTCTGCTGATGGCCCCGTTCTTGCGGTTGAAGGTACGGCCGCTCATCCACAAGGACAGCCACGAGGACCTGGTCGCGATCAGAGAGCTCATCGAAACGGGTCAGGTGAGACCGGTCCTGGACAGGACATTTCCGCTGGCCGAGGTCGCCGACGCCATCCGATTCGTCCGAGAGGGTCGGGCGCTCGGACAGATCGTGATCACGGTCGGCGGGAGCTGAGCAAGTGGACCAGATGCGGGCCATCATCCAGGAGCGGTACGGCTCGCCCGATGTCCTCGAGCTCAGAGATGTCGACATACCTGAACCTGGCGAAGGTGAGGTCTTGGTGAGGGTTCGTGCCGCGTCGGTGAACACGGCCGACCTCGATCACCTCAGGGCCCGCTCCCTTGCCGAGCGTGTGGCCACCGGGTTGCTCCGGCCCCGGAACGCGATTCCCGGATTGGACATGGCCGGGGAGGTGGTGGCGGTGGGCGGAAGTGTCGTCGGGCTCGAGACGGGTGACCAGGTTTGGGCCGATCTGAGTGTCACCGGTTTCGGGGCATTCGCCGAGTACGTTTGCGCTGCCGAGAAGGTGTTCGGCCCGAAGCCGGCTGCGTTGAGCTTCGAAGAGGCGGCGACAGTTCCACACTCCGCCGTCCTCGCCCTACAGGGTCTGCTCGGCAAGGGCCCGATACGCTCTGGGGACAGGGTCTTGATCAACGGGGCCGGAGGCTGTGTGGGCCCGTTCGCGGTGCAGATCGCCAAGGCGTTCGGGGCCGAGGTGACCGGGGTGGACGCCAGCGGGAAGCTCGACATGATGAGATCGCTCGGCGCCGACCACGTCATCGACTACACCCGGGAAGAGTTCACCAGGAACGGGCTGCGTTATGACCTGATCCTCGACATCGCGGCACAACGCTCCGTCCTGCACTACCGACGTTCGCTCGTTCCCGGAGGAAGATACGTCCTGGTGGCGCACTCGCTGGCGGGCTTCTTCCAGACCCTGCTGCTCGGTGGGCTGATGTCGGCGGTCGGGGGCAAGAGGATGGGCATCTTCATGTGGAACCCGAGCAAACGTGAGGATCTCGACTTGGTGAGCGGACTTCTCGACGCGGAGAAGGTCAAGCCCGTGATCGACCGGCGCTACGAGCTGAGTGAGGTGCCCGAGGCCCTCCGGTTCGTGGAAGGCGGGCAGGCGAGAGGAAAGGTCGTCATTACCGTTTGAACGTCGATCCGGGGGCCTGCGCCGCTACGTGTCCATCAACCCGCCTTCGTAGGCCATGACCACGGCTTGGACGCGGTCTCTCGCGTCCAGTTTGGTGAGGACCCTCCTCACGTGTGTCTTCACCGTGTTCTCCGATATGAACAGGGTTTCGGCGAGCTCCTCGTTGGACAACCCCCGCGCCAGCGCCATCAGGACTTCCCGCTCCCGTCCGGTCAGGTCGGCAAACCGCGGGTTCTCCTGACGTTCCGGCCTCCCTGCGAACTCGGCGATGAGTCGTCGGGTCACCGAGGGGGAGAGCAGGGCATCGCCGGCCGCCACGGTGCGAATCGCCTCGATCAACTGCTCGGGTGGGCTCCGCTTGAGGATGAAACCGGAGGCGCCGGCCTGGAGAGCGCTGAACACGTATTCGTCGAGCTCGAAGGTGGTGAGGATGAGGACCCTCGGGCCATCGCCTGCCGTGGTGATCTGCCTGGTGGCCTCGATCCCGTTCATGATCGGCATCCTCACGTCCATGACCACGACTCCGGGCTGGTGTCGTCGTGCCGCCGCGATCGCCTCCTCACCGTTTCCGACTTCGGAGGTGACGATGAGGTCGGGAGTCTGTTCGATGATCATGCGCAGTCCAGTGCGCATCAGCTGATCATCGTCGACGAGGAGTACCTCGATCACGCCCCCGGCTCCCAGCTGAGATCGGCACGTATCACAACCCCCTCGTGATCGTCTCGGTCGACGTGGAACGAACCGCCATGGAGCGCAGCCCGTTCCTTCATCCCGGTGATGCCTCGCCCCGGTCGAATCGGGGCGAGGGCACTTTGGCCATCGTCGGCGACCCGGATATCGAGCCGACCGTGACCTATCGCCATGTCGACCGTGGCCGAGCTGGCATCGGCATGCTTGAGGATGTTGGTGAGGGCTTCCTGGGCGATTCGGTAGGCGGCAAGACCGACGCTGGCGGGAACCGAGCCGGGCTCACCAGTCACCCGCATCTCGACGGACAGGCCGGTGTCGGCGAATGTCTCGGCGAGACCGGGGAGATCGCCGACACCCGGGGTGGGCAGGAGGGCGGTCCCGGCCTCGTCTCGATGAAGCAGGGCCAGAACCCGGTCAAGCTCGTGGAGGGCATCCCTACCGGTCTTCTCGATCGTCTCGAAGGCCTTCACCGCCCCATCGTTGTCGGCGCCCACCGCCCCTCTCCCGGCCCCTGCGTGGACCACCATCACGTTGACCGTGTGACCGATGATGTCGTGCAGCTCGTGGGCGATGCGGATCCTCTCCTCCTCGAGGAGGAGTCGCGCGTCGTTGGCCTCGGCGAGACGCTGGGAGAGATCCCTCTCGTGCCGCAGCTGAATCTCCTCGAGTCGCGCACCGTAGATACGGCCGGCCAGCCACGCCACCACCCAGACCGCCGCGACGAAAGCGGCGAGGGCAGCTCCTCCCTCGAAGGGGAACCGGGCGAAGTAGAAGAGGACGCCGCCCACTCCCACCGGCAATGCGAACCATCGCTGCGGGTTCGTCCCGTAGGCGCCGACCGAGTAAACGGCGACGAGATTCGTCCATTGATACATATCGCTTGGGTAGCCGACGGCGATGGTGGCGATAACGGCTGCCCCGTTGACCCAGAACGCGGTCTCGGGCCGGGTACGCCGCCATGCCAGCGAAGCCGAAGCCACCAGCGTTAGAACGGATGCCAACACCCTCGTGCCGATTCCGAGACCGTTGCCCCAGGTGAAGACCCACACCTCGATGCTGGTGAGCGCCATGAAGACAGCGGCCAGCAGTGAGTCGGCTGTCGAGAAGGGTGGATGTCGGCTGCCGGTCCTGCTGACGCTCATCGATCCGCGGGTGGGGAGGGGCGGATCAGGCTACCTTCGCCGCCTCCACAGGCTCCGTGGCTGCCCCACCGCGGAAACCCCGAGCCGCCCGAGTCAGGGCCGTGGCCAGAACCACCCCCGACAGGGCCAGTCCAAGGCTCCAGACGGTGGGGTCGGCCGGGGCACTGCCGGCAATCGTCTGCGCTGAGGCAAAGGCCAGCATCGCCGCATACGACAGGACCACGAGTCTCATCATCCTCTTCTTCGAGGAATCCGGGAGAGAGCCGGCGCGAAGGGCGATGGCGGCAAGGATGAACAACTGGATGCCGTGAAAGGCAATGGCATGGGGGAACTTGGCGACACCCGCGTCTCCGTAGGTCACCGTCTCCGGCACGGCACCGCGGGTCTCCACGTAGTCGACGCCGAGCTGGATGATCCACTGGCCGATCCCCAATCCGGTTGCGACCAGCACGAGTCCGCCCACGACGGCCAGCCGGACCAAAGGCTCCGCCAGATGCTCGATCAGGGACCAGACGAGAAGGCCGAGGAGGCAGAGCGACATGAATCCCACCGCGGCCCCCATCAGCGCGAAGATGACTGCGTCGCCGGACTCCATCACATTGAAGTGCGAGGCCCTACCGCGCCACGTCTGCATCGTGATCAGCCCGACTTCCACCGATGACGACACCAGGAAGGTCCAGGCCAAGACTCCGGCGAGACGACGGCGATCGGGGAGGCGATCGAGAACCCAGCCGACAGTTGCCATCAGCAGCCCGACCGAGAGGGAGAAGGTCAGGGGCTTGCGAAAAGACACCGCCCCTGTCCAGTCCCAGCCGTCGGCGCCGAGAGCGACGAGATGAACCAGTGCGGAGGCCATCCAGGACGTCGCTCCCAGGTAGAGGACCGCCGCCGGCCGGCGGATCGGGCGTAGTTCCTGGATCAGGTGACGGGCAAGAGCATTCATGTGTTCTCCCAGGTCGTTCCACCTCAACGTAAGGACCGATCTCTCGCCTGTCGTCACCCCGGAGGGTGATTGGCCGTCACCTCCTGGGGTGGGGCGATTTCCACGTTTGTCGGTCAGGCCGGCGTCGGCGGACGGCAGCAGTGCGAGGAACTTAAGGTGTGGATAAGGGCGGGTCTGCACAATGGGCCGATGAGGCGTTGGGGATCGGTCGGTCTTCTGGTGTTGCTGCTCGCCTGCACGCCGGACGGCGATACCGACGTGGTAACCAGCACGACGTTCGCTGCGAGCACCACGACCGAGAGGGTCACCTCCACCATCCGCGCATGGTGGACCTCTCACAACGCCCCTTGGTGTGGCTGGCACCTCAGCCGTTCATCTCCATCCACGACTTCGAAGGGGGCTCGGTCGACTTCTTCGAACTGTTCGCCCCTGGATCGGACTGGGACACGGCGGCCGAGCAGATTCACGTCGTCAAGCTGTACGACCAGTTGGGTCTGGGGCGTGAGCCGACCGACGAGGAGTGGCTACAGGCTATCGAGGGGATACGAAGTAGAGGGATGACCCTCGCCATGGAGCTGGGCCCACTTCCCGAAGGCCGGGGCTGTGGTGGGGGAGAAGGCTTCGGTCACAGCCACTCTCTCGATATCGTGCGCAAGGTGCAGAGGCTGGGCGGACGTGTCGACGTTGTCGTGTTCGACGGCCCATACGGATTCGGCCATTTCTTCGACGAGGTCGACTCCGCCTGCAACTGGACGCTGGAGCAGGTCGCCGAGGAGTCCGCCGCCTTCGTGCGCGCCCTACGCGAGCTCGAGCCCGACGTGGTCGTCGGTGGCATCGAGCCACTTTGGAGTGGTCTCGCCGCGGCGGACTTCGCCGATTGGCTCGACGGGTATGAGGGAGCCGCCGGGGAGCCCCTGGCGTTCCTCCACCTCGATGTCGACTGGAAGCGCCACGACTGGGCGGAGGTAGCGATGCAGATCGAAGACGAGGCCCATGCCCGGGGAGTCCCCTTTGGTGTCATCTACAACGGCGGGGATCAAGTCGAGAGCGACGAGGGTTGGGCGCAGACCACCGCGGATCGCTTCTATCTCTACGAGCAGGTCATCGGGGGTCGTCCCGACCATGTTGTTCTTCAGTCGTGGCACGTCTACCCGAGCCGCGTCCTCCCCGACAGCGATCCGTCGACACTGACCGGTCTGGTCAACCGCTATTTCGGGGAGCGCACTGTGCTGGACGCCGACGTGGCCGTGGTGGGCGGCGAGCTCCAATTGAATGGAGTGCTCACCGGGAGCAATGATCGTCCGCTGGCAGGCGCCGTCCTGGAGGTCGAGCTCGAGCCATTGGACGGTGCGGTCCAAACCCTGGTCCGGGAAGGGACCGTTCCCGAGGATGTGGATACGGCCGAAATCGGGATCCGGATCAACACCGAAGGTGGCGGCCCCGGGGAGGCGGACCTCATCATCTACGAAGTGGGTTATCGCGAGGAGGGGGATGAGACAAACCTGGTGGCCGACCCGACGTTCGAGGCCCTGGCCGGGTTCGAGATACCCGGCGTTGAAGTCCTCCCCAGCAATCTGGGCGAGGGAACGATGCTGCGCCTGACCGCTACGGCAGAGGAGGTGTTGAACCTCGGCTCAGCGCCGTTCCCGGTTACCTCAGGGGCCAGTTATCGGCTCACCGTCATCGCTTCGATCCCGGAGGAGTCGGCCAAGGCCGGATACGCCGGGGTGGTCTTCCTCGCCGGCGAAGAGCGGGAGCGCCACATAGTGCCGTTGGCCCCCGTCCCCGAACCGCTGGGGGAATTGACCACCGGCCCCGACGGGAGTCACGAGCTCGACGGGGAATTGGGACCCGGCCGGCATCGGCTTCGCATCGAGTATCGAGGAGATCTGGGGCATTGGCCGGTCAGCCATGAGGTCATCCTCGGGGGTTGAGATCGACGCCGGCGAGAGGCTCGGAGGCCCCATGAGAAATCATGGTCCTCGGCGAACATGAGGCGAGGGGCCGCGCGGTGATCGCACGCCATCACTCTCCCTGCAGATCGGCGATGAGAGCCTTCATCTCGTCGATCTCGCGACGCTGAGCCACGATGATCTCATCGGCCAACGCCCTCACCCTTGGGTCTGAGATCTCGGCCCTTTCGCTGGTGAGGATGGCGATCGAGTGGTGAGGGATCATGGCCCTCATGTATGACACGTCCTGGACCGTCTCCTGGCTTCTCGCCAAGAACAACCCCCCGGCAATGACCACGCCAGCCCCGATGACAATGCCGACGTTGGTCTTCCTGTTCGGGTACACCTTCCACATGAACCCCAACATCACGATCGCCATGACCGCCCCCATGTACAGCGCCATGTAGGACCTGGTCTCGCTCCAGGTCACGTGATCCAGCGCGTAGACCGTGGAGTACATCAGACCGAACATGATCAGGGTCGCCGTTCCGATCATGGCCGCGAAACGGCCATAGGACATCTTCATTGGTTTTCCCTTTCGACAGCTCTCCCTGGCCCCATACCCTGATGACCGCGCGGGCACACATCCGAGGCCGACCACCTACCGGTCTCGACCTTGCTAGAAGCGGGTGATGGCGACGAAGACGTGACCGTCGACCGGTGTCTCCGTGGTGGCTACCGGTGCGCCGGTGAGCATCGCGTGAACGGCGAGGCGGTCGAGGAGGTCGACGTCGAGGACCTCTTGCTCGTCGTGAAAGGTCACGTCGAGGGTAGAAGCGTCGAACCTGCCCCAGATCGGAGAAGCCTCTCGTTGGATCAAGAGGCGAGACACCCGGCCGGAGACGGCAGCGGTGAGACCTTCGGTGACATCGGTGATGGCGTTGCCGGTCCCGAGCTGCTCGCGAGCCAGCTCCAAATGCGTCTCCTGCTCCGCGGTTTCGTGGTCCTCAACCACCTCGGCCGCCTTCTCGTGGACCTCCCTCACGTCGTCGACGTCGCCGATGCCGCTGTTCGGGGGCGAGATCATCTCGAGGTCATGGACGTTCTCGAAGCGGGCCACCAGATTGTCGTCGCCGAGCACGACGAGGGGCCGCAGGGGATCGGCTTCGGGCAGCCCGGCGCTGACCGCGCGCAGAAACCGATCCAGATCCTCGCCCTCGGAGGCCGAGGGATCGTGACCGTGGCGGGATCGTTTCGAACCGGCGCGGTCGGCATGTTGCTGACGTTGCTTCTCACGATCGACGAACCAGTTGACATCATCTACGGACTTGGGCAGATCGGCTTCCAACGGGTAAGCGTCATGGCTCGAAGCCGAATACAGACGCACGCCGTGTCGGGTGAGGACCAAGACCGGGAGCCGTGTTGTCTCGATCGAGGGAATGGTGGGACGGAGATGGAATTCCCGGGCCACGACCATACGCTTCTCGACCGGGTCGGTAAGCGCCACCGGCGTCGGCCGGCCCTCGTCGTCTATGAGGACGCCCAGCCCAGGTCCCTGGTGTTCCCAGAATTCCTGGTCGTCGAGAAGGGCGTGGGCCGCCTCGAGACGCTCTTCTCTCACCCGGGGCTTCCAGCCGGCATCCTCCAGCCGGCGGTCGACCTGGGCGATTCCGTTCTTCAGCATGATTCGACTCTGATCGATCTCGGCCCCCCGGACATGGGTGGGCAGGTACAGCGAGATCAATGCCTTGCCCCTCGCCGCGGCGAGGCGATCGAAGAGCTCGCGGTCGGGTTTGGTTGGTCTAGTCACTGCTCATAGGTACCCAGCGGGTCGCCGTTGATACCAAGTGAGTCACCCCCGTCGATCAGGTCCGCCTCCTCCGACGATACAACCTCTCGGGGGCGCCCGGCCGAAAGCCACATGTGAGGTAGAGCTTCTCGGCCGCCGGGTTGGTGGATTCGTAGCTGACTTTGACTCGGGAAGCTCCGAGCGAGGTGAGACGGTCGAGACCAGCGGTGAGGACATGACGCGCCAGCCCCAGGCGCCAGTACCTCTCCTCGGTTCGCATTGGCTCGACGAGCCCGACGCCGGTGGCGGGATCGAACCAGAAGAGCCCGTAGGCGGCGACTTGCCCTTCCGCGTCTTCAACCCAGAGATCGAGGTCGCGGCGGTACAGGGATGTCTGGGACAATCGCTCCTCGACCCGGTCGCCGTTCCTGGCCACCATGTGATGGACGCGATCGAGACCTTCGCGCCGATCGTGCAGGGTGAATCCGTCGGCTAGCGCCGCGATCGGGGGGACGTCGGCGGCTCTCATCCATGTCGCGACGAAATGGGCCTCGTCCGAGGGAGAGAACCCTGACTCGGTCACCAGCGCACGCAGGTTGTCATCGTTGTCCCTGACCGCGATCTCGACATCGTCGGCTGGGATCTCGTCCATCCGCTCCAGGGCGCGCGACCAGACGCCCGGCATCATGTCGTCGGCCTTGCTCTGAAGGACTACCGGATCGCAACCCCAGCCTGCGCCCCAATCGGTGAAGACGACGGCGGCTTCGGGCGCACCGGAGGTGTCGGTCCAGAAGAGCTGGGCGAACTCATCTGAGGACCGCTCTCGACGCCACCACCATTGGAAGTCGGCGGCCTCCCAGATACCGGCGGTCGCATCTTCGACCCGGACGCGGTTGGCGAGTGTCGTGATCAGGCGGAGATACTCGAGCCCTGTTGCGGTCGTCTCGTCCACACATGCAGTGTGCCGGGTTCGGGCACCTAGCGCGTGAGGATTTACAGGGCCTCTAATCTCGTCCCCGGTGACTTCCCAAACCGCCGATGTCGAGCGCTGGTCCTCGCTGAAAGTCTGGCTCTTCTCGCTGTTCAACCGCGACCCGAAGAGCAATCTCGCCGCGGTGGAACTCCTCTCGCTGAAGTCCGATGACCGGTTCCTCGACCTGGGTTGTGGTCTGGGGGCAGCGTTGGGGCATGCGGAGGCGACCGGCGCGGCGACGGCGGGCATCGATCCGAGCCCGGCGATGGTGGAGCGTGCCGCGAGGCGAGTTCCCGGCGCCGAGGTGAGGGAAGGTTCGGCGGAGTCCATCCCGTTCGAGGACGACCGATTCACTGCGGCTCTGGCAGTGTCGACATACCACCATTGGGCCGACCCCGAGGCTGGTTTGGCCGAGGTCCGGCGTGTGCTCGCCCCGGGAGGGCGTCTCCTCATATTCGAGAGGAAGCTGAAGAAGAGCAGTGGTCACGGTATCGATGCGACCGGCGCCGATCGGGTCGCTCAGATGCTCACCGACCACGGGTACGTCTCCGCCGCGGTCGACACCGTGCGACTCGGTCGAGTGGACTACTTGACGGTGTCGGCGGTCCATCCAAACACGATCTGAGATCACCGATGCCTGAAGTGGCAGCGGGCCAGCATTGTGGTCACGACGCGAGGGCGGCGTCGAGCTCATCGAGCAGCGACTCGGCGGGTACGAACATCTCGGCGTAGTGGCGAACCCAAGCGATCTCGCCGCTCTGCTTGACCAAGGCGAAGCTGTGGCTGGGTCGGTCGCCATGACCGTAGATGCCGACCATGCCGTAGGCGGCCGAGACTTCGGCTCCCGGGTCGATCAGGATTGGACCTTCGATCCCGAACCTCGCCGCCTCGGCGGCGACCAAGGGTGGCGGGTCGACCATGATCGGGACCAGGCTCATTCCGCGTTCGGCCAACGCCGTGTCGAGCTCGGGGATCTGGGCGAAACACCCGTCGCAGCCCACCCCCATGGAGAAGTAGAGGAGAGCGTCTCCTTGGGCGAGCGTCTCGTCGAGCGAAACCATCCGGCCGTCGGCGGAGCCCAACTCGAAGGAGATCGCCCGGTCTACCGTGGCGTCGTCGGTCTCCGATAGGACGGACACGGCGACGAGCACCGCCAGAGCGAGGGGAGCGGCGGCGAAACCGACCCACCTCCAGGGTGATCTCGACCTGGGTTTGAGGCTACTCCTGCGTGGCGGCTGGATGGTCTTGGTCATGACAGCTCCGTTCGTCTGCTTCTTCGTTCTCGAGGCGGTGATGCCGCCGCCGGGTCGACAATGCGATTGCGGCCACGGCGACCGCGATGAGGAACAAGCCGATGACCGGGTCGGGGATCCAGGCAAGACCATCGAGCACGGGAGTGAGGAACCCCTCGATCCCGGTGCCCAGGCTGGCGCTGAACGAGGGCGCCAGGGACGATCCGGTCACCGCAGCAACCGCTAGCACCACGGCCATGACCAGGAACATCACCGCCGCCGTGAGACCGGCGGTAGTCGTCGCCACGCGCAGGGAGCCCACATTGAAAGCCACCGGTCTGGAGCCGATCTGGACCCGATCGGGCCCCAGTCGGTCCCAGAGCAGGGTGAGAATTATCAGCGGGAACACCATCCCGAACACGTAGGCCATCCCGATGCCGGCCCCGGCGGCGATGCCGGGCGACACCACCGACAGCGTGAGGACGCCGGCGAGCACCGGGGCGCAACAGGCGCTGGCGGCACCGGAGAACACTCCGAGGGCGAAGATCCCCGCCGAGTCGGTTCGAGAGATGTCGGGTGATCCCCTGAGGAAGGGAAGTGACCAGGTGCCCCCGCTCAATGAGACGACAGCGAGTGAGAGCAGGAGGACGGCTCCAAGACCGTATACCGCAGTGTGATAGCGCAGCAGGCTCTCGGTGAGGAGGCTGAGCCCGAGGGTCACCGGGATCAGCACCAGGGCAACCCCGGCGGCGAACACGAATGCCAGCGGGACCAGACGCCAACGGTGATTGCGGACCGAAGCCGCCAGGAAGGCGGGGAACATCACGACGATGCAGCAGGGGGCGAACAGAGCGACCGACCCGGCCACGAAAGCTGCGAGCAGTGACCCTCCGAGGAACAGGCCTTCCATCTCAGACCGCCACGTCGTTGGTCACCCGGGCCAGATGTTCTTCCAGCTTGCGGCGGGAGATGCGGCCGTATCCGAAGAACGCCCCATCCACCAGGAGGATCGGCGGGAAGGGGACCTGATGACGCACCAACAGCCCGAGACCTTCTTCCGAGGAGAGCTGCACCGTTCTCACCGCTAGCGGGATCACTGTTCCCAGCTCGGCGAGCAGACGGTCGACTTCGTCGCAGAAGTGACAGCCCGGTGCGGTGACCAGGAGCACGTCAACCGGATCGGTCATGCCCCGACCTCGGCGGGCGCTGCGACAGGGAAGCAATGGTGTGCCTCCCCGTTATGGGGTGCCGAGCCAAAAGCGGCTGTCAGCAGTTCGTCGACTATGTCCTCGATGCGTCCCTCGGCCACCGCCTCGGGGACGCAGCCGCGCAGGTGAGCTTCGAGCACCTCACGACGCACTCGTTCCAGGGCCCCTTGCACCGCCGAGAGCTGGTGGAGCACGTCGATGCAATAACGATCGTCGTCGACCATTCGGATCACTCCGTCGAGATGCCCGCGTGCGGTACGCAGACGAAATCCGACGGACGAGGCCGCAGCCCTCAAGAGCCGGTCCGACGAGACTCGACGAGGATCCGCTTCCGCTCCTCGAATTCCTCCCTTTCGATCTCCCCACCGGCATATCGTCGCTCGAGAATGCTGAGAGCATCCGGTGTCGACCCACCGCTGGTCGTCGTTGCCGATCGAATGGCCCAGATGAGCAGGGCAATGATCGTCCCCCAGAACAGGATCATCATCGTCCAGCCGAAGAACCCCATCGTGTTCCAGTCGAACCACATCATCTGACATCACCTCGATGGAGATCATGCCCCACCCCCGGTGGGGTAGGGCAGAGGCGAAAGTCCCTTATCGGTCACATGTGCCCAACGACCCGCGGGGTTTCGACGATCGCCGGCCGGGTAAGCCGAGCTCGATGTCTTCGAACTATCAACGCTCGAACGCGGGCTCAGCGGGGAGATGGAGGTGACTCTCTTCGACGGATGGAACCCCATCCTCCGCGTTCTGATAGTGGGACCCTTGGCCTACACCTCGATGGTGATCCTGCTCCGGGTGTCGGGAAAGAGGACGCTGTCGAAGATGAATGCGTTCGACCTGGTGGTGACGATCTCTCTGGGTTCGGTTCTAGCCACCATCCTGACCGACCGGACATTGGCGCTGCTGACCGGCGTCACCGTGATCGCAGTGCTGATCGCCTGCCAGTTCGTCATCACCGCGCTTTCGGTTCGTCTGCCGGCGGTGGAACGCTTCGTCAAGGCAGAGCCGAGTCTGCTGGTCCGCAACAGCCGGCTCCTCCCAGAGGCGATGAGGCGATCCAGGGTCACCGAAAGAGAAGTGATGGCGGCGGTTCGTGAGGCTGGAGTCGCCTCGCTCTCGGACGTCGCCGAGGCGGTGCTCGAGACGGATGGCAGCGTGACCGTCGTTCCGGCTTCAGCCCGCTCGAAGGACTAGGCGAGCTGACAACGGTCTCGGCCGATGCTGATCGGCGCAGGCTCGGGTGTCGGTCAGCCAGACAGGTAGGCCGCGATGGCGGCAACCTCCGACGGCTCGGCTCGACGGCGGTGGTTGAGATCCACGAATGCGTAGCGGATGACGCCTTCGCGATCGATCACGTATGTGGCCGGAATCGGCAGCTCCCACTTCCCGGTGCCGTTCAACGTCCCGATGTCGCGGTCGTGGTCGAGATACATCTCGATGTTCTCGGGGATCATCTCGTAGACGAGGTTGAACTGCTTGGCCACCAGGTTGTCGTGGTCCGACAGGACCGGGAACTCGAGCTCGAGCTTCTCGACCGTGCTCATGGTGACGTCCGGGGTATTGGGCGAAATCGCCACCAAGGTGGCTCCCGCCGCTTCGACTTCACCGAGCGCCCGCTGCAACCCGCGCAGCTCGAGGTTGCAGAAGGGGCACCACTGACCGCGATAGAAGGAGACGATCGCCGGGCCTTTCTCCCGCAGATCGGCTAACCGGACCGGACGGCCCGCTGCGTCGGGAAGTTCGAAGTCGGGGGCGATGTCTCCCTTCCCAAGCACCCGGTCTTCGATTCCGGACGCCTCGAGAGCTTCGGCCGCTCTCTCGTACATCGCCCGACGCTCCGGAGGGAGATCGGCCCAACCCTGTGCCGCTCGCTGGGCGAGCTCTTCGGTCAGACTCATCCCGCAAGTTAAGCAATGACATCGCCTCTCCCGCCAGGATCCTGAAATGCGTCTCCGCCAACTGACAGTGGACAGCGAGCCCTGGATCGCGGTGCTGGGCGGAGGTTTGGTCGGGTCCGCCGCCCGGGTCGGGATCGGCTATGTCTTGCCGACCACGCTAGGTGCGTTTCCCATCGCCACCTTGATGGTGAATCTCATCGGGTCGCTCTTCCTCGGCGCCTATCTCGCCCGCAGGGAGCGCGCCGCGACGGTCCGTTGGTCTCTTCAG
>Ga0214468_1000085_pt1 | contig 27205 bp, 25 predicted proteins | sample RVTome_9_FD_187334 | JGI IMG/M metagenome (GOLD analysis project Ga0214468, IMG submission 187334) | Soil microbial communities from uranium-contaminated site in the Upper Colorado River Basin, Wyoming, United States - RVT155D38 HiSeq ...
CGCACCCACGGGAATGGTCCGAAGTCAGCTGCTCTGATCCACTGAGCTACGGGCGCACATTTCGTGCTCAAAGAGAGCACAAAACTCGATTTCGCTTTCTAAGCACAGCGCTCACAGAGCGAGATACTCGCTGAGGCGACGGGGCCTATCGTAGCCGACCGCGACACGGCCGCCTACGCGGGGCCAGCTTCGCCCGCCAGCTTCACCCGCCACCTGCGCGCCGCCAACGTGACGCCCGCCACCCAGCGCGCCTACCTCGACGGGCTGACTCTGCTGGCGCGCTTCCTGACCGCGGCCGGCATGCCGACCGACGTGGCTGTCGATGAGCTCCGGCTGGGCGAACGCCCCTGGGCCGAGGCGATCGGGGCCTGACCTCTCGCCTGCCAGCGAGGTGAGTGTGGGGCCGGGCGACTCGCATCCGGCCCCCGTTCCCGGTCAGAGGGACGCCGAGGGTACGTTCATCCGCTGACCGTGACGTTGCCGGCAATGACCGGGTGAGTCCGCTCGTTGTTGTCCGGCCATGGCATCTCGGCGCAGTACTGCTCCGAAGTGTCGATTCCCGCCGACCCCTTGAAGCCCATGAAGGTGGACCGATCATCCGCCGCGGATGACGCGGGGCCGGTGTCAAGCACCCGGAACCAGGCGTCGTCACCGGGAAGCTCCACCACGTCTGGGTGGGACGATGAGACCTGCGTCAGCACGCCGCCGATCCAGGCCCGGCCGTTGACGGAGTCGACGCTCAGGCAGGTGACCGTGCCCCAGTAGTCGATCTGGTGGCCGTCGAGCTCGAACGAGTGATGGAACGAGCCGGCTGCGCCGCTGGCCGGAAGCGCCACCGCGCTGAACGAAAAGCCAAGGTCGATCTGGCCTGCGAACAGGACATGGCCGCCGCCGGTCGCATGGGTCGGTCCGGCTGCGCCGGCCGGAGCTGCCATGGCAATCGTGAGCAGTGCCGCCAGGCTCACCGCAAACCCGGCACGTCGCGTCGTCCTCATGGGCTGGCCCTCCTGATGTGGGGTCCCACCATCAGTCAACGCCGGCAGGCTGTCTTGAACGCACGTGGCGGGTCTGGAACCTGCCGCGCATGAACCTTCGCCCGCCGCGGCCGGTAGTACCAGGTGTGACGGCTGCCAGCGTCCCGGTCAGCCTCGGCGCCCAGCGAGAGCGACGGCTGGCCGTTCCCGGCTTCGGCGTCTCCGACCTCCGGTTCCCGCCCGGCCTGACGCTGCCACCCCACGACCATGGACGAACGACCATCGCCGTCGTCGTCGCGGGCAGCTTCCTGGGGTGGTGGAACGGCCGCGACGGTCTCTGCCCTCCGGGCACGCTCCTGGTCGAGCCGGCCGGCGAGCGCCACGCCAACCGGTTCCACGAAGGCACAGGGGCGCGCGTCATCATCGTCCAGCCCGAACACGATGCTCCGGCACTCCATCAGCCGACCGCCCGGCGCGCTCGGCGGCGGCCCGATGTCCTGGGCATCGCCTGGCGAATCCGCGACGAGTTGCTGCGGCCCGACGCCGTCACGCCGCTGGCGCTGGAGGGCCTCGCCCTCGAGCTGTCCGCTGCCGCGGCTCGTGGTATCCGCAGGCCCCGGATCGACCCGGCCTGGGTCGACCGTGCGGTGGAGATCGTGGAGGAGCGGCATGCCCAGCCCATCGGCCTGTCGAGCGTGGCGACCGTTCTGGGTGTCCACCCTGCCCATCTGGCCCGGGCGTTCCGGGAGCGCTCCGGTCGTTCGGTGGGCACGTACCTCCGCGAGCTTCGGGTTCGCCATGCGGCCGAGCGGCTGGCTCGCGGCTCCGAGTCCATCGCGGAGGTGGCGCTCGCGGTCGGCTTCGCCGACCAGAGCCACATGACGCGCTGGTTCGTGCGATACATGGGTGTCACGCCTGCCCGCTACCGAGCGATCCAGCGCGGAGCCTGACGAGAGCCGACGTTTGTAGATGGACCGATGGCACTCTCTGCGGAAGCCGAGCAGATTTGCTCCCTTTCGCAGCGGTGGCGGGCGGCACGATGGCTACCGTGACCATTCCGAGCCATGAGCAGATGTGGCAGTTCGCAGCCGATCTCGTACCACCCGGCACATCGCTGACCAACGTCGGTCAAGTCAGCGGCTTTGATCCACTGAGCTACGGGCGCACATTCGTGCTCAAAGAGAGTGCAAGAGTGGATTCGGCATGCTAGGCAAAGCGCTCACTGAGCGAAATAATCGCCGATGTGACGACGCTATCGTACCCGACGGCGACACGGCTGCCTTACGGGGTGATCTGCAAGCGACTCTTGCCCGGCGCAGGCTTTCGCGCCATGGCGAGCATCTCGTCGGCACGCTGCGCCCAACCACTCGCTTCCATCCTCCGGCAGAGTTCATTCGCACGGGTCAGCTGCACAACTGCTTCGTCGATCCGCCCCTCCGTGATCATGGAACGACCGGCATGTAGCCGTACGTAGGCTTCGGAGGGAATTTCGACGAGCTCCCCGACGATGTCCGCCCCGCGAGTTGCCTCCCCGTCGAGGATCGCTAAGGCTGCCTCCTCCCACGGCGTCCGCAACCTGCTGTTCTCCAGCGACAGCCGCAGCCGGTCCGCCAATCCGAGGTCAACGGCCAGGCACGCCAGCTCGACACTGACGAATGGGAACGGACCGCTCACAAGGGGAGAGGCCATCACTCGGGACACGATCGACTCCACTTCGTCGCGGCGACCCTTTTCGTAGAGGACCATCGCCAGGACCACGAGCGGGAGATCGACTGCGGGACGCAGCGCTGTCGCCTCTGCCAGCCTGATCGCCTCCCGGGCGTCCCGCTCCGCCGCCGTGATGTCGCCGCGCGCCAACGAGCACATGGCCCGCACGTCGAAGCATGGCGCGGCAAGCCCGAACGGGATTCCCGCCAAGAATTCATCGATGAAGTCCTGGACCGTCGAAAGCGCTTCTGTCCACCTGCCGGCTTCAAAGTCATGTTCGGCATCGATGAACCGGACCCATCGCCTTTCGTCGAGGGAACCGTGTCGCTCTACTGACTGTCGGAGCAGCTCCAAGGTCGCGAAACATTCCTGTCGAAGACCCAGACGGTGCTGCGCCCCAGCGAGGTTGTCGTATGCAGAGTGCAGCCGCTCGAGCGAGTTGATCCGCTGAGCCACCGCGATCGCCTCCTCGATCTGAGATATGCCGTCGCGATCGCCAGCATTGAAGCGTGCCTTGCCAAGGGTGGTGAGGATTCGCGCCTGCAGCTGCTCCAGCCCGAGCTGCTCGGCCATAGGCAGCGCCTCGCGCGCGATGCGGATGGCCTCCTCATCATTGGCCTCCATCATGTGCAGGGTTGCTCGGGCGGCCAGTGCAACGACCCGCGCGGCGGAGTTCGGCAATGAGGCTGTCAACTCGACGGCAAGGTCCGCGTACGCGTCCGCATCGACAAAATCGCCGCGGAGCGAAGAAGCGCGCGAGATCCACGCTGCAGCTTCAGCGGCCTCTGCAGTCTTGCCCTCGTCACGAAGGGTTGCCACCGCGGAGCGCATCTGGTCGAATCCCGTTCCGTCGGACCAATAGTGTGCGCGCGCACTGGCGAACAGCAATTCGGCGTGTGAGGGATGGTCGGCATCGCTCGTGGTTAGCGCCGAATCAAAGAGGCGAGCGGAAGCCGCGTAACTGCCCAACGCCCAGGCCCGCGCGCCCGCCGCCGCGAACGCATCACGCGCCGCGTCCACGAAATCGTCGATTGGTTGCCCGGAAGCACGGGCGAGGGTGAGCGCGCTTTGATAGTGGTGGGCCAGCATCTCGACCCTATCCTCGGTCCGGTCCGGTGCGAGCGCCGCGGTCCACTCCGCCGCTCGTCGGTGCTTGTCGGCGCGGCGTGCCCGCGGAATCTGCCCATATGCGACATCGCGGATGAGGACGTGGTGGAAACTGAACTCGGCCTCGCTTGCCACGGACGCGCTTCGCAGGCGGCGCACCATCCCCTGGCGCTCGAGGGCGTGCAGGGCATCGCGCAGCCCTGCGGCGCCCGCGTCGCCGATCGCAGCGACCGCTCCAGGCCAGAAGACCTGGCCGATCACCGCCGCGTCCTGCAGCACGGTCTTGGCCTCCCAAGGAAGCGCATCGATGCGAGCGGCAATGACCCCATATACCGAATCCGGTAGGCTCGAGTCATCAGCTCGCTCACGCAACATGTGGGCAAATTGCTCCGCGAAGAGGGGGTTCCCCGCGGCGAGGTCGATTAGGGCGCTCCGGTCGGGCGGACCTTCGGTCGAACCGAGCACCGCGTTGACAAGGAACCCTGTCTCGCGGTCGGACAGTGGGGTCAGCGAGATCGTCGTGACATTCGGCGTGCCGCGACCCCAGGCGGGGCGGCGACCGAGCAGTTCAGGTCGTGCGGTGCCAAGCAGCAAGAGCGGAACCTGTCTGGCCCATTCGGCCAGGTATTCGACAAAGTCAAGCAGCGCATCGTCCGCCCAGTGCAGATCCTCGAAGACGAGGACCGTCGGGCGCTGCTCGGCCACTGCCTCCACAAAGCGCGTCCACGCCGCGAAGGTCGCCTCGCCCACCGAATCTTGCGCGTCCTTGCCGGAGAGACCTATCAATGGACGGAGGTGCGGCTCGATCCAGTTTCGTTCTGCCGGATCCGCAATGAGCTCGGCAAGCGAGTCAGCCACCTTCTGTTCGGCCGCCTCCGTCGAGTCGGACTCCAAGATTCCGGCCTGCGCTTTGACGATTTCTGCAAACGCAGTGAAGCTCGCGTTGGCCCCGTACGACGGTGAGCGACCAACGAGCCAGGTCGTGAGCTCGGGTTCTTGCTCGATGCCCCCGAACAGCTCGCCAATCAGCCGGCTCTTGCCGATGCCGGGGGCGCCGACGACGGTCACCAGCTGCGGCGAGTCTTCGGCGCGCACCCGAGCAAGCGTGGCGGTGAGCACGCCAGTCTCTCGGCGACGACCCACTAGAGGTGTTGTCGCCTTAAGGAGGGGGTCGCTGCTAAACCGCGAGTGTGGCTCGCGTGCTGGCCAGGCGAGTAATGGGTGTGCCTTCCCCTTAGCCGTGACCGATACAGGCTCGCCGTAGTCAATGGCGCCGGCCGTTGCACGATGCGTGATCGCGCCAACGAGGATCTCGTTCTCGCGAGCCGCGACCTGGAGGCGGGCAGCGGTGTTCAAGACGTCGCCTACCGCGATTGTCTCGCCGCGCTCCGGCCGTGCTCCAAGTGTGACCAGCGCGTCACCAGTGTTCACGCCGATCCTGACCCGCAGCTCTTGTCCCTCGTCGACTATGCGGTCTCTGACGGCGAGGGCCGCTCGAACGGCTCGCTCAGGGTCGTCTTCGCGGGCCAGTGGCGCGCCAAAGATCGCCATCACGGCGTCGCCGATGAACTTCTCGACTATGCCGCCATGCCGTTCCAAGTCGGCCTTGACGCGTGCGTGGTATGGAGCAAGGAGCTCACCCACGTCCTCAGGGTCCAGTACTTCCGCCTTGCCGGTGAAACCGACAAGGTCGATGAACACCACGGTGACCACTTTGCGCTCCGTCCGACTCCGCGGCGCGTGGTCAACCAGGCGCGTTCCGCACGCTCCGCAGAAGCGGGATGCGGATGGACTTTCCTGTCCGCAGCTTGGGCACACAGCCATATTCAGAGGGTACGACCGTCGTCCATGGTTGCAGCAGACTGCGCACCCTTGCAACACAAGCGCCGCACGCTCCCAGGCTTCGGCCGATGAAAAGTGGCTAGCGTGCCGCGGGCGTTGAGACCCTGACCGGATAACAGGCAATCGGAGCCGACTGCCGCAGTCGCAGCTGGCGGCCTCTCCTGCGTTCGGATCTTCGTCTGCCTCCGGCATCCGCGGGCGCGCTCATTACGGGCGACAAGGGTGCAGCGTTCCGTTCTCACTAAGTTGGGACGACGTGGACAAAGCGGTCAGCCGACCGTGCAAGCGCCTGGTCCGGCTGGGGTCATTCAATGGCATCGTCACCAACGATCAGCGCGCAAGCGGGACTGAGCCGCGCCCGAAGAGAGCACATAACTCGACCAGTTTCGCTTCCCCGACCACACTCGGAAGCACAGCGCACCGGTGGGAATGGTCCGAAGTCAGCTGCTCTGATCCACTGAGCTACGGGCGCACATTCACGCTCAAAGAGAGCGGATAACCCGAACGGCATTGTGCCACAGCGCTCGGACAGCAACCCGACGGCGACCACGCCAGCAGCTCGGCTGTTGCCCACGCTTCAGCCTATCGTCGGCGCACAATCATTCAAGCTCGCACCCGCGAGGACCCGCGAGGATCCGCGAGGACCCGCGAGAGCGTACATCAGCCGCCATCGGCGTCGGTACACGGCCCGAGCATACGGAAGCCGCCGTTATCCCGACGCACCTTCCGGCGTCCTCCGAGCCGGATGTTCCCGAGGTCAGGGGGCTGCGGCATGCGGCCTACGCGCATACGCTACGACCGCGGCCGCGACGCCGACCCCGAGGACCCAGACGACGGAGAGGACTTCCTCGGTGGGGAGCGACAGGCTGGTCAGGGTGACTGCCCCGAAGGCCAGTAGCCACGTGGCCCCAAGCAGGTTCGACCAGGTCACCCACGACGGCGAGGGCCGGACCAGCATCGCGAGCCCGAGCAGGATGGCCAGCACGCCTCCGCCGATGAAGATCGCCAGCTGCAGCGGGTCGGTCAAGAAGAACGCGATCGACCCACTGCTGATACCCGCAATCAGCCACAGGAGTCCAGCCCATCTCTGCGCACCCATCAGTATTCTCCTTGACACCAGCGACGCCACAAGTAGCCCACCGCTCCCCGCCGGCAGTGACGCGGTCAGAGTCGCTCGCCGCATGTCCCCACGTCACGGGGCCTATGTCCCGACGCTAGCCGGACTTCCCGAGATCGTCGTCCGAGCGGCTCTACATCTCATGGCTGGCGTATACCTAGCGGCCCCATACGGAGCCAGCCGCCGCCACAGCAGCCAAGACCGTCGGTCGCATGATGGGAGCGACTTTTACGCCGGTCGAAGCCGCTGGCGAGAGCGGCGGCCCGCCGTGCGACCCTCAGTCACGTTCACAACGGCACAGGGTTCGCAGCCTTCCCGCGGAGGCGGGACACTGGTCCCGTGACTCCGGGACGCCCACCGGGCACTGTCGACGGGCGTAAGCCAGAGCCATGGACGCGGGGCCTAGACTGGGGTGCCGGCCGAGCCCGGCCCGCGGAGGTGGTTTCCATGCGAACGGCGATGACGGAACGAGTGACGGGGCGAGAGCCTCCCGTTGCGTTCGATGGGCGGGCGTCCCGCCGACCCTGGAGCCTGGACAGACTCCTCAACCGGTCGATCGTCTACGGCACCCTGACCGGTGGGATCATCCTCACCTACGCGGCCAGCGTCGTCCTCCTCCGCGCGCTGCTCCCCGGCGAGACGCCCTACGCGGTCGCCCTGCTCTCAACCGGCGCCGGAGCACTCGTGGCGCTGCCGCTGCGGGACCGGCTCCAGCGCATCGTCAACCGGCTGATGTACGGAGACCGCGATGACCCGTACCGGGCGATCGCCAAGCTCGGCGAGCAGCTGGAGACCTCGATCGGCTCCGAGGACGTCCTCCGGGCGATCGTCAGTACTGTCGCCCAGGCGCTCCGGCTTCCGTACGCGGCCATCGAGCTGGCCGATGCGAGCGACGAGCCCCTCGCCGCCGTCCACGGGACGCGGCCAAGCGAGCCCGCGGCGCTGCTCCGACTGCCGCTTGCCTACCGCGGCGACGACATCGGCCACCTGCTGCTGGCGCCCCGATCGCCGGGCGAGGCTTTCGGAGCTGCGGATCTCCGCCTCCTCGGCGACCTGGCTCGCCAGGCCGGTCCGGCGGTCCAGGCCGTGCGCCTCACCGCCGACCTGCGCCGATCGAGGGAGAGGCTGGTGACCGCGCTCGAGGAGGAGCGGCGCCGGCTCCAGCGCGACCTCCACGACGGCCTCGGGCCGACACTCGCCGGGGCTCTCATGAAGATGGAGGCGGCCCGAACGCGGCTTGGCGCAAGCCCTGGGGACGCCGATCACCTGCTCGGTGAGTTGGCATCGGACACGCGCCGCACCATCGACGAGGTTCGGCGCCTCACCTACGACCTGCGTCCACCGGCACTCGACCAGCTCGGCCTGGTCGGCGCCCTGCGGGAGCGCGCCGCGGAGTTCACCACGGCCCGCGGCGAGGCACTCGAGATCGGCATCGACGCGCCGTCGGACTTGCCCCCGCTGCCGGCGGCCGTCGAGGTGGCCGCCTACCGGATCGGCCTCGAGGCGCTCACCAACGTCGCTCGTCACAGCGGTGCCCGGCGCGCCACCCTGCGCCTGGCCTTGGCCGGCGGCGCCCTGGACGTGGAGGTGGTCGACGACGGCTGCGGCATCGGGGTCAACGGCCCCTCCGGCGTCGGCCATCGCTCCATGCGCGAGCGCGCCGAGGAGCTCGGCGGCTGGCTCGAGCTCGGGCGGCGAGCCGGGGCGGGGACCCGGGTGCACGCGCGACTCCCGCTGCGAGGCGTGGCCCGTGGGTGATCGGCTTCGGCTCCTCGTCGCCGAGGACCATCCGGTGTACCGAGACGGGCTGCGCGCGCTGCTGGCGTCGATGCCGGATGTCGACCTGGTCGGTGAGGCGGAGGATGGCGATGCCGCGGTCCGGATGGCGCACGAGCTGACGCCCGACATCGTCCTCATGGACCTTGGCATGCCGGGGCGAAACGGGATCGAGGCGACCCGTGCGATCACCGCCTCGCGGCCGGGGACCGGCGTCCTGGTGCTGACGATGTTCGAGGACGATGACTCGGTGTTCAGCGCCATGCGGGCCGGCGCCCGCGGGTACCTGCTGAAGGACGCCGACCGCGACGAGCTGGCCCGGGCGATCGACGCCATCGGCCACGGCGGCGCGATCTTCGGCTCCGGCGTGGCCCGCCGGGTCCAGTCGTTCTTCGCTGCGTCGGCCAGCCACCGTGTGGACCCGTTCCCCGACCTCACCGTGCGCGAGCATGAGGTGCTCGACCGGATCGCGCGGGGCGAGGCCAACCCGATCATCGCCGCCCGACTGGGTATCAGCACGAAGACCGTCCGCAATCACGTGAGCACGATTCTCGACAAGCTGATGGTCGCGGACCGATCGCAGGCGATCGTGCGCGCCCGCGAGGCCGGCCTGGGCTCGGATGCCGGTCGACCGGCCGCACCCATCTGAGCCGATGGATGGCACGGGCGCAGCGCCGCTCGCGCAGCGCTGCTTCTTCATCGTCGCCTGGCTCCTGGTCGGCTGCCTCATCGTCCAGTTCTTCCTAGTCGGCCTCGATCTGTTCGAGGCCATCGGCGAGAGCGAGCTCCACCGCGACTTCGCGTACGTCTACGGCTGGCTGACGCCGATCCTCGTCCTTCTGGCGACGGTGGCAGGCCTGCCGAGGCGGGTGCTCCTGCTCACGGTCGCCCTCCTGGTGCTGTACGCGATCCAGACCTATCTGCCCACGATCGCCGACACCCTGCCGCGCATCGCCGCTCTCCACGCGATCAATGCGCTGCTGGTCTTCTGGCTGGCGGTCCAGGTGGCGCGATCGGTGCCATGGATTCCCGAGCCAGGCGGGACGGCGGGCCGATGACCGCGGGACACGCCGCACCGCAGGGTTGGGCCAATGATTCCGCGCCGCGGGATCGGTTCGAGGAGGCCTGACCATGCACGTTTCCCGAGTGGTGTTTGCCGCGCTGGCCTGGCTGTTCGTCGGCCTCGTGGTGCTCCAGGTCTTCTATGCCGGTATGGGGCTGCTGGGTGGGGCAGGGATGCGCCAGCATGTCGACTTCGGCTATTTCGTGTCGGGTGTGCCGCTCCTCGTCCTCATCGCGGCCGGTGCTGCGCGAGCCGGCCAGCTGGCCCTGTACAGTGCGGGGCTACTGGTGATCACGTTCGTCCAGACCGCCCTTCCGCTGCTCCGCGATGACCTGCCATTCGTCGCCGCGCTCCACCCTGTGAACGCGCTGGCCATCTTCTGGCTCGGGCTCTTCATCGCCCGGCGCGCCACGACGCTTGCCCGACAGCGCGTCGAGGAGACGACGGAGCCGGTCCAGGCGCGGCCGACCGCGACGTAGGCTGAGGGAGCCGTGGACCGTCGCGCCACGATTCTTCCCGTGACCGCCGGGCTCGCCGGCCTCGTGGTGGGCTGGGTCGTGACGCACGGGGTCCTGATGGTTGGTGGGTACGACGGCGACCCGTCACGCGGCGCGGCCTTTACCGGCGCCGCAATCTGGGGCGTCGCATCGGCAGCGGCGGCGCGATGGCTCGTCGCCCGCGGCTCCCGGCCGGACTAACCCTCACACCTACGAGACGGGCCAGCTGGCAGGAGTCGGGTGGTGAAGCACGAGCATGAAGGTCCGGCGAACCGTGAAACGAAATGCCTCGTCGGGCACTAACCGACCACTTGCCTCTGGGATTGGCCACCCCTCAGCCCGACAAACGGAGGAATGCGTAGCGGGGCTGACCGCCTGCGTTGGCAAGGCTCTGGCCCAGCGCGCTATGCGTGACCTGCTGAGGGGATCCTGACTGCCGCGCAACTGCTCTGAAGACAGCAGATAACTCGACCCAATACGCTTCCCCGCCCACGCACGGTGCTACAGCGCATCGGCCGGGATAGTCCGAAGTCAGCTGCTCTGATCCAATGAGCTACGAGCGCGCGCCGCTGCCATCCTAGCCGGTTGCAGGCTCGCGGGCCATCCGGCCACCCACCCGCGCCGCATCGCGGCTGGCGGCGCGAAGGGGCCGCGTGCGATAGTGCCAGCGGCAGACGGAGGCGGCACGATGCGTAACGAGGATGCCCCCGCCGAGGGGTACGCGGCGGTCGACCGGGCAACCTCGTTCCCGGACGAGAACCCGAACCCGGTCATGCGCGTGCACCATGACGGCAGGCTGACCTATGCGAACCGGGCCAGCGCACCGCTCGTCGCCACGCTTGGCACGGAAGTCGGCCGACCTGTGCCGGCGGACTTCCTCGAGCGGGTGTCTGAGCGCGGCATCGGGGCAACGCCGGCGAGCTTCGACCTCCCCTCCGGCACGCGCACGTTCGCCATCCTGGCCGTGCCAGTGCCGGGCCTCGACGCCTGGAACGTGTACGGCACCGACGTGACCGGCACGAAGGTGGTCGAGAAGTTCCCGGACCGCAACCCGAACCCGGTCCTCCGGCTGAGCCCCGACGGTGCCCTCATCTACGCCAACCAGGCCAGCGGGCCGATCAGCCGCGCGCTCGGCATTGCGCCCGGTGACCTGGCGCCCGCCGACCTGCTCCATCAGGTCCATGCCCGGCTCGACGGGTCGGAGGACGAGGAGATCCTCGTCGGCGGCGAAGGCCGCATCTTTCGGCTCGACCCGGTCCTTGTCCCGGAATTCCGGTTCATCAATGTCTATGGCACCGACGTCACCGCCATTCAGGCCATGACCGCTTTCCCGGACGAGAACCCGAATCCAGTACTCCGCCTCGATCGCGACGGCGTCCTCGTCTACGCGAACCCGGCCAGCGAGCCGGTTCACGCGGTGTTCGGGATCGCGCCCGGCGAGCCGGTCCCAGCCGACCTCATGGAACGGCTGCAAGCCGTGGCGGAGGGCCCCCCGCCGAACACGTTCGAGGTCGAGTCCGGCGGCCGGATCTACGAGCTGCGGGTGGTGGCGCTGGCCGCCTTCGAGTCGATCAACGTCTACGGCAGCGACGTGACCGCCGAGCGCGAGCGGCATCGCCTGCTGCTGAACATCCTGCCGGCCTCGATCGCCGAGCGGCTGCAGCGCGGAGAGACGCCGATCGCCGATCGTTTCGAGGAGATCTCAGTGCTGTTCGCCGATGTCGTTGACTTCACGCCCTTCTCGGCGGGGCGGCCGCCGGCCGAGGTCGTTCGCGTCCTCAACGGGGTGTTCACGATCTTCGACCGCCTGGCGGAGCGCCACCGCCTCGAGAAGGTCAAGACCATCGGTGACGCGTACATGGTGGCGGGCGGCATCGTGCCGGGTGAGGGATCGGTCGAAGGGGTGACCGACATGGCGCTCGAGATGATCCACGAGATGGCGCACTTCAGGACCGATGCCGGGGAGCGGCTGCAGGTTCGCATCGGTCTCCATGCCGGCCCGGCGGTGGCCGGCGTCATCGGTCTGAAGAAGTTCATCTACGACATCTGGGGCGATACGGTGAACACCGCCAGCCGCCTCGAGTCCCACGGCACGCCCGGGCGGATCCAGGTGACGGCCGAGACCGCCGAGCGCCTGGCGCACCGCTATCAATTCGAGCCGCGCGGCATGGTGGAGCTCAAGGGCAAAGGAGCGGTGGAGTGCCTCTACCTCGTCGGGAGGCTGGACGGGTCCGAGCGGGAGCGCGATCGTGGATGACTACGTCCAGCTGGGCGCCACGCGCATGTACTACGAAGTCGCCGGCGAGGACGAGCCCATGGTCCTGCTCCACGGCGGGTTCGGCGGGGTCCACGTCTGGACGGGCCAGGTGCCGACCCTGGCGAAGCGCTACCGCGTTAACGTCCCGGAGCAGCGCGGCCGGGGGCACAGTCCCGACGTCGAGGGACCGATCACCTACCAGGGCCTCGCCGATGATGCGGCGCCGGCATCATCGAGCGGGTCGTGGGAGGACCGACCAACCTCGTTTGGGCCAGCGACGGCGCGTCGCACGCCGTCTTCATGGAGAAGGCAGAGCTGCTGAACGGCCTGATCCTCGACTTCCTGGCGGCGAATGCACCGCCGCAGACGATGCTTCCGGTGCGCCGCGCCCGCGGGTCGGGCGCGAGCTGAGGACCGGGGTGGTTACCGCATCGCCGGCTGGGTTGCCGCCGGCTCCTGCGCTCCCGCGCAGTCGTTGATGGGCAGGCACTCCGGCAGGCTCGTCTGGGAGGAGCGTCGCGGACGGACGGTGAGGAAGGCGCCGACGTAGACGCCGGCGACGGCGACGGCACTGCCCAGCACGAACCAGACGGTCACCTGCTCGTTGAGCAGGACGGCGGCGATGGGCACCGTCACGAGCGGCATGAGCAGGGTCACGTACGACATGGCCGAGGCCGTCCAGCGCTGGAGGGCGAACAGGTAGAGTCCGAACAGGGTGACCGAGCCAAGGACCACGAGGTACGCCATGGCGACCCAGGTGTCCTGCGCCGTTGGAAGTGCCCAGGCCTCGCCCATCCCGAACGAGACGGCGAGCAGCACGACCGCGCCGGTGAGCATGGCGACGCCATTCGTGCTGAACGGGTCGCTGCGCGGGATCCACTTCACGATCACGCCGCTCTCGGCGATGCACAGCGTGCCGACGATGAGCATGAGCATGGCACTGATCGGCACGTCCGCACTGAGCTGGTCGGCGACCACGAGGGCCACGCCGCCGAGGGCGATGAGCGCACCGATCAACCCCTGCACCCGGAAGCGCTCCTGCCCGTGGACGATGGCGAGGCCGAAGGTCATGAGCGGCACCAGCGCCAGGAACACGATGGCGGTGCCGGCCGGCACATCACGCAGAGCCACGTAGAGCAGGCCGTAGCTGGCGGCGAAGGCGAGGACGCCATAGGCCAACGCCCCGACGAAGCTCTGCCCGCGCGGGACGGGACGACGAGTGACGGCCACGATGGCGATCAGCAGCACGGCAGCGGCGACGAAGCGGATGCCCGCGCCCCAGAGCGCATCCAGATCGGCGACGGTGGCCTTGGCAGCGATGGCGTTTAGCCCTCCGAGCAGAACCACCCCCACGAACGCGGCCAGCGTCGCACGGTCCGGCCCGACGGTCGCGGACTGGCTGGCGGTCATGGCGCATTCCTCCGTGCCTGCCTGGTGCGCGGTCCCTGGCTGAGGGCCGATTCTACGCCCGCACCACGCGGTGGCCTACCAGGTCCTGCACCACCGGCAGGGTCCGAGGGACGCGTTGCAGCGGCCGACGGGGTGTTTAGCTGAGGCGACGCGCGGGTCTCAGGGGTCGACGAGCATCACGCGCACGAGGCCGCGAGGTCCCGCCTCGTCCATGGCGCTCAACGTCCGGCGGCGCCGGAAGGATGCCGCCTTGGCGGCCAAAGGCCAGAGCCAAAGAGAGCGGATAACTGGACACCCTACGCTCCCCCGCCCACGCTCGGTGTTACAGCGCATCGGCCGGGATAGTCCGAAGTCAGCTGCTCTGATCCACTGAGCTACGGGCGCACTTTCACGCTCAAAGAGAGCGGGCAACTCGGTCGGCATTGTGCCACAGCGCCCGGACAGCGCCTAACCGCCGAATCCACCACTCGGTCAGCGTGGCCGAGCGCGTGATGGCGGTACGCCTTGAGCCGCGATCTGCGCATGGAGAGCGCGGCGCCCGACTCCATGTTGATCGTTCGGTCATGGTGTGGCCCGCCCCGCCGAGCGAGATGGGCCACGATCTACGGCGATGATGGGTGGGGCGAGCCTGGGCGCTGCCGATCTCCGCACCGGTGCCCAAGTGGGTTCTCGGAACGGAGGAGGTGGCGATTGCCATGGGCTTGGATCGGGTCGGCATGCTCGCTCGTCGCACCAGCCCGACTCCTGGGAGCACCCCGACTTAGGCTGTCGGTCCTAGTGCGCACGGAGGCACACAAAGCGATACCGGTCGCTGCGCTCCACCGGGCGGCGACGGAGATTGCCCAGCCGCCCCGACGTATCATTCCCCCACGAGTAGTGGGGATGGTGTGTGTCGACGATCGTCGGCCGCGAAGCTGAACTTGCGTCGGTCGAGGCGTTCCTGGCCGATGCAGGCCGGAGGCTGAACGCACTTCATCTTCACGGCGAGGCAGGCATCGGCAAGAGCACCGTCTGGCAGGCCGCCATCGCCGAGGCGGAGGGGATCGGCTGCCGGGTCGCGAGCACCCGTCCGACCGAGGCCGAAGCTCAGCTCCCGTTCGCCGGCCTGAATGACCTTTTCGGAACCCTGCTTGACGAGGTTCAACCCGAGCTGCCGGTGCCCCAGAGGCTGGCGCTGGACATCGCGCTGCTGCGCGCCGCTCCGGCGGCGCAGCCTCCGGAACCGCTGGCCATCTCCCTGGCGGTTCTCGGGCTGGTTCGCGCATCGGCGGCGGACCGCCCCCTGGTCGTGGCCATCGACGACGCACCGTGGCTCGATTCCTCCTCCGCCGCGGTGCTCGAATTCGTGCTGCGGCGGCTGGACTCCGAACCGGTCGGTGTCCTCGTGGCCGAACGGACCGGAGAAGACGGGCTGGTCTCCGCCCCGCTGGTGTCGGCGGTGTCGGCTGATCGGCTGCGCACGGAGCGCGTCGCGCCGCTGTCGATGGAAGCGATCCAGCAGCTGCTGCTGAGCATCCTCGGGCTCGACCTTGCGCCCAGCTCGGCGTCTCGCGTGCACCGCACAACGGGAGGGAACCCGTTCTACGCCATCGAGATCGGCCGTGCCCTGCAGCGGCGCGGCATCGGCGAGGTCGGTGGGGAGATGCCGCTGCCCGAGAGCCTCGCCACGCTGGTGCGGGACCGGCTTGAGGCCCTTCCCGAGGAGGCCACCCACGTCATCGCCCATGCGGCGGCACTCTCGCAGCCGACAACTGAGACTCTGGTTGCAGCACTCGGCGAGGCCTTGGCGATGGTGGGGCTGGACCAGGCCGTCAGCGCGGCGGTGGTGGCGGTCGACGATGCCGGACTCATTCGGTTCAGCCACCCGCTCCTGGCGGCAGAGGCCTACTCGCGCGTGGGACCCAGCGACCGACAGGCCGTGCATCTGCGCCTTGCGTCCGCACTCACCGAGCCCGAGGAGCGGGCCAGGCATCTCGCGCTCGGCACCGATCAGCCTGACGAGCGCGTCGCGGAGCAGCTCGAGCGTGCGGCCGAGCATGCCGAGGCGCGCGGGGCGCTGGCGGCCGCGGCCGACCTCGCGGGCCATGCCGTCGCCCTGACGCCCGCCGAGCACCCGTCGCGAGTGCGACGCCGGACACTCACCGGACGCTATCGAATGCTCGCGGGGGATACCGAATCCGCGCAGGCCGAGCTCGAGGCAGCGCTTTCCGAGACGCCGGCGGGTATCTCTCGCGCGACGGTCCTCCTGCGTCTTGGCGAGGTGCGCATGATGGAGGGCGACTGGCATGCCGCCGGCGATCTCTGGACCAGCGCACTTACCCAAGCCTCGGACGATGTGCGGCTGACCATCCAGATCAAGCATGCCCTGGTGGGTCACAGCCACATCACCGGCCGCGATTGGGACGCCGGCACACAGCATGTCTCCGACGCCATGCGCTTGGCCGAAGAACTCGGGGATCCTGAGATCGTGGCCGGAATGATCGGCTCTCATGCGTGGTGGCAGTACATCACCGGGCGCGGACGTTCGGTGGACCTCGAGCGCAGAATCGCGGATCTTGAGCCGTGGACCGGCCACCTTCGTTCCGTGGACCACCCGCTCAAGGACCTGAGCGACATCTGGCAACACGAGGGGGCGTGGGATCGGGCGATCGACGCGAGGAAGCGCCTTCTTCAGCGCGCGGAGCAGCGCGGCGACTACTCCAGCATCGGGCTCCTGCTGACGGATAGCACCTGGTGGGATCTCTTTAGCGGGAGGATCACCGACGTTCATGAGCGCCTGGACCGAGCGGAGCGGCTCGGCCGTGCCATCGGTCAGCGGTCCGCGCTGATGCACGCTCTCATGTTCCGCGCTGTTGCCCACGCTCGCGCGGGCGAAGCTGGTGAGGCGTGGGAGGTGGCCCGCTCGCTCGCAACGCTTGCCGCCGAAACGGGAATGGTCGCATACAGCGGCAAGATTCTCGAGGAACTGGCGCTTCTGGAGCTGTCACGCAAGGACCCAGATGCCGCTCACCAGGTGCTGGGCGCAGGGGCCCCATGGGCGGCGTCTGGCACATCACCGTTCCCACAGGTAGTAAGCCCGGTGGACGCCGAGGCGCTGGTCGGGATGGGGCGACTCGATGAGGCGCGCGGCGTGCTCGACGAATACGAGCGCAACCCGTCGCCGACCTTGTGGCCACTCGGCAGTGCGTGGCCCCACGCGAATGCCTCCCGCGCCAAGGCGTTGCTGGCCGCCGCCGAAGGGAATCTGGAGGACGCGACGCGCATGGCCGCCGAGGCCGTCGACACCTACCGCCGCCTCGGGGGTCGATTCCACGAGGCACTTGGGCTTCTCGTGTCGGGCGAGGTGCACCGGCGGGCGCGCCGGAGGGCGCGCGCCCGCGAGGCGTTCCGCACGGCCGCGGCGCTCTTCACGGGACTCGGCGCGGAGCTGTGGGCCGCCCAGGCGCGCGAACAGCTCGAACGGCTCAGCTCGGCACGTCATGACCGGGCCGGCCTCACCCCAACCCAGACTGAAGTGGCCGACCTGGCCATCGAAGGCCTCACCAACCGTCAGATCGCGGACCGGCTGTTCATGAGCATCCACACCGTGGAGGCTCATCTCAGCGCCATCTATCGGACCCTGGGCATCGGCTCGCGACGCGACCTGCCCCGCGCTCTGGGGAATGCGGAGGCCCCGATCCGGGATACGGCCGGGTCTGTCGGGGATTCGCCATCCGGATCGGCCGCAGAATCGTAGGGACGCGCGGAATTTCGCTCCGCCTCACGCGAACGCATGCTCGTTTCATGTTTCGCCGGGAAGGTCCGGTGACGGAAAGGAGCGAGCAATGGCTCAGGTACGTCGGGCGGATCGGGCAATTTCCCAGGCCGCCATCTACTTCGCCGCGGCGGTGATCGCGGCAATCGTCCTCACCGCGATGGTGGCGACGGGAACGGTGAACATCTTCGGTGTGGGGTCGTCCCCGGTGACCCCTGACGGGGCGAATCCGGCCCTTCTGCAGGCCGGACACGACTGGGAGGTTCAGCGCCGACAGCAAATGGGCGAGGTCGATCCCTTGGTCAAGTATGGCCAGGAGTGGGAACGGCAGCGCCGTCAGCAGAGCGGGTCGTCCGAGTAGGCCGCTCTCCACGCCCCGGCCGTCGGCCTCCACCGCGGCCGGGGCAGTTCGTGCTGTTCGCGGAGCGGGCCGAGCATGCAGCGCCGCGTCGGCGTGGAGGACCCAACCCGGTCGCGCCAGCATCAGGCGCCAGCCCAGCACCAGCAGTCCAAGGAAGGCGCCGATCAGAGCGGTCAGCACGTTGTCGGTAAGAGTGACTGGTAGCCGGCCCACTCCGGGTCCCGCCGCTGCACGTCGCCACCGACCTGCGCCCCATCGGCAATCTCCGCCTCCCGCTCCGAGGCAGGCACCACGTCGCCACCGATGACCGCTCCAGAGTCGATGCGCAGTCGGCCCAGGTTGGCGTCGATGCTTCCGCCCATAGGGCCGTTGATGGTCAGCTCCCTCGCGGCCGCCCAGGGGGATCACCTGGCCGCCCTGACGCTCCCGCGCCGGGTCCAATTGATCATTGGGATCTTCGAGTCTCGGAAGCAGGCGGCATTCCGCGACTCCTGGCGATCCTAAGCGCGGGAGGACGTCCGGGCACTTGCTGGCAGGTTGCAGGCCGTAGCCAGCTAGCTCTCGAGGGTGCAGCCGAGGCGCGCCCTCGCGTGACGTGAAGAGAGCAGATAACTCGGCCCGGTATGCTCCCCCATCCACGCTCATTGCCACAGCGCATCGGCCGGGATAGTCCGAAGTCAGCTGCTCTGATCCACTGAGCTACGGGCGCACATTCACGCTCAAATAGAGCGGATGACTCGACCGGCATTGTGCCACAGCGCTCGCACAGCACCTAACCGTCGATCCACCAGTGGATCCATAGGTTGCGCACGGTCATTCGGTGGCCACGGCGACGACGAGAGATACTCTCGGCCGGCGCCTCTACCTTCCTCAGGTCGGCCATCTCCGCGGCTTCGTCGACAGCGCCCGCCAGAACGGGTTGAGCGCAGCAGGGCGGCCGTGTCTGCTGCCGTTTCGCGACCCCATCTCGATGTCGAGCCGAGCGCGGGGAGACTGACAACTCCCTGAGCGGTAGCTGCGACGAAGTCGTTGAGCACCAACGTGCATCTATCGACAGTTTGCAGGCGGGAGTACGCTGGACCGGGCGCGTGTCCCCGACCGGCAGGTCTCGAACCGCGCCCCGAAACAGCGGAGGACACGTCCATGCAGGCCAGCACCGAGCACCCGAACGCCACCCTCGTCCGTCAGGGCCTGGAGGCATTCAATCGCGGCGAGATGCAGGCGTTCGCCGCGATCGTCGCCGACGACGTCGTCTGGCATCAGATCGGCGCCGAAACGCTGCAGGGCACGCAGGCCATGCGGGATTCGATGCCGCAGGGCGAGGTCGATTGGCAGATCACGGCCGACGTCCATGACGTCGTCGCCAACGACGAGCACGCCATCGCGCTCGTCAACGCCACCGCGACCCGCGGGGACGGCCGAACGCTGGAGTACCGGACCGCCGAGATCATGCACATCCGCGACGGAAAGCTCACCGAGCGATGGGCGTTCTCCGACGACACCCAGCGCATCACCGAGTTCTTCGCCTGATCCGAAAGGACGTCGATCGATTCCAGAGAGCGGCCACTGCGGGCCGTCCGCAAAGCCGTCGACTCGACGCTGCGCGGAGTCGTGCGCGGGCCGCGAGAGATCGATCCACAAATCCGAGGCTCGGGTGGGAGGCATGGGCAGCGGGGCTGGATGGCGAGCGGCTCCAGGGAGCGGGCGAGAGCCCACTCGACGCTTTGGTGGCGCTAGCGGTGCAACTCCGGGGCTGAGTTGGTGCATGTAAGCGGCCCCGCAAGGTCACTGGGGTATCGTCTTCGATAGGGGAAAGCCAAGACCGGCCGCGCGGGGGACCGCAGCCGGTCTTGCCTTGTGTGTCGGCACGCCGGTTGCTTCTAGAACCCAACGTCCCCGGCCCGTCACTCTGGGGGGAACAGAGAGGCGGACCGGGGAACTCGCTGACACTACACCGCACCGCAATACCGCCGAGGCTCGAGCCGAGAATGCGTGGTCGAGCACGGCCGCTGCCTTAAAGAATGGCAGCGGTGGCGTCGGGGGATCAATCTGGCGCCCCTATATATGACCGGATCGCCCCGGCGGGCCCACACCCTGCCACGCGATCGTCTTCTTCGACCGTCGCCGCGTCCCGTCTTGGCATAGTGACGGTCCGGCGCTTTCAACCAGGCGGTGCGTCTTGACACCACCCCGTATGGTTCACGTCCCGGCGGTGCCCCCGCCCCAGCCGACGCAGCGTGCCCGCGAGGACGACGCATGGAGCTGCTGTTGGTACGCGATCTGGCCACGATGGGCGCGTTGGCTGCTCTCCTTGGGCTCGTGCTTGTGCTTCTCGATGCCACCCGGTCGCGCCCATGACTCGGGTCCGCAGCATGCGGCTGGTGTGTTCCGGCTCTTGGGTCGACGTGCGCCTGACGCAGCTCAATGGCCGATGGCTGGCTTCTGCCGACACGCCCGATGGACCCAGCCTCGGGGTGGCGTGGTTCCCGCTCGACGCGCTGGAGTTTGCGCTCGAACCATTCGATGGCTTCGTCGACGAGCTCTTGGCCAGCGCGCCGGCCGACCTGGCCTGGCGCTAGGCCGCTTCCCGCTCCTGTCGTTCGCGGCAGCGTCGGCAGCGGAGGCGCACCGGATAGTCGTAGCGGACCTGCCATCCCGCCGACCGGACGAGCCCCGGATCGCGTGGCGGCCGTCGCCCGCAATAGCAGCACGCTACCTCTGCGCCCAGCGGCACAGGGGGTGGAAGCGTCCACGTCATGGCCAGATTCCCCTCGGACGGTGCTTCGAGGCAACGGTACGGCGATAACCGTGCCGGGGGAAGGCGCTTATCCACGGACTTCTCCACCGGTTGATCCGGATTCGCGGCACTGATCGCGGCATATCCGACGCTGGCATGCACGTTCATCAACACGCGCCTGGCTGATGCGGCGGCGAACCATGGTCGGCCAGTCGTTGGCCTCCGCTGCCCTACTGCCGAGCTGTGGCCCGGTTTGATAGCGCCCAATCTGGCACGGCCGAACCGCCAGATGCTGAATAGAAATCATGCGGCTGGGCCCGACACGCCGCACCACAAGGACAGCAGATAACTCGACCCGATACGCTCCCCCACCCACGCTCGGTGCTACAGCGCATCGGCCTGGATGGTCCGAAGTCAGCTGCTCTGATCCACTGAGCTACGGGCGCGTATTCATGCTCAAACAGAGCGGATAACTCGCTGCGCATTGTGCCACAGCACTCGGACAGCGCCTAACCGTGCGATCCACCAATCGGTCGACTGCTGGATGAGTGGCACGGCGGTTTGCTGGCTGCCAGGCTTCCAGTGCCGCTTGCGCCACTGTCTGGTTTATCCCACCACCAGCTTGATGTCCTGCTTGGGCCCGTCCATGCGCAGGGAACGAATCCACGTCCTAGCTCACACAGTGGGATCTACGTTGTGTCTGGACAGGTTGTGCCTGATGATGTCGTCTGTGATTCCAGCCAAGTACAGAAGCGCTTGTCGATGGCGTATGCCGACTTCTCGTGCGGGCTGCTCCTCGTTGGTTCCGTCGGTCTGCGGCGGACCCAGCGGTACGCGATCGTCGCCGCACTGAGGCCGAAGTACGTGGTCAGGAAGTCGGTGCGCCCGAAGGTCTTGTACTGGCCGACGTGAACGAGCTCGTGAACGTAGAGCCTGACGTCGAGGCTCCTCCCTCTTCGAACGAAGACATCGTTATCCATCGTCATTGCCCCGGCAGCGGGCTGCATCTTGATCACCCATCCGCCGTGATGGAAACGTGGTTTCGCCCTCAGTCCACGGGCCAGCCACGCACGGTCCTGCTCTACGTCCGTCGCATAGCGCCGCACGAGCTCGGTGTACTCCTCCGGCACGTTGATAGGGTCGGACTTGGCCAGGCTGGTGGCCACCACGGCCTCGAAGACCGGTGCCAGCGGGTCCCTGATGCTGGGGATCGAATCCGCGATCCGACCCAGTACGGGAACGTCGTGCAGGGCCCGCCCCGGCCCGCGAAGGACTGTGTCGGTCGTATCGAGCGCGACCGCGCCGGCCTTCTTGGCACCCCTCCCGACCTTCTTCGCAGCCTTCTTGGCACCCCTCCCAACCTTCTTGGCGAACTTGCCCAAGCCCATGCGGTTCCTCCTGTGTCCGGGTAGCGCAAGCGGTTTGGCGTTCCCAGTCCAGCCTATCGAACGCCGCAAGGCGTGACGGGGAGGACGGCCCCGAGCGCGGCAGGCGTTCTGCCTCGGCTAGCATCCACCTAGGATTAGCGCGTACCGCCGCGCCATCACCGCCACGGCGTATCGGCGTGTGTAATAGCCGGGCTCCGCGGCGGCTCCGACACGGATGCTGGTTGCTGGCCGTCCCTGGCGGCTTTCATTGAGGCGGCGGGACGCTGCTGTTCCAGGTGTCGCGGTGCATCTTCCAGGTGCCGCCATCGTTCTTCCACAGCACCATGATCTTGCCCCGGTCGACGAGCGTTCCGTCGTCCCGATACACCGTCGTCTCGCCCACCTCGAGCGCGTAGTCGCCCATGACGATCACCTCTCGAGTGACCGGTCGGGCGTCGATGATGCCGAGCCGGAAGAAGTTGTCCCAGTACTGGGTGATGGCCTCCTCTCCGCTCACGGCGTCGGCGTTGGGCGGGAGGATCACCGCGTCACTCGTGTAGAGCGATGGCATCACGTCCCCATCTGCAGTGCGGATGGCCTCTTTGAACTTCTCATTCGCCTCGCCGATTCGCCCCGCAACATCCATGGGCGCACCTCCTTACCCTCGATCGTCCAACTGGGGGGCGACCAGCCGATGCGGAGCCCGCCGTCAGCCGAAGTACCCAATTGCCCTCGTGAGTTGTCGATATCCCTTCCTCACTACGGAACTGCTTGGACTTCCACCGTAGTCCCGGATGTCCATCGGCGGAATGACGTATGAGGAGGACGCCGCCGCACAAGCACGGAAGCGCCGCGATCACGGAGGGCTGCGGGCGACCATTCCCGAGCGTTACGCTCGGCACGGGTAAACCCGAAGAGAGCGCCCGTGCCAGGGTCTCACCGATCAGCCTTTGCTCTCCAGGATCGTCTCCCACGAGCGGCCGCCCGTCGACAAAGGTGAGCAAGGTGAGCGTGTTGTCGCCGATCCGAGTCCAGAGACGCCCGTCGGACGTCTCGATAGGTGCGCCGGCTTGGCAGGCCCGATACCTCGACCAACTGGGAAACGGCGAGGCCGGAATCAAACCGATCGTGCTGGTCGGCCGGAACGAGCTTGGCGATGAAGCGGGAATTCTTGGCCCGCACAAGCCATGTCCTCGAGTTCATGCCCCTACCCGCCGGCTCTGCATGCGGGTCTTCGAGGCCCCAGGCGGCGGTCACGGCCGCAACGATGGCGGATGAATCCAGGCGCACCGTCATTCTCCCAGGCACTGGCCGATTTCACCTGCCAACGGGTGGGGTCCATTCCGGCAGGTTGATTCGCCGCAGCACTTCTCGAAAGCGCGGTTCCTGCCGCAGGCCGTCGAAAAACGGCTCCGGCGCCATGATCCAGTTCTGCACCGATCCGTCGGTGGCACATCGTTCGAGATGGCGCAGGGCTTCCGCGTTCTCGCCGAGGCCCGCATGGACCAGCGCCAGATTGAACGGGTCCACGTGACCTCCTTCGCGTCCGATGTCCTCGAAGCTGCGGAGAATTGCGTGCGCATCATCGGGGGCTCCGGCTGCGCCGAAGACGGCCCCCGCATACCCACGCCCGATCGAATGCCAAGGGGCCGCCGTGACCGCTCGATGCGCAAGCCTGACGGCCTCTTCTGATCGTCCGAGAAACGCGTAGTTCGCGGCCTGCCAGAAGGGGGCAAAGGCGAACCCGGGCCAATGATCGATGACGAACTTCAACTGTTCGGCCGACGCCTCGAACTCGCGTCGCTTGTGTTGGATCCAGCCGATGGCGAACTGGGACCCGACCCCGCGATCGAGATCCAGCCACTCAGCGGCGAGGGCCAGCGACTCGTCGAAGCGACACTGGCCGACGAGGAACAGCCCGTACTCCGGATGTGCGCGCGGATCGCGTCGCTTCGCGGCCATCGCCCGCCGAAAGGCTTCCTCGGCCGCCGGCCAATCGTAGGTGAACAACATGATCCAGCTGCCAAGGACGGCGTGCGCCCATTGCAAATCCGGTCCCTGCTCGAGCGCGAGCGTAACCTCACGGTGCATCGGCTCGGCAAGTTGCGGACCCGCCAAATGCGCAATCCTGCCAAAGGCCGCAGCCAACAACGCATGTGCTTCGGCGAAGTCGGGTTCGAGCTCCACGGCATCTCGGAACTGCTCCACCGCCTGCTCGAACTGGTTCTGGTCGAACAGCGCAACGCCGCGCAGAAATCGATCGTAGGCGCCGGGATGCACGGAGCGATGCGCGCGCCGGCTGATGCGCCCTTGCTCCTCCCCGGTGAGCTTCGCGGCTACTTCCATCGAGACGGCTCGAGAGATCTCCGAGTACATCGCGAACACGTCGCGCATCTCGCGGTCGTAGGCATCCGCCCACAAGTGTTCTTCCGGCTCGACGCGCACGAGCTGGACCACCACGCGAATCCGGTCGCCGGCGCGGAGCACGGAACCCTCGAGGACGGCATCGACGCCGAGCAGGTCCGTCACGTCCCGGAGCGGGCGGTCCGAACCTTTGAAACCGCGCACGGACTGCCGAGACACGACCCGGAGGGCACCGATACCGGAGAGCTCGGTGGTGAGCATCTCGGTCATGCCATCGGCGAAGTACTCGTCCTCCGCCCGGCCGGTGAGATTCTCCAGCGGCAGCACCGCGATCGAGCGGACCGGTCTGCGGACGGGGCTCATCGGCGTCGGCCTGGGCAGCGGGGTGCGCCGGTCGCGGATCTCTGCGACCAGCCCTTCCGTTTCGGGCGAAGGGTCGACCCCATACGCGTCCCGGAGCAGCGCCACGAACCGCTCGTGGACCCTGAGCGCGCCCGCACGGTCACCCATGCTGTCGGTCAGCGCGAGAAGACGTCGCAGCAGCACCTCATCAGTGGGGAGAAACTCGACGGCCCGCTCCAGCCAGTGCAGCGCGGCGATCGAGTTCCCGTCTACCTCAGCCGCATCGGCGAGCGTCGCAGCGGCCTTCCAGGCGCGTCGCTGCAGTCGCCACGCTTCGCTCTCCTGCCACCGGTCGAATCCCATCGCATCGCCGATGGGCAAGCCGTCCAAGAACTCACCGCGGTAGAGCCGCAGTCCCGATTCGAGCTCGTTTCGATCGAGACGCTCCTCGAACTCCACGGCGTCGCAGGAGAGGCTGGCCGCATCCACACCGATGAGCTCGTGACCCTGAGTCAGCAGCACCTGCTGTCCGATGTCACGGCGGATCACATGGACGGTCTGGCTCAAGGCGTTGCGCGCCCGCTGCTCGTTCTCGTCGGGCCAGAACATCACGAGGAGGCTGTCGCGCCGATGCATGCCGCGCGGCCTCGCCGCGGCGAGGTAGGCCAGAACGGCCAGTCGCTTGGGCTGGAGGTGGAAGCTCCCGCCAGGCGACCCCACCTGCAGGACCTGGGTCGCGCCGAGCGTGCGCAGCTCGATCATCCGCCTCTTCCGTTTCACGTGGCGATCGCAGTAGCAGTCGTCCGAAAGACACACTACACCCGAGTCTTATCGCGCAAGTAAGGCTTCAACGGGAGAACGACAACGAGCCGTCTCTAGCCTGCTGCCAAGAAGCCAAGACATGGCATGCGTAAAGGAGAGGTACCGTGATCGTTCAGGGGATTTCGTCAGTTCGCCGAACCGTTGGCAGTCTTGGTGCTGTACTCCTGCTGGCAGCTGCCCTGGCAGGACCCGTGGCTGCGGCCGAGCGACGGCCGATGCACGGGGGCTACACCATTGGCGTGGTCCCGGTCGAGCAGCGCTGCGGGCCGGAGGCACTGACGATCGGCTTCGAAGGGGTCGGCATCGCGACCCACCTTGGCCGGATGGAGGGGACCGGCTCGAACTGCACGAGCTTCAATCTGACAAGCGAAGCGGTGCCGATCTGGGATGGCCTCGCGACCTTTGTCGCCGCCGATGGTTCCTCCATCAGCATGACCTACGAAGGCGCGCAGGATGCGCCGGTGGATGGCAGGGCCACAGCCGCCAATACCTTCACCATCGTCTCCGGGACCGGCCGGTTCGAAGGCGCGACCGGAAGCTGGACGTCCTCCGAGGTGATCGATTTCACGATCGGGGTTGACCGTGGGTCTTTCTCCGGCTGGATCAGCTACTGACCTTACATCGATGCGCAGTTACGTTGAGGGCGCGCCGGGCCTTCCTGGCCCGGTGTTCCCCGGTCACACCATTGCCTTCCGCCGAAGTCTACGGCCCATGAACCGCGGGCTGTCGGCGGCGACGGTGCTTCGGCTGGTGACGCTGCTGGCCTTGAGCGGATGCATCGTCGCAGTTCCATCGGCGACTCCCGCTTCGCCGCCGACGCCGACGCCCACCGCACAGCCCACGCCGTCCCTCACGCCAGAGCCTGGGACCTTCGGCGACCTGCCCGCCATCGTGCTTGACGAAGATGACCTCCAGCCCGGTGAGACGATCGACAGCCTCGACGTCGGGTTCGGGGCGCTGGTGCAGCCGGTGACTCTGCTCGAAACCAGCACGTTCTCGGAGCAGCCGGGGTTCGTCGATGCTCGCATGACGAGGATCGGCACCCAGGGTCAGGACAGCTACTGGGAGGTCGGCGGCTACGTCAGCTGGGCGGCCCTCTACGAGAGCGACGCCGCTGCCGAGAGAGCCTTCGAGGTGCTCGTCGCCGAGCATGAGTCCGAGGCGGGCTGGGCCATGGAGCGAGTGGGGCGCCCGCCGTATGGCGACGAAGCGGTGACGCTGGACGGCGCCGCATACGGTTGGGACACCAATCGCCTCCACATCTGGCGTGACCGGAACCTGTTGCTAGCAGCCGGCGCTCTGGGAGTGACGGCAACAAGCGACGAGGCGATCGAGCGTGGGGAGGCGATCGCCCAGAGCATGGACGCGCGGGCAGCTGGCCGGTAGCTGGTTTGGCTGGCGCGCAGGAGAGCAGATAACTCAAGTCGTTACGCTGCCCCGCCCACGCTCCGCGCCCCAGCGCATCGGCTGGGATAATCCGAAGTCAGCTGCTCTGATCCACTGAGCTACGGGCGCACATTCGTGCTCAAGAGGCACAAAACTGGACTCGGCATTCCAAGCATAGCGCTCACACAGCACAACAGCCGGAGCGGACGCGCCGCGTCTAGCACGACTCCTCTCCGAAGGGCAAGATCGGTTCGAGGGTGATGGTGACCAGGCGGCTGGTCGATCGTTCGCCGAGCTGGTAGGAGGTCGGGCCACCCAGCGT
>Ga0214468_1000086_pt1 | contig 26946 bp, 20 predicted proteins | sample RVTome_9_FD_187334 | JGI IMG/M metagenome (GOLD analysis project Ga0214468, IMG submission 187334) | Soil microbial communities from uranium-contaminated site in the Upper Colorado River Basin, Wyoming, United States - RVT155D38 HiSeq ...
AAGCCCGGTGGGGATCCAGCGCTCGATCCCGCTTCCCGACAACCGCTCGTCACCGCACCCGAAAAGCTCCTCTGCGAGACGGTTCGCGGCTTCGACGTGTCCGTCCGCCCCGACCACGAGGAAGGGTTCCGGAGCGAGGTCGACGAGGGCTTGCACCGCCTCGACGCCCATCCCGTCCTCCCGGGTTCGCTTGGCAGGCTCGACCATACACCCCCGCTTCTAAAAGTGCCCGGAACGGCCGGGGCGGCGACAGCCGGCCGCGGCCCGGAGCGGGGGCACGCTCAGCCGGCGAGGGAGGCGAGGAACTCCTTGATCCCCTGGTCGAGCCGGTGGCGGTCGCGGTGGCGCTCGCAGGCGACGGCGACGAGCCGGTCGACCAGCTCGGGCAGCGGCACGCCGGACAGCTCCCACAGGCGCGGGTACATCGAGATCCGCGTGAACCCGGGCAGGGTGTTGATCTCGTTGACGAACGGCCGGTCGCCCTCGAGCAGGAAGTCGACCCGCGCCAGCCCGACCCCGCCGAGCGCGGCGAAGGCCTCGACCGCGAGAGCGCGGACCCGCTCGCGCACCTGGGGGTCGAGCTCGGCGGGCGCGATCAGCTTCGCCCCGTCGGAGAGGTATTTGTCCTCGTAGTCGTAGAACTCCCGACCCGGGACCACCTCGCCGACCTCCGAGGCTTCGAGCTCGCGGTAGCCGAGGACGGCGCACTCGAGCTCCCGGCCGCGGACGGCGCGCTCGACGAGGGCCGCGTCGTCGAACCGCAGGGCGAAGGCGACCGCCTCGGCCAGGCAGGTGCGGTCGGCGACCCGCCGCACCCCGACGCTCGAGCCGCCGACCGACGGCTTGACGAAGAAGGGCCCCGCGTGGCCGGGGAGCGCCGCCGCGGCCACCGCCGGGTCGGCCTCGACCTCGTCGCGGCGGACCGCCGCGTACTCGACGACCGGCACCCCGGCCGCCTCCAGGCTGCGCTTCGCCGCCACCTTGTCCATCGCCAGCGCGCTCGCCGTGACCCCGGCGCCGACGTACGGCAGGTCGAGCATCTCGAGCAGCCCCTGGAGGGTGCCGTCCTCCCCCCAGGTGCCGTGGACGAGCGGGAAGACGACCTCGGGCGCGGCGTCGAGGAGGTGGCGCAGGGTCGGCGCCACCGGGCCGCCCGGAGCCGGGACCTCGTCGACCTCGCCGTCGAGCGCCCGCCGGCCGGCCGCCGGCTCGACCCAACCGCCGTCGCTCCCGATACCGAGGGGGGCGACCTCGTGCCCGGCCTCGGCGAGCCCCCTGGCCACCGTCCGCGCCGAGTCGACCGAGACCTGGTGCTCGACGCTCCGCCCCCCGAAGACCAGCCCGACCCGTGCCATCTCGTCGTTCTCTCCTCTCGTCGTCGATTCCGCCGTCGATCCGGTTGCGATCCCGGCGCGCCCGCGTGGCGCCGCCGTGGCGGCCGGCGGGCGATCCGGCGGCCCGACGCGGCGACGGTGTGCAAGAGCGGCGCCGCGGTGCCGGGGGCCGGACGTCCCGCCCGGCCCGACCGGCCCGCGCTGGCGCGCCGGCCCGCCTCAGCCGCGCCGCGCCGGCCCGCCGAGCTCGAGCACCCGCGCCGAGCGCACCTCGGGCAGCGCGCGCAGGCGGTCGAGCACGGCGTCCGGCGGGGTCTCGTCGAGCCGCAGCACGGCCAGGGCGTCGCGCTCGCCGTCGCGCCGGGCGAGGTGGATGTCGGCGATGTTGACGCGCGCCTCGCCGAGGATCGTGCCGAGCCGGCCGACGACCCCCGGCACGTCGTCGTTGCGCAGGACGAGCAGCGTGCCGCTCGGCCGGAACTCGAGCCGGAAGCCGCCGAAGCGCACCACCCGCGGGTCGCCCTCGCCGAAGAGCGTACCGGCCAGCTCGACGGTCTCGCCGCCGCCCGCCATGGTGACCCCGACCATCTGCGGGTAGTCGGCCGCCCGGCTGTGGGTCGAGGCGACCACCTCCACCCCACGCTGCTCGGCGACCCGCTCGGCGTTGACGAAGTTCACCCCCTCGCCGACCACCGGGGTCAGCGCGCCCTTGACCGCCGCCACCGCGAGCGGCCGGCGGAGCGCCTCGTCGATCCCCCACAGGTCGACCTCGACCCGCGACAGCCCGCGGTCGAAGAGCGAGCCGGCGAGCCGGCCGATCTGCTCGCCGAGCGACAGCCACGGCTCGCCTCGCGTGCCGGTGGCGGCGAACGGCAGGTTCACCGCGGTCACCGCCAGCGAGCCGTCCAGCGCCGCCAGCACCATCCTCGCGGTCTCGGTGGCGATCCGCTCCTGCGCCTCGCGGGTCTGGGCGCCGATGTGCGGGGTGACGACGACCTTCGGGTGGCGCATCAGGGTGAAGTCCGACGGCGGCTCCTCGGCGAAGACGTCGAGCGCCGCGCCGTCGAGCGTCCCGTCGTCGAGCGCGGCGAGCAGCGCCGCCTCGTCGACGACCCCGCCCCGGCCGCAGTTGACCAGCAGCGCCCCCGGCTTCATCGCCGCGATCTCGCGGGCGCCGAGGAGGTTCCGGGTCTGGTCGGTCAGCGGGGTGTGGAGGGTCACGACGTCGCTGCGGGCGAGCAGCTCCTCGAGAGCCAGGAGCTCGACGTCGAGCTTGCGGGCGACCGCCGGGTCGAGGAACGGGTCATAGGCGACGACCTCCATCCCGAAGGCGCGGGCGCGGGCGGCGACCCGCTGGCCGATCCGCCCGAAGCCGACCACCCCGAGCGTCTTGCCCTCGAGCTCGAGGCCGACCCAGCTCTTGCGGTCCCAGGCGCCGCCGGAGAGCGAGGCGTGCGCCTGCGGCACCTTGCGGGCCAGGGCGAGGAGCATGGCGAAGGTGTGCTCGGTCGCCGAGACGACGTTGGCCGTGGGCGCGTTGACCACCAGGATGCCGCGCTCGGTCGCCGCCGCGACGTCGACGTTGTCGACCCCGATCCCCGCCCGGCCCACCACCTTGAGCCCGTCGGCCGCGGCGAGCAGCTCGTCCGTGACCTTCGTCGCCGAGCGCACGACGAGCGCGTCGCGGCCGGCCAGGAGCTCGGCCAGCCGCGGCCGCTCCTCGGCGGCGACCTTGCGGACGTCGGCGCCCGAGGCCTCGAGGATCGCGAGGCCGCTCGGGTCGATCGGGTCGGCGATCAGGATGCGGTGGGTCATGCGCTCTCCTCCGTAGGGCGGGCCGCAGCGGGCTCGCACCGGCCGAGCTCGTCGAGCACCTCGTCGAGGGCGGCCAGCAGCGGCTCGAGGTCGCTCGTCCGGACCTCGCCCATGTGGCCGATGCGGAACGTCTCCCCCTTCCAGCGTCCGTAGCCGCCGGCGACCGAGAAGCCGCGGTCCGCGAGCGAGCGCACGACGTCCGGCGCCGCCACGCCCGCGGGCGGCCGCAGGCAGGAGACGGTCGGCGAGCGCGCGCCGGCGGCGCTGGCGAAGGCGATCCCGCGCCCCTCGGCCCAGCGGGCGGTGCGCTCGGCCAGCGCCGCGTGCCGCGCCCACCGGGCCTCGATCCCCTCGGCCTCGACGCGCGCGAGCTGGCGGTCGAGCGCCCAGACGATCGAGACGGCCGGCGTGGTGATCGTGCCGCCCGCGCGGTGCTGGTCGCGGTAGCGCAGCAGGTCGGTGTAGAAGCCGCGGTGCGGGAGCGCGGCGGCGCGCCCGGCGGCGCGCCGCGACAGCGTGAACAGCGCCAGCCCCGGCGGCACCGCGAGCGCCTTCTGCGAGCCGGCGAGGACCACGTCGAGCCCCCAGGCGTCGGCCTCGACCATCGCGCCGCCGAGCGAGGAGACGGCGTCGACGAGGACGAGCGCGTCGCTCTCCTCGCGCACCGCGCGGGCGACCTCGGCGAGCGGCGAGAGCACCCCGGTCGACGTCTCGTTGTGGACCACCGTCACCGCCTCGTAGCGCCGCCGGCGCAGGGCCTCGCGCACCAGGTCGGGGTCCACCGGCTCCCCCCACGGGAGCTCGAGCCGGTCGGCGTCGCGCCCCAGGCTCAGGCAGACCTCGTGCCAGCGCGCCGAGAACGCCCCGTTGACCAGGTTGAGCACCCGCTCGCCCACCGTCGAGACGACCGCCGCCTCCATCACCAGCGTCGAGCTGCCGGTCGCCACGTACACCTCGCCGGCGGTGCGGAACACCGGCGGCAGACGGCGCGCGATCCGCTCGTAGACCTCGCGGAAGGCGGCCGAGCGGTGGGCGACGACCGGCGCGGTCATCGCCCGCCGCGCGTCCTCGGGCACGTAGGTCGGTCCGGCGAGAAAGAAGCGGATCGGCTCGACCGGCGCGAGGCGCTCGCGGGACGGGGCGGTCATCGGGCGCCGATCCTGGCATGCCGCACCGCGGCGGTCAAAGGCCGGGGCGGCCAAGAGGAGCGCCGCACGGTGGCGCGAGGCGACGCCATCGCGTTCGACGGCTCGCGAGCGAGGGAGCCGCGTCCCGCGGCCGTCCGCGCCTCGCGCCGTCAGCTCGCGCGCCCGGTGGCGTCTCCTCCGCCGCCGCCCGGGCCGGCGGCGCCCCAGGGCCGCGGCCGGCGCAGCCGTCGGACCAGCTCCGCGGCACCTAGCCGGAGACCCGCGGCGCCGGAGGTCCGGACCGTCCACGCGTCACCGTCCGCAACGAGGAACGGGATCTCCGCCGGCGCGCCGTCCCCCGCCACGAGCACCGCCGCGCAGCCTCGGAAGTGCTCGCGGAGGAGGTCGCGCAGGACCGGCGCACCGCGCAGCGGCTTGACCGCCACGCTCCGCCCGCCGCCCACCCCGACCGCCCGCAGCGCGCCGAGCGCCGCGGCGGACTCCAGCCGCTCCGGCACCGGCGCCGGCGGCGTCGCCCGCCCGGTCTCGCCGGCGGTCTCGTGCCGCGCCGCGGACGAGGTCTCCCCGGGAGCGGTTCGCCCGTCCGGCACCGCCTCGGCCGGCGACGTCTCGGCGCCCCCCTCCGGGTCGCCTTCGCCGGTCTCCATCGCGCCTCGGAGGCGTGCGCCCGCCCCGACGTCGAGCCAGCCGAGGCGCAGCCCCTCCTGCCGCGCGGCGCGGAACAGCGGCGCGTAGAGCTCGGGCGGCCCCTCGGCGCGGAGCAGGTGCGGCGCCTTCACCGGTAGAGGAGCGCCTCCCGCCGCTCGTCGGCGAACGCCACCTCGTCGGGCGCCCACGACGCGATCCACTCGCCGAGGCCCTCGCGGTCTCCGGCGTCGACCGCCAGGCGCAGCCGGTCCGAGCCGGCGAGCAGGTCCACCGCCGGCCGGTCGGCGACGAACTCGTAGGGCGCCTGGCGCCAGGCGAACCGCTCGGGATCGTGCTCCGCCAGCGCCATCAGCAGCTCGACCCCCAGCGCGTAAGGCGCCAGCGCCTCCTGCTCGGTGATCAGGATCTCGACACCGCCGCAGACCTCGCCCGCGTGCTTCTGGAACTGCGGCCGGAAATAGGTCGGGACGAAGGCCGCGCCGGGCAGGCGCCGCTCGGCCAGCCGCCGGGCGAGCCGCGGCGGGTCCACCCAGGGCGCGCCGACGAGCTGGAACGGCCGGGTCGTCCCCCGTCCCTCCGAGAGCTCCGTAGCCTCGACCAGGCAGCCGCCCGGGTAGAGATCGGCCGTCGCCAGGGTCGGCATGTTCGGCGACGGGGCGACGAACGGGCGGCCGGCCGGCCAGCCGTCGCCGCGCCCCCAGCCGGCCATCTCCCACACCGAGAGCGGGCCGTCGAGCCCGCGCCGCCCCGCCTCCAGCCGCACCAGCTCCCCGAGGGTCAACCCGTGGCGCACCGGCAACCGGAAGGCGCCGACGAACGACTCGTAGCCCGGCGCGAGCAGGTTCCCCTCGATCCGTCCACCGCCGAGCGGGTTCGGGCGGTCGAGCACCCACACCTCGCAGCCGGCGGCGAGCGCCGCCTCGGCCGCCCACACCGCGGTCGCCGCGTACGTGTAATAGCGGGCGCCGATGTCCTGCAGGTCGACGACCAGCAGGTCGAGCCCGGCGAAGGCCTCGGGAGCGGGCACCAGCGACTCCTCCGAGCTGCCGTAGAGCGAGCGGATCGGCACGCCGGTCCACGGGTCCGCCGCGTCCTCCGCCGCCACCATGTCCTGCTCCACCGCGTGGTAGCCGTGCTCGGGTCCGAGCAGCGCCGCCGGCGGCCGTCCGGCCGTCGCCAGCGCCAGGTGGGCGGGCACCATGTCGGCGGTCAGCGAGGCGGCGTGGGCGAGCAGCCCGTAGCGCCGGCCCGCCAGCCGGCCGAGGCCGCCGTCGAGCAGCCGGTCGAGCCCGGTCGCGAGGCGGCTCATCTGCCGGAGCCCGAACGATCGGGGAGCGTACCGGAGCCAGCGTCGGCCTCGACGTCGCGGCCGCCCGACCCACCGCTGCCGCCCGCGACCGTCTCGTCCCGCCGCCACTCGCCGCTCCGCCCGCCGCTCTTCGCCTCGAGGCGCAGGTCGGTGACCACCGCCCCGCGCTCGACCGCCTTGACCATGTCGTAGAGCGCCAGCGCGGCCGTGGCGCAGGCGACCAGGGCCTCCATCTCGGCCCCGGTCCGTCCGACGGTCACCACCCGGCTACGCACCGCCACCCCGGGCCCGTCCCCGGCGCCGAGCGGCTCCACCTCCACCTCGACCTGATCGAGCGCCAGCGGATGGGCCAGCGGCACCAGCTCCGCCGTCCGCTTCGCCCCCTGGATCCCGGCCAGCCGCGCCACCGCCACCGCGTCCCCCTTCGGCAGCTTCCCGAGCCGCCCGACCGTCTCCGCCGACATCACCACCCGGCACGACGCCTCGGCCACCCGCCGCGTCACCGGCTTGTCCGACACGTCGACCATCGACGCCCGGCCCGCGGCGTCGAGGTGGCTGAAGGGAGGCTCCGCGCTCACGGTTGAATCATAGTCGGCGTGGACGAAGTCTCGGACGACCTTCACCGATTCCAGGCCCGAGGTGGATCTCGATGACATCCAGCGTATCCAGCTATCCGGCTCGATTCGGCAACGCCACCAAGCGCGAGAGCTTCGACTTCAGACAACGGTATCGCTTCCGTCTCGGCACAACCAGGACTCTCGGCAGCACAGCAGACTCCGCATCCTCCTTCAAGCACTTGGCTCTGTGACTTGCCTGCTTCCAATCCGAGGAAGAACCAGCACCGAACCATCACCGCGATCGAACGCTGCGGCAGTATCTTGTGGTAATACAAAGATCGACGCTACATTGAGCTGAGCGCGTTGATCACCGAGCTTCATCAACCTCACGCCTCTTCGACCATACAAGTGTAACCCCTGTGATTCCAGTTGCTTTATCTCCTCACCAAGCTGTGCTTCAATGCGGACTACTTTACCGACGTCCAAGCCCCCAAGAATATCTCCATAGTCCTGCAGCAGCTGAAGGAAAGACGCTACGAGCTCAACGGCACTTTTGTCCTTCAGGTCACAGTTTCCAAAGCTATACATGTGGCCTTCCCTTATCAGCGACACGAGCTGGTTCCCCGAGATCACCCTTTCCAAAGGCTTAAGTTCGTCACTCTTGGCCCGCGCTGGAGACATCGGATCATCATTAGATCTACTGCTCTCAAGTGATGCTTGCACCCAGATCTCGTGTAAGAGCTTTGTGGCCAAAAGGATATCTTCGGTAAAGAGTTCTGGATGATCGTCGACCAGCTTATGGTCGTTCTTACACAGCAGTATTAAATTGTCGAGGCTGTCAACATCTTCTGGACTCTCGGCTGCCCGGGGCCCGCGAGTTGTCCTAGACCTGATATGACACTCGTCGCCAATCACGGACGGGAGGTCGGTTGAATCAACGGTAAGGGTGAGAGAGCGCCGGCAAAGAGCGCAACGATTCCCTGAACGAGCCCATAGTACTTTTCTTACTCTTTGTGAGATTGCCATTGTGTTACTCGCAGTGTCCGCCACTCGCTCGACCGGCGATACTGCCCACTCGAATGCCGGTCTAGCGTAGAGCGGCCATGATATCATCTGGCCCATGCAGAGGACGCTTTTAGGTGAAGCTCAGCTCTTATCCGTTGAGGAGCGGATCGAGCTGGTGGAGGCGATCTGGGACACGGTGGCCGAGAATGCGAGTGCTGAGATGTTGCCGGTCTCTGCGGCTCACCGAGCAGAGCTGGACCGTCGGCTCGCAGATCTCGAGGCCCAGCCAGGCTCCTTGCGTTCGTGGGAGGAGGTGCGGGAGAGCCTCGAGTGGAAGCGGTGAGCTGGCGCCTCGTCGTCCGACCGCTCGCCGAGGAAGATCTCCTCGAAGCTCAGGATTGACAGCGGCCGGCTTGGGCTATGAGCTCCGGTCCGCCGTCGATCAGCTCATGGGGGCGGCTGCTGGAAAGACCGCCTATCTTCATAGTCGACGTAATCCGGCCCTCCTGAGATCCAGAGTTCCGTGAGGAACGGGACGTCCGTCTTGTCTGAGACGCCCGCTACCGGCTCAGCGACGCCGACGCCGGGCATCTCGCCGCCCAGTTGGCGACCCTCGGCGCGGTCCCCGACCCCGGCGTCGATGCGGAGCGCGTTATCTGGGCAGAAGCTACGATGTTGGCTTCTCCGCCTTGACCGACGCCCCATCATGTGCTATTTCTGAGCCATCGCATCGCGGAAGGAACCGAAAAGGGGATCACAGTATGGACTCTTGCTCAATATTTGTCGTCACCGTAATCGTCTCCCTGGTGGCTATTGGCGTGATTGCCTGGGTAAGGTACGTATTTGAACAACGTAAGGTTGTCAAGATGGCACCAGATGATAGATCGATCTATCTAGAAAATCAAAGAAGAAAGGCACAGGCTGCACAGTCTGCGGCACGGGATGTTCAACATGGGCGGGTGAGCAGTCAAATCATCTGTCCTCAGTGCCAATCGCGCGGCAAGGTCCGCACGAAGAGCGTGACTAAGAAGAAAGGGATCTCTGGAGGCAAGGCTACCGCGGCTCTGTTAACCGCCGGAACCTCTTTGTTGGCTACCGGGCTCTCTCGAAAAGAGAGAACGACCGAAGCGCACTGTGATAACTGTGGGTCGACGTGGCACTTCTGAGCGCATTAGGTGGGCACGGTTCGTCCAAATCGAGTGGGGTCGCCATAATTGACATGTAGGTAGTAGATAGTGCGATAACGAGAGAACGCCTCGGTAGAGGATAGACTCTTGCGGCTCCTTCCCGGCGACTGGCGAACCCGCGGGCGGCGAGCGCGTATACTCCGCCATACGTCTGTTCACCGATCGCGGCCCGCGCACGGCGCGCGGATGCCGCAGACGCCCCCGGCCGTCCGGGGGACTGGAGGCACTGAATGAGGCGCTTCATCCGGATCGGGTCGGTCGCGCTGTCGGCCCTCGGCCTGCTCGTCCTCACGGCGCCCGCCGCGCTGGCGGGCCAGCCGAAGCAGGACGTCTGTCATCTCGACGGGGACTCGGGGACGTACTTCATCCTCAACGTGGCCGCACCGGCCGTGTCGGCGCACCTCGGGCACGGGGACTACCTGCCGCTGACCTTCTACGAGGATGCCGACGGCGACGGGTTCGGTGCCGGGCCGGCCTTCCAGGGGTGCGAGATCCCGCCCGGGTTCGCCGACAACGACGCGGACTGCGACGACTCGGACCCGGCGGTCAACCCGGCGGCGACCGAGGTGTGCAACGGGATCGACGACGACTGCGACGCGGGGATCGACGAGGGGCTGACGTTCGACGACGACGGCGACGGCTTCACGACGCCCGACTCGTGCGAGGGCTCGAAGGACGACTGCGACGACGGCGACGCGTCGGTCCACCCCGGCGCCGCCGAGACGTGCAACTCGACGGACGACGACTGCGACGGCTCGGTGGACGAGGGGCTGACCTTCGACGCCGACGGCGACGGCTTCACCTCGCCGGTCTCGTGCGAGGGCTCGGCGAACGACTGCGACGACGGCGACCCGGACGTCTTCCCCGGAGCTCCGGAGACATGCAACGGGATCGACGACGACTGCGACGGGTCGACCGACGAGGGCGGCATCTGCACGGCGAAGAAGGTGTTCGTGTCGAGCGTGCTGTTCGACGGCAATTTCGGCAACGGCCAGGACAACACGCTGGGCCACCTGCTCGCCGACGTCGAGTGCCAAACGCTGGCGTCGAACGCCGGGCTCGCCGGCAGCTACAAGGCGTGGATCAGCGGCCGGGCCTTCGCCGGGGACGTCAACAACCTCCACCAGGGCGTCGTCGACCGGTTCACGCAGTCGCCCGGGCCGTACCAGCTCCTCGACGGGACGAAGGTGGCCGACAACTGGGCCGACCTCACCGACGGCTCGCTCGACCATGCGATCGACCGGACGGAGCTCAACGCCCAGGTCTCCGGCGAGGTCCGCGTGTGGACGAACACGACGAACGGAGGCAAGGCCTGGGACAACGGCCGCTGCTGCGCCACCGGGCCGGGGAGCGACGGACCGCCGGGGATCATCAGCTGGTCGTGCGGCGCACCGGTGGAGACCGCCGGCAACTGCCAGTTCCAGTCGGGCAAGTACGGCCTCGCCACCGCCACGGACGGCTCGTGGACCGGGACGGAGTCGAGCAACAACGCGTGCACGAACCTGTTCCGGCTCTACTGCTTCGAGCAGTAGACGCGCGGGACGACCGGCGGCGCCGCACGAGGACGCGGCGCCGCCGGACCCTCCGTCAGCCCTTCGCCTCCCGCGCCCGGCGCTCGAGCTCGTCGGGGGGCACGTCCTCGACGTGGGTGCCGATCCACCACTGGTTGCCCCACGGGTCCTCGACGCCGCCGTTGCGGTCGCCGTAGAACTGGTCCGCCGGCTCCATCAGCGAGGTGCCGCCGGCGGCGACCGCCCGCTCGTAGGTGGCGTCGACGTCGGGGACGTAGAGGTAGATCGTGCTCGGCCGCGGCGGGTGCTTCTCGTTCGCCCCGCCCATCATCACCATCGAGTCGCCCACCCGCACGGCGGCGTGCATGACCCGCCCGTCGGGCATCGTCGAGCGCTCGGTCTCCTCGGCGTCGAAGGCGCGCTGCATGAACTCGATGAGCGCCCCGGGATCGGGGACGATCAGGTACGGGGTGACGGTGCGGTATCCCTCGGGGATCGGCTGGACCATGGGGGCTCTCCTCTCGGTTCGTCTCGTCGGCTGGCGCGGGCTTCCGCGCGCCCCAGGCTACTCCCCGGGCGGCAGCGGGCGGTGGGTGAAGCTGCGCCCGCCGGGGCCGTAGTCGGCGACCGCCTGGCCGCGGCCGCGCAGCAGCCAGCGGGTGGTCAGCAGTCCGTCGACGCCGACCGGACCGCGGGCGTGGATGCGGCCGGTGGCGATGCCGACCTCGGCGCCCAGGCCGTAGCGATAGCCGTCGGCGAAGCGGGTCGAGGCGTTGTGGAAGACCGACGCCGAGTCGACCGCGGCGAGGAAGCGCTCGGCGGCCTCGGGGTCCTCGGTGACGATCGCGTCGGTGTGGGCGCTGCCGTGGGCGTGGACGTGGTCGATCGCCTCGTCGAGGCTGCCGACGGTGCGCACGGCGAGGACCAGATCGCCGAACTCGCGCCCGAAGTCGTCGGGCGTGGCGGGGCGGGCGCCCGGGAGGACGGCGAGCGCCTCCGGGTCGGCCCGCAGCTCGACCCCGGCCGCGGTGAGCGCCTCGCCGACGGCCGGGAGGTGCGGCAGGAACCCGCGGTGGACGAGGAGGGTCTCCGCCGCGTTGCAGGCCGCCGGGTAGTCGCACTTCGCGTCGACCGCCAGCCGGCCGGCGGTCTCCGGGTCGGCGGCGCGGTCGAGGTAGAGGTGGCACACCCCTTCGGCGTGACCGAGCACCGGGATCCTGGTCGCGCGCTGGATCGCCCGCACCAGCTCGCCGGAGCCGCGCGGGATCACCAGGTCGATGTCGCCGTCGAGCGCGAGCAGCGCGCCGACCGCCTCGCGCCCCTCGACCGCCGACACCGCCGCCGGCTCCAGCCCCTCGCCGGCCAGCGCGTCGCGCAGGCAGGCGACGAGCGCCCGGTTCGAGGCGGTCGCCTCGGCGCCGCCCTTGAGGATCACCCCGTTGCCCGAGCGCAGCGCCAGCGAGCCGATCTGCACCACCGCGTCGGGCCGGCTCTCGAAGACGACGAGCAGGACGCCGATCGGGCTGCGCACCTGGCTGAGGACCAGCCCGTCGTCGAGCTCGGTGCGGCGGAGCTCGGCGCCCAGGGGGTCGCGCTGGTCGGCGAGCTGCTCGAGCCCATCGCGCAGGGTGGCGAGCTTCGCCGGCGACAGCGCGAGCCGGGCGAGGAGCGGCGCGGCGAGCCCGTCGCGGCGGGCGCCGTCGAGGTCGTGCGCGTTGGCGGCGAGGAGGTCGTCCTGCCGCTCGGCGAGCAGGGCGGCGGCGCGGCGGAGGACCGCGGTGCGCACCTCCCCCGGCGCCCGGGCGAGCCGCCGCTGGGCGGAGCGGACGGCCCGGGCGAGCGCGGCGGGGGGCGCGGCGCGGGTCGTCCCGGCGGTCGGCGTGTCGGCGTTCGCCGTCCCGGCGGTCCGGGCTTCGGCGGTCGGCGTCTCGGTCGTCGTCATCGGGCGGTCTCCAGGACGGACTCCAGCACCAGGTGGGAGCGGCGGATCAGGGCGTGGGCGTTGCGCACCCCGGGCGGCGCCGTGCCGTCGATCCAGCGGCGGACCTCGCCGGCGTCCCAGCGGATGACGCCGCGGCCGACCCGCGCCCCGCCGGGGCCGACGAGCTCGACGACGTCGCCGCGCCGGAAGTCGCCGGCGACGTCGACCACGCCGGCGGCGAGCAGCGAGGCGCCGCCGGAGCGCAGCGCGTCGACGGCTCCCGGGTCGAGCTCGAGGGCTCCTCGGCTGGCAGCGGCGAAGGCGATCCACCGGTGGTGGGCGTCCAGGGTACGGCGGAGCGGGAACCAGGTGCCCTCCTCCTCGCCGGCGAGCACCCGGCCGAGGACGCCGCGCGCGGTGCCGCCGGCGATCACCGCGTGGCAGCCGCCGTCGGCCGCCAGCGCCGCGGCCTCGACCTTGCTGCGCATGCCGCCGCGGCCGGCGCCGCTCGTCGGCGGGCCGGCGCCGGCGACCGCCTCGCCCCCCGCGTCCACCCGGGCGAGCCGCTCGGCGCCGGGCTCGCCGGGCGGCCGGTCGAAGACGCCGGCGACGTCGGTCAGCAGGACCAGCAGGTCGGCGCCGAGCTTCGTCGCCACCACGGCGGACAGGCCGTCGTTGTCGCCGAAGGTCGGGCGCGCGCCGCCGCCGTGTCCCAAGCCGTGGACCAGCTCGAGCTCCTCCGTCGACACGACGTCGTTCTCGTTGATCACCGGCACGACGCCGCGCTCGAGCAGCTCCTCGAGCGCCCGGCGGAGGTTGAGATAGCGGCGGCGGTCGTTGAGGTCGGCGCGGGTGAGCAGGACCTGTGCGCAGACCACCCCGTGGCGCGCGAAGACCTCGTCGTAGAGCGCCATCAACCGTCCCTGCCCGACCGCCGCGCTCGCCTGCCGCAGGGCCAGCCGCTCCGGCGGCTCGGCGAGCCCGAGCGCGCGCCGGCCCAGCCCGACCGCCCCGGAGCTGACCAGCAGGACCTGCCGCCCGGCGCCGCGGGCGGCCGCCACCTCGGCGACGATCTCGGCCAGCCGCTCCGTCGCGACCCCGCCGTCGGTCCCGGTGACCACCCGCGTGCCGAGCTTGACGACGATCCGGCGGGCGGCGGCCACCTCCGGCCGCGACGCGCCCGCCGGCGCCGGTTCCGGCTCCGCCGGCAGGTCGTCGTCCACCGCCGCCGGCAGTGCCGATTCCTGTCGCTGTGATCGGACCATCGCGTCCTCCTTCGCCGCCCCAAAAACAAGACCCCCAGCCGGAGCTGGGGGTCGCGGTGCTCGCTCTGCGATTCTCTGCGTCGGCTACACGACCCCCTCCGGGCGGCTCGGACGTCGCGGGCGTCGGGCGCGGCCGAGGCCGGCGGCGGGGAGGCGGGTCATGAGGAAACCCTCGCACACTCGCCGCCCGCCGTCAATCGGGCGGCCGGTCCGTCCGCCGTCCTAAGATACGGGCCATGCGCCGTCTCGCCCACCTAGCCCTCGCCGCGGTCTGCGCCGCGACCTGCGGCCCCGGCCCCTCGGCCGACGCCGCCCAGCCCGCCGCCTCGACCGCCGTGCGCGCCGCCACGCTGCGCAACGCGGGGATCGCCCAGCTCGAGAACGAGCGTCCCGCCGACGCCGAGACCACCTTCCGGCGGCTCGCCGAGCTGGTGCCGCGCGACCCGCTGCCGTGGGCGGACCTGGCGATCGCCCACCTGCGCCAGCAGGAGACCGACGCGGCGCTCCAGGCGATCGAGCGGGCGCTGCGGCTCGCGCCGAGCCGGGCCGACCTGCTGGCGATCCGCGGCGAGGTGCTCGCCTGGGCCGGCCGGCACGACGAGGCGGTCGAGACGCTGCGCAGGGCGGTCGCCGCCGCCCCGCGCGATCCGGAGATCGCCTACCAGCTCTTCCGCACCACCGAGCCTCTTTCCGGCGCGGCGGCCGAGCGCGCCCGCGACGAGGCGCTCGCCCGGCTCGCCGAGCTGCGGCCGGAGAACGTGGTCGTGCTCATCGAGCGGGGCCGGCGGGCGATCGCCGCCGGCGACCGCAAGACGGCGACCGCCGCCTTCCAGCGGCTCGACGAGCTCCTCTGGCAGGCGCCGCAGGCCGAGCGCCTGCTCGACGACGCCCTCGCCGCCATCGCCGGCGGCGACGTGGCGGCGGCGCGGGTGCCGGCCCAGCGGCTGGCCAACGTGCTCAAGGTGACGCCGATGTACCAGCAGAGCCTGCGCGAGGTGTGGACCGGCATCGCCGGCGTGCCGCTCGTCCGCCTCGCCGGCGAGCCGCCGCCGGCCGACTTCGGCAACCCGGTGCGGGTGAGCTTCCACGGCACGGCGCTCGACGCCGCGCCCACCCTCGGCTCGGCCCTCGCGGTCGCCGACTTCGATGGCGACGGCAGGCCCGACGTCGCCCGCTTGCGCGGCGGGCCGAAGCCCGGCCTCGAGGTGCGGCTCGCGGCCGGCGGCTGGAAGGCCCCGGCCAGCCCGCTCGCCGCGCCGGCCCTCGGCGAGGGCGCCGGCGCCCCGCGGCTCGTCGCCGCCGACGTCGACAACGACGGTCAGCGCGACCTCGTCGCCTTCGGCCCGCGCGGGATCGCCGCCTGGCGCGGCAAGGGCGGCGGCGGCTTCGAGCCGGCCACCGACCGCTTCGGCCTCGCCGGCAAGGGCGGCGCGACCGCGGGTGCGGTGATCGACTTCGACATCGAGGGCGACCTCGACCTGGTCCTCGGCGGCGCTCGGCCGGGCGGCATCGAGCTGTTCGCCAACGCGCTCCAGGGGCCGCTCGCGGCGGTCGGCGCCAGGGTCTTCCCCAAGCTCTCCCTCCCCTCGGGATCGGCCGGCGAGGTCCACGCCCTCCTGTCGAGCGACCTCGACCGCGACGGCGACCTCGACCTGCTGATCGTCGCCGGCGGTAGGTTCGTGTGGCTCGACAACCTGCGCCAGGGGCGCTTCCGCGACCGCACCTCGGCCGGCGGGCTCGGCAAGGCCGGCGGCGGGCGCGCCGCGGTTTCCGCCGACCTCGACCAGGACGGCCGCCCCGACCTGGTGACCGCCGGCGGCGGCGTCTCGTTCCTCCGCAACACCGCCTCCGGTTTCCGCGCCTGGGACGTCATCGCGGGCATCCCGGCCGGCCCGACCTGGTCGGCCGTCGCCGCCTTCGACGCCGACAACGACGGCAGGCTCGACCTCGCGGTGGCCGGCGCGCCCGGCGGCTCCGGCGGCCCGGGGGTGGCGGTGGCCGGCCAGCGGAGCGGCCCCCGCTTCGCGCCGATCCGCGTCGAGGGCGGGCCGGCCGAGGCCACCGCACTCGCCCCCGCTGACCTCGACGGCGACGGCGACCTCGACCTCGTCGCCGCCGGCCCGCGCGGCCTCCACCGGCTGGAGAACCGCGGCGGCAACGCGAACAACTGGCTCGCCGTGCGCCTGCGCGGCCTCGACCAGGGGTCGAGCAAGAACAACCTCTTCGGGGCCGGCTCGGTCGTCGAGGTGTGGGACGGCACCGCCTACCAGTTCCGCGAGTCCGACGGCGACGTCACCTGGTTCGGCCTCGGCAAGCGCACCTCGGCCGACGTCCTCCGCGTCGTGTGGAGCAACGGCGTCCCCCAGGCGCGCCAGGACGTCGCCGCCGACCGCACGATCGTCGAAGAGCAGGTGCTCAAGGGCTCGTGCCCCTTCCTCTACACCTGGGACGGCGAGCGGATCGCCTTCGTCACCGACCTGCTCTGGGGCTCGCCGATCGGCCTGCCGGTCGCCCCCGGCGTCTGGGCCGGCGCCGACCCGACGGAGCTCGTCCGCGTCGACGGCGCCGCGCCGGCCGAGGGCGGCGTCTACCGGATGCGGATCACCGAGGAGCTCTGGGAGGCCGCCTTCTTCGACCTCGTCCGCCTGTGGGTCGTCGACCACCCGGCCGAGGTCGAGGTGGCGAGCTCGCTCAAGATCGTCCCCGGCCGGCAGGTGCCCGAGGAGGTCCTCGGCAGCCGCGACCTGCGCCCCGTCGCCGCCGCCCGGGACGGCCGCGGCGCCGACGTCACCGACCGCGTCCGCCGCCGCGACGACGTCTACGCCGACGGCTTCGAGCCGAGCCCCTACCAGGGCGTCGCCGCCCGCCCCTGGTCGTTGACCTTCGACCTCGGCGAGGCGCCCGGACGGCCGGTGCGCCTCCACCTCGACGGCTGGATCTTCCCCGCCGACGCCAGCCTCAACCTCGCCGTCGCCCAGCGCGGCGACCTCGCCCCCGCCCCGCCGATCCTCGAGGTCGAGACCGCGGACGGCTGGCAGGTCCTGATGCGCGACCCCGGCTTCCCGGCGGGCAAGACGAAGACCCTGGTCGTCGACACCCCGCCGCTGCCGGAGGGGGCCACCCGGCTCCGCCTCACTACCGGCCAGTGGCTCGGCTGGGACCGGATCGCCTGGACCGTCCGCCCCGCCGACGCCGAGCCCCGCGTCGTCGCCCGCCTCGACCCCTCCCGCGCCGACCTCCGCCACCGCGGCTTCTCGGCGATGGCCCGCACCGCCCCGAACGGCCCCCACGCCTACGACTATGCCGACGTCTCCGCCGTCTCCCCCTGGCTCCCCTTCCCCGGCCGCTACACCCGCTACGGCGACGTCCGCGAGCTCCTCCGCGCCCCCGACGACCGCTCCGCCATCCTCGCCCCCGGCGACGAGATCGCCCTCGAGTTCGACGCCTCGGAGCTGCCGCCACCTCCGGCCGGCTGGACCCGCACCGTCTTCCTCGAGAGCCACGGCTGGGACAAGGACGCCGACCGCAACACCTACGAGCCGCAGCGGATGGAGCCGCTCCCCTTCCGCGCGATGAGCGGCTACCCCTACGGCGAGGACGAGAGCTTCCCGGACACGCCGCTGCACCGCGAGTACGTCGAGGAGTGGCTCACCCGCGAGGTCCGGCCCGCGGAGCCGGGCGGGGCGCCGGTGGTGGACGCGGCCCGCTGAGCTGCGGAGTCCGCGTCGCGTCCCGCCGCCGGACGGTGGGTGTCCGGAAGCAGAGCACCTCGAGGGCGTCCGTCCCGTGAAGCACACAGATCGACGCCCTCGTTCGGCCGGTCGACCCACTGGCATCGGCGCTGCACCGAGGATGACCGGACCGTGAACACGACACGGGGCGACTTCGACCTCACGTGGTGAGGAGTGCGCGACATCGTGGATCTGATGCAGGACCTGCGCTTCGGCTTCCGGCAGCTCGGGAGCGCCCCGGGCTTCACCGTCGTGGCCGTCCTCACCCTGGCGCTGGGGATCGGGGCGACGACGACCCTGTTCAGCGTCGTGCACGCCGTCCTCGTCCGGCCGCTGCCCTACCCCGAGCCGGACCGGATCGTACGGGTCTTCGAGGTCGGAGAGGACGGCCGCCGGCCGGCGCAGATGTCGGACCCGAACTTCGTCGACCTCGCCGAGCAGAACCGGAGCTTCGAGGCGCTGGCGCAGTACCAGACGATGCGCGTCTCCGTCGCCGGCGGTCTCGAGCCCGCCCGCGTCACGACCGCCCAGGTCTCCCGCGACTTCTTCCGGGTGATGGGCGTCCGGCCGCTCGTCGGCCGGACCTTCGACGCCGACGAGCAGCGCGAAGGAGCGGCTCCCGCCGCGCTCGTCGGCCACGGCTACTGGCACCGGTACCTGGAGGCCGACCCCGATCTGTCGAACCGGACCCTGACCTATGGGGGCGACGTTGTCTCCGTCGTCGGCGTGATGCCGCCCGGGTTCGGGTTCCCGGAAGGCGCGGACCTCTGGATCCCGCGGGAGCTCGAGCCGCTGACCCCGTCGCGGACCGCGCTCAACAAGAAGGTGATCGGCCGCCTGGCCGCCGACGCCACGCTGGAGCGCGCCCACGCGGACCTGAGCGCCATCGCGCGACGGCTCAGGGCCCGGCACGGCGACGACACCTGGATGGTCGACGCGAAGGTGACCCCGCTTCACGAGGAGCTGGTCGGCGACAGGCGGATCGCTCTCCTCCTTCTCCTCGGCGCCTCCGGGTTCCTGCTGGCGATCGCCTGCGCTAACGTCGTCAACCTGTCGCTGGCCCGTGCCGCGTCGCGACGGCGGGAGCTCGCCGTGCGGGTCGCGCTGGGCGCCGGGCGGGGACGGCTGACCCGGCGGTCGCTGACCGAGTCGCTGCTGCTCTCGCTCCTCGGCGGCGCGCTGGGCATCCTCGTCGCCCACTGGGGGGTCGCCCTGCTCCTGCGGCTCGAGATCGACGGGCTCCCCAGGCTGGCCGAGATCCGGGTGGACGCCGCGGTGCTGCTCTTCGCGCTCGCGGTCTCGGTCGCGGTCGGCGTCGGGCTCGCCTGGCTGGCGGCATGGCGGGCGACGGGCGACGACGTGCGGACGACGCTGGCGGCGGGCCAGCGCACGCAGGCGGGGACGGGGTCCGCCCGGCTGCGGCGTTGGCTCGTCGTGTCCCAGCTCGCCCTGACCCTGATGCTCCTCGTCGGCACCGGACTCCTGCTGCGCAGCTTCGCGAGCGTGCTGGCGGTCGAGCCGGGGTACCGCACCGAGGGCGCGCTGGTCCTCAACAACTACCTCCCCTACCCCGAGACCGACGAGCAGGCGGAGCGCCAGCAGCGGTTCCACGAACAGCTGATCGCGCGGCTCCGCGCCCTCCCCGGGATCGCCGCGGTCGGCGGGATCGACGCCCTACCGCTGCGGCGCCAGGGGGCGAGCGGCACGTTCGTCCTGCTCCGGCGGCCGGACGAGGTGACCGACTGGGAGAGCTTCGACGCGGCCATCAAGCTGCCGGGGCGGACGGGCTCCGCGGAGTACCGGAGGGCCACGCCGGGCTACTTCCGGGCGATGCGGATCCCACTGCTCCGCGGCCGGCTGTTCGACGAGCGGGACCATCCGGAGGCGACGCACGTCGCCGTGGTGAGCGAGTCGCTGGCCGGGACCGTTTGGCCCGCCGAGGACCCTATCGGGCGGCTGATCCAGTTCGGCAACATGGACGGCGACCTGCGCCCGTTCAGGGTCGTCGGTGTCGTCGGGGACGTCCGCGACGCGAGCCTCGAAGCGGAGCCGGAGCCGACCTTCTACACCAACGCCCACCAGCGCGTCGGCGCCCTCGCCGGGCCGCTCGACCTCGTCCTCGTCACCGAGGGCGACCCGGGAGCCCGGGCGGCGGCCGTGCGGACGCTCGTCCACGACCTCGACCCGCAGGTCGCCCCCAGCGTCCAGACGCTCGACGAAATCTTCGCCGGCTCGCTGAGCGAGCGCCGCTTCCAGGTCGTGCTCCTCGGCCTCTTCGCGGCGGCGGCGCTCCTGCTCGCCGTCGTCGGCGTCTACGGCGTGATCGCCTACCACGTCGCCCAGCGTCGCCGGGAGATCGGCGTGCGCATCGCCCTGGGCGCCACCGCCGAGAGGATCGTCCGCCTGGTGGTACGGCAGGGGCTGCTGCTGGCCGCCCTGGGCGTGGCGGTGGGCCTCGCCGGCGCCTTCGCACTGACCCGGCTGATGCAAAGCCTCCTCTACGGCGTCACCACGACCGATCCGGCCACCTACCTCGCCGTCCCGCTCCTGCTCCTCGCGGCCGCTACCATCGCCTGCGTCTTGCCTGCCCGCCGCGCCGCCCGCGTCGACCCCGTCCACGCCCTGCGCGCCGAGTGAGGGATCGCTACCACCTCGTAACCCGCCGCTCGCAAAGCGCGCACGACGGCATAGTCGCAGCTCTCGTCGGCCAAGAACCGCACGCCGTCAACGCGAGCGGGCGGGCTCGAGCTCGATCGTCTCCAGACCTCCGACCAGGTCGGCCGCGTAGGTCAGGGCCGCGCGGAGGTCCTCGCTCGTGAGGCGCGGGTACGCGTCGAGGAGATCCTTTTCGCTGGCCCCCTCTCCTAACTTGCGCAGGAGAAGGTCCACCGGGATGCGCGTTCCCCGTATCACCGGCTTGCCCAGCATCACCTTCGGGTCTGTCCGGATCCGTTCGCTAGTCATCGTCCCCGAGATCATACGCGGTAACGCCTGCCGAACGGTCGAGCTGCGACAGATCTGTACGCTAGGATGCCCGCCCCTCGAGGTCGGCGTCGAGGGTGCTGGTGCGAGGGGTTCTCGGTCGGTTCGAGGCGTCGTCGAACCGGATGGATGCCGGCGAAGCGCACGAGGCCGGCCCCGCTAGGGTCCAGGTTTTACGAGCTCGGCTCGACTCGCTCGGCTAAGCGGGCCGCAAGGCTGGTAAACTCTACCTGTCATGTGCATTGCCGACGCCCACCCCCCTGGCCTTCGTTTTTGGACGAAGATACCGACGACGTCGTCCCTGTCGGAGGCGCTAGGATTTTCTCTCGAGCTGGTGATTCTCGATTGGAGGCCCCGGTACCAGCCAGATCGAATCGTCGAGCGCTACCCGGCCCCTGGATGAAGAGACGTTTACGTCACCGTCGGCCATTACCTCCGCTACATGGGACTACTTGACGCCACCTTCGGAGACCCGAAGAGGAGGGCGAGCGAGTGAGGACGGAGATCGGGGAGCAAACTTCCGAGGAGGGCCTCCGAGAGCGCTTCTTGGCGAGACTGAACCGCTGACGACCTGGGCCCCCCCGCTTACTCGCTGACGCAGAGTCCTCGCGAGGCTGATTCTTTGATTTATTCGTTGCGATTCGGCCGAAGGTCGCCTCTCTTCACCAGTGCGCGCGGCCGGTGTGCCATCCTGCCATGCGCTTGCGAGGTTCCATGCTGAACTGGACTCTCCTCTCCGATCTGGGCGCCGTTCTTGCCGTGTGCGCCGCGGCCTGGATTCTCGGCCGGGCGTGGCGATCCGCCGTAGGGCTCGGGGCAGTGCGCTATCGCACGGTGGTGGACGGACCGGTCGATCTGGCCCTGGGCCTAGCCGCGCTTCATGCCCTCCTTCTGGCGCTCGACCTGATCGGGGTCGTCTGGAGCCTTCTCTCGATCGGCGTCGCCGCAGCCTGTTTAGCACTGCTCACGGCCCTGGCCAGACGCTGGTGGCACGGCCTGCCGGCGGAGCTTGAGGGCGGAGCGGTGCCGGCGGCCTCGCCGGCCTCGGGCTGGGGCGACGCGGTTGCCTTGGTCGTGGTCGGGTGGCTGGTCCTCCTCTGCCCCACTGGCGTCGCCACCACCCCCGACTTCATCTACCAATGGGGAATGAAAGCTCATCGATTTCTGATCGCCGGCACCATCGACTGGGGTTTTCTCGCTAGTCCTCTGGGGATCGCCCCGAGCCCCGACTATCCAAACCTGGTGCCCGACCTCTTCGTGCTGACCTCCCTGCTCCGTGGCGGCTTCTCCGAAGCCGCGGCGGCGCTGTGGGCGCCGGTATTCGTCCTGCTGGGCTGCGCAGGCGCCCGCGCGACGTGCGCCGCTCTCGGCGTCTCTACCGTGCGCAGCCAGGCGATCCTCGCTGTCACTAGCCTACTGATGGGGATGTTCACCGTGGGCTACCGGCTCGCTGGCGGTGCCGATCTGGCGATCGTCGCTGCCCTGCTCCTCGCCCTGCCGGCACTGCTCCGGCGGTCCGGGAGTCTCGACGACCTGGCGGTGGGCGCCGCTGTCGCCCTGGCGGCCGGGAGCAAACAAGAGGGGGTCGTCCTTGGCGTCCTCCTGGCGGCGGTCTACACCCTGGCCCACGGCCGGAGATTGTTGACCAGGCCGGCGGCGAGAATCGGCTACCTCCTCCGCGTCGGCGCGATGCCGCTCGCCGTGGTCTTTCCCTGGGCCCTCCAGGTGCTCCGCTACAACCTGCTCGGCACCACCCATCCCGGCGGGTCAGTGCGCTGGTCCGCCCTCGGCGAGGTGCTGCAAGCGGTGGTTGTCAGCATACAGGCGAACGAGTGGCATGGGCTGGGCTGGCTCGTGCTCCTGGTGCCGCTCCTCCTCGTCCCAACGCGCACCCGACTGGTCGGAGTGGTGCTCTCGCTCCAGGCCGTGAGCTACCTGATCGTCTACCTGCGTCATCCCGGGGAAGAGATAACGGCGTACGTTCTGATTAACGCCCCTCGCCTAGTCTTCCACCTCGTTCCGGCGACCCTAGTCGCCGCCTTGGTGTACATCGGCGGTGGGGATCGGGCAGGACACGTGGGCGAGAGATCCCGAGTGCATAGTCCGCGCTCCCGTCGATTCGCGGTGTGGGCACTCCTCGGAGTCCTCGGGACGTGGACGGGGATCGCCTTTGTGTCCGAGCAGTGGCGGGCCCTCGAGTCGCTACGCTCACGCTACGGTTCCGGGGTGGTCGCCCGTTGGCGCCTGGGGGAGGAGCGCCCCGAGTCCCTGCGCCGCTTCCTGGCCGACGTCGACCGGGCGACCTACCCTGGCAGCGTCCTCGCCTTCGACCCCGAGCTGGAGGCTGCGGACCAACGCTTCTTCCTTACCCTCTGGGCGGCGTACTTCTTGCCGGGCAAGCAGGTGATCTCCGGGTCCCATCCCGACGCGCTACGGGAGGCTCAGTACCTGGTCACCTACAATCACCACCGGGCGCCGCCGGGGGCGCAGCGCGTCGTTCTGCACCCGAGCGGCTCCGTGTACTGGCTGGGCGAGGTAGCTCGGTAGAGCGGAGTCCGGTCAGGTAGGTAGCCGGCACCTTCTGTCTCAATTACAGACGGTGCGGCTCGGACCTGAGACCATCGGCACGTTGCCGATATTGCAGACGTATGGGCAATTGGGTTGGTGGAATCCCTGCGTGCACACGTGTGATCCCAGCCGGGGTATCACCAGCACCTGAAACAAGCTCTTGCTTACCGTGATCGACGGCCCGGAGGGACACAGACCCTGAAGCGCCTGCTCGACCCGATAAGGATCCGAAGGACTGATCCCTACGTTGGACCAGTCGGAAGCCTGTCGATACTGGTCTCGATACTGATCAGGGGAGTGCCCCATGACCCCCATGTCGTGGAACACCGGAGTGGACGAAGAACCCTGGAACAAGCGTAGCCACAACAGAGCCTCGGTCGAGCCGGACATTTCCATCTCGGTGTGGGCGAAACCCCAGGCAGAGGTGTCCTGGAGCCCTGCGGCATCGACATTGGGCTGAGTTGCTTGGTTGAGATAGGTCCCGGGCGACTGGGCAATCAAGTGCAGAGAGTTATCGTTCGGGATGGTGATTGGCGTGGTCCGGACACCTTCGTAGATCGTGTAGGCTCGCACTGTTTGTCCAATGAACTCCGTTAGCTCGACGGTGGACGCCCCACGTGCTTGTAGCTTGACGACGGTGCTACCCGGCGCATTCTTCCAGAAGTAGTTGAAGATCCCGCCGTCCCGGCTGGAGTGTAGGTTCATTCGGTAGCTTCTCAATTGAGTGCTGCCCGCCAAGTATCGAAAGTCCACCGCACCGCCGTTGACGGCCATGACATACGACGATAGCAGGATATGGCTGTTCGGTGCCGATGGCGTGGTAATCTGGGCGATGGTGGTCCACGTGCTCGCGGAGACCGCCTGATGGTTGTGCCTCTGGTCCCACACTTCCGCCTGGGATGAGCTGGCGAACAGCACCGCGATCCAGAATCCGGCAATCTCGACGTCCGAGCCGCCGAAGTTGATCGCCTGCAGATTGGCTGCATGATCGCCCGCAGGCAAGTTCTTAAAGGGAACTCGGAAATTGTTAGTCCCATCCGTCTCCAAAGGGGTTCTTGATCCATACCAAATCGCCGGTGCCGTACGGTATGCGTTGCTGCCGTCCACGTCCATGTGGTACGAGACGAAGGAGCCTGGGACGGTTCCGGAATCCTGCATGAAGAGGGAGACTAGTCCCTGCTATAGGCTGCTCTTCATGGACCGGACGAGGCCCGATCCGAGGAGGAGTCACCATGAGTGGGAAGAAACGCCGGCCGCGCGGGCCGCGCGGTGGAACGACGACCGTCACCGCGAGCGGCATGGTCAAGAAGAACCTGTGGATCCCCTCCGAGATGGCGGAAGAGCTGCGCGCGGTCGCCGGCGGATCGCCTCGCCGCCGCCGGTCGCTCAGATCTCGTGCTGGCGACCGTCCACGAGCGGGCGCTCTCGCTGTGCGGTCTCGACCGCCACGTCGAGGCCGAAGCGCTCCTCGCGCGCCACCTCGACCTCTACGAGGCGAGCGGCGATTCGCGGGCCGGGAGCCTCTTGCGTCTGCTCCAGGGTCGGATCGCTGTGGGTCTCGGGCGATTCGCGGAGGCCGAGGAGGCGTGCGCCGCGGCACGCGACGGGTTCCTCGCCCTGGGCCGATCCTACGACGCGATCCTCGCCTCGCTCGAGCTCGCCACGGTCTACCTGGCGGCGGAGCAGCGGGAGCGGCTCGAACGGCTCGCTGTGGAGCTCGTCGCCCAGTTCCGCGCGCGGGAGGTCCCCCGCGAGACGCTGGCCGCGCTCCGCCTCCTCGCCCGGGCCGCCGCGGAGCGCCGCGTGACCCGGGAGCTCGTCGAGCGCCTGCGCCGCCGTATCGAGGCCGCGCACGCTCCAGCGGACCGCCTCCGACCGAGTCTCCTCTAAGACCGCCGGTCCTCTCGGTGACCGCTCCCGGTCCTCCCCTCCGACCGCTTCTCCCGGCAGGAGTACGTACCTGCATAGGTCGGGACCGTTTTCCGCTCCGAGGCGCCGAATTCGGGACCGATAGCGCTCACGGTGGCCCCCGGGAGGGACCGTTTCGGCCTACCCTGGACACCCAGACGGGGCGCCGGCGGCGGCATCCGGCCGCCGCACGACCGCGTCCCGGGAAGGAGGATCCGATGCTCCACCAAGGCTCCAGCGACCGCGCGCGCCGGCTCGTCGTCGGCGGGCTCGTCGCCCTCGTCCTGCTCCTGCCCGCCGCCTCGGTCGCGGCCGCACCGCCGGCCGCCGAGGCCGGCCGGCTGGCGCTCTGGCTCGACGGCCTCGCCGACCGGCTGGGCCTCGCGGACCTGGCAGAACGGCTGGGGCTGCGCACCGCCCGCGCCGGCACGGAGGGCGAGACCGCGCCCGGCTGGGACCCGGACGGCTTGACGGCCGCGCCGCCGCCGACCGACCCTCAGACGGGCGACGGCGGCGAGGCCGCACCCCACTGGGACCCGGACGGCTAGGCGCGGGTAGCGGCGGCTGTCCCGCTTCGGGGCACCTGAGGCACTAATTCCTGGAAGGGAACCGTCCCTCTTCCGGAAGGAGAGACTCGCGTGCACGTGCCCCACGACGTCCTGCTGCTCGCCGCGTACGGCCGGCTGCCGCCGGCCCGATTGCTGCGCGCCTTGCACGCGCACCTCCTGGAGCTGTGCCCGCGCTCGGCCTTCGAGTGGGAGGTCGAGTGTGACCGCCGAGGAGGCGGCCAGACCCTGCCGTTTGCGGGCCTCGGGGTGACGGCCGAAGACCTGGCCCCGCTGCCGGACGACGACGACGAGATCGACCTCGAGGCCGCGGAGCCGCCGCGCCGGCGCTACCTCGCCGCCCTCCGCGAGGCCGAGCGCAAGTCGCGCCGCGACCTCGCGATCCTGCGCCGGCTCGCACCCGACGAGCGGGAGCGGCGGGTCAGCGAAGCGACCACCGGTTTCCGGTTCCGCTCACGGGCGCTCGTCGAGTTACTCGTCGACGAGGCGCGCCGGGCGCGTCGCGGCTCGCCGGGCGAGGCCGCGGTCTGGGCTCGCCTCGCGCTCCTGGTCCTTCGCCAGGTCCCCGCGACCGGCGGGCAGCCCTGGCTCGGGCCTCTCGCCCTCCGTGCGGCGGAAGAGTGGGAGGAGGCGGCCTCCGATGCCGAGGCCGGCGCCTGGGCCACCGCCCGTGGCCTCGCGGCCGTCGACCGCTTCCGGCGGGCGGTCGCCGCGGGCCGCGCCGACGGCGAGCGCCTCGACGCCCTCGTCCAGCCGCTCCGCGCTCCGGCGCTCCCCCCTACAGCTTCACCTCCGTCGTCGACGCCACGACCTCGGCCTGGTCGCCCCAGTAGAGCTGGCGATAGGAGTCGGCGAGGACGAGGATGCGCTTGACGTAGTCCTGGGACTCCTGGATCTTGAGGCTCTCGAGGAAGTAGTCGAGCTCGGGGTCGGGGCCGGCCTCGCGCCAGAGGCGGCGGATGCGGTTGGGGCCGCCGTTGTAGCCGGCGAGCGCCAGCTCGACGTTGCCGTCGAAGCGGTCGAGGGTCTCGCGGAAGTAGGTCGAGCCGAGGAGCACGCTGTAGTCGGGGTCGAAGAGGCGCGACGGGTTGTGCGGGCGGCCGAGCTTGCCGGCGACCTCTTTCGCGGTGGCGGGCATGAGCTGCATCAGGCCGCGGGCGCCGGCCCAGCTCTCGGCCCGCGGGTCGAAGGCGCTCTCCTGGCGGATGATGCCGGCGACGAGATGGGGCGGGAGCCGGGTGCGCTTCGCGTTCTCCTCGATCGCTTCGCGGTAGAGGAACGGGTAGTAGGCGGCGAGCACCGGGCCCGGGACGTCGCTCTGGTAGGGGCCGCCGAGCTGCGGGAAGGCGCCGCGCAGGAGCGTGACCGCCTCGCGCGGCTGGCCCTCCTGGACGCGGAGGACGCCGGAGAGCGCCATCAGGTCGCGCTGGTCGACCGCCTCGTCGTCGCCGACGAGCTGGAGCTCGGTGCGGGCGAGGCCGACGAGGCCGA
>Ga0214468_1000087_pt1 | contig 26897 bp, 26 predicted proteins | sample RVTome_9_FD_187334 | JGI IMG/M metagenome (GOLD analysis project Ga0214468, IMG submission 187334) | Soil microbial communities from uranium-contaminated site in the Upper Colorado River Basin, Wyoming, United States - RVT155D38 HiSeq ...
TGGCCCTAGAGGACTTTCGGCCCTCACCGATCCCCGGATGCCCCCGGTACCTTTGATACCGTTCCCACGACAACGAAAGGTGTCGCCCATGAGGAAAACCGCATCCATCGCCTCCATCGTGCTCGGCGTGTTGTTGGTGATCGGGGGCATCGCCACCTGGGTGGTGGTCGCCTCGACCCTCTCCGACCAGAACATCACGACCTCAGAGGATGCATGCCTGCCCGGCCGCAACGTCGGCGATCCGTTCACCGCCTACTGCGAGGCGAAGGTGATCGAGAAGCACACCCTCGAGTCGACCGGCGGCCTCACCTATGCCGAGCTCGACCGGGAGGACCCGCTTCGAGAGACGGCGTTGACATCATCGTTCCTCCAGGCCTCGCTGTTCACCTCGGTGGTGGCGTTCGGCGTTGCGGCGATGGCGGTGGGGATGGGGTTGCTCTTCATCCTGATCGGGCTCGGGATCCGCGACGTGGCACAACGGGTAGTCACTACTGGCAGCGGTCCGGCTCAGACCTGACCGATCGGCTCGAAGCGGATGAAAGGGGCGTCTTCGACCCACCGGTCGAGGGCGCCCCGCACCCGCTCCGGGTCTGACCCCCAGCTCTCGGTGAGGGCTCGATAAAGGATGCCTGACCGCACCTTGCGGTCCGGCTCGGATTGTCCCCGGACGGGGATGTCGGCTGCGACTCCTCGCTTGAGATGAAGGGTGAACTCCGGGTTGGCCTCGATGTTCGCCTCCCAGTCCCGTTTCGGGCCCGGTCGACCGGTGAGAAACAGCTCGCCGTCGAACTGGTGGAAGTAGATCTCGAGACGGTGGGGCCGGCCCGTCGTGCGACCGATGGTGGTTATGTCCGCGATCCCGCCTTGGTTCAGGGCGGTGCGGATGGCGCTGACCATGTGCGCGCCAACCTGCGTGACGACCTGCTTGTTCCCAACGGTATCTTCCCCCTCACATGGGCCAACTAATCCAGGTCGACGCCAGCCCGATGGGTCGCGTCGCCGTTTTCTCCACCGATCGATCCCTGACCGGACAGGACGGGATCAGCTTTTCGCCTGATTCCGTGGACGGCTCCGATCCGCCCCACGACCTCGCCCGGCGCCTCTTCACCGCCGACCGCCAGATCGACCACGTTCACGTCCTCTCGAACACGGTTTCGGTTCGTCGGCGCCAGACCTGGGACGGACCGGCGGTGGTGCGCGCCTCCGACGTGATCGCAAATCTCTTCATTCACTACGGCGAGGGGTCCTCGGACACCGGCTCGGATGAGTACGAGGAGCTGCGCGCCGAGAACTACAACGCCGCTATCAGCCACATCAGGGCGCACAACGACGAGCTCTGGGTCATGCGCGTGGTGCCCGACGAGCCCATCGACCCGTTCCGTCCCGGGCAGTACACGACCCTGGCCCTCGGGTACTGGGAGCCGAGGGCCGACGACGCCGAGGAGGAGCTCGCCCCGGAACAGGGTGAGAAGATGGCTCGCCGGTCGTACTCGGTCTCCAGCTCCATGATCGACGAGAGTGGCGAGTTGCTCCCGCCGCACACGCCCTTTGTCGAGTTCTACATCGTGAAGGTGCGGCCGGGAGAGGAGACGCCCCCGGCATTGACACCGCGGCTATTCATGAAAGGCGTGGGTGACCGGCTCTACATGGGGCGCAAGTTCACAGGCCGCTTCACCCTCGATGGCGTGAAGGAGACCGACAACGTGGTCTTCCTCGGCACCGGCACCGGCGAGGCTCCGCACAATGCCATGACCGCCGAGCTGCTCCGCCGGGGCCACAAGGGGCGCATCATGAACGTCGTTTGTGTCCGCTATCGGGCAGACCTCGCCTACACCGAGCAGCACACCGTCCTCGCCGAGCGCTATCCCGCCTATCGCTACCTGGCTCTGACCACCCGGGAGCCGGAGAACGAGGGCAACAAGATGTACATCCAGGACCTCGTCGAGTCGGGCCGTCTCGAGGAAGAGCTGGGAGCCCCGCTCGACCCGTTCCGGACCCACGTCTTCCTGTGCGGGAACCCGGCCATGATCGGGCTTCCGGAGTGGACCGAGGCGGGTCTCGTCTTCCCCGAGACGCTCGGCGTCTGCCAGCAACTCCACGAGCGCGGTTTCACCATCGACCACGGCAAGACCCGCGGCAACGTCCACTTCGAGGAGTACTGGACCGAACCGTGAGAAGGGGGCGGAAACCGCCTCCCCCCCTCCCCCCGAACCTGAGGTTCTACGTCACGTATCCGTTACGAACTCTCTCGAGTTGGTCACGGGCGACACGTCGAAGTCGTCCGGCCGAGCCGCCGTCTGGCGAACCTGAGAGCGTTCGTTGCATATCCGTTACGGGGAACCTCAGGTTCGGGGTGGCACCGCTACCTGCCGGTGCGCTCCCGACGTTGGGTCTCGGCCACGGCAATGGCGGTCATGTTGACCACGTCGTTGACCGAGGCGTCACGTTGCATGACGTGGACCGTCTTGGACAGACCGCTGAGGATGGGGCCGATCACCTCGGCGTCTCCCAGCCGGTTGAGCAGCTTGTAGGAGGCGTTGGCCGCGGTCAGGTTGGGGAAGACGAGCACGTTGGCCGCCCGGTGGAGCGGGCCGCGGGGCCGACGGTCCATCAACAATTCCGGGATGACCGCGGTGTCGGCTTGCATCTCGCCGTCGACGGGGATGTCGGGGCGGGCCAGACGGAACAGCTCCACCGCACGTCGCACCCGGGCCGGCTCGCTCCCCCCCGACGACCCGAAGTCGGAATAGCTGATGAAGGCGACCCGTGGGCTCCGGGAGAAGTCCTCTTCGGCCGTGGTGGTGGCGGCGAGGGCGATCTCGGCCAACTGCTCGGCAGTCGGTTCGATGTTGACCGCGCAGTCGGTGAAGAAGAACGGGGTGCCCCTCACCACCACCAGGTACACCGAGCTCACGATCGACCGCCCCTCCTCCACCTGGAGCACCTGGAGGGCGGGGCGGATGGTCTCGGGGTAATAGCTGCTCAACCCGCCGATGACGGCATCCGCCGCCCCCTCCCGCACCATGAGGCAGGCGTACATCGCCGGGTCCTCGGTCTGCTTCCAGGCGTCATGAAGTGACAGGCCCTTGTGCCGGCGCAGTTGCTCTAGGACGAGGGCGTAGCGATCACGCTCGGCGTCCTCCCGAACATGGTCGACCACCTCCACACCCTCGATGGAGATGCCCGCGTTGTCGGCCAGGCTGGCGATCTTGGTGGCGTCGCCGAGCAGGACCACACTGGCGATTCCCTCATCGGTCACCCTGCGGGCGGCCCTGATCATGCGCACATCCTCGGCATGTGGGTAGACCACCTTCTTGGGCTGCTCCATGGCCCGGGTGGTGATGGCGTTGATCAGACCGAAGGAAGCGTTGAATCTCGTCTGAAGCTGGGCGATGTACTCGTCGAAGTCGGCGATCGGGGCACGGGCCAAACCCTCCTCCATCGCCGCCCTGGCCACCGCCGGGGCGACCCGCCACAGCACGCGGGGATCGAAAGGCTTGGGAATCAGGTATTCGGGACCGAAGGAGAGGCGTTCGAGGTCGTAGGCCCTGAGCACACTGTCGGGGACCGGCTCTCGGGCCAACTCGGCCAGGGCGCGGGTGGCGGCGATCTTCATCTTCTCCGACACGGCCCGTGATCTGACATCGAGAGCGCCACGGAAGATGAAGGGGAAGCCGAGGACGTTGTTCACCTGGTTCGGGTAGTCGCTGCGACCGGTGGCCATGATCACATCGGAGCGGGCGGCGGTGGCGTCGGGATAGCTGATCTCGGGGTCGGGATTGGCCAGGGCGAAGACGATCGGGCTGTCCGCCATCGACTGGATCATCTCCTTGGAGACCGTCCCGGCGATGGAGACCCCCATGAAGACATCGGCGCCCGCCATGGCGTCGTCGAGGGTGCGGGCATCGGTGTCGACGGCGAACTCCTTCTTGATGTCATTGAGGTCATCGCGCCCGGAATGGATCACTCCGGTCGAGTCGACCATGAGGATGTTCTCCGGGCTCACCCCCAGCTCGATGAAGAAACGAGCCGAGGCGATGCCGGCAGCCCCTGCCCCGGCGAATACGACCCTGGTCTTGGCGATGTCACGCCCGGTCAGCTCCAGGGCGTTGAGGAAGGCGGCCCCTCCGATGATGGCGGTGCCGTGCTGGTCGTCGTGGAACACCGGGATGTCGAGCCGATCACGCAGCGTCTGCTCGATCACGAAGCACTCCGGCGCCTTGATGTCCTCGAGGTTGATCCCCCCCACCGTCGGAGCCAGGAGCTCACAGAACTTGATGACATCCTCGGGGTCGGTGGCATCGATCTCCAGATCGAAGACGTCGATGTCGGCGAAACGCTTGAACAGGACCCCCTTGCCCTCCATGACCGGCTTGCTGGCCAGCGGGCCGATGTTGCCCAGGCCGAGCACGGCCGAGCCGTTGGAAACGACCGCGACGAGGTTGCCCCGGTTGGTGAAGCGGAAGGCGGCGTCGGGATCGTCGGCGATGACCAGGCAAGGCTCGGCCACCCCGGGCGTGTAGGCCAGGCTCAGGTCGGCCTGTGTCGCCGTCGGCTTGGTGGAACGGATCTCGGTCTTTCCCGGGCGTGGCTTCTCGTGATATTCCAGAGCCTCGGAGAAGGTGGGCTTGTCGGCCATCGCCCGCGAGCCTATCGGCTTTCACGGACCGGTAGATCAGATCGGGACGCCGTGCGGTCAAATACCCCTTGACACCTATGCGTGCGACAATTGGCCGGGACGATGAAGACTTCGAATCTGCCGATCCACCACGACAACGGTTACAAGGTGATGGCCGGATGGCGTGTGGGGCACGCTCCCGAGGAGTCCACCACGCGCTCGGGGCTCCTGGTACCGGTCGGCACCAAAGACGGGAACGACGCCCTGGCCCTCGTCGACGTCAAGACCGGCCAGCGCTTCTGGGCGGTGCCAACCGGCGCCTGGCGCTTCATCTGGCCGGCCACCGGCAAGCCGGTGATCGCAGTCCGCGAGAGCCAGATCATCGCAGAGGAAGAGCTCGAGCATGTCGGGGACGAGGGTCAGTACCTCTGAGCTGTCGAAAACACCTCGCAGTCTCGCTGCGCAACGGCGAAGATCCCCGGACCCGATGACACAAGAACACGCCTCCCGCCGCCGCAGACGGCTCACCGCGACCGTCACCGACCTCGAAGTTGCGATACAACGAGCCTTCCTGGTCGGAGTCGAGCTGCCCGGCATGACCACACTCGACGCCGAGCGGAGCCTGGAAGAGCTGACCCTCCTCACCGACACCGCCGGATCCGAGCCGGTCGACCAGGAGCTGGTCCGCCGCACCCGGATCGATCCCGCCACCTACATCGGGTCGGGCAAGGCCGAGGAGCTGGCCAGTCTGATCAAGGCCCTCGACATCGACGTGGTCGTCTTCGACAATCAGCTCACCCCGGCCCAACAACGCAACCTGCAGAAGCTGTTCGGTTGCGACGTTGTCGACCGCGAAGGCCTGATCCTCGACATATTCGCCCAGCACGCCCACACCAAGGTGGGCGCCCTCCAAGTGGAGCTGGCCATGAACCGCTACAACCTGCCCCGGCTCCGGGGCAAGGGCGCCAGCCTCTCCCAGCAGGGTGCCGGGGTCCTGGCTCGCGGGCCCGGTGAGACCAAATTGGAGACAGACCGCCGGCGAATCCTGCAGCGGATCTCCAAGTTGGAGCGCGAGTTGAAGGAGACGGTGGGGCACCGGGAGACCCAGCGCAAGGCGAGGAAGCGGTCCGAGATCCCCCAGGTGTCCATCGTGGGTTACACCAACGCAGGGAAGTCCACCCTGCTCAACGCTCTCACCGATGCCGGTGTCCTCGTCGAGGACCGGCTCTTCGCCACTCTCGACTCCACGGTGCGCCGGTTGGAGCTGCCCAATCAGCGGGCGGTCCTCCTCGCCGACACCGTCGGATTCGTCCGCCGTCTCCCCCACCATCTGGTCGAAGCCTTCCAATCGACCTTGTCCGAGGTTGCCGAGGCCGACCTTCTCCTCCATGTCGTCGACGGGAGTGTTGATGATCCGGCGGGCCAGATCGCAGCGGTGCGCGAGGTGCTACTCGAGATCGGCGCCGCCGAGCTGCCCGAGCTGATCGTGTTCAACAAGTCCGACGTGATCGGCAAACAGGCCATGGGACGTCTGGTCAACCTCTATCCGGACGCGGTCTTCGTCTCCGCTTTGAAGGGGTTGGGTCTCGACGAGCTGTTGGTGCGGGTGGGCGAGTTGGTGGAGAAGGCGATGGTCACGCTGACCCTGGAGATCCCCTACACCCGGGGCGACCTGGTCGCCGCAGTGCACCGGGTGGGTGAGGTGATCGAGGAGAAGCACGACGACAACGGGATGATCCTCGAGGTGAGGGTCCCGGAGACCTCTCAGGCTCAGTTCGTCGAGTTCAGTCGCTGAGGATCAATCCCCCAAGGCGACCGCGGCCGCCCCGATGATCCCGGCGTTGTTGGCCAGCGCCGCCGGAGTGGTGAGGACTTCGTCGAAGCTGACATGGCTTGCGAACTCGTCCCAGAACTTGGAGACCCCGCCTCCGATCACGACCAGGTCGGGGTTGAGCACCTCGTAGGCGAGGGTTATGAACTCCCGTGCCCGCTCCCCCCATTCGTCCCAGCTCAGGTTGTCTCTGCGACGGGCCTTGGCCGAGTACTTGGTCTCCGCCGGACGGGCGCCGTTCAGCTCCAGTTGGCCGGCTTCGGTGTTCGGTATCAGCTTCCCGTCGAGGAAGAGGGCGCTGCCGATGCCGGTCCCGAAGGTGAGCACGAGGACCACTCCGCTCACCCCGCGGGCCGCTCCGTAACGGCATTCGGCGAGCCCGGCTGCGTCGGCGTCGTTGATGAGCATGATCTCTCGGCCGATGGCGTCTTCGAACATCTCGAGGGCGTTGACCCCAATCCACGACTTGTCGATGTTGTTGGCGGTGTAGACCACGCCGTGGCGGATGACAGAGGGGAATCCGATCCCGACCGTGCCCGGCTCGTCGAGACGGTCGACCAGCTCCCTGACCACGGCGACGACGGCGGGTGGTGTGGAAGGCTTGGGTGTGTCGACCCGAAGTCGATCACTGACCAGCTTCCCTGCTTCTATGTCGACGACGCCGGCTTTGATGCCGGAGCCGCCAACATCGACTCCGATCCTCGTTGCCACGGCGGGCGAGCCTAAACCTCGGGCACGGATCGGTGCCAAATCGAGGCCAGCCGGGGCACTAGTGCCCTGGCCACTGACGTTGGCGATGTTCAGGGCGAGCCAGGGGCGCCGATGGCAAGGACGCAGGACGCAGTCGCACCCATAGGTGCGTCAAGGACGAGGACGCCGCAAGCGGTGTCATCTGGCCGTCCTGAACGCGGCGAACGTTGGTGGTCGGGGCACTAGCCTCGCCAACCCATGAGTGGCCAGGGAGACATCGCCGTCGTCGGTCTCGGGGTGATGGGGGCCAACCTCGCTCTCAACCTGGCCGACCATGGGTACGAGGTGATCGCCTTCAACCGGACCGGCTCCGTCACCGAGGAGTTCATCGCCGGGGAGGCGCGGGAGTTGGGCATCACCCCGGCCTACACCATCGACGAGATGGTCGGCATGCTGGCGCGACCCAGGGTGGTGCTGATCATGGTCACCGCCGGCAAGCCGGTCGACCTGGTGATCGAGTCGCTCTTCGAGCACCTGGACGAGGGCGACATCATCATCGACGGGGGAAACTCCCTCCACACCGACACCGATCGCCGTCAACAGCTGGTCGAAGCCCGCGGGCTCCACTATCTGGGGATGGGCGTCTCCGGGGGGGAGGAAGGCGCCCGGCACGGGCCGTCGATCATGCCGGGTGGCAGTCGGGCGGCGTGGCAACACGTCGAGCCCATGCTCAAGGCGATCGCGGCCACGGCGCCCGACGGGAAGCCTTGTTGTGAGTGGATCGGTCCCGGAGGAGCCGGGCACTTCGTGAAGATGGTGCACAACGGGATCGAGTACGGCGACATGCAGGTGATCGCCGAGGCTTACGACCTGATGCGACGCGGCATGGGGATGACCCCGGGGGAGATGGCGAAGGTCTTCGACCAGTGGAACCGAGGAAGGCTCCGCTCATACCTGATCGAGATCAGCAGCGAGATACTGGCCACCGACCTCGAAGGCGTCCCGATCGTGGATCTCATCCTGGATGCGGCCGGGCAAAAGGGCACCGGGAAGTGGACCGTGATGTCCTCCATGGAGTTGGGCCAGCCCACGACATTGGTGGGCGAGGCGGTGTATGCCCGCATCGTCAGCTCCGACCCGGGTGCCCGAAGGAGAGCGGCGGCGATCTACGACTCGCCACTCGGCTCGATGGGAGCGACGGGCAGCGACCACGTCGAGACTGCGCTCTACGCCTCGAAGATCGTCTCCTATGCCCAGGGTTTCCGTCTGATGCTTGCGGCCTCCGAGACGTTCGGGTGGGACCTCGACCTAGGCACCATTGCCTCGATCTGGAGGGCCGGTTGCATCATCCGGGCCGACTTCCTGGAGGACATCACTGCTGCGTACCGGCGCAACCAGGACCTGCCCGACATGATCGAGGACGAGTTCTTCGCCGCCGCTCTCGAGAAGTCGGAGCCCTCGTGGCGCCGGGTGGTGTCGGGGGCGGTCGACGCCGGCATTCCCGTCCCCGCCTATTCCAGCGCCCTCGCCTACTTCGACGCCATGCGATCGGAGCGTCTCCCGGCCAACCTCATCCAAGCACAGCGGGACTTTTTCGGCGCCCACACCTTCGAGCGGGTCGACAGGCCACGGGGCGAGTTCTTCCACCACGATTGGTGAAGGAGCGGACTTTGGCCTTGTCGTTCGATGGAGAACCAAGGATCGAGCGGAGACAATGCCCGGATTGTGCGCGCCGGCACGAGTCGGTCACCGGGTTTGTGCTCGAGGACGGCACCCCATATGCCGTCTACTTCGCCGAGTGGTACCCCCACTCGGGTGAGGCCTATCTCGACGTGGTCCTCGGGACATGGGATGAGGCCGACTATCCGGACCAGGTGACCTTCGCCTGCCGCTTCGGCCATGTCGAAGGCAATGACGGGCCCGCGGCCTCACTGGTGTCGGCTGCCGAACGCCGCGCTGATCATCCGATGTTCGGGATCAGGCTCGATCGGACCGACGCCTTGGAGCACCCGAGGCTCGAGGAGTTCTGGGAGGTGGCCGATTGGCTGGTCATCAACGATCAGGTCCTCCACGACCACGTTTATCACATGCCCGGCGCCGAAGTCTGAGGCCAGGGCAAGGTAGACCGCTAGAGCGGCGGGATGCCGGGAACCTCGATCCGCTCCCCGACCTCGAACAGCGGATCGGCGTCGTCGGCCTCCTCGACGTGCTGGCGGCGGATCCCCATCGTGAACAGGATGGCGTCGAGGTAGGGCACCGAGATCGCGGTGTCGGCCTGCTCCTTCACCACCGGCTTGGCATTGAAGGCGATGCCGAGCCCGGCCGTGGCCAGCATCTCGAGATCGTTAGCCCCGTCGCCCACCGCCACCACCTGGGAGAGAGGGATGCCTTCGGCCTCGGCGATGGTCTTGAGGAACCTCGCCTTGCGGGGACCGTCGACGAACTCGCCGACCAGATCGCCGGTGAGGTGACCGTCGACCATCTCCAAGGTGTTGGACAACGCGTAGTCGATGCCCAGATCGGCGGCCAGGACGTCGCTGAACCGGGTGAACCCGGCGGAGACGATGGCAGTCACCAGGCCGAGCCGCTTGAGAGTGCGAATGAAAGTGCGAGCGCCACTGGTCAGCGTGATGTTCTCGTGGACCCTGGTGATTGCGGTCTGGTCGAGACCTTTGAGCAGACCGACCCGCTCCCGGAGCGACTGCTCGAAGTCGATGGCGCCGGTCAGAGCCAGATGGGTCAGCTCGGAGACCCGCTCCTCGACCCCGGCCTCGCGAGCCAGGAGGTTGATCACCTCATCCTGGATCAAGGTGGAGTCGACATCCATGATCACCATGCGCTTGCCACGACGCTCCAAACCGTCGCGCTGGATGGCGATGTCGATGGGAAGCGCGGCCGCCGCCGTGACCAGGTTCTCCCTCATCTGATCGAGATTGCCGTTGCTGACGACCAGCTCATAGCTGACCACCGGGTAACGGGAAAGGCGGTAGATGCGGTCGATGTTTCCCCCCGCCTCGGCGATGGCGGCGGCCACGGCCCCGAAGTCCGACGGGCCGACACTCATACCGATCAAGGTGACCACCGACATCGGACGTGTCGGGGTCGGGGTGTCCTCGACCTTCTCGAACTCGACGTTGAGACCCCTCTCCCATCCGAAGAAGAGGAGGTCCCTGATCGTCGCCCGCTCCCCCGACACGCCGACCAGGACGTTGAGGGTGAGACGGCCGCGGACCACGATCTGCTCCACGTCGTATATCTCCACCCCCGCGTCGGCCAGAACCGACATGAGCCCCGCGGAGATACCCGGGCCGTCGGGGCCGTGAACGGCGACCAGGATCGTCGAGTGTTCATTCACAGGCGTCAGGGTAAGCGCCCATCCCCTTTGATCAATGTCAGAGGCTCCGATGAGCCCGGGTCAGCCGCTCAATTCACAATTGGCTTCACCCGACTGGTCGTTACCATCCGAAGGTCCACCAAGCACGAGGGGCCAATTGTCCGACAACACGTTCCGTCTGCCTCGAAATGTGATCCCGGTCCACTACGACCTCCATCTCGAGCCCGACCTCGACACCTTCACCTTCGAAGGGTCGGTGTCGATCAAGATCGGGCTGACCGAAGCCCTCGACGCCATCGTCCTCAACTCCGCCGAGATCGAGATGAGCGCGATTGTGCTCCGCGGTGAGAGCGAGGAAATCGAGGTCACCGAGGTCACCCACGACGACGAGTTCGAACGGGCGACGCTCACCCTGGCCCACCCGGCTTCACCAGGCACGTACAGCCTCGACATCGCCTATACCGGGTCGATCAACGACCAGCTCCGTGGTCTGTACCGCTCGATCTACCGGGACCACGACGGGGTCGAGCATGTGATCGCCACCTCACAGTGCCAATCGACCGACGCCCGTCGGGTCTTCCCGTGCTGGGACGAGCCCGACCTCAAGGCAACATTCAAGACGACGATGACCGTTGCCGACGGCCTGGAGGCCTACTCCAACGGCGCCGAGATCGGCCGGACCCGCCTCGACGACGGTCGAGTCCGTTTCGAGTTCTCCCCGACGATGAAGATGTCCACCTACCTGCTCGCCTTCATCGTCGGCCCGTTCGAGGCCACCGATCCGGTCGTGGTGCGGGGAACGCCGATCCGGGTCATCGTCCCCAAGGGCAATCTCAACCTGACCGCTACCGCCCTCGACAACGCAGCGTTCTGCTTCGAGTATCTCTCCGACTACTACGGCATTCCCTACCCCGAGCAGAAGCTCGATCACATCGCCATACCCGACTTCGCCGCCGGTGCCATGGAGAACGTAGGGCTGATCACCTATCGGGACGCCTATCTCGTCCTCGACGAGGCCAAGGCGAGCCAGGGCGAGCTCCAGGCCTGTCTCGACGTGATCGGCCACGAGATCGCCCACCAGTGGTTCGGCAATCTGGTCACCATGAAGTGGTGGGAGGGCGCCTGGCTCAACGAGGCTTTCGCCAGCTTCATGGAGTTGAAGGCGACCGACGCCAAGAAGCCGGAATGGAAGCGATGGCTGGCCTTCGCCAACCTGGAGATCCCCTGGGCCATGGGCACCGACCAGCTGGCCACGACCAGGCCCATCGAGTTCGAGGTCAACTCACCGGCCGAGGTCGACGAGATGTTCGACTCCATCACATACGGGAAAGGGTCGGCCGTGCTCCGGATGATCGAGCAGTTCATCGGCGAGGAGGAGTTTCGCACCGGGGTTGGCAACTATCTGCGCAAGCACGAGTACGCCAACACCGTCACCAGTGACCTCTGGGAGGGTCTGGACGGAGCTTCGGAGTGGCCGGTCGGCGAGATCATGGACACCTGGGTCTACCAGAGAGGCTTCCCCCAGATCGACGTGGAGGTCGTCGAGGGCGGGGTCAAGCTGAGTCAGCGCCGCTTCCTGGCCATCCCCGACGAAACCGACAGCACGATCTGGCACGTCCCGATCCAGTTGCGTGGCATCGTCGACGGTGGGCCGTTCCAACAGAAGGTGTTGCTCACCGAGGACGAGATGGCGCTCCCGGTCGCAGGCACGGTCGGCTACATGGTGGCAAACGCCGGCGGCCACGGGTTCTACCGGACCCGTTATTCGGAGGACCTGTTCGCCGCCCTCCTCGAGAATCTCGGCACTCTCGACGACATCGAGCGTTACAGCCTGGTCTCCGACACATGGGCCATGGTCCGATCCGCCCAGGTCCCGGCTTCGAACTTCCTCGACCTGGTCGGCAGATTCGGTGAGGAGACAGAGCACGCCATCTGGTCGGTCATCATCGGCGGGCTTCGCTCCCTCGAGCATCACGCCCTCGAAAACGGGACCCGCCCCGCCTTCGAGGCGTACGTTCGCGACCTGGTGACTCCCGCCCTGGAGCGGCTGGGATGGGAGGGCAGCGGAGACGAGAGCGACCTGACCCGCAAGCTGCGCGGCGATCTCATCGCCGCCCTGGGCAACCTGGGCAACGACCCGGCCACGGTGGACAAGGCGAGAGAGGTGGCGGGCCGGGTCCTCGAAGGCGAGGATCTCGACCCCGAAGTCTGCACCGCCGCCCTTGCCGTGTTCTCCCATCACGGGGGCGCCGAGGAGTACGTGACGCTGTGGTCGGCCTACGACAAGACGTCGGCCCCGACCGAGAAGGTCCGCTATCTCCGCTCCGTGGCCGGGGTGCAGGTGGAGGAGCTGGCGGTGTCGACGATGGACAAGATCGTGGAAGGTGACATCAGGACCCAGGACGGGTTCTGGGTCTTTGCCCGGCTGCTTTCGGGCGACTCCGGCCCGGCGGTGTGGCAAAGCGCACGGACCCGTTGGGACAAGGTGCTGGAGGCGATGCCCGGTATGACGCGGAGACGGGTGGTCGAAGGTTTGCCCGCCCTCTCCCAGCCCGAGGTGGCCGCCGACGTCAAGGGCTTCTTCGCCGAGCACCCGATCCCAGAGGCCGCCCGATTTCTCACCCAGAACCTCGAGCTTCTCGACGCCAACGTCATGCTGCGGGAGCGGGAAACCAGCGTGGTGACGGAGTACTTCGCGAAGGAACCGGCTTCCTAATGCTTGGCGTCACATATGCGTGACGCCCTGCATTGAGAATGCAGGGCAATCTGATCCCGCTTCTGAAAGAAGGGCCCTCGCCACATGGCGGGGCCCTTCTTTATGCAGGGCGTCACATATGCGTGACGCCCTGCATTAGGAACGCGGTACGCGCCCCCCTTACTTCAGCTCCACCGAGGCGCCGGCGGCCTCGAGGACTTCCTTGGCCTTGTCCGCGGTCTCCTTGTCGACTGCTTCCAGCACGTTGGCCGGTGCGCCGTCGACCAGATCCTTGGCCTCCTTGAGACCGAGGCTTGTGAGGCTCCGGACCTCCTTGATGACCTGGATCTTCTGGGCTCCGGACGAGGTGAGGACGACATCGAACTCGTCCTTCTCCTCCACCGCGGCGGCGGCGCCTCCGTCACCGCCGGCGGCCGGGGCGGCGGCCATGGCCATGGGGGCGGCAGCGGTCACTTCGAATTTCTCCTCGAAGGCGTCGAGGAACTCCTTCAATTCGAGGACGGTCATGCCCTCGAAGGTTGCGATCAGCTCGTCGGTGCTGAGCTTGGTCTTGGCTGCCATGGTCACTCCTCCTCGGCCGATGCGGCCGTGTCGGTTTCGGCGGGCTCCTCCGCGGGCAGGGTGGCGGTGGATTCGCCCTCTGCCGGGGCGGGTTCGCCCGATTCTTTCTTTTCCAGAAGTTGATGGAACATCGTGGCGGCGTTGCGATTGAACGACGCGAACAATCCCGCCGCCTGCATCAGCGGCGCCTTGGCAGCCCCGGCGATCTTGGCCAGCAGCACCTCGCGCGGCTCGATGTCGGCGAGCCGGGAGACCTCCTCAGGGCTGAGGATGTTCCCCGAGAGCACACCGGCTTTGAGCACGAACACGTCGTGGGATCTGGAGAAGTCCTTCAGGGCCTTGGCCGTGGCGACGGGATCGCGCTTGGCGAAGGCGATGGCGGTGGGACCGAGCAGGTAGTCGTCGAGACCACTGATCCCCGCATCGCCGGCGGCCAGCCGGGCCAGGCTCATCTTCACCACTTTGTATTCGGCGCCACTGGCGCGAAGACTGGATCGCAGCTCCTGCACCGCCTTGACGGTGAGGCCGCGGTACTCGGTCAGGAACACCGCCTCGGACCCCTCGAGGCTCTCTTTGATGTCGGCAACGGCCTGGACCTTTTCGGGTCTTGGCATTCGCTCCTCCGGTCGGTAGACAACAAAACCCCTCGGCATCAGGCAGAGGGGCTCACGAGGAGCGACCTGCGTAGGCGGGAGAATCCCTTTCAGTCCGAAGACACCGACGGTCTGGGGCCGAGATATCAGTTGCAGGCAGGATTGTATCGGGCGGGCGACGCTGGGCAACTCGGGCCGGTAGGTAGGGTGCGGCGATGCCGGAGTCACCCACCGGTCACGCCCCATCAGGGGACGCCCTCGTCCCCACCGACACGGTGGGTGAGGGACGTGCGGTGATGTTCGTGCATGCCGGTGTGGCCGACCGGCGGATGTGGGATCCGCAGTTCGCCGCAGTGCCCGACGGATTCCGTTTCGTCCGTATCGACCTGAGGGGCCACGGAAGCTGTCAGCTCGGCGAGAGTCCCTTCTCCAATCATGACGATGTCCTCGCCGTGCTCGACCATCTGCACATCGACGAGGCCGTGGTCGTGGGCTGTTCCATCGGGGGCGGCGTCGCCCTCGATGTCGCGCTGGCGGCACCGGAGAGGGTGGCCGGCCTGGTCCTGATCGGAACCACCTCACCCGGCTTGGAGACCGAGCCCTACGAACCGGCACAGTGGCCGGAGCTGGTGAAGGCGTTCGAGGCCGGGGACCTGGCTCGGGTCGCGGAGCTCGACGCGGAGATCTGGGTTGTGGGCCACGGGCGGACCGTCGAAGACGTCGACCGGCGGGTGCTCGACCTCGTCGCAGAGATGGACCGGACCGCAGTCGCCAACGAGACTCGAAGGGCCGAGCTCACCGTCCCCATCCACCCGCCGCGGGCAGGGCGAATGGATGAGATATTCGAGCGCACCCTGGTTGTGGTGGGTGAGCACGACCTCCCCGACATCAAGGTGTCGGCGGGGCATCTGGCCGAGACCCTCAGTCATCACGAGTTGGTGGTGATCCCCGGGGCTGCCCATCTTCCCTCTCTGGAGCAGCCGACGGCGTTCAACCACGTCCTCTTCGGTTTTCTCCAAGGGTTTCGCCAGCCCTGACGCCGGGTACGCCTGTCCGGACCGGGTCCCTTCCATAATCTCCCTGGACACCTCATCCCGGTCGCGCGACACTACGTCCATTGAGAACAGGGGGTCTCCGTGTGAATGGGTGGGTTCCCTGACCGCCCCCACCCGCTCTTCGGGCCCCGAATATCTGAGGGTCGCGTAACCGACAGATGAGACCAGCCCCTACCCTGGTCCACAGACGAGTCGTCGGGAGCGTGCGGACGGTGGACCTGGCAGCCGAAGCCCTCTAAGCCCACGGGATCCCGAGCACGGAGATCCCCCCTGTTTCATGAGAAGAGCCCCCGAGAGGGGGCTCTTCTGTTCCAAGAAGCCGCTAGCTGCTGTTCGCAGGCGCAGCCGGCTCTCAACTCGCGGTCTTGGCGAATTCCTCCACGCTGCCCACGTCGACCTTGACACCCGGGCCCATCGTCGACGACAACGACATCTGACGCAGATAGCGGCCCTTGGAGGAGGCCGGCTTTGCGCGGAGCAACTCCGAGGAGAGCGTGGCCAGATTCCCCGCCAGCTGGTCGATGCCAAAGGACACCTTGCCCACCGGGACGTGCACGTTGCCGTAGCGATCGTTTCGGTACTCGATTCGACCCGCTTTGAACTCGGACACCGCCTTGGCGACGTCGGCGGTGACCGTGCCGGCTTTCGGGTTGGGCATGAGACCACGGGGCCCGAGGATCTTTCCGAGCTTGCCCACTTCGGCCATCATGTCCGGGGTGGCGATGGCGACGTCGAAGTCGAGATCACCTCCCGCCTGGAGCTTCTCCACCAACTCCTTGCCCCCCACCACGTCGGCGCCGGCCTCGGTGGCCTCCTTCTCCCTGTCGGCAGGGGCGAACACCGCGACCCGAACATCCTTGCCGGTCCCGTGGGGCAACGACACCGTGCCCCGAACCAGCTGATCGGCTTTCTTCGGGTCGATGCCGAGCTTGAATACCGCCTCGACCGTCTCGTCGAACTTGGCCGGAGCCAGGGTCTTTACCAGCTCCAGGGCCTCCTGGGGCCCATAAGGGGTTTGGTTGTCGTACCGCATCGCGGCCTCGCGGTACTTCTTGCCGTGTTTGGCCATTTGACTGTCTCTCCTTTGTGGTCCAGGCGGCTCGTTCCGAGCCTCCCACGTCCAAGTACCAGGTACCGGGCGCCGACGTCAGCCGGCGACGGTTATCCCCATCGATCGGGCAGTGCCCTCCACGACCTTCATCGCACCTTCGATGTCGACTGCGTTGAGATCGGGCATCTTGATTTCGGCGATCTCCTTGACCTGGGCCCGGGTCACCGAGCCCACCTTCTCCTTGTTCGGCTCACCCGACCCCTTCTCGACGCGGGCGGCCTGACGGAGCAGGGCGGCGGCCGGTGGGGTCTTCATCACGAAGTCGAAGGACCGGTCCTCGTAGATCGAGATCTCAACCGGGATGATCTGGCCCCGCTGGCTGGCGGTGGCTTCGTTGTACGCCTTGACGAAGTCCATCAGGTTGACTCCGTGCGGGCCGAGCACGGTGCCCACCGGGGGGGCCGGGGTGGCCTGACCGGCGGGCAGCTGCAGTTTGAGCGTGGTTACGAGTCTTCTTCTTCCCATTTGCTTTCTCCGAATACCGGCTACCGATCACCGGCTACTAGTTCTTCTGTATGTCCTCGAAGCCGAGCTCGACCGGGGTGTCCCGGCCGAAGATGTTGACGAGGACCACGATCTTCTGCTGATCGACGTTCATGTCCTCGATGACGCCGTTGAAGTCGGCGAACGGGCCGGTCACGACACGGACCTGCTCGCCCACCTCCCACTCCGGCTTGAAGCGGGGCTTGGCCTTCTCCTCTTCCTCTTGGACTCCGAGGAAGCGCTCGACCTCACGCCGGGAGAGTGGCGTGGGCTTTTGGGCGTTGCCCGCGACGAACCCGGTGACACCGGGCGTGTTGCGAACCGCATACCAGGAGTCGTCGTCGAGGGTCATCCGAACCAGGATGTAACCGGGGAAGACCTTCTTGGGGACGGTGACCTTCTTGCCCGCCTTGAACTCGACCACGTCCTCCATGGGGATGTGGACCTCGAAGATCCGGTCCTCCATGTGCATCGACTGGATCCGGGTCTCCAGGTTGGCCTTCACCTTGTTCTCGTAACCCGAGTAGGAGTGGATCACATACCAGTCGCCGGGCAGGTCGTACGGGCTGGCCGGGGCCAGGGCGGCTATCGGCTCGGCGTCGTCGTCGCCCTCCTCGCCGGGCTCGACCGTCTCGGTCGCATCCGCTGTTTCCGCCGCGACGGCCTCGGTCTCCTCGACTGTGACCGGGTCGGCCGGCGCCCCCGCTTCGACCATTTCGGGAGTCTCCTCGGCCGGATCGTCGGCGTCCGCCGCCTCCGGCTCCTCGACCGCTTCGTCCTCGACGAGGTCCACCGGTTCGAGCTCGACGGTGTCGACCTGGCTCGGGTCCAGCCCGGCCTCCACTTCCGCCGGCTCCGCCTCGGCGGCCTCTACCTCTGGGGTCTCTTCGTCGGGGGCGCCCATCTCGGCGTTCTCCGTCTCGGCGGTCTCGACTGCTTTCGGCGTCATGACCTCGCCACCAGCCAGAAGACGATCTCCTTCATGGCGATGTCGAGCCCGAAGATGACACCGGTGAGGACGATCGAGGTGATCAGGGTCACCGTGGTGAAGGCCACCATCTGCTCACGGGTGGGCCAGGTCACCTTCCTCAGCTCTTGGCGCACCTCGTGGAGGTACTCCCGGATTCGGGCAAGGAGCGACTTGCGCTCGGTGACCGGAGCCTTGCTCTGCATCGCCGAGGCGCGACGGTTGGCCTTGTCACGACCGCTGTCGCCCTTCTTCTGCAGACGCTCTTCGCGCTCCTGCATTCGGCGCATTTCTCGGTTCATCGGCTCTTCCTGATCGTATCCACGGACAAAGGCTGGCAGGGGCGGAGGGACTCGAACCCCCAACCTCCGGTTTTGGAGACCGGCGCTCTACCAATTCGAGCTACACCCCTAGGGGGTTCGCGGGACAACAAAGTATAAGGGAAGCCGGGTGGTGTGGAAACCCGGGCCAAGGACGCCTTCCCGGGCCGGTCTCGGTGTCAGCGACTTTGCAGAGCGTCGAGAGCGACCGCCATCGATGCGGCCAGCCTGAAGTCGAGACGGGGATCGGGCACGGATACGACGTATCGGTCCCTGATCGACTTCCTGCGCTCGCTGGTCATCACCACCTGGCCGCTGGCGAGGTCGAGGAAGTCGAAGTGGAATACGAAGGGAACCCATACCTCACCGAGAAACGGGATGAAGTCCCACACTCGTCGCAGGATCGCAATGAACGGCCTCCGCTCCTGACCACGGGTCTCGACCCCGTCGTAGGTCATCTGCCACGTGGAGCGAAGCAAGCTGGTGGCGAACTCCTTCTTGAACCAGCCGATGGGGTTGCCGTCGGCGTCGAAGACGTCATGCTCGGCTCGGACGTCGAGCCCGTGACGCGCCTTGAACGAGAAGAGCTTCGTCGTCTTGCCGGAATCGGTGTAGAAGTTGACCTCTTCTTTGAAGGACATGCGCTTTTGTTGCGCAAAGGCGAGAAGGGGCCCTTCGCTTCCGTCGGGATTGGCGGTCAGGATCTCGTAGCGGTTGACCATCAGGGTGATGTGTTGCTTGACGAGGAAGCCGGGGATGTGGGTGGGAGATGTCATCGAGGTGAGTATGGCGGTGTCGAAAGGTGTAGGCGGCGCCCGGGCCCATCCTCGTGGGCCGTCGGGCAGTGGGACACTCCGCTTGGTCCCACCCTGGGCGTGGGCCAGAGCGTTTAGCATGAGGGGTCGCCCATGACCGAGATCCCGCGCTCGCACAATGCCCGACCCGGTTCGATGCCGGTGGACAAGTACCGGGCCTATCCCGACATCGAGCTTGCCGACAGGACCTGGCCCGATCGTCGCATCACCGGGGCACCGCTCTGGTGCAGCGTCGACCTGCGCGACGGCAACCAGGCCCTGATCGAGCCGATGAGCCCCGAGCGCAAGCTGGTCATGTTCCAAAGCCTGATCGACATGGGGTTCAGCGAGATCGAGGTCGGCTTCCCCGCCGCGTCGCAAACCGACTTCGACTTCATCCGCCAGATCATCGACGAGGACCTGATCCCGGACCACGTCACCATCCAGGTTCTCACCCAGGCCCGCCCCGAGCTGATCGAGCGCACCTACGAGAGCATCGGCGGGGCGGACAAGGCGATCGTCCATCTCTACAACTCGACCTCCACCCTGCAGCGCCGTGTCGTCTTCGGCCTCGACGAGGCCGGCATCACCGATATCGCGGTGAAGGGCGCCGAGCACTGCCGGGCGCAGGAGCCGCACGTGCCCGGCACCCGCGTCCGCTACGAGTACTCGCCGGAGAGCTTCACCGGCACCGAGCTTCCCTTCGCCAAGACGGTGTGCGAGGCGGTGATGGACGTCATCGAGCCATCCCGGTCAAACCCGATCATCCTCAACCTCCCCGCCACCGTGGAGATGAGCACTCCCAACCTCTACGGGGACATGATCGAGTGGTTCCACCGCAATATCAGGGACCGGGACTCGGTGGTCCTCTCCCTCCATCCCCATAACGATCGCGGCACCGCGGTCGCCGCCGCCGAGTTCGGGTTGATGGCCGGGGCGAACCGGATCGAAGGCACCCTGTTCGGCAACGGGGAGCGGACCGGCAATGTCGACGTAGTCACCCTCGCCCTCAACCTCTTCAGTCAGGGCGTCGACCCCGAGCTCGACATCAGCAACATCAACGAGTACCGCCGCATCGTCGAGCATTGCAACCAGCTTCCCGTCCACCCCCGGCACCCATATGTGGGAGACCTGGTCTACACCGCCTTCTCAGGATCCCACCAGGACGCCATCAAGAAGGGGCTGGAGGCGATGGAGCACTCCGGTCAGCGTCTCTGGGAGGTCCCCTATCTCCCCATCGATCCCCAGGACGTCGGCCGCACCTACGAGGACGTGATCCGGGTCAACTCACAGTCGGGCAAGGGCGGTGTCGCCTACCTGCTCAAGACCGAACAGGAGCTCGAGCTTCCCCGCCGTCTCCAGATCGAGTTCACCAGGGTCATCCAGGGCATCACCGACACCACCGGGGGCGAGATCAGCGCGGCCGAGATCTGGTCGGAGTTCCGCCGGCACTACCTCGCCGCCCACAAACCCTTCGAGCTGCTCCGGTTCGACATCTCGCAGAACGCCCAGGGGAAAGACCGCACCAGCATCAAGGCCACCATTCGCCACAACGGCGACGAGGTGGCGATCGTCGCCGATGGCGGCGGCTCGATCGAGGCTTTCGTCAACGCCATGCAGACCCATTTCGACATCGATTGCCGCGTCCTCGACTACCACGAGCATTCGATCGGGTCCGGCACCGATGCCCAAGCGGTCACCTACGCCGAGCTCGAGATGGAGAAGCGGACCATCTGGGGAGTGGGGATCCACAACGACGTGACCACCTCCTCGTTGCAGGCGATCATGTCGGGGATCAACCGCGCTCTCTGAGGGTCAGCCGACCAATGCGAAGGCCCGCACCGGGAAGGTGCCGAACCCCGCGACCTTGGGCGGAACCGCGAAGAACCGGAACTGCTGTCCCACCAGTTGGTCGAGACCGGTGAGATGCTCCACCACCGGGACCCCGGCGGCGAGCAGACCGGAATGAGCGGGACGGGCCCCACCCCTGGTGTCGTCGATGTTCACCGAGTCGATCCCGACCAGCACCGCACCACCTTCGACCAGGGCGTCGACCAGCCCGGCCGACACGAAGGGGTGATCCGGGTCGCCGTAGGCGTCGCTGCGCCAGTGCCGGTCCCACCCGGTGGCGAAGAGGACGGCACGCCCCAGCAGGTCCACCCCCTCGACCACCTCCGGCCCGAGCTCGTGCCCGGGCGCCCCGACACAGACACCGGGCAGGTCGGCCACGTCCTCCAAGGCCAGCCCGCCCAGGTCGAAGCCGTCCTGATAGCGGTGGAAGGGGGTGTCGAGATAGGTCCCCGTGTTCCCGATCATGTCGATCCGCCCGATGAGAAACTCGGTGCCCGCCTCGTAGTGGCCGCGCGAGTCGGTACGGGAGAGGTGCTCACCGATGACCGGTCCGGGCAGACCGGGATAAGTGGTCATCCCGGCCTCGATCACATGGGAGAGGTCGACCAGTCGCGCCATGGCGGCAGGCTACGGCCTTCCTAATGCAGGGCGTCACATATACGTGACGCGATGCATCGAGTTCGAGCTCAGACCCTGGTCTTCAGCTCGCCGGCGATGGCGAGGGCGCGGTCGCGGATCTCGTCCCAGTCACGGAAGTCGCCCTCCGGTGCCTTCAGGGCGCTCACGATGGCCCGCTCTCCGAAGTTGAGCTTCTTCCGGTCGATCTTTCCGGCGAAGAGAAGATGATCGCGGGCAGCCGTCTTCTCCATGATGGAGGCCACATCGACCGGATCCTCCTCCGGCTGAGGAGGGTCGCCGATCGGGCCGCTGGAGAACAACCACACGGGGCGCCCGGCAAGCTCGACTTCGAACCTGTCGACCAATTCCCTCATCGGCTTCATCCATCGGCCGGCATAGACCGCGCTGCCGAGGATGATGGCGTCATAGGAGTCGAGGCTGGTCACCTCTTCCGGAGCGAGGATTCGGGCTTCGATCCCTTCCCCCGTGAGTACTTCGACTATGGACCGCCCGATGTCCGCCGTCGAGCCGTGTTTGCTGGCCGTGCTGACCAACACTTTCATCAGGTCTCGCTTTCTCTCGGCTGATGAGAGGTTTACCCGCCGGCCAGTGACGGCAACCAGGGTCTTACGGCCCCTATTGGGTGCGAGGGCGGAGCCGCCAGATGAGCACGGCCGCGGCCATGGAGAGGATGGCTGCGGTCACCGCGATCGGGGTGCGCCAGGAACGGGCGACGGCGAGGTCGCCTTCCAGGGCAGACATGACTCGCCATTCCAGGTCGAGCGGACCGACGAGGGTCTCCTTCGACATGGCCTCGAGCTCACGAGCGGTTCTGGCCATGGCAGCATGCCTCGCCTGGCACTTGAGGCAAGACTCGGCGTGCCCCCGAAAAACGCGAGCTACCTGTCCCCCCTCGACCGCGCTGTTGGCCACGAACGGCGCCGCCATCTCACAGATCACGCTCACGCCGAGCCCTCCAGATGCCGGGCGAGACGGGCCCGGGCCCGATGAAGCCGAACCTTGGCAGCGGAGACCGAGATTCCCATGGCTTCGGCGATCTCGGCGTGGGACCAGCCGTAGACGTCTTTGAGGACAACAACCCGACGTTGAGCCTCGGGTAGTGCATCCAATGCCTGGCGCAGGCGGCCCCGGAGCTCGAGGGTCTCACCGGCGACCTCGGGATGGTCGGACCCGATCGGGGCCGCCACTTCCAGGAAGTCGTCCAAGGGCGGGCCGGAGTGACGCCGGGCGCGCTTGCGCTGGGTCCAGGCGGTGTTGACCGTGATCCGATGCAGCCAGGTCGACAGCGCCGCGTCCCCCCTGAAGTTGGGGAGTGCCCTCCATGCCCTGATCAGGGTCTCCTGGGCGACGTCGGCAGCCAGATGCGGGTCACCTACCAGTCTTCGGGCCAACGTGTAGACCTCGTTTCCGTGCTCACGGACCAGAACGCCGAAGGCGGCACGGTCACCTGCCTGGGCTCTGGCGATGAGCTCTCGTTCTCTGTCCCGTTCGACCTGGGCCTTGTCCATGTGGTTACCGCTCCGTCAACTCGATGCGAGCACTCACATACTCGACCTCTGGGTCGGCAACGGCAACGACCGCGTCGTCCCCATCTTCTTCCACCCGCACCGAGACCGGTGTCGCCGGTAGGAGCGGATAGCGGAATCTGACCCGGGCCGACCGTAGCGGAGCTTCCCCGGGGCGGAGGCGGGAGGCGGCAACGAAGGCCCATGCCGCCTGGAGCAGACCGTGGGCGATCACTCCGGGGAGCCCGGCGGTCACGGCCGCTCCGTGGTCCCAATGGATCGGGTTCCAGTCCCTGGTGGCGGCGGCATAGCGCACCAAGCCTCCCCGGGAGACACCGATCTCGCCGGGCCCGGGGCCGCCGTCATCCTCCGGTGCAGGCTCGGGGCGTTCTTCAGCGGCGACGCCCGAGTCGATGGCGGATACGAGGAACAGGGAGGAGGCCTCGGCCACGGGCCGGTCGTCATCGTCCACTACGACGTCGAAGGTGACGAAGTCGACTCCGCCCCTCTCCCGCACCCTGGTCACCTTCCCGGTGACTTGTAGCTGTGCCTCGATGGTGAGGGGCTTGTGCCAGACGAAGGCCTGCTCTCCGTGGATCACCGCGCGGTCGGCCAACTTGCGGAGCAGGTCCGATGCAACCGCGAACAGGGCTGCGGCCATGAACCCGGGTGGCGCCGCCTCGTTCCACCGCGTGGGGTCGTCACCGGTGGCTTCGACGAAGTCGGACACGTTCTGGACGCAGACCCGAAACGGCTGCGGGCCGATGGTGAGATCGAGCAGATCGGCAGGATTCAAGGGCGACACGGTAACCCGATTCGCCCCGGGTCACTCAAGTCGGAACCTCGCTTAAGGTGGAGCCGAGGGTTGTGCTGGGAGAGCACGATTGGAGGACTATGAGAACGCTCTCCAGGAAGCTTGTCCTCGTGGCAAGCATCCTCGCTCTCATCGGCGCATTGACCCCGGTGGCCTCGGCGGGCCCGGCCTCGTGCGAGACGAGGAACAACAACACCATCGCCAAACTGCTCGAGTGTGTCGATGTGGACGGAGTTCGGGAGCACCAGGCGGCGCTCCAGGCGATCGCCGATGCCAACGACGGGACTCGCGCCTCGGGAACTCCCGGCTACGACGCTTCGGTCGACTACGTGGTCGACCGGATGGAAAGCGCCGGGTACCAAGTCACCGTTCAACCCTTCGAGTTCGATTTCTCGGCCGAGACTGCCATCGTCGAGCGACTCGATCCCGATCCCCGCACCTATCTCGATTTCGCCGAGGTGGACGCTATGGCCTTCTCGGGCGAGGGAGACGTGACCGCGCTTCTCGAGGCGGTCGACCTGTCCATCGACGACCCGGCCGCGTCGACGAGTGCCTGTGAGGCGGCCGACTTCGCCGGATTCACCGCAGGCAACATCGCCTTCGCCCAACGGGGCTTCTGCTCCTTTGCGCAGAAGGCGGCCAACGCGGAGGCGGCGGGGGCAAGTGCCCTGATTGTCACCAATCAGGGGACCACCACCCCCGAGGATCGGACCGGGATGTTCTTTGGGACGCTCGGGGCCCCTGGCACCGCCATCCCGGTGGTCTCGATGCACTGGCTCGACGGTCTCGAGTTGGTCGACCTGCTCGGTGCAGGCCCGGTCACGATGAGAGTTTCCGTCGACGTCGAGTCGGGGGTGCGGACCTCGTACAACGTCTTCGCCGAGAGGACGGGAAAGAACGCCGACAACGTGGTGATGGCCGGCGGGCACCTCGACTCGGTGGTGCGCGGGCCCGGGATCCAGGACAATGGATCGGGATCCGCCGCCCTTCTCGAAGTGGCCGAGCAGATGGCCAAGGTCAAGCCGCAGAACACGCTCCGCTTCGCCTGGTGGGGGTCTGAGGAGTTCGGACTGCTCGGGTCGATCCACTACGTCGAGAATCTCTCTCAGGAGGAACTGGACGAGATCGCCCTGTATCTGAACTTCGACATGGTGGGATCACCCAACCATGTGTTCTTCATCTACGACGGGGACGACTCCGATGGGGTGGGCGCCGGTCCGGGCCCGGCCGGCTCGGATCTCATCGAGGAGAAGTTCGAAGAGTTCTTCGACTCGAGGAGTCTGCCGTACAAGGGCACCGACTTCAGTGGTCGCTCCGATTACGGGCCGTTCATCGCAGCCGGGGTCCCCTCCGGCGGTCTGTTCACCGGCGCCGAGGGGATCAAGACCGACGATGAGGTGGCCCTCTGGGGCGGTGTCGCCGGCGAGCAGTACGACCAGTGCTACCACCTGGCTTGCGACACCTTCGACAATGTCAACCTCTTCGCACTCGACACCAACTCGGACGCCATCGCCTTCGCCACTTTGAGCTATGCGATGAGCACCGAGCTGATCGACGGGGAGAAGAGCAAGGGCAACTTCAAACCTGGGAAGGATCCCTTCGCCCCAGAGACGTCATAACCGGGTAAACGCAATGCAGGGCGTCACGTATACGTGACGCCCTGCATTAGGAACCGGGTTCTTCAGCGGGTCTCGCGATGGACGGTGTGCTGGCGGCACCACCGGCAGAACTTCTTCATCTCGAGACGGTCCGGTGTGTTCGTCTTGTTCTTCGTGGTGACATAGTTGCGTCGCTTGCACACGGTACAGGCAAGCGTCAACGGCGGTCTCTTGTCTGATGGCATTCAGGCACTCGCTTCGCTCGTGCGTAGTCGGTAGTCGGTAGTCGGTAGTCGGGTGTCTGAACACCGACCACCGGATACCGGATACCGGCTACCGGCTACTGGATACCGGCTACGGATCATCAAATGACCCGTCATTTGATGATCCTCGTGACTCGGCCGGCGCCGACGGTGCGGCCACCCTCACGGATAGCAAAACGGAGACCCTCATCCATGGCGATCGGAGCGATCAGCTCCACCGTCATCTCCGTGTTATCACCCGGCATCACCATCTGAGTCCCCTCCGGCAGCTGAATCGCCCCGGTCACATCAGTCGTCCGGAAATAGAACTGAGGGCGATACCCAGGGAAAAACGGGTTATGCCGACCCCCCTCCTCCTTGGTCAACACATACACCTGAGCCTCAAAATCGGTATGCGGAGTGATCGACCCCGGCTTGGCCAACACCTGACCCCGCTCCACATCATCCTTACCCACCCCCCTGAGCAGAACCCCAACATTGTCCCCCGCCCGACCCTCATCAAGCAGCTTGCGGAACATTTCAATCCCAGTCGCCACCGTCTTATGAGTCGGCCGGATCCCCACAATCTCCACCTCCTCATTCACCTTCAAAACCCCCTGCTCCACCCGACCCGTCACCACAGTCCCCCGACCCGTAATCGAAAACACGTCCTCAATCGACATCAAAAACGGCTTATCGGTATCCCGATCCGGCTCCGGCACATAAGAATCAACCGCACCCATCAGCTCCATGATCTGATCAGAAGAAGCCTCATCACCATCCAACGCCTTCAACGCGCTACCCCTCACCACCGGAACCTCATCACCAGGAAACTCATACTCGGTCAACAAATCCCGAACCTCGAGCTCCACCAGATCCAAAAGCTCCTCATCATCAACCATGTCCACCTTGTTCAAAAAGACAACAATCGAAGGAACCCCAACCTGACGAGCCAACAAAACATGCTCCCGAGTCTGAGGCATCGGACCATCAGCCGCACTGACCACCAGAATCGCCCCATCCACCTGCGCCGCACCCGTAATCATGTTCTTGATGTAATCAGCATGACCCGGCATATCCACATGCGCATAATGACGAGCCTCAGTCTCATACTCCACATGAGCAATCTGAATCGTGATCCCCCGCTCACGCTCCTCAGGCGCCTTATCAATCAT
>Ga0214468_1000089_pt1 | contig 26724 bp, 26 predicted proteins | sample RVTome_9_FD_187334 | JGI IMG/M metagenome (GOLD analysis project Ga0214468, IMG submission 187334) | Soil microbial communities from uranium-contaminated site in the Upper Colorado River Basin, Wyoming, United States - RVT155D38 HiSeq ...
CCCGAATCCCCCGGCCAGCCGAACGAGCGGCTCACCGTGCCGGTCACCGTGACGATCAACGTCAACGAGGAAGACGAGGCGTCGGACACCCTGCCCGGGGCCTTCACCTACGCGCCCGGCGGCTCGCCGGACCTGCCGACCATCCTCTCGCTCACGCCGGGGACCGGTCCTAACGAGGGCGGCACGCGGGTCCTGATCAACGGCTCCGGCTTCGACGCGCCGGTGCAGGTGGAGCTCTGCGTGACGGGCACCTGTCTCGAGGCGCAGGTCGTCACCGTGACCTCGACGCAGATCGAGATCATCACCCCGTCCGCCACCGGCTTCGGGCAGGCGCTCCAGAACCAGACGGTCGACGTGCGGGTGCGCAACCTCGACAGCGGCTTCCTCGCCACCTTCCCCGGCGGCTTCCGCTACGGGACGGACGTCCTCGTCACGACGCTGAGGGGCACCGAGGGTCCGTACTTCGGCGGCACGACGATCGTCATCGAAGGACAGGGCTTCGACGCGCCGATCGCGCTCGAGTACGGCGGCCACGCGCAGAACCCGCGATCGGTCACCGGCACCGAGATCGTGTCGATCTCCCGCGCCATCACCACGAGCACGTGCCAGGACGTCAGCGGCGAGGTCCTGGTCGTCAACTCGGAGACCGGCGACAGCGCGACCGGCCCGTTGTTCACTTACGAGGTCGTCAGGTTCTCCCCGTTCGTCGTCTCCGTGATCCCCACGATCGGGCCCCAGGCCGGAGGGACGGTGGTCACGATTCGAGGTGAAGACCTGCGCAGTCCGCGTGTGTTCTTCGCCAGCCGCCCGGCGGTGGTCCTCTCCTTGGCGGCGGACGGCACGCAGCTCACCGTGAGCACGCCCTTCATCCCGAACTCGCTCCTCGACACGGAGGCTTGCGACGACAACGCGGACGGCACGCAGGGAACCCGCTACGTGGACACCTCCGTGGACGTCCGTGTGGTCAACACCGACACCACGTGCGCGGATACCTTCACCGACGGTTTCGTCTACCGCCCCTCGGACACGTCCTGCCGCAACGACGTCGGGCCGGAGGAACCGACTCCGGTGCAGTGCGAGGACGGGTTCGACAACGACAGCGACGGGTTCATCGACGAAGCGGACCCGGAGTGCACCGGGCCGGGCGACGACGACGAGTCCGCCTGAGCCGTCTTCCAGCTTCACGACTCCTTCAACCGGGGCGGTCGCCTAGACGGGCGGTCGCCCCGGTCCGTATACTGGCTCCGATGAGGATGAAGTCTCTCACCCTGCTCGTACTTCCGCTGCTCCTCGGGGTCCTCGCCTGCGACGAGGCGACCCCGGTCGCGCCGACCGGGACGGTCTTGACGATCTCGGCGTCTCCGAACGAGATCACCGCCGGGGGCAGCTCGACGATCCTCGTGACCGCGCTCCGGCCCAACGGGACGCCGGTCAATCCAGGAACCCTGATCCGGCTGGACACGACCCTGGGCTCGATCGACGGGACGGTGGCGACCGACGAGTCGGGGCTGGCCACCGCGACCCTGCGCGGCGACGGCCGCATCGGGACCGCGACGGTGACCGCGCGCTCCGGGGCGAGCGAGGCGGCGACCGTCGAGGTCGAGATCGGCGAGTCGGCGGCGAACGCCAGTCTCCAGGCGACCCCGTCGTCGATCCCCGAGACCGGCGGCATGATCACCCTGCTCGCCCTGGTCCGCAACGACCAGGGGCAGCCGCTCCCCGGGGCGACGGTGAACTTCACCACCGAAGTCGGCTCCCTGGCCTCGGGCGGAGCGTTCCTGACCACCGGTCCGAACGGCCAGGCGTCCGACACCTTGACGGTCGACGAGACGGACATCGCCGCGCTGGGCGACGACGACTTCCAGGTCGGCCTCGAGGTCGGCGGCGCGGGCTCGGTGGTCTCCCAGACCTTCGACATCCGTATCCAGCGGCCGCCCGACGCGGCATTCAGCTTCGTCCGCAACCAGCTCACGGTCGCGTTCGAGGACCAGTCGACGAACAACCCGACGAGCTGGAGCTGGGAGTTCGGCGACGGCCAGACGAGCCGCCAGCAGAACCCGACGCACACCTACAGTGCCCCCGGCACCTACACGGTGACGCTGACGGTGCGCAACGCGATCGGCGAAGACAGCGTCTCGCAGCTCGTCCAGGTGACGCAGTAGGGAGCCGGTCCCGCGGGAGCCTCCCGGGCACGGCGGAGTGTCGCCGTGCCCGCGGGGGGTGGCCCGAGCGGGCGAGCGGCGGCGCGGGCCGGAGGCGCGGTCGGCGCGGCTCCGGGCGGGCCGGAAAGCCCGGTCGGCGCTGATATACTGCGTCGGCCGCCCCGCTGCCCTCCGCCGAGCCCCCAGAGCCTCCGAACCCAGCCCTCCGACCGGCCCGAGGCATGACCCCGTCCGACCGCCAGCCCGCGCCCGTGCCCGAGCACGTCGCCGAGCTGCGCCGGCGCTGGGAGGAGGACCCGGGCTCGCGGCTCTTCCTCCAGCTCGCCGAGGAGTACCGCCGGCTCGGACGCCACGGCGAGGCGGTGACCGTCCTCGAGTCGGGCATCGAGCGGCACCCGGGGCAGGTGTCCGCCCACGTCGCGCTCGGCCGGGCCCGGCTGCACACCGACGACGCGGGGGGCGCCGTCGAGGCGCTCGACCGCGCGCTCGAGCTCGACCCGACGAACCTGGTGGCCCACAAGCTGCTCGTCGAGGCGCACCTGGCGCAGGGCGACCGCGACCTCGCGCGCCAGCGGCTCGACCTCTACCTGCTGCTCAACGAAGGCGACCCCGACGCCGACGAGCTGCGCCGGCGGGTGGGCCGCGGCGGCGGGGCCGCCGAGGGCGACGCCACCGCCGACGCGTCGGCGCCGGCCCGCGCGGACGAGAGGGAGGCCGGGGACGGGACGGGCGAGGGGAGCGCGGCGGACCTCGGCTGGGACCCGGCGTGGGCCGCCGGCGAGGGCGGCGGTGTCCAAGGCTCCCCTGGAGCCGAGCCGGCGGGATGGGCGGCCGGGCAGATCGCCGACGAAGAGGGACCGGAGGCTGAGGAGCCGATGGGAGCCGCGGGGCAGGACGCGGCCGCTGCCGCGACGAACGGGCGGGGAACGCCTTTCGGCGACCTCGGCGGACCCCGCGACCGCCGGCGCTACCTGGCCGCGCTCGGCGCCGGCGGGATTTTCCCGCTCGAGGTGCCGGCCGAGGCGCCTTCCGCCGCGAAGGAGCCGGCCGCCCCCTTCACCGCTCCGTCCCCCGAGCTGCCCGCCGCGGAACCCGCCGCGCTCGCCGCCGAGCCCGCGACGGCCGAGCCGCCGGTCGCCGCCGGCGGGGGCGAGCCGGAGGACGAGCGGCCGACCGTGACCCTGGGCGAGCTCTACCTGCGCCAGGGGCACCCGCGGCAGGCGGAGCGGATCTTCGAGCGGGTGCTCGCGCGCGAGGCGGACCACGCGGCGGCGGCCGACGGGCTCGAGCGGGCCCGCGCCGCGCTGGCGAGCCGGCCCGCCGCACCGGCCGGCTCGCTGACCGCCCGCCAGCTCCTCGACGAGGCCGAGATCGACGCCCCCCCGCGGGTGGCGCTGCTCCACGCCTACCTGGCGCGGATCCGGAGCGGCGGGCGCCCGGCGCGCGGCGGCCGCACCTGATGTTCCTCGAACGGCTCTCCCGGATCAGCGACCGCATCCCCGGGGCGCTGGCGGTGTCGCTGGTCGACGGCGACGGCATCGCGGTCGAGTCGTACGCCTCCGACGGCAGCTTCGACCTCGAGCTGCTCGCCGCCGAGCTGGTCGCCCAGATCCGGGCGATCTCCGACGACCACCGCGACCTCGCGGTCGGCGAGGTGCGCCAGCTCACGGTGTCCACGGACCGCGTCACCCTGGTGGTAAGCTCGGTCGGCGACGGCTATTACCTCCTCCTGGTCCTGGCGCCGGAGGGGAATCTGGGCCGGGCTCGCTTCGAGCTCCGCCGGGCGGAGCTGCTGCTCGCCGCCGACCTCCCGTAAGCGGACCTCCGCCCCACGACGACCCGCTCCCGAGGCCCGGATGCTGACCTTCGAACAGATCAAGGAGCTGGCCGACCTGGTCGCCGAGCGGCGGCTCGGCGTGCTCGAGGTCGAGCGCTCGGGCTTTCGGCTGCGGATCGAGGGCCGGTCCGAGCCGGCTCCGGCCGCGCCGCCGGCGGCGCCGTCCGCGACGGCGGGCTCCGCGAGCCCGCAGGGCGCGCCGCCCGAGGCCTCGCCCACCGCGGCGTCCGAGGGCGAGGGCGACGGCCCCCCGGCCGGCGCCCACGTCCTCAATTCGCCGATCGTCGGTACCTTCTACCGCGCCCCGTCGCCCGACGCCCAGCCCTTCGTCGAGGTCGGCGCGCGGGTGAAGGCCGGGCAGGTGCTGTGCATCGTCGAGGCGATGAAGCTGATGAACGAGATCGAGTCGGACGTCGACGGCGAGGTGCTCGAGATCTACCCGGGCAATTCCGAGCCGGTCGAGTTCGGCGAGCCGCTGTTCGCCATCCGGCAGACCTGAGCTTGTGAACCAATCTCCGCCCTGCTCCGCCGGTCCCAGAACGCCGCTCGCCGCGTCGCGAGGACTCGACGTAGGTCCGGCTACGCCTGCGCCCTCGCTCCTTGCGACCGACGCCCTGAGACCAGCTCGCGACGGCCGGCGATTTGATTCACAAGCTCTGAGCTTCGGCCCCCGGTGTTCGAGAAGATCCTGATCGCCAACCGGGGGGAGATCGCGCTCCGCGTCGTCCAGGCCTGCCGCGAGCTCGGGGTGCGCACGGTCGCCGTCTTCTCGACCGCCGACCGCGACAGCCTGCACGTCGCCCACGCCGACGAGGGCGTCTGCATCGGCCCGCCGCCCTCGGCCGAGAGCTACCTGAACGTCCGGGCGATCGTCTCGGCGGCCCGGGTCACCGGCGCCGACGCGGTGCACCCCGGCTACGGCTTCCTGGCCGAGAGCGCGCGGTTCGCCGAGGCGCTCGGCGAGCACGACGTGGCCTGGATCGGCCCGCGGCCGGAGACGATCCGCCGGATGGGCGACAAGGCGCAGGCGCGGCGGACCGCCGAGGAGGCCGGCGTGCCGGTGCTGCCGGGCAGCCGCGAGTCGCTCGCCGACGCCGCGGAGGCCGCGGCGCAGGCCGACGAGGTGGGCTACCCGGTGATCCTCAAGGCGGCGGCCGGCGGCGGCGGCCGCGGCATGCGGATCGTCCGCGACGCGGGGGAGATCGCCAAGCAGCTCTCGACCGCCGCGAACGAGGCGGAGAAGGCCTTCGGCGACGGCTCGATCTACCTCGAGAAGTACCTCGCCGCGCCGCGCCACGTGGAGCTCCAGGTGTTCGGCGACCGGCACGGGGAGGTCGTCCACCTCGGCGAGCGGGAGTGCTCGATCCAGCGGCGCCACCAGAAGCTCCTCGAGGAGGCGCCCTCGCCGGCGCTCACCCCCGAGCTGCGCGCGGCGATGGGCGAGGCGGCGGTGCGGCTGGCGCGGGCGGTCGGCTACGAGAACGCCGGCACGGTCGAGTTCCTGCTCGACGGCGACGGCCGCTTCTACTTCATGGAGATGAACACCCGCATCCAGGTCGAGCACCCGGTCACCGAGATGGTCACCGGTGTCGACCTCGTCCGGCTCCAGGTGCGGGTCGCCGCCGGCGAGCCGCTCGACCTGCCCGCGGAGCCGACGCCGCGCGGCCACGCGATCGAGTGCCGGATCAACGCCGAGCATCCGGAGACCTTCGCTCCCTCGCCGGGCCGCCTGACCGTCTTCCGCCCGCCGGGCGGTCCCGGCACCCGGCTCGACACGCACGCCTACGAGGGCTACGCGATCCCGCCCTACTACGACTCGCTCGTCGGCAAGCTGATCGTCTGGGACGAGACGCGCGAGGCGGCGATCCGGCGGATGGCCCGGGCGCTCGACCTCTTCGCGGTGGAGGGGATCGACACCTCGATCCCGCTGCACCGCGAGATCGTCCGCGACCCCGACTTCCAGGCCGGCCGCCTGTCGACCCGCTTCATGGAGCGGTTCGCCGAGCGGCGCCGGGCGGTGGCGGCGGCGGCGGTGGAGGGAGCGGCATGACCGAGCGGCCGCGACCCTTGCCGCCACGTGGGAGGCGGCCCCAGCCGCCACGTGGGAGGCGGCCCCAGCCGCCGCGTGGGAGGCGGCCCTTGCCGCCTCCGTTCTACGCGATCGCCGACCTCGCCGCGCTCGGCGGCCGGCCGCTCCCCGAGGCGGTGCGCGCGATGGCCGGGGCCGGCGTCCGCTGGATCCAGCTCCGCGCCAAGCCGCGCCCGCCTGGCCCGCCGCTCGCCGACGCCGTGCTCTACCGGCTCGTCGAGGCCGTGGTCGCGGCGGCGGAGGGTAGCGGCGCCGAGCTGTGGATCGACGACCGGGCCGACCTCGCGGCGCTCTTCGGCGTCGCCGGGGTCCATCTCGGGCAGCGCGACCTGCCGCCCGCCGCCGCCCGCGCGGTAGTCGGGGAGGCGGCCTGGGTCGGCCGCTCGGCCCACGACGCCGCCCAGCTCGCGGCGGCGGACGCCGACCCGGACGTCGACGTCGTCGCCGTCGGCCCGGTCTTCGCGACCACGGGCAAGGAGCGGCCTGACCCGGTCGTCGGTCTCGACTTCGTGCGCCGCGCGCGGCGGGCGACCGCCAAGCCGCTGGTGGCGATCGGCGGGATCGACGCCGGCAACCTCGCCCAGGTGCTCGCCGCCGGCGCCGACTCCGCGGCGGTCCTCGGCGCCGCCTGCGCCGGCGACGTCGAGGCGAGCTGCCGGGCGCTTGTCGCCGCCGCCGGGAAGGCGGGCGCGGAGGCGGCCGGCGCGGCCGACGCGGCCGGGGGAGGGCGGCGGTGAGCCGGCCGGCCGAAGTCTTCTCGTCCCGCTGGGGGCTGATCCTCGCCACCCTCGGCATGGCGGTGGGCACCGGCAACATCTGGCGCTTCCCGCGCATCGTCGCCACGAACGGCGGCGGCAGCTTCCTCGTCGCGTGGGTCGTCTTCCTGCTGCTCTGGTCGGTGCCGCTGATCCTCGTCGAGTTCTCCTTCGGCAAGCGGGCGCGGCGCGGCACGGTCGGCGCCTTCGCCCGGCTGGTCGGGGAGAAGAAGGCCTGGATGGGCGGCTGGGTCGCCCTGTGCACGATCGGGATCATGTTCTACTACTCGGTCGTCGCCGGCTGGTGCCTGCGCTACCTGTGGGCGGCGGCGACCGGCGAGCTCGCCGCCCGCGCGCCGGCGGCCGTGTGGGAGGGGTTCGCCGGCTCGCCGGCGGCGGTCGGCACCCACGCCGTCGCCCTCGGGCTGTCGTTCGCCGTCGTCTGGTTCGGGGTGCGCGGCATCGAGCGGGTGGCCAAGGTGCTGATCCCGACGCTGGCGCTCCTCGTCGTCGTCCTCGCCGTCCGCGCGGTCACCCTGCCGGGGGCGGCCGCGGGCCTCGACTTCCTCTTCTCGCCCGACTGGGCGGCCCTGGGCGACGTCAGGATCTGGCTCGAGGCGCTGACCCAGAACGCCTGGGACACCGGCGCCGGCTGGGGGCTGATCCTCACCTACGCCGTCTACATGCGGGCCCGCGAGGACGTGCCGCTCAACGGCTTCCTGATCGGCTTCGGCAACAACTCGGTGTCGCTGCTGGCCGGGATCATGGTCCTGTGCACCGTCTTCGCGATCAACCCCGGGGCGCGCGCGGAGATCGTCGGCGCCGGCAACGAGGGGCTGACCTTCGTCTGGATGCCGCAGCTCTTCGCCCGCATGCCCGGCGGCGAGTGGTTCATGGTGCTGTTCTTCCTGGCGCTCTCGTTCGCCGCCCTGACCAGCCTGATCTCGATGCTCGAGCTCGCCACCCGCGTGCTCTCCGACTTCGGGCTCGAGCGCCGGCGGGCGCTCCTGGCGGTCGGTGCGGCGGGCTTCGTCTTCGGGATGCCGTCGGCGCTCCACATGCCGTTCTTCCGCAACCAGGACTGGGTGTGGGCGCTCGGGCTGATGGTCTCCGGCCTCTTCTTCGCCCTCGGCGCGCGCCGCTTCGGCCTCCGGCGGCTGCGCACCGAGACGGTCAACGGCGACGGGGCCGACCTCCGGATCGGCCGCTGGTGGGAGGTGCTGGTCGGCGTGGTCGTCCCGGTCGAGGCGGCGGTCCTCCTCGGCTGGTGGCTGTGGCAGGCCGGCCAGGGGGAGGGGGCGTGGGAGCCGCTCTCCGAGTTCAACGTCGGCACCGTCGCGCTGCAGTGGGGCGTCGCGCTGGCGGCGCTGCTCGCCGCGAACCGCTGGCTGGCCCGGCGGAGCGGCGGCGGCGGGGACGCCGGGCCGGCCGGGGAGCGGCCGTGAACGGCCTCGACCCGGTCGCCGTGGTCACGATGACCGTCATCTGCGGCTTCGTCTGGGGCGGCTTCGTCGTGCTCCTGGCGCGGGCGATCGGACGGGAGGGGGCGAAGCGCCGGCACGGCCGGGCCGAGGGCCGGCGCGGCCCGGAGCGGTGAGGATCTACCTGACCGGCTTCATGGGGGCCGGCAAGACCTCCGTCGGCCAGGCGCTCGCCGAGCGGCTCGACGTCCCCTTCGCCGACCTCGACCACGCGATCGAGGCGCGCGCCGGACGCACCGTCCGCGAGATCTTCGGCGAGGGCGGCGAGCCGGCCTTCCGCCAGCTCGAGCACGAGACGCTGGTCGGCTTCCTCGAGCGCCCCGACCTCCCGGACCTGGTCCTCGCCACCGGCGGCGGCACCGCCGCGGTCGAGCCCAGCGCCGGCCTGCTCCATGCCTCCGGGGTCACCGTGTGGCTCAACCCGCCCTTCGCCACCATCGTCGGGCGGATCGGCGGCCTCGGCAAGGAGGACCGGCCGCTGTTCCGCGACGAGACCGAGGCGTGGGCCCTCTACCGCCAGCGCCTCCCCGCATACCGCCGCTGCGACCTGCAGGTGGACGTCGCCCCGGGCGAGAGCCCCGACGAGGTCGCCGCCCGCATCGCCCTGCGCCTGGCCGCCGGGGCGCGGGCGAGATCGGGCTGAGCTCCGTGCGCTACCTCGTCCTCTCCGACATCCACGCCAACCACGTCGCGCTGGCCGCGGTGCTCGCCAAGGTGCGCCGAAAGCGGTTCGACGCCGTTCTCCACCTCGGTGACGCGGTCGGCTACGGCGCCGAGCCGAACCAGGCGGTCGAGCGGCTGCGGCGGATGCGGCGCACCGTCCACCACGTCCGCGGCAACCACGACAAGGTCGTCACCGGCGTCGACGACGGCGAGAGCTTCAACGACGTCGCGCTGGCCGCCGCGCGCTGGACGACCGAGCGCCTGTCGCGCCCGAGCCTCGCCTGGGTGCGCGAGCTGCCCCGCGGGCCGATCGCCGTCGCCTCCGACCTGGCGATCTGCCACGGCTCCCCCCTCGACGAAGACCAGTACCTGTTCTCCGACTACGACGCCGAGCAGATCTTCGCCCGCCACGACGCGCGGGTCACCTTCTTCGGCCACACCCACATCACCTCGGCCTTCGTGGAGGGCCCGCACGGCGTCGAGGTGCTCAGCCTGCGCGGCACCGGCCGCATGGAGCTCCTCGCCGACCACCGCTACCTCTTCAACCCCGGCTCGATCGGCCAGCCCCGCGACCGCGACCGCCGCGCCTCCTTCATGAGCTACGACGCCGACCGGTCCGTCGTCCGCTGGTACCGCGTGGACTACGACGTCGCCGCCGCCCAGCGAAAGATCCGCGCCGCGGGCCTGCCGGAGGTGCTGGCGGAGCGGCTGGCGGTGGGGGCATAGCACGGGCTGACAGGCCCCGATGGAGGATGGAGAGATGCGACGCTTCCTCGCTCTCGTCGGCTTGGCGGCGATCTGCGCCGGGTGCACCATCGAGCGGGCCGCCGAGCCGCAGACCGCGGCCTCGGTCGCGGAGCATCTCCGAGAGCTCGGGGTCCGGGCGGACCGCTCGCTCCGCATCTCGCGCGCCGAGCTGGAGGCGGTGAAGGGGTCGGGCCGGGGGCTGCCGTGGCTGCAAGTCTTCGACCGCTCGGGGGTCATGATCCACGAGGAGGACGGCTACACCCTCGGGATGGGGGGCCGTCTCGAGCGGTCGCTCGAGCGTGGCACACCGGTCTCGCCGCCGCGGAGCCTGGCGGAGGACAGCGCAAAGTACGAGACCTTCGACGGCGAGCCGGTGGTGCTGGAGCCGGACGGGGCCGACTTCGTCTTCGTCGACCACTGGGCGACGTGGTGTGCTCCCTGCAAGCCGCACACGCGGGCTCTGCAGCAGTTCATCAGCGAGCATCCGGAGTGGAAGATCGACCTCGTGCTGGTCGACTGGGACGAGATGGCGGCGGGGGCGGCCGCGGCGGGGGGCGAGAAGGGCGAGGAGCGCGGGCGTTCGCGGGGACGGGGGCGCGTCGGGTCGGCCCACGGCTGAGCTCCGGCCGGCTGCCGCGCGAATCGGCCCGCGGTCAGGCGGCCGCGGCCGTCTCGTCGTCGAGCCGGCGGCTCTGGCGCAGCCGCTTCCAGGTGGAGAGGGCGCCGCCGAAGAGGACGACGTAGAGGCCGTACCAGACGAGCTGGATCAGGGGCTTCTCGGTGACGTCGATCGCCAGCCGCGCGGGCTCGCCGCTGGCCTGGGAGGGGAAACCGACGAGGTCGAGCTGGACCTTGCCGTCGTTGGCGTTGATGCCGCTGACCAGGACCGAGCCGCCGCCGGGCAGCGCGGCCGGCGGGGCGTTGACCTGGCCGCCCGCGGCGAAGGTGTAGAGCGGCTCGACGACGGCGGTCTGGCCGCCGCGGTCGACCGCGAGCCGGGCGGCGACGGTGATCGAGCCGCCCTCGCGGAGCGCCGCCATCGCCGCCACCGCCCCCTCGTCGGAGCGCACCTCGAAGCCCTCGAAGCGGACGGTGGCGCCGCCGGCCTCGATGCTCTCGCCGGCGGCGAGCTGGACCCGCTCCGGCGCGCCGGGCGGACGGCCGGGGTCGAACTCGATCGGCGAGATGTAGAGGTCCTGGAGCGGGAAGGTCCGCACGTGCGGGTTCGCCATCACCTGCCGGGTGCGGTCGTTCATGAACAGCTTCGGGTAGGCGAAGTAGGTCGAGCCGTTCGCGCGCACGACCTCGATCTCCATCCGCTCCTTCTCCTGGCCCTGGCGCGGGATGGCGCGGGTGAAGGTCAGGGTGAGCTCGCCCATGCGGACCGGCCGCCCCTGCTCGAGGGTGACCTTGGTCGAGGCGTCGTAGGCAGACGACGCGAGGAAGCCGATCAGCATGATCCCCACTCCGACGTGCGCGAGCCAGCCGCCGGCCGCGCCGACCCCCTGGGTCGCGGCCCGCCGGAAGGTCTTCTGGAGGTTGGTCAGGAGCGCCAGCGCGGCGAGCGCCAGGAGCAGCAGGTGGAGCGGGTCGCGCACCTCGAGGGCGAAGGCGAGAGCGGCGACGGCGAGGGCCGCCAGCCCGGGCCAGCGGAGCTTGCGCAGGACGGTGCCCGCCGTCTCCCCCCGCCAGGTGAGGAACGGCACCACGGCGAGCAGCAGCGCGATGAGGAGCGCGATCGGCAGGTTCACCCGGTTGTAGAAGCTCGGGCCGACCTGGCCGGGGTTGTCCAGGAACCAGGTGAGGAGCGGCGCCGAGGTCCCGGCGGTGATCACCAGCGCCGAGACGACGAGGGTGATCGTCATGACGACGAGGAAGGCGCCGCGGGAGAGCAGCGGGTCCTCGTTGCGGACCGTCGGCACCTCGCGCAGCCGGGTCGCCATGAGCACCACGGGGAGGGCGAAGAAGACCGCCATCAGGGCGATCAGCCAGCCGGAGATCCCGAGGTCGACGAAGCTGTGGACCGAGAAGTCGGCGAGCACGCCCGAGCGGGTGAGGAAGGTGCCGTAGAGGACCGCCAGGTAGACGAGCGAGGCGAGGACGTAGTTCACCCGCCGGAAGCGCCCCTTGGTGCGCTCGAGGTAGAGGCCGTGGATCAGCACCGTGCCGAAGATCCACGGGATGAGCGAGGCGTTCTCGACCGGGTCCCAGCCCCAGTAGCCGCCCCAGCCGAGGGTCTTGTAGGCCCAGTAGCCGCCCATCAGGATGGCGCAGCCGAGGACCAGGAACCCGGCGAGCGCCCACGGGAAGGCGCGCGCCGCCCAGTCCTCGTAGTCGCGCCGCCAGAGCGCCGCCATGGCGAAGGCGAAGGGCACCGCGGCGAGCGCGTAGCCGACGAACATGATCGGCGGATGGATGACCATCCAGTCGTCCTGGAGCAGCGGGTTGAGCCCCTGCCCGTCGAGCGGCGTCTCCGCCAGCATGACGAACGGGTTCTCGCGCACGAGGATGAAGAGCAGGCCGACCAGCGTCAGCGTGTACAGGCTCATCACCGCCGGCTCGGCCCGCCTTCCGGCGGTGCGGACCACCGCGAGCCCGATCAGCGCGCCCCACACCAGCCAGATCAGGAAGCTCCCCTTCTGGCCGGCCCAGAAGGCGGCGAGCTGGTAGTGGAACGGCAGGTCGAGGCCCGAGTACTGGAAGACGTACTCGATGCGGAAGTCGCGCCGCCAGAGCGCGAGCAGCAGCACCGCGGCGACGAGGACGACCGACAGCGTGAAGAACAGGTACGCGCGGCGGGCGAACGGGCGCGCCGACTCGTCGCCGCGCAACACCAGCGACCAGCCCCAGAGCGCGCTCAGCGCGAACGCCAGCGCCGCCCACACGGGGACCGCGCCGGGCAGGTAGAGCTGGGAGACGGCGTCCATCACGCTCGGCCCGGACTGTCCGGTCTAACCATACTCCTTGACCTCGGCTCCCTGATATTTGCTCGGGCACTTGACCAGCAGCTTCTCGGCGCGGAAGGCGGCGTCGTCCTCCGCCCAGCGGCCGATCGCCACGATCGAGATCGCCTCCTCGAAGTTCGCCGGCTTGATCCCACCGTAGGCGACTCGGATCGTCCCTCGGCCGGCGCCCACGCCGGCGTCCGCGCCCTCGCCCTCGAGCTCGGTCAGGGTGAACGAGAGGACGCCGGTCGCCTCGTCGTAGTCGGAGCTGCCGGCGACGAGCCCGCCCGCCACCTGCACGGTGCGGCCGCCGGCGCGGAGCGCCTCGTCGTAGGAGACGTACGGGGTCAGGGCGTCGCGGAACGAGGCGAGCGAGAAGCCGGCGAAGGCGACGAGCAGCAGCACGCCGGCGGCGTAGGTCGCGGTCCTCTTGGCTTTCGGGGTCATCGGTCGCTCCTCGGCTGCATCATCTCACCGCGGGTCTCGGCGCCGGTCTCGGCGCTCCGGGCGGCCGCCGTCCGCTCGGCGCGGCGGACCTGGCGCTCGAGCCGCAGGAGGTAGAGGAAGAGGCCGGTCCACAGGACCAGGTTCACCGCGATCACCCAGCCGGTGCCGCCGCTGACGTCGCCCATCGTCCGTCTCCCCTCCGTTCGCTCCGGTACCTCGGCTCAACAGCGTCAGCCGGCCGCCTCATTCCGCGCCGCGAGCAGCCGCAGCCGGAGGGCGAGCCGGTGCATCCAGAAAAAGAGTGCCGTGAACCCCGCGGAACCGGTCAACAGCACGGTCAGCATCCGCGACTCCATCTCGACCTCGCCGCTGGTGTTGATCACCGACTCGGGGTGGAGCGAGAAGGTGATCCGCGGCAGGACGAAGAAGAGGAAGGGGGCGACGACCAGCCCGAGCACCGCATAGGCGGCCGAGAGCCGGGCGCGGGTCTCGCGGTCCTCGACCGCGCCGCGCAGAACCAGGTAGGCGGCGTAGAAGACGAGGGCGAGCACGATCGAGGTCTGCCGGGGGTCCCAGTTCCAGTAGGCGCCCCACATGATCCGCGCCCAGATCGCCCCGGTCACCGTCGCCAGCACGCAGAAGACGAGCCCCAGCTCGACCGCTGCGGCCGCCGCCTCGTCGTGCCGGCGCCGGCGCCCCTTCGCCAGGTAGAGGACGCTCCACACCCCGGCGGCGAGAAAGGCGACGAACGACGCCCAGGCGGCGGGGACGTGGAAGAACAGGATGCGGCTCGACTGGCCGATGAACCCCTCGGCCAGCGGCGCCCAGGCGAAGGCGGCGACGACGACCGCCGAGATCCACGCCCACAGAAGCCAGGCGAACGCCGTCCCCGCGGCGGACATCCGGCCGGCGGGCGCGGGGCTCGGCACGCTCGTCATCGACGGGGTCGGCGGGCGGGGCGGACGGTTCGCGGTTCGGATCGCGGATCGATGCGGACGGATCGGGAGGCCGGATCGAGGCCGGACGACGTGCCGGACAGCGCCTTGCCCCGACAGCGCGCCCGGCGAAGCCCCGGACGGGGGGAGTGCGGCCGGCCGCGCCGCACTCCCTCGGGGGCTCGCCTCCAGGGTCGGGGGCCCCGGAGGGCTGGAACGCGGATCGGACGGTCGAGGGAGCGCGGTCTGGAATCTCCAGCGGCGCTCCGGCGGCCTCCCTTCAAGGGTTCCAGATGGCGGGGAACAGCATCGAGCCCGCCACCGCCACGGCCCCATCATACAGCAGGAGCTGGCGGAGCGCGTCGCCCGCCGGCTCGCCGGCCACCGCGTTGCGGGTCACCTCGACGACGAGCAGGAGCAGCGGCACCAGGATGGGGAACGAGAGGACGGCGAACAGCGTGCCCCGCGCCCGCGCCTGGGCGATGATCGCGGCGACCACCGTCGATGCCGCGGCGAGCCCGAAGCCGCCGGCGGCGAGACCGGCGGCGAACAGCCCCGGCGCGGCGACCTCGAGCTGCACCATGGCCAAAAACAGCGGCGCGACGAGGACCTCGAGCGCCAGCGTCAGGGAGAGCGCGTAGGCGAGCTTGCCCCAGAACACCGTCGACGGGCGGGCGGCGAGCCGCAGCGCGGTCGCCGTGTGCGTCTCCTCCTCCTGGACGAAGGCGCGCGGCAGGCCGGCGGCGGCGGCGAAGAGCAGGACGATCCAGAGCAGGAACGGAAGCACCTGGGCGCCCGCGGCCGAGACCCCCATCGGCCCCAGCCCGACGCTGACCAGCACCAGGGTGGTCAGCGCGAACAGGCCGAGGGTGTTCAGCGCGTAGCGGGTACGCGCCTCGCTCCGCCAGTCCTTGGCGAAGACGGCGGCGGCCTCAGCCAGCCAGCTCGACACGGTCGGCGACCGCGAGGCGCGGGTCGAGGGTCGGGGCGGTCGGCTGGGCGAGGACGGCGGCGCCGCCGGCGCCCAGGTGCTCGGCGAGGAGCTCGCCGGCCGCCGCGGCGCCGGCCGCGTCGAGGTTCTGGAACGGTTCGTCGAGCAGCAGCAGCCGCGGCCGGTGGAGAAGCGCCCACGCCCAGCGCAGCTTCTGGCGCATGCCCGACGACAGCGCTCCGGCCGGCCGGTCCGCCGGCAGGTCGAGCCGGGCGAGGAGCACGCGCCCCCGGGCGGGGTCGACCCCGCGCAGGCGGGCGAAGAAGTCGAGGTTCTCGCCGGCGGTCAGCTCCTCGTAGAGGGCGAGGTCGGGCGCCACGTAGCCGACCCGGAGCCGCCGCTCGGCTGCGGCGAGCGGCCCGTCGTCGCCCTCCTCGCGATGGTCGATCGTGCCGGCGTCGGGGGCCAGCAGCCCGGCCAGACAGCGCAGCAGCGTCGACTTGCCCGAGCCGTTCGCCCCGGTGACCACGAGCACCCGCCCGGCCCCGACCTCGCCGCCGACCCCGCGCAGCACGGCGAGCCGCCCGAACCGCCGGGCGAGGCCGGTGAACCGCAGGTGGACCGGGGGCATCAGGGCGGATTATAGGGGCCGTCGGAGAGCGCCGGGTGCTGTAACCTCGCGTCGTGCGGCGTTCCCGCCCCCCTCGCTCTCTCCCCGCTCGTCTGGCTCGTGCTCGTCGCCGCGCTCTGGCTCGCCTTCGGCACCCTCGCCGACGGCCCGGAGGACGGCGCGCGCGGCGGGCGGACCGCCGCCGCGGCGCCCGCTCCCAGCCCTTGACGACCGCGTTCCGTCTCGCCCTCCTCGCAGCCCTTTGCGGCGGAGCCTGCGCTCCGGCGCTCATCCCGGGCCCCGCGGCTCCACCGGCGCCGGCGGGAGCCGCCGACCCCGCGCGCGAGACGCGGGCGCTCCTGCTGCTGCTCGTCGACAGCCAGCGCTTCGAGCCGGTCGTCCTCGCCGGGGCGATGCGCGGAGGGCCGGCGCTGGGCGAGGCGGCGGCGGAGGCGATGGGCCGGATCGGCGACCCGCGGGCGCGGAGCTACCTCGCCGAGCTCCTCGCCGACCCGGAGCCCGCCGTCCGGCGCGCCGCGGCCTTCGCGCTCGGCGAGCTCGAGTACCCCGAGCTGCCGGCCGGGCCGGAAGGAGCCGCCGAGCCGCCGGCGCGGCGCGGCCCCGACGACCGGGTCGAGGCGGCGCGCGCCCTGCTCGTCGCGGCCGTCGACCCGGACCGCGAGACCGGCCGGCTCGCCATCGAGGCGCTCGGCAAGATCGGCGTGTCGGTGGTCGAGGTACTCGCCGCGCTGACCGCCGACGCCGGGCTCGCCGAGACGGAGCGCTGGGCGCGCCTTCTCCCGCCGCTGTTCCGCTTCGACGAGGAGGCGACCGTCGCGGCGGCGGCCGGGGGGCTCGCCGCGGCCGGCGACCCGCAGCTCCGGCGCGCCGCCGCGTATGCGCTGTCGCGGAACCCGCGGCCGGCGGCCCTGCCCGCGCTGCGCGAGCTCGCCCTCGACTCCGACCCGCGGGTCCGAGCCTGGGCTGCCCGGGCGCTGGGGATCGTCGGAGACCCGGCAGCCGATCTGCCGCTGCTCGCCCGGCTGCTCGACGACGAGGACCCGGCGCCGGCCGTCCAGGCGCTGCGCGCCGGCGGCGTCCTGCGGACCGTGGCACCGCCGGCCGGCGAGGCGGCGTCCGATGCCGCCTCGGCCGAGCCGGCGGCGGGGGGCGACGCCGGCGGGCCGGCCGTCGATCGCGCGACCGCCGGGCGCTGGCACCGTCGGCTCGCCGAGCTCCTCGCCGACCCGCGCCCCCACGTCCGGCTCGCCGCGCTCGAAGCGGCGGCTCACTGGCTGCCGGACCCGGCTCTCGAAGCGGCGCTCGCCGCCCGGGCGGCCGGGGTGAGGTGGGACTCGGCGGAGCGAGCCGAGCGCCCTGCGGAGGGAGGCGTCAGCGTGCCGGCCGGCGCGGTCGAGGAGGCGACGGCCGGCGGCGAGGGGGCGCCCTCCGGCGAGCCGTCGGACGCCGTGGAGACCGGCGCCGGCGGCGCCATCCCGGCGGGGCGCCCGGACGGTGCGATGGCCCTCGCCGAGCGCGCCGCGGCGCTGGTCGCCCTCGCCGAAGGGCGCGTGGCGTCACGCTCGCGGCCCGGCGCGCCGCGGGTCGATCCCGAGGCGGCGCCGGAGGTTGTCCGTCTCACCGACCTCGTCGAAGCCGCAGCAGTCTCCGGCGCGCCCCGCCTCCGTGTCGCCGCCGCGCGTGCCGCCGCCGCGATGGACGGGGAAGGCCACGGCGCGTTGGCCCGTCTCCTCGCGGACCCGGACCCGGCCGTTCGCACCGCCGCGTACGCCGCAGCTCTCGGCGATTCCCCGGACGCACTCCTCCCCGTTCCGGCGTCCGTCGCGGGCTTCGGCGTACCGTCCGCCCCGGCCGTACCCGGCGCGGCGGGGGCGCCGCCGGCGGCCACCAGCGGGGTGCAGCCCGCCGCAGCGCTCGCCGCCGCGGCGCTCGCCGCCGACGCCGACCCCGGGGTGCTCGCCGTCGTCCTCGGCTGGCTCGCGGACCAGCCGGTCGTCGGCTACGAGGAGATCGCGAAGGCGGCGCAGCGCCTGCTGCGCGACGGCGGCGACGCGGAGTCGGCGCTCGCGGCGGTACGGGCGGTCGCGGCGAGGGGCGAGGCGGAGTCCCGCGAGCGGGGTGGCGCCGTCGCGGTGCTCGAGCGTCTCACCGCGTCCGGCGACTGGCTGGTGCGCCGCGCCGCCGCCCGCGGGCTCGCCGCGCTCGGCCGCCCGGCGCCCGCCGTCGCGCCGCCGCGGGGCCGGCCGCCGGCGGTCTACGAGCAGATCGTCGAGCGCACCGCCGAGCCGCGCACCGTGGAGGTCGTCACCTCGGCCGGTACGCTGGTGATCGAGCTCGCGTGCCCCGCGGCGCCGCTGACCTGCCTGTCGTTCCTCCACCTCGCCGGCCAGGGCTTCTACGACGGGCTGACCTTCCACCGTGTCGTCCCCGACTTCGTCGTCCAGGGGGGCGACCCGCGGGGCGACGGCTTCGGAGGACCGCCCTTCACCCTGCGCGACGAGATCAACCGGCTGCGCTACGAGCGGGGCACGGTCGGCATGGCGCTCGCCGGCCCCGACACCGGCGGCAGCCAGTTCTTCGTGACCCTGGCGCCGCAGCCCCACCTCGACGGCGGCTACACCGCGTTCGGCCGGGTCGTCGCCGGCGACGAGGTGCTCGACCGCATCGTCCCGGGCACGGCGATCGAGCGGGTGCGCGAGGTGTCGCCGCCCGCCGGTTCCGCGGAGCGGCGCTGAGCCGCACGGGCCGGCCGGATCGATCGACCCGACCGACCCTGCCGGCCCCTTTCCTCTCGTCCGGCTTTCCCGAATCCCCCTCGGGGCCTCCTGTAGACTGCCGGCCGATGCGACCTCTCTCGAACGGCGGCCGGACGCCCGCGATCCTCGTCCTCGGCGCCGCCCTCGGCTGCGCCACGGGTCCCGGGTCCGCCCCCTCCGCGCCGGCCGCCGAGGCGCCCGCCACCCCCGCCCTCCTCGGCGAGGTGAGCCGCGACGAGGTCGAAGCCGCGGTGCCGAGCTGGGTCGCCGCCGAGGTCGAGGCCGCTCCCGACGCCGAGGCGGTGCAGGCGCTCGCCGACGTCGCGCCCGGGGCGCGGGTCACCGTCTACCTCGGCACCTGGTGCGCCGACTCGCGGCGCGAGCTCGCCCGGCTGTGGCGAGGATTCGACGAGGCGGGCCTGCTCGACCCGGCGGAGCTGCCGTTCGAGCTCGCCTACGTCGGCGTGGGCCGGGACAAGGACGAGCCGGCCGACCTCCTCGCCGGCGTCGGTCTGCGCTACGTCCCCACCTTCGTCGTCGAGCGGGACGGGCGTGAGGTCGGGCGGATGGTCGAGGTCTCGCCGCACGGGATCGAGCACGACCTCCTCGCGCTGCTGCGCGGCGAGGCGAGGGGCGTCGTCACCGCCCGCGACGACGCCGAGGAGCTCGCCGGGCCCGCCACCCCGAGGCCGGGGCGGGAGTGACCGCCGGCGAGCCGGCCGAAGCCTCCGGACCCCGCCCGCGGCCCGCTGCAACCTTCTTCCGGGTCGTCCGTAGGTAGGGAGCGGAGGATGGCAGGCGCGACCGACGAAGAGCTGGTCACGGCCGTCCTCGCCGGGGACCAGGATGCCTTCGGCGACCTGGTCCGGCGCTACCAGGGCAGGCTCGTCAACTATCTGGTGCGGCTGCTCCGGGACGTCGACGAGGCGCACGACGTGGCGCAAGAGGTCTTTGTCAAGGTCTACCAGGCGCTCGACCGGTTCGACCCGCGGTACCGCTTCTCGACCTGGCTGTTCCGGGTCGGGCAGAACGCCGCGATCGACCTGATCCGCAAGCGGCGCTTGAAGCTCGTCTCCCTCCACCGTTCCGACGACGGGGAGGAGGGGCGCGAGTGGGAGCTGCCGAGCGCGGACCGCGGCCCCTACGGGGAGGCGCGCAACGTCGAGCGCGGCGAGGCGATCCACCGGGCGATCGACGGGCTGCCCGACGAGTACCGCGAGCTGATCTCGCTGCGGCACTTCGGCGAGCTGTCCTACGACGAGATCGCGCAGCTCAAGGAGATGCCTCTGGGGACCGTCAAGAACAAGCTCTTCCGCGGGCGGCAGATGCTCAAGGAGGAGCTGGCCGAGTACCTGCAGGATTGAGAGCAGAGAGAGAACGAGAGACCCGATGACCACCCTCGACCACGCGACCTATCGCGAGTGGCTCGACCTCGAGGCCGACGGTGCGCTCGGGGCGGACGAAGCCGGGCGCCTCGCCGCGCACCTCGGCGAGTGCGCCGGCTGCCGCGCCGAGCGGGAGCGCGACGTGCGCCTGCGCGAGGCGCTCGCCGCGGTGCGGGTCGAGGTCCGCCCGGGCTTCGCCGACGCGGTGATGGCGGCGCTCCCCGAGGCCGCCCGGGAGCGGGCCGGCCGGCCGGTCGCCTCCCGGTCCGCCTGGCGCTGGGCCGCGGCTCTCCTCGCCGTCCTCGGCCTCGCCTCGGCGGCGCTCCTCGGCGCCGGCGGGTCGGCGCTGGCCGGCGGCGCCCCGCTCCTCGAGTCGCTCGCCGCCGTCGCCGCCCTTCTCGGCGCCTCGCTCGTCGCCGGCGCCGGCCTCCTCGGCGCCTCCTGGGCCGGCGCCGGCCTGGTCCTCGGCGAGCTGCTGATCCTCTCGCCCGGCACCGCCGTCGGCCTGGGCTTCGCCGTCCTCTTCCTGGTCCTCCTCGCCGCCAGCCTCGTCCGCCGCCCGCGCCACGCCGCGGCCGCCGCGCGCCCTCGCCCGCGGCGCTGAGCCGCTGCACCGCGGGTTCCGCCCGGCTACCCTGGCGGAGAGGGAGGGGCGGAGTGCCCTGCTACTCCACCGCGCACCGTCGATCACGCCTTCAGCGGGTTCTTCCAGCGGAGTCCGGAGAAGCGGGAGAAGTCGGCGTCGGTCGTGTGGAGGACGGCCTGGTACTCGATGGCGAGAGCGGCGAGGTGGGCGTCGGTGGTGAGGTTGCCGGCCGTACCGGCCTGTTCGAGGAGGTGGAACAGGATCTCGGCATGCCGGTTTCCTGGATGGAGCACGGTCACCTGGGGCTGCGCCAGCCAGGCACGGGCGTGATCGCTGGCAGTCTCGACCGGCAGCGGATTCTCGAGGATCGAGCGGTGGGTGGAGATCCGGATGAAACCGAGGATCGCGACCCACGCCAACCCCACCGGGGCGGGGTCGTTCATGGAGCTCTCCCACCACTCCCGCGCCTGCGGGTGAAGGGACGAGTCGCGATCGTAGGCGTGGATCAGGACGTTGACGTCGGGGACGATCACCGTTCCCGCTTCCTCGCGAACTCCTCGGCCTCGAGCTCGTCGACGAGCTGATTCAGTCGATCCCGGTCCACTCCCGGCTTGAACCCGAACGAGTGGGGCCGTACCTCGAAGTGGGGCGGCTCCACCCGGGCCTCCGCCAGACCGAGCCCCCTCCTCAGCGTCTCGTTCACCACCGACTTCATGCCCTGGCCCGACCGTCGCATCTCCTGCTGGAGCCGCTCGGCCACATCCGACTCGATCGTCAGCGTCGTCCTCATGTGGTCATCATGATGACTCGCTTACGAGATGTCAAGATGACCTAGCGTCCGACCTGGGTTGCTCTGTCAAAGGCGATTCCACGTCGGATACATAGGTTGGAAGGTATCCTGGAGCACGTGCTCTGCGTAGGCCATAGCCCAGTCGCCGTAGTGAAGCAGGAGGAGCTCCCCGCGGTGAGAGAGGAGAACGAGCGGTGGTTGCGACTCCTGGGTGGCTGCCTCGGGTCGCTCGTGTGGTTGATGGGGACCTGCTCAGCGGCGGCGCAGACCTCAGCGCCCGAGGCCCTCGTCCTCCGCGACGGCGCCACGGCCCGCCAGGCGCTCGTCGGGATCGCGCGGGACGTGCTGGTGGAGGGGGAGGCGCTGTCGGACGTGGCGGCGCTCGACGGGAGCGTGCGGGTGCGGGGCGGGGTCGCCGGAGACGTGATCGTGCTCGGCGGCGACGCGGTGGTCGAGGGGAGCGGGCGGATCGACGGGGACGTCTTCGCGCTCGGCGGGCGGGTGGTCGCCGAGCCCGGGGCGCAGATCGGCGGTCGGGCGGTGTCGCACCCGACGGCGAGCGGGGCCTGGGTGGCGCTCATGGAGGGGCCGGCGCTCGGCAGCTCGCCCTGGGATCCGCTGGTGCTCGGGGCGAAGCTGGCGCTGGTCGCGGCCTGGCTCGCGCTGACCTTGGTGCTCCTGGCCGTGTCGGGGCGCGAGGTCGTCTCCACCGCACGGAGCGTGCGCGAGGAGCCGTTCCGGAACTTCTTCCTCGGGCTCACGGCGACCCTCGCCCTGCTCCTCGCCGCCCTCCTCTTCGCCGCGCTGACCGCCGGCCTCGTCGGCGTGCCGCTGGTCGTCCTCGTCGTCCTCTTCGCCCTGCTGCTCAAGCTGTGGGGGATGGTCGGCGTGTTCACCGCGCTCGGCGACTGGCTGGGCGATCGGCTGGGCTCGGCGGCCGGCGGCCGGCGGCGCGGGGCGCGGACGGCGCTCGCCGCCGCGCTCGTCGGGCTGGCGGTGCTCGGGGCGGTGAAGCTCCTGCCCTGGGTCGGCGCGGTGGTGTGGACGATCGCCACCCTGATCGGAGTCGGCGCCGCGCTGGAGACCAAGCTCGGCCGCCGCGAGCCCTGGTTCGAGACGGCGTAGCCGGCCCACACCGACGGAGTCCGTCGCAGGAGTCGTCCGCGCGGCGCCGACGGCGCGCCCGCCCGGCCGGCGCTTCGCCGGGTTGACCGCCGCCCGGCGGCCCCGTACGCTGGCGCCCGGGAGGACGGAGGAGGGATGCGGGAGATCCAGACGATCGGGGTGGTGGGCGCCGGGACGATGGGGCACGGGATCGCCCAGGTCGCGGCGACGAGCGGCTATGAGGTGACCCTGGTCGACGTCGACGCCGGGGCGCTCGAGCGCGGGCTGGGCGCCGTCGAGAAGAGCCTCGGCAAGCTGGTGGACAAGGGGAGGCTCGGGGCGGACGAGCGGGACGCGGCCCGGGAGCGGCTCGCCTCCGGCACCGACCTCGCCGCCCTCGCCGAGGCCGACCTCGTCGTCGAGGCGGTGGTCGAGCGGCTCGACGTCAAGCGCGAAGTCTTCGCCGAGCTCGACCGGCAGTGCGGCCCGGAGACGGTCCTCGCCTCGAACACCAGCTCGATCGCGATCACCAGGCTCGCCGCGGCGACCGGCCGGCCGGAGAAGGTGATCGGGATGCACTTCATGAACCCGGTGCCGCTGATGCAGCTCGTCGAGGTGATCCGCGGGCTGGCGACCTCGCAGGAGACGTACGACGCGGTCGAGGCGGCGGCGCGGCGGATGGGCAAGACGCCGGTCGAGGTGCACGACGCCCCCGGGTTCGTGTCGAACCGGGTGCTGATGCCGATGATCAACGAGTCGGTGTTCTGCCTGTGGGAGGGGGTCGGCGAGGCCGAGGCGATCGACCAGGTGATGAAGCTCGGGATGAACCACCCGATGGGGCCGCTGGCGCTCGCCGACCTGATCGGGCTCGACGTCTGCCTCGACATCCTGCGCGTGCTCCAGGAGGGGTTCGGCGACCCGAAGTACCGGCCGTGCCCGCTGCTGGTCAAGATGGTCGACGCCGGATACCTGGGCCGCAAGTCGGGGCGCGGCTTCTACACCTACTGATCCCTGGCGGATGGAACGCACGAGCGAGGAGCGGACGACGACCGACGTGAACGAGCCGGCGAGCGTGTTCTGCCAGGTCTGCGGGGCGCGCAACCCCGAGGAGGAGGAGTTCTGCCGCCGCTGCCACCAGAGACTGCTGGTGGTCTCGGGCACCGTACCGACCGACGAGGAGCCCGACGACGAGGAGGGCGACTTCTCGTTCGACGAGCACCTGCTCGAGCGGATCTCGGTCCTCGAGGAGGCGGTCAAGCGCACCGCGGAGACGATGCGGCAGCTCCTCGCCGCGGTGCACAAGCAGGAGCAGACGCTGCTCGTCGGCCAGACCGGGCTCGCCGCCCTGCGCGAGCTGCTCGAGGCCAACGGTGCGATCGACGCCGACGAGTGGGACGAGCTGTGGGAGTCGAAGATGGACTCGCAGCTCCTCGCGCTCGAGAAGCGCGAGCGGTTCGTCGCCGTGCGCGAGCGGATCGCCTCGCTCGCCCCCGAGGACCGGCGGGCGGAGCTGCTCGCCAGGCTCGAGGAGGCCGAGCGCGCCTTCGCCGGCTTCGAGGTCGAGCGCGCGATGGCCGCGCTCGAGCAGGGCTTCCGGCTCGACCTCGACAACTGGGAGCTCGCCTTCTTCCTCGCCGAGGCGCGTTTCAACGAGGGGGAGGCCGGCGCCGCCCTCGGCTACTTCCTGCACGTCCTCGCCGTCCGCCCCGAGCACTTCGAGTCGCTCGTCTACGGCGGCGTGCTGCTCCACGAGTCGGCCGAGAGCGCGAAGGCCGAGGAGCTGCTCAAGCGCGCCGTCGCCCTCTACCCGGACGACTTCCTGCCCGCCTTCAGCCTCGGCGCCGTCCTCGCTTCGACCGGCAACCTGACCCGCGCCGCCGCCTACCTCGAGCGGGCGGTCGAGCTCGACCCGCTGCCCCAGGCGCTCTACCTGCTCGGCAACTGCTGCTACGAGATGGGCCGGCTCGCCCCGGCGATCCGCCGGCTCGGGGAGGCGGTGCGCGCCGACCCGGGTTTCGAGGAGGCCCACTACGTCCTCGGCCTCGCCTATCTCGACCGCCACTGGAACCGCAAGGCGCTCGACGCCTTCCGCCAGGCGCAGCAGCTCAACCCGCGCAAGCTCCGCTACCAGGACCTCGTCCACTACCTGTCCGAGGGCGCCGGCTCGCCGCTGCCACCGGTCGAGGGCGAGGCGGCCGAGCACTTCGAGCGCGGCGAGCGTCACCGCGACCGCGGCGAGCCGAAGAAGGCCGCGGCCTGCTACCGGCGGGCGCTCGCCGCCGCCCCCGACCACCCGACGCTCCTGCTCAGCCTCTCGCTGGTCTGCCTCGAGCTCGACCGCGCCCAGGAGATCGAGAGCCTGACCCGGCGGGTCCTCGACCTCGCCCCCGGCGAGATGCTCCAGGCCACGGCCTATGCGGCCCTCGCCGAGGCGCTGCGCAGCCAGGGCCGCCTGCGGGAGGGGAACCGCCTCGGCTGCCGCCTGCTCGAGGAGGGCGACTCCAGCTTCACCCGGACGATCGCCTACTACGAGATGGCCTACAACCTGGCCGAGATGGAAGAGGACCTCGACCGCGCCCTCGACTACGCCCGCCGCTCGCTCGAGAGCGCCCCCGAGGAGCTCAAGTCCTTCCCGCTCGCCGCCCTCGGCTGGGTCCACTACAAGCGGCGCGAGCTCGACCAGGCGATCGACTGCCTCTCGCGCGCCAGCGAGCTCGGTTCCTCGGCGACGACCCTGACCCACCTCGGCATGGCGCTGCTCGCCTCCGGCGATGAGGAGGGCGCCCGCGACGTCCTCGCCGAGGCCCGCGGCATGGGCCCCCGCCACGACGGCCTCGAGGAGCGCATGATGCAGTGCATGCGCGACTCGACCCGCCTCCTCGAGCGCCATCGGCGTGGGCGGGGCGAGACGAAGGGCTGAGCGCTTGTGAATCAATCCCCGGGACCGGCTCGCGACGGCCGGCGACTCGATTCACGAGCCTTGAGCGCCGCCGCCCCGAGGCGGCCGGGCGGCCCGGGCGCCGGACGCCGCGCCGCGGCGGTGTAGCATCGGCGGCTCACGGAGGAGGTCTCTCGAATGCGCTGGAGCCGTTACTACATCCACACCACCCGCGAGGTGCCGGCGGACGCCGAGGTCGTCAGCCACCAGCTGATGGTGCGGGCGGGGATGATCCGCAAGGTCGCGGCGGGGATCTACACCTACCTGCCGCTCGGCTGGCGGTCGATCCGCAAGATGATGGACATCGTCCGCCGCGAGCTCGACGCCTCGGGCGCGGTCGAGCTGTCGATGCCGGCGGTGCAGCCGGCCGAGCTGTGGCAGGAGTCGGGACGCTGGAGGGTGTACGGCAAGGAGCTGCTGCGCATCCGCGACCGCCACGAGCGCGACTTCTGCTTCGGCCCGACCCACGAGGAGGTGATCACCGACACCGTCCGCCGCGACGTCAAGAGCTACCGCCAGCTCCCGATCAACCTCTACCAGATCCAGACCAAGTTCCGCGACGAGATCCGCCCCCGCTTCGGCCTGATGCGCGGCCGCGAGTTCCTGATGAAGGACGCCTACTCGTTCGCCACCGACCACGCCTCGCTCGACCGCACCTACGGGGAGATGCACGCCGCCTACCGCCGCATCTTCGAGGCCTGCGGGCTCGACTACAACGTGGTCGAGGCGGACACCGGGGCGATCGGCGGCTCGTCGTCGCACGAGTTCATGGTCGTCGCCGACACCGGCGAGAGCGCGGTCGTCCGCTGCCCCGAGTGCGGCTACGCGGCGAACGTCGAGAAGGCCGAGACCCGCCTGCTCGCCGCGCCGGAGGCCGGTGGAGGGGGCGCGATGGAGGAGGTCGCCACCCCCGGCATGACCTCGGTGCCCGACGTCGCGGAGTTCCTCGAGCTCACCCCCGACCGGGTGGTCAAGACGCTGCTCTACGAGACCGAGGAGGGGACCGTGGCGGTGGCGGTGCGCGGCGACCGCGAGGTCAACGAGGTCAAGCTCAAGAACCACCTCGGCGCCGAGCACCTGACGCTGGCCTCCGAGGAAAAGGTGCGGGCGGCGACCGGCTGCCCGCCGGGCTTCGCCGGGCCGGTCGGCCTGGGCGGAGACGTCCGCCTGATCGTCGACCGCTCGGCCGCCGACCTGGTCGCCTTCGCCTGCGGCGCGAACCGGGCCGACGCCCACCTGACGAACGTCGAGTGGGACCGTGACGTCGCGGGCGAACGCGAAACGGCCGACCTGCTGCTCGTCACCGGCGGCGACCTCTGCCCGCGCTGCGAGGGCAGCCTCGAGCTCTTCCGCGGCATCGAGACCGGCCACATCTTCAAGCTCGGGACCAAGTACTCCGAGGCGATGGGGTGCACCTTCACCGACGACGCGGGCGCCGAGCACCCGATGGTCATGGGCTGCTACGGCCTCGGGATCGGCCGCACCGTCGCCGCGGCGATCGAGCAGAATCACGACGCCGAGGGGATCGTCTGGCCGGTGCCG
>Ga0214468_1000090_pt1 | contig 26582 bp, 19 predicted proteins | sample RVTome_9_FD_187334 | JGI IMG/M metagenome (GOLD analysis project Ga0214468, IMG submission 187334) | Soil microbial communities from uranium-contaminated site in the Upper Colorado River Basin, Wyoming, United States - RVT155D38 HiSeq ...
TTCGATGATCCTCCGCCGCGACCCCGTGCCGCCGTCCGGCCGCCGCCGGCCGGCCCTCGCCTCCCTTGCGACGGCGGCTCTGCTGACGTGCGCAACCGTCGAGTCGGCCAGCCTCCGCGCCGTCGACCTCTCCGCCCCCGACTCGCTGCCGCCGCCGGTCTACGAGGTCGAGATCGAGGCGAGCTTCGACCCGGAGACGCAGCTCCTCCGCGGGGTCGAGCGGCTGCGCTGGCGGAACACGACGTCGGCGCCGGTCGACGCGCTCGTCTTCCACCTCTACCTCAACGCGTTCGCCAACGACCGCACGACGTTCATGCAGGAGTCCGGCGGAACGATGCGGGGCGCGGCGTTCCCCGCGGGGCGGTGGGGGTGGATCGAGGTGCGGTCGATGACGACGGCGGACGGGACCGACCTCGCGGCCGGCGGGGACTTCGTGCAGCCGGACGACGGCAACCCGGACGACCGGACTCTCGCCCGCTACCCCTTGCCCGAGCCGCTCGCCCCGGGCGAGACGATCGACCTCGAGATCGAGTTCGAGGCGAAGCTCCCCCATCCGTTCGCCCGCACCGGCTACCACGACGGCTACGTCCTCGCCGGCCAGTGGTTCCCGAAGATCGCGGTCTTCGAGGACGCCGGCGAGGGCGGCCGGGCCGAGGCCGGCTGGGACGCCCACCAGTTCCACGCCTATACAGAGTTCTTCGCCGACTTCGGCGACTACGACGTCACCCTGACCCTGCCCGAGCGCTACCGCGGGAAGATCGGCGCGACGGGACAGAAGGTCGCCGAGACGGTCGCCGGCGGGGACGTGACCGTGCGCTTCGTCCAGCGCGGCGTCCACGACTTCGCGTGGACCGCCGACCCGGACTTTCTCGTCCGCCGCGCCACCTTCGACCCAGCGCGCGACGTGTCGGAGGCGCTCGCCCGGCGGATCCTCGGGCCGCTCGGCCTCGCCCGCGAGGAGGCGGCTCTGTCGCGGGTCGAGATCGACCTCTTCCTCCAGCCCGACCACCGCGGGCAGGCCGGCCGCTACCTCGGCGCGGCGGAGGCGACCCTCGCCGGGCTCGGGCTCCGCCTCGGCGCCTACCCGTACGAGACGCTGACCCTCGTCGACCCGCCGTGGGGCGCGATGGGCTCGAGCGGGATGGAGTACCCGACGCTCGCCACCCTCGCCAGCCACCCGCTGCTCGAGGTCCCCGGCTTCCGCGGCGTCCTGGTGCCCGAGATCGTCACCGTCCACGAGGTCGGCCACCAGTGGTTCCAGGGGATGATCGCCAGCAACGAGCCGCGGGAGGCGTGGATCGACGAGGGGATCACCACCTACTACGAGGGGCGGGTGATGGAGGACGCCTACGGCCCGCACGCGATCCGCCTCCTCGGCTTCGAAGTCACCAACCTCGACCTGCTGCGGGCGTCGGGCTTCGACGAGGGCGCCTACCGCGACCCGATGGTCGCCCCCGCCTGGCGCTACCTTTCCGGAGGCAGCTACGCGCTCAACGCCTACCAGCGGCCCGGCCTGATGCTGCGGCACCTCGAAGGGCTTCTCGGCGAGGAGACCCTCGCCCGCGCGATGCGCGCCTTCTTCCAGCGCCACCGCTTCTCCCATCCCGACACCCGGGACTTCCAGCGCACGGTCGAGGAGGTCTCCGGCCGCGACCTCGGCTGGTTCTTCTCCCAGGCGATGCACTCGACGCGCACCCTCGACTACTCGGTGCGCTCGCTCGACGTCCGGCGGGTCCGCGACCCCCGCGGCGTCTTCTGGCGGGACGGCGAGCGGGTCGAGCTCGGCGCCGACGGCGAGGGCGAGGGCGAGGAGGACGCGGAGACCGCGGAGGACGCCGCGAGGTGGGTGTCGACCGTCGTCGTCTTCCGCGAGGGCGAGTTCGTCCACCCGGTCGAGGTCGAGCTGCGCCTCGACGACGGGCGGACGATCCGCCGGACCTGGGACGGCGACCGCCGCTGGGCCCGGTTCACCGTCCGCGGCCCGGCCCAAGTGGTGAGCGCCGAGGTCGACCCGGACCGCCGGATGGCGCTCGACGCGAACCGCCTCAACGACAGCCGCACCGCCCGCGCGCGCCCGGCTCCCGCCCTCGCCTTCGCCGCCGACCTCCTCCACTGGATCCAGGCCCTGCTCTCGGCGGCGGCGGTCCTCGGATGAGGGACGTCCCGTGAGGTGGCTGCGGGCCGCCGGGCTCGGCCTGCGCGGCGCCCGGCGGCGGCCGGGCCTGGTCGCGGTCGTCTGGCTCGCCGCCTTCCTGCCCGCCCTGGGCCTGGCGATCGTCGCCTGGGGGGAGCTCGCCGGCGACCTGTCCCGCAGCCTCTTCGCCGCGGAGGCGCTGCGCGGCGATCGGGTCGCGGTGTGGCAGGACCTGCGGCGCGGCCCCGAGAGCGGTCTCGGCGCGGTCCGGTCGGCGGCGCTCCTCGGCGCGCTGGCGATGGTCGTCGTCCAGGCGCTCGTCGCCGCCGGGGTCGTCGAGACCCTCCTCGGCCGGCACCGTCGGGGGGAGCGCCCGTTCCTCCGCGGCGTGGCCCTACACGGCTGGCGCTTCCTGCGCAGCGCCGGCTGGTTCCTCCTCCCGGCGGCGCTCCTCGCCGCGATCGCCGGCGCCGCGATGGGCGCGGTCACCGAGAGTGCGCCGAGAGGCTCGGCCCAGCTCGCCGGCTGGGCCGCGGTCCTCGCCGGCGCGCTGCTCCTCTACATGCCGCTCGACCTCGCCTACGACCTCTCCCGCATCGCCGCCGCCTCCCACGGCGACGGCCGCATGCTCGTCGGCTTCCTGCGCGCCCTCGGCCACGCTTTCCGCCGCGCCCACGTCCTCTTCCCCCTCTGGCTCGTCTTCACCCTCGCGATCCTCGCCCTCCACCTCGGCTGGATCGCCGCCCGCGCCGAGCTCGCGCCGACGAGCCTCGGCGAGGTCGCCCTCGTCCTCGCCGCCCAGCAGCTCGTCTTCCTCCTCGCCGCCTTCCTCCGCGTCGCGCTGTGGTCCGCCGAGGTCGCCTACGTCCAGGGCGCCGGCGACCCGAGGTGGGCGGGGCGGCGAGCGAAACTCAGGTGACATTGATTATACTGTGGGTATGAAGACGGCGATCTCGCTTCCCGATCCCCTATTCGAGAAGGCAGATAAGCTGGCGGCGAAGCTCGGAAAGACGCGAAGCGAGCTCTACCGCGAGGCGGTTGCCGACTACCTCCTGCGGCATGACGAGGCTGCCATCACGAGGGCGATCAACGAAGTGGTAGACGACGTCGGATCGAGTCTCGATCCCCGTGCCGAAGAAGCCGCTCGCCGAGTTCTGGCACGCACCGAGTGGTGATCGAGCAAGGCGACCTCGTCTAGGTCGATCTTCCCTTACCCCGAGGGTCCGAGCCCAAGTTCCGCGCTCCCGTGGCGAGGCCGTTGACTTCCACATCAGCTGGCGTTAGATTCCTCAAATCCGAAGGATCTGGAAGTCGGATGCTCTCTCTGAGTGCCGGCTCGAGGTGACGGGTGGCCCTCGAGCTCGAGCCGTCGAAAGGAGCTCGCCCATGTCGATCTCGGGTTTTTCCATCGCCGGACAAATCGTGGCAGGTCTCGCCGTCGGCTACGTCGCCGCCTCCTTCGTCGAATCGGTGGCTCACCAGCACGTCTCCGATGCCCCCAACCGGTACAGGCTTTTCTGGAAGCACCACCCGCGCCTCTTCGGTCATTTTCTGAAGACTTACTTCTCGCATCACATCATTCACCACGTCCGGACGTTCCGCACCGACCACGTGACCCAGTTCTCGTCGCCGGAGGAGAAGGTGCGCCTCGACGAGGTGCTCGCGAGGCACGGCCGGCACGGCGCGCTGATCAAGAAGGCGAGCTACGCCGTGAAGCTGCAGGGTGGCGGCGCGCTGACCTTCGTCGCCCCCCTCGTCGCGACCTGGCCGCTTCTGTACCTGGCCTTCGGGCCGTGGGTGGCCGTCGGGGCCCTCGTGACGATGAGCGGGCCGCCCATTCTGAGCAACTGGGCCCACCCGCACCTCCACAAGCCGCATGACCGAGCTCGTGCGGAGGCTCCGGCGTGGGTCTCGTGGCTCCTCGGGACCCGGTACGGGAGGGCGATGATGAGGAACCACTTCCTGCATCACCGCTACGAGGACTGCTGCTACAACCTGCTGCTCGGAGCCGACTACATGCGCGGGGCTTACCGATCTCCTTCCCCGGAGGACATCGCCGAGATGGAGCGCATCGGCATCCCGGTTCGATGAGCCTCATCGCGGTGCGCCCTGGGCGGATCCTCGCTCGACCGGTCATCGGGACGACTCGGCGCCTCGAGTCGTGCTACTGCCGAGGGTGGGGAAAGCAATTCCCTATCCCTTGCTAAAAGAGGACAAGCGGACCCGACGGGTGAACGGCGGTAGGCAGCGGGTCTCGTCGCAGGGCTGGTAGCGGAGCAGGAGGGTCGGGTCGCTGTCGCCGGAGGGGCGGAGCTCGGCTTGGACGACGAACTCGCCCCGGTAGACCGCGAGAGGGCGGCCGCCGAGCTCGAGCGTCTCGGGCGCGGGCCAGGCGAGGGTGTGGAGCTCGGCGCCCTCGGCTTCGACGGTGGTGGGGATCAGAGTCTCGTCGTCGGGCTCGGGAGGGTTGACGTGCCAGCCCGGGGCGCAGCGAAGGGTGAGGCGGAGGGGACGCCAGCCGCCCTCACCCGGCGGGCCGAGCTCGGCCGTGACGGTCACGGCCACCTCGGCCTCGCGGGCCAGCCCCTCCATCCCTCCAGTCGTCGCAGCCGTTCTCGCACTGCCCGCAGCTTGCTCCTCACCTCCTTCGCCGGTGGGCTGCCGCTCTCCTGCCCCTCCGCCCTCGCCGTGCCAGCGCAGGGCGGCGATCGCCATCGTCTTGGCGCCGTCGGGGAACTGCTCGACGAGGGGGGCGGCGGCGGCCAGGGTGCGGTCGGCCTCGCGGCGCCAGCGGGCTTCGCCGGTGCGCTCGGCGAGAGCGAGGAGGTTCAGGGCCGCGACCGCGTTCGCGGAGGGGAGGGCGCCGTCGAAGAGGTCCTTCGAGCGGAGGAGGAGGTCGTCGCTCTCGGCGGCGACGAAGAAGCCGCCGCGGGGATCGGCGAGACGGTCGAGCTGCTCGGCGGTCAGCTCGGCGGCGCGCTCGAGCCAGCGGTCGTCGCCGGTGGCGCGGTGGAGGGCGAGGAGGCCGCGGACGAGGAAGGCGTAGTCGGCGAGCATCGCCGGCACCCGCGCCTCACCGCCGCGCCAGGCGTGGAGCAGGCCGGGCTCGCCGCACATCTCGCCGAGGACGAAGTCGGCGGCGAGGGCCGCGCGCTCGACCATCTCGGGCTCGCCGAGGAGGCGCCCCGCGGTCGCCAGGCCGGCGATGGCGGTGCCGTTCCAGTCGGCGAGCACCTTGTCGTCGGTCAGCGGGCGGGGACGCTCGGAGCGGGCGGCGAGCAGGCGCGCGCGCAGCGGCGCGATCTCGGCGAGGAGCTCGTCGCGGCTCGTCCGGCGTTCCGCCGCGGCGGCGGCGAGCGGCTCGGGGAGGTGGAGGACGTAGGCCTCGTCCTCGAAGAAGGGCGGGCCGGCGAAGCCGTAGAGCGGGGCGAGGAAGGCGAACCCCTCCTCGCCGAGGACCTGCTCGAGCTCCTCGCGCGTCCACACGTAGTAGGCGCCCTCGCGGCCGGCGGTCTCGGCGTCGATCGCGCTGGCGAAGGCGCCCTCGGGCGTCGTCATCTCGCGGGCGAGGAAGGCGGCGGTCTCGCGCACCACCCGTGCCGCCTCCGGGTCGCCGGTGCGGGCGTGCTCGCGGGCGTAGAGCTCGAGCAGCAGCCCGTTGTCGTAGAGCATCTTCTCGAAGTGCGGGACGAGCCAGGCGCGGTCGGTCGCATAGCGGTGGAAGCCGCCGGCGAGCTGATCGTAGATGCCGCCGCGGGCCATCGCGTCGAGGGTGGCCGCGAGCATCTCGCCCGCCCGCGGCTCGTCGCCGGCGAGCTCGGCGAGCAGCCACAGGTTCGACGGCGTCGGGAACTTCGGCGCCCCGCCGAACCCGCCGTGCTCCGCGTCGAACCGGCTCGCCAGCCCGGCCAGGGCCGCCCGCGCGGCGGCGGGTGACGGCGGCGCCTCCCCCGCCTCGACCCGCTCCTCGAGGAACCGGCGCATCGCCCGCGCCAGCTCCTCGGCCTGCTGCTCGACCTCGTCGCGCCGCCGCGCCCAGGCGTCGCTGAGACCGGCGACCAGCGTCGGGAAGCCCGGCCGGCCGTAGCGGTCCTCCGGCGGGAAGTACGTGCCGGCGTAGAAGGGCTTCAAATCCGGCGTCAGGAAGACCGAGTTCGGCCAGCCCCCCTGCCCGGTCAGGATCTGGGTCGCCGTCATGTAGATCTCGTCGAGGTCGGGCCGCTCCTCGCGGTCGACCTTGACGTTGACGAACCCGCGGTTCATCCGCTCGGCGATCGCCGGGTCGGAGAACGACTCGCGCTCCATCACGTGGCACCAGTGGCAGGTCGAGTACCCGACCGACAGGAAGATCGGCCGGTCCTCCTCCCGCGCCCGCGCCAGCGCCTCCTCGCCCCACGGGTACCAGTCGACCGGGTTGTTCTTGTGCAGCAGCAGGTACGGGCTCGACTCGCCCGCGAGGCGGTTCTCGGTCCTGCCGGGGGCGCTGGAGGCGCTCATGGAGCCAGTGTAGCGCGCGCCCCGCGCGCCGCCGCTGCTACCATCCACGGGCACGTCCGAGCTCCGATCGCGCGGCCAGGACCGGGAGCGGGCCGAGCAGAGCTGCCGGAGTGGACTTCGGCCGCCCGGTACGCCGACCATCGAAATCCGCGAGCCGCAGAAGGAAGCCGACATGACCGAAAGACCCCACCTCAGCCGATCTTCTTTTGCACTGCCTGTTGCGGTTGCAGTTGCAGTTGCAGTCGCCCAAGCCTTTTTCTGTCTTTTCCTCCTCTCCCCACCGACCGCCTCGGCCGCCGAGCACGGCACCGCCGATTCCCGGGCCGAGGCGCTCGCCGACCGAGTCATGACGGCCTTGGGCGGCATGGAGGCGTGGGACGCGGCGCGGCTGGTCGAGTTCGGGTTCGCCGGCCGCCGGCAGCACGCCTGGGACCGGCACCGCGGGCTGTCGCGCGTCGAGGGCACCGAGGAGGACGGCACGAAGTGGGTGGCGATCCAGGACCTCGGCACGCGGCAGGGCCGGGCCTGGGTGGACGGCGAGGAGGTACGCGGCGAGCGCGCCGCCGAGCTGCTCGAGCGGGGCTACGGGGCCTGGGTCAACGACACCTACTGGCTGGTGATGCCCTACAAGCTGGGCGACCCGGGGGTGGCGCTCACCTACGAAGGCGAGCGCGAGATCGAGGGCGAGCGGCGCGAGGTCCTCGGCCTGGCGTTCGAAGGCGTCGGGCTGACCCCGGGCGACCGCTACTGGGTATACGTCGACCCGGACAGCGGCCTGGTCACCCACTGGGCCTACCGGCTCGAGGACATGGAGCGCGACGCCGAGCCGGTCGCCTGGCGCTGGGAGGGCTGGCGGGAGGTGGGCGGCGTCATGCTCTCGCCCCGCCGGGTGCGGGTGTCGGACGACCGGCTGCTCGAGCTGTGGCCGCTCGCGGTGCGGCGCGACGTGCCGGAGGGCCTGTTCGACGGCCCGTAGCCGGCCCGCCCGCGGCCCGGGCCGCCGCCGGCCGGCCCGGTAGAATGCCGCTCCCGATGCCGGCCGAGATCTTCACCGAGGAGTGGGCCCGGGCGTGGTGCCGGGAGGTCGGCGCGAGCGAGGCCTACCGGCGGGCCGCCGCGGGCTGGGCGGGGTCGATCGTCGCCGTCCTCGAGGCCGACCCGGAGCTCGGGGTCTCCGCCGACCGCCGGGTCTTCCTGGAGCTCGCCGAGGACGGCTGCCGGGCCGGCCGCCTGGCCGCGCCCGGCGACCTCGAGGCGGCGGTCTTCGTGCTGACGGCCCCGGCCCGCGTCTGGCGCTCGCTGCTCGCCGGCGAGACCGAGCCGGTCTGGGCGCTGATGAGCGGCGCGATCTCCCTCGCCAAGGGGAGCGTGCCCCAGCTCACCCCCTTCGCCGGCGCCGCCCGCGAGCTCGTCGAGGCGGCGCGCCGGCTGCCAGCCGGCCTGCCGGCGGGCTGGGCGCGCGCCGGGGGCCGGCGGTGAAGGGCTGACCGTGGCGCGCCTCCTCAACTACCTCCTGCTCCTGTCGCTCAAGGCGATCTCGCGGCTGTTCTGGCGGTTCGAGACCGAGTGGGTCGGCGACCCGCCGCCCGGCGACCGGTGGAGCGGCATCCGGATCTGCGTCATCCTCAACCACACCAGCCTCTACGAGTGGGTCTTCGCCGGGCTGCCGCCGGCCCGCTTCCTGCGCAAGATCGCCTACCACGGCGTCGTCCCGGTGGCGGCGAAGACCGTCGCCCGGCCGATCGTCGGCCGCTTCTTCAGCCTCGTCGCGGCCCACGTGGTGTCGATCAGCCGCCAGCGCGATCACACCTGGCGATCCGTGCTGACCAAGATCGGCGACCCGAAGGCGATCATCGTCATCCTGCCCGAGGGGCACATGCTGCGCCCCACCGGCCTCGACTCCGAGGGCCGGCCGATGCGCATCCGCGGCGGCATCGCCGACATCCTCGAGGCGGTGCCGGACGGGCGCATGCTCCTCGCCTACTCGGGCGGCTTGCACCACGTCCAGGCGCCGGGCGAGCACCTCCCCCGCCTGTTCCGCACCGTGCGGATGAGCTTCGAGCTCGTCGACGTCGCCGCCTACCGCGAGCGCCTGCTCGCCGCGGCCGGCGAGAGCGGCTTCCGCGCCGCCGTCCTCGCCGACCTCGAAGGCCGCCTCGCCCGCCACTGCCCCGTCCGCGACGGCACCTGCCCCGCGCGGCAGAAGACCGCCAGCGCGTCCGCAGCCCGGCCCGGCCGCGGCAAGTAGGCGGCGGCAGCCGTCAGCGGCCGGCCGTCGAGAGGAGCTGGAAGAGCTCGTCGGGCTCGACGGGCTTGACGAGGTGGCGGTCGAAGCCGGCCTCGACGGACTTCTCGCAGTCCTCGGGCCGGCCGTAGCCGGACAGCGCGATGAGCAGCAGGCCGGCGCCGGCGTCGGAGCCGCGCACCCGGCGGGCGACCTCGTAGCCGTCGAGCTCGGGGAGGCCGATGTCGACGATCGCCACGTCCCACTCGCCGGAGCTCGCCTTCTCGACCCCCTCGCGGCCGTCGGCGGCGGTGCCCACCCGGTAGCCGCGCCCCTCGAGCAGGAGCGCCATCATCTCGCGGGCGTCGGCGTTGTCCTCGACCAGGAGCACCGCCGGGCCCACGCCGGGCCGCTCGCCAGCTCCCTCGCCGGAGCCCTCCCGCCCGGCGGCGGGCGGCTCCGCGCCGTCGGCTGCGCCCGCCGGCTCGGCACTCTGCCTCGACAGCGGGAGGCGGACGGTGAAGCGGCTCCCCTTCCCCTCGCCCTCGCTGTGCGCCACGACCGTCCCGCCGTGCAGCGCGACGAGGCGGTCGACGAGCGACAGACCGAGGCCGAGGCCGCCGGCACTGCGTTCGAGCGAGGGGTCGGCCTGGGCGAAGACCTGGAAGACCCGGTCGAGCATCTCGGGCGGGATCCCGATCCCATCGTCGGTCACGGTCAGCACGGCCTCGTTTCCCTCTCGTGCGGCGACCACCGCGACGTGGCCGCCCTCGGGAGTGTACTTCGTCGCGTTGGACAGCAGGTTGTCGACGACCTGCTCGACGCGGTCGGGGTCGGCCCACAGCGGCAACGGCCGGTCGCGCACCTCGACGGCCAGCTCGTGACCCTTCTCCGCCAACCCCGCGCGGCGGGTGTCGACGGCGCGCTCGACGACCGCCACCAGGTCGACCGCCTCGCGCTGGAGTTTGATCTTGTCCTGGTCGATCCGAGAGACGTCGAGCAGGTCGTCGACCAGCCGGGCGAGGTGGCGGAGCTGGCGCTCGGCCACTCCGAGGAGGCGGGCGCCGCCGTCCTCCGGCCCGGCCTTCATGCGCAGGGTGTGCAGCGCGGTGCCGATGATGCTCATCGGGTTGCGCAGCTCGTGGGCGAGGGTGGCGAGGAACTCGTTCTTGCGCCGGTCGCGCTCGTCGAGCTCGGCGTAGAGGGCGACGACGCCGCGGTTGGTCTCCTCGAGCTCGCGGTTGAGCCGCGCGTAGTCGCCGTCGCGCGCCTCCATCGCCTCGACCAGGGCGACGAGCTCCGCGTCCTCCTCGGCGAGTGCGGCGAGCAGGTCGGGCACGTCGGGCGCCGCCGGCCGCCGGTCGCTCTCGGTGCCGCGGGGCAACGGCTCGACGACGCGCAGGGTGGAGTTGCCGTCGAGCCCGGCGGCGAGCTCGGCCTCGGAGACCCGCTCGCGGATCGCCTCGGCGGCCTCGCGCAGGGCGTCGGCGGGCCCGCGGACGGTCGCCGCGATCCCGGCGGCACCGACGTCGACGACCAGGCCGCCGCCGCCCGCCGCGCACACCGCCGCCGCCGCGCGCGACAGGGCGGTGGCCAGGCGCAGCCGGCGCTCGGGCTCGATGCCGAGCCGGCGGGCGACGGCGAGCACGCGGACCCGCGCACCGAGCACGTCCTCCGGAGCTGAAAGCCCGATCTGGAGGATCTCGTGGTGCATCGGAGGCGGGTCCTCGGCCTGCACGGTCATCGCTCGGCGTCGACGGCTCGCAGCCGCGTCACCAGGACGGTGGCGTCGTCGCGAGGGCGACCGAAATCTCTGTGCAGCACGCCTGCCACCACCGCCGGATGGCGACGGACCCGCCCGGGGTATTCGTCCAGCCTCCAGCTCGACGAGAGCCCGTCGTTGTGCAGGACGAGCAGGCCGCCCGGCTCGATCGGGTAGTCGAACGGCCGGATGTGGATCTGCCCGTGCCCCACCGTTCCGACCTGGATCGAGACCGGCAGGACGTCGTCGATCTGCCGGATGGGGATGCGCTCGGTCACCGCGGCGCGGCCGTCGCGTCGGGCTCGGGCCGGCCGCCTCCCGCCGTCCCGGTGTCCATCTCCACCACCCGCGCGCCGTCGACGTGACGGTAGCGGGACGGGAAACAGGTGAAGACGAGGATCTGGCAGCGGCGGCCGGCGAGCGTCAGCGCCCGGCCGACCGCGCGGAGCCTGTCCTCGTCGGAGGAGCCGAGGGCGTCGTCCAGGATCACCGGCACGCCGCCCCCGGGAGCGACTAGCACGGCACATGCCAGACGGGCGAGCAGGGCGAGCTGCTCCTGCGCCCCGCCGGACAGCCGGTCGACGGGCAGGGTCAGGCCGCCGGCGGTGCGGCGGGCGATCGCCAGCTCGCCGTCGAGCTCGACGTCGAAGCCGGCGCCGAACAGCGGCTCACCGAGCTCGACGATCGTCCTCCGCAGCGGCTCGGAGTAGGCGGCGCGCACCTCCTCTCGCGCTTCCTCCAGGGCACGGACGAGCCGGGCGGCAGCGGCGGCCCGCCTCTCGACGGCGGCGGCGGCCGAGCGGGCGGCGGCGCGGCGGGCGCGGGCGCGGGCGAGGGCGGAGAAGAGCTCGCGCTCGCCCGCGGCCTCGAGCCGGGCGACGACGGCGACCCGCTCGTCCTGGGCGGTGCGCAGCGCCTCGCCGGCCCCGTGCTCGGCGGCGGCGGCGGCCGCGGCGGCCCGGCGCACCTCGTCCGGGCGCGCCTCGGCGAGCCGGCGGCGCGCCGCGGCAGTCCGCTCCTCGGCCGCGGCCAGGGCCTCGCGGGCGGCGGTCCGCCGGGCGGCCGCGGCGGGGCGGGCGTCGGCTCCTGAGAGTTCGTCCGGCGATGGGACGGAGGCCGGGACGGCGGGGGAGCCGGCGGCGGGGGATTCGAACGGTCCGGCCGACGGCTCGATCGAAGGCCCTGTAGCGAACAGGTCGAGCTGGGGCGGGCCGGCCGCGGCGGCTCCGCCCACGGCCCCTGCTCCGGAGGGCTCGGAGCCTTCCGCGGACCCGGCCGGCGCGCCCTCGCGTGCCTCGCGCCCGGCAGTCATGTCATCGCGCTCGCGACGTACCGCACCCGGCGTGGCCGCGGGACCGTCCGGGTCGCCCCCGGAGGCGTCGCCGAAGAGCGGCGATCCCGCCCCGTCCTCCCCCGACAGCTCGGCGACCCGCCGGGCCGCCCGCCGCCGCCGCTCGCCGGCCTCGCGCCGGTGGACCGCGAGCTCGCGGGCGACCTCGGCCGCGCGGCGGTGTGCCCGCTCCCGGCGCTCCCGCTCCGCAGCCGCGGCCTTCGCGGCCGCCTCACGGGCACGGGCTGCCTCCTCGGCCGTGGCGAGCTCGCGGGCGAGGTCCTTCGGCTCCGACGGCGGCGGTGCGCCGGGCTCGGGTCCCGGGTCCCCGCCCCCCGGCGCCGGCGCAGAGGCCTCGCCCGTCCGCTCCACGAAGCCGCCGGCGGCGGCCTCTGCGCTTTCCGCCGCCGCGTGCCCCGTGGAGCCGGCGTCCGCCCTCTCGACCTCGGCGGCCAGCCGCTCGAGCTCCGCGACGGCTGCCTCCGCCGCCCGCTCGAGATCCTCGATCCGCCGCCCGGCGAGCGTCTCGGCGAGGACCGCCCGCGCCGCCGCCAGCTCCCCCTCGGCGTCCCGCCGCTCGCGGTGGGCCCGGCGGGCGGCCGCGAGGTCCTCGACTCCGAGCTCACGGCAGCGGGCCGCGAGGCCCTCGCGCACGGCGGCGAGCTGGCGGGCGGCCGCCTCGGCGTCGGCGCCCGGCCGCACCTCGACCCGCAGGGCGCCGGGCAGGCGCAGCGTCCACGGCGCGCCCGGCCGCCAGCGGCGCGTCTCGCCCGGTGCGAGCCGGGCCTCCGCCGGGGTGCCGCCGCCGGGGCCGGCCGCGGCTCGGGCCGCTCCCTTCGCCGGCTCTTCGGCCGCCGGTCCCTTCTCCGCCGCACCGGCCGCGGCGGCCTCCGCTCCGCTCTCGGCCTCCCGGGCGCCGTCTCCGGCCTCGCCCTCGCCGCCGCCGGCGACCTCGACCGTCACCTCTCCCTCGGCGGTGGCCGTGACCTCGGGCGAGGCGGCAGCGAGGGTGGCGGCGAGGCGGTCGGCCTCGCGGCCGCGCTCGGCGAGGTCGTCGAAGGCCGCGTCGTCGACCGGCAGCCCGGCCAGGCGCTCCTCGCACTCGGCGACCCGCGCGGCCGCCCGGGCCGCACGCTCCCGGCGCGCCGCGAGGTCGGCCGCCGACGCCCTGCGCTCGGCGAGCCGCTGACGGAGCCGGAGCCTGTCCGCGGCGGCGCGCGCCCGCTCGGCGGCCGACGCGGCCGTCTCCGCCCGGCGCACCGCCGGCTCGAGGGCCGCGGCCGCTTCCGCCGTTTCCGCCTCGGCGGCGGCGAGCCGCTCGGCGACCTCCGACGCCGCCTCGTCCGCCTCCGCCAGCTCGGCGAAGGCTCGCGCGCGCTCCCGCGCCTCCGCGGTCTCGCCCTGTCGGGCATGGAGCTCGTCCTCCAGCCGGCCGACCCGCTCGTCGGCGGCGCGGGCGGCCCGGTGGCGCTCCGCCGCCTCCTCGGCGGCGGCGGCGAGCTCGGCGATCCGCCGCTCCAGCCGCCCGGCGCGCTCGGCGTCGGCCTCGAGCGCCGCCATCTCGCGCTCCAGGCGCCCGGCCTCCTCCTCGGCGGCCGCCAGCTCGGAGCGGGCCTCCGCCAGCTCGCCCGTCGCGTCGCCCCGCACCGGCGTGAAGTAGCGCCGGTGCTCGACGCGGGCACGGTCGAGGAGCTCGCCGCCGCCCGGCGCGCCCGGGGCGGACCCGTCCACCCCCGCGCCGCCGCCGAGGGCGCCGAGGAGCGACCGCGCCGCCGCCAGGCCGCCGGGCTGCGTGGCGTCGTCGCCCTGGCGCAGGCGCAGGGCGCGCCACAGGTCGCGGTCGAGGACCTCGCCGAGGATCTCGTCCATCCGCTCGTGGGCCTCGCGGCCGGTGAGGCGCTCCGCGGCGGGCGCGTCCACCTCGAGCACCGTCTCGCGGTCCTTGAGGAAGCGCTTGCGGTAGCGGAAGCGGTACGGCCCCGCCTCCGCCTCGACAGTCACCTCGGGCCCGACGTCGCGGCCGAGCGGCTGCGCCTCGCGCACCTCGGCGGCCGTCGTGTCGTCACGGCGCGTGAACAGCACGTCGAGCGCGTCGACCAGGCTCGTCTTGCCGGCCTCGTTCGGCCCCTGCACGATCGTCACGCCGCAGGAGAGCGGCTCGACCCGCGCCTCCGCGACGCCGCGGAAGTCGCGGACGGTGAGCGACAGCAGCCTCATCGCCGGCCGCTCACGCCGCGAGCCCGGCCAGCCGGTAGAGGAGCGCGAGGGCGTCGCGGGCGGCGGCGGGATCGGCCTCGCCGTCGCCGGGCCCGGCACCCGAGCGGCCCTCCGCCTCGGCGAGCAGCGCGTCGAAGGCGCGCTCGGTCCACCCGGCCAGGCCGAGCGTCTCCCGGTCGACCTCGTCCGGCAGCACGAGCCAGCCGCCCTCGCCGGCCGCGACCTCGACCGAGGCGAACCGCTCGCCGGCCGCGGCGAGGAGCGCGTCGAGCCGCGCCCGGGCGTGGAGCGACAGAGCGCCCTCGAGCGTCAGGCGGGCGGCGGCGCGCGGCTTCTCCTCGACCTCCTCGAGCCAGCCGGCGAGCCGCTCGACGTCGCCGTCGCCCGCCAGCCGGAACGCCTGCTGGAGGAAGCGCCAGCGGCCGACCTGCAGCTCCTCGACCCGGCAGCCGCCGCCGTCGAGCTCGACGAGGAGCGCCCGCCCCGGCCGCTCCTCCACGAAGTCGGTCGCCTCCGGGGTGCCCGAATACCAGACCCGCTCGGCGACCAGGGACGCCGAGTGGCGGTCGCCGAGGGCGAGGTAGTGGAAGCGGCCCTCGGCGAGGGCGCGCTCGGCGGCGGCGAGCGAGATCGCCGCCGGATCGTCGCGGTCGGGCGAGGTCTCGGCGATGGCGCCGTGGGCGACCACCACCCGCAGGCGGCCCGCGGCGGCCGGCTCCAGCCGGGCGGCGAGCGCCGCCACCAGGTCCGCCCCCGGCCGCCGCGACGGCCACGGCGCGCCGACGACCTCCAGGCCCGGCGCCACCTCGACCGCCTCCCCGTCGAGAACCCGCACGTTGTCGGGCCGCGCCGAGCGGAACACCTGCGACCGGTAGACCGACCCGGCGTCGAGCGCGTCGTGGTTGCCCGGCAGCAGCAGCACCGGCAGGCCGATCGCGCCCATCGCGTCGAGCCCGCGGCGCAGCGTCGTCCCGTCGACCCGGTTCGACTCGAAGACGTCCCCGGCGACGACCACCGCCGCCGCCCCCTCCCGCCGCGCCACCTCCCCCAGCCGCCGTATCGCCTCGAGCCGGTCCGCCGCGTGCCGCGCCCGGGCGTCGGCGTCGAGGTAGTAGCGGGTGAGGCCGAGCTGCCAGTCGGAGGTGTGGAGCAACCGCATCCGCACGCGATGCTACCCCGCTCCGGGGGGTCGCCGCGGGCGCGGGGGCCGTGCTAGATTGATCTTCCGCCCGCGGACCTACCCTTGAGGAGAACAGAATGCACACCGAGCCGCGCCGCCTCGCACGCCCCGTGACGACCGCCCTCGGCCTCACCGCCCTCGCCGCGTCCTTCGCCCTCCTCGCCGCCCCTGCCCACGCGCAGCTCGTGCCGAGCCGGGCCGGCGCCGTCGCCGCGCCCGCGGCGGCCGTCGCGGCGGTCGCCACGCCGAGCTGCGCGGGAGGGATCGTCTACGACGACGGGACCTTCGAGGCACGCATTCGCTTCCTCGACAGCAACACCGGACAAGGTCTCGAGGCCGACGGGGTCATGCGGTTCGACCTCCCCGCATCCTCCGTTCGGATCGACCAGGTGTGTCTCTGCTGGGCGCGCGGCGAGAACGCTCCCTCGACGCTCGACCACGGTCTCGTCTTCTTCGCCGCCGACGGCCCGGGCGGCGCTCCCGGGACCGAGATCGCAGTGTTCGACGCGGTGACCAACGGCATCGACGAAACCGAGACCATCTTCACCTACGACGTGGGCGGCCTGGAGGTCGCGGGGGGCGCGGTCTACGTCGGGCCTCGCTGGAACGGACGCGGCGGCCCGGACGCCAACGGCATCTTCCTCTGCACCGACGAGAACGGGCCGGGCGGTCAGCCGATGTACGCCAAGGAGGCGACCGATACGGCATGGCTGTCCTTCGACGAGCTCTTCGTCCCACCGCCGGCGGACAACGTCCCGCCGGACGCGATCGGCGTGCGGATCGACGTCTCCGAGGTCGTCAGCACCTGCCCGCAGATCCCATGCGTCGAGGACGACGACACGCTCTGCCTCAACGGCGACCGGTTCGCCGTCGACGTCGCGTTCGACCCGCCGCCGCCGACCGACGACGACACCCTGCTCGAGCCCGGCCACGCCGTGGAGCTGACCGATGACACCGGCTACTACTGGTTCTTCCGCGACACCAACGTCGAGATGGTGCTCAAGGTGCTCGACGGCTGCGGGGTCAACGGCCACTACTGGGTCTTCGCCGGCGGGCTGACCAACGTCCAGGTCGAGATGGAGGTCTGCGACACGCAGGAGGGGATCCAGCGGACCTACCGCAACCCGCAGGAGACCACCTTCCAGCCGATCCAGGACACGGCCGCCTTCGCCACCTGCCCGTGACGCGGCGGGCGGCGCCGACAGACCGCGTGGGCTGACCGTGTTCGGCAACCGGTTCCGGCTGTTCCGGGTCTTCGGGATCGAGATCCGGGCGGACCTGTCGTGGTTCGTCGTCGTCGCCCTGTTCACCTGGTCGCTGGCGCGCCAGGTGTTCCCGGCCGGCCAGCTCGCGCCCGGGCTGACCGAGCCGACCTACTGGGCGATGGGAATCGTCGGCGCCGCGCTGCTCTTCGCCTCGATCGTCCTCCACGAGCTCGGCCACGCTCTGGTCGCCCGCCGCCACGGGCTGTCGATCCGCGGCATCACGCTGTTCATCTTCGGCGGCGTCGCCGAGATGACCGACGAGCCGCCCACCGCCAAGGCCGAGTTCCTCGTCGCCGTCGCCGGGCCGGCGGTGAGCGTCGTCCTCGGCGTCGTCTTCCTCGTCGGCGGCACGGTCGGCACCCTGGCCGGCTGGCCGGCGCCGCTCGTCGCGGTGGCGGTGGTCGTCGGCTGGATGAACCTGGCCCTGGTGCTCTTCAACATGGTGCCGGCCTTCCCGCTCGACGGCGGCCGGGTGCTGCGATCGATGCTCTGGCAGTGGCGCGGCGACCTGCGCTGGGCGACCCGGGTGACCTCGGCGATCGGCTCGGCCCTGGGCCTCGGGCTGATCGGCCTCGGGGTGCTCATGGCGATCGGCGCCAACAACCTGATCGGCGGCGTGTGGATGGCCCTGATCGGCATGTTCGTGCGCTCGGCGGCGCGGATGTCCTACCAGCAGCTCCTGCTCCGCCGCTCGCTCGAGGGCGAGCCGGTCGCCCGCTTCATGGAGTCCCACCCGGTGACCGTGCCGCGCTCGATCTCGGTCGCCGAGCTCGTCGCGGACTACGTCTACCGCCACCACTTCAAGATGTTCCCGGTCGTCGACGGCGAACGGCTCGTCGGCTGCGTCACCACCCGGTCGATCCGCGAGCTGCCGCGCGACGAGTGGGACCGCCAGACCGTCGGCGCCCTCGCCGACCGCTGCAACCCGGAGAACACCGTCCCGCCCGAGCTCGACGCGGTGCGCGCCCTCTCCCTGATGAGCCGCACCGGCACCTCGCGGCTGCTGGTCGCCGAGGGCGACCGCCTGCTCGGCATCCTCTCGCTCAAGGACCTCCTGAAGTTCTTCTCCCTGAAGATGGAGCTCGAGCCGGGGGACGAGCCGCACCCGTCGGCCGGCGGCCGGCGGCCGCTAGCTTAGCCGCTGAGCGGAGCGCTCCCTACCCGGCGGCGCGCGCCCTCGCGTCGTCGCCCGCCGGCCCGGCCGCCGGCTCCTCGTGCTCCTCGCCCGGCTCGGCGTCCCGCGCCTTCGCCGCCACGGACCCCGCCGCGCCGCCGGCCGTCTCCTGCTGCGCGCGCGTCTGCCCCCGGCGCTCGTGGCGCTGGCGGGAGCGCTCCTCGCGGGCGCTCTCGCCGCGGGCCGCGGTGGCGATCTCGGAGTTGACCTCGCCGCCGATCAGGATCGCGGCGGCCGAGAGATAGAACCAGAGCATCAGGACGATGACGACGCCGAACGAGCCGTAGGTGCGCGAGTAGAAGGCGAACGAGCCGAGGTAGATCCGGAACCCGAGGCTGGCGCCGAGCCACAGCGCCACGCCGACGACGGCCCCCGGGGTGAGCCAGGTGTAGTGGCCGCGGGCGAGGTTCGGCGCCAAGTTGTAGATCATGTCGAAGGCGAGGACGACGAACAGGAAGCCGGCGATCGACTGGGTCACCCGCCAGATCCAGGCGAAGCCGCCGCCCATGCCGAGGGCATCGGCCAGCACCTCGGCGATCTCGGTGCCGAAGAAGATCCCGGCCAAGGCGAGGGCGGCGAGGACGGCGAAGGCGGCGACCAGCGCCACCGCGACGCCGCGGCGCATCCACCAGGGGCGCGTCTCCTTGAGGCCGCAGGCCGTGTTCAGGGTGCGGCCGACCGCGATCATGCCGTTCGAGGCGATCCACACGGCGGCGACGAGCCCGAACGACAGCTTGCCGCCGCCGCTCGCCTGGGTGACGTCGTTGAGCGTGTTGCGCAGCAGCTCGGTGACGTTGGCGGACGGCGACACGGTGCCGATCCACTGGAACAGCTCGCTGCGCACCTCGAAGCTCCCTCGCGCGATGACGCCGACCAGGGTGGTGAAGAACAGCAAGAGCGGGAAGGTGGCGAAGAGGAAGAAGTAGGCGAGCTCGGCCGCGCGCCCGATCAGCTCGTCGCGCATCGACTGACGGAGGACCCGGACGGCCAGCTTCCGCCAGGTCAGCCCCCCGAGGTGCCAGAGCCCGCCCATCGCGCGGAGTGTAGCGCCACGGCGCCGAGCGCCCGCTCGAGGTACGAAGAGCTGCCGGGTCGTGGCCTGCGCCGCCTCAGCCGTCGCTCGGGGGTTGCGGCCGGCGGAGGACCTTGGCGAACAGGTAGGCGGTGACGCCGGCGACGACGCTCCAGGTCAGGGTGAGGAAGATCCAGGCGCCGGCGCTCACGGCGAGCCTCCCGCGGGCCGGTCCGCCGCCGCGGCGCGCCGGGCCTTGCGGCGCCAGGAGCGCCAGACGAGGAAGGTCAGGGTGGCGAAGACCGCGGCGAGGAGCGCGCGGGTGGCGTCGACGACCAGCCGCGGGGTCGGGTCGCCGGCGGCGTCGAGCCAGCCGCCCTCGGTGCCGACGTGGAAGACCTTGCCGAGGACGCTGTCCGCGGCGAGCGGCCAGCCCTCGCCGGCGGCGACCATCGCGAACGCCGCGCCCCAGCCCTCGGCCGGCTTGACCAGCGCGGCGACGAAGACGACGAGCAGGAACGGCGGGGTCACCCAGCGGACGACGAAGCGGAAGACGCGCGGCACCCAGAGGTCGGCGCCGCGGGTCAGCTCCTCCCAGCCGCGCTCGATGCCGAAGATCCACGAGAAGGCGAAGACCTCGACGAGGCCGAAGAGCACCAGGCAGAAGGTGCCGGCCCAGAAGTTGAACTCGTCGAAGGCGCCGCCGGGGAAGAGCCAGACGCAGAACAGGCCGAGCGCGCCGGCCGCCGTGCCGAAGACCAGCGCCGCCCGCCGCTTCTCCATCGCCAGCTCGTCCTCGAGGAAGGCGATGACCGGCTGGCCGAGCGACAGCGACGAGGTGATGCCGGCGAGGAAGAGCAGCCCGAACCAGGCGATGCCGGCGACCGGCCCCAGCCAGCCCCAGTTCTCGAACAGGGTCGGCAGCGTCAGGAAGCCGAGGGCGAACCCGTCGCCGCCGGAGGTCGCCTGCTCGACCGCGGCCAGGCCGAGGTAGGCGGTGGCGATCGGGATCATGATCGCGCTGCCGAGAACGATCTCGACCAGCTCGTTCATCCACCCGGCCGACGCCGCGTTGAGCGCGACGTCCTGGTTCCTCCCGACGTAGGAGGCGTAGCAGGCGATCGAGCCGACGCCGACCGACAACGTGAAGAACACCTGTCCGGCCGCGGCGAGCCAGGTCGTCGGGTTGCCCAAGCCCGAGAGATCCGGCCGCCAGACGAAGTCGAGACCGACGAGCGGGCTGGTGACGACGCCGGGGTCGCCGGGCTCGAGCATCAGGCCGCGCACGGCGAGCGCGACGGCGAGCAGGAAGAGGACCGGCAGCCCGAACTTCGCCACCGTCTCGATCCCCTTGGCCACCCCGCGGGAGAGGATCCACACGTTGAGCGCCACGGTGACCAGGAAGAACCCGAGCGCCTGGACCGGGAAGGCGGTGATCGAGTCCTCGGTCAGCCCGAGGTACCAGGGGAAGAACTCCGCCGGCGGCGTCTCCCGGAAGGTGCCGACCGCCGAGTGCCAGGTGTAGGCCAGCGTCCACGACTCGATGTAGCAGTAGAACGCCGCCACGGCGAGCTGGATGAACAGCCCGAACACGCCGAGGTACTTGAGCCACCGCTGCGGCCCGAGCTTGTCGAGGATCCCCGGGGTCGAGTGCAGCCCGTACAGCCCGCCGTGCCGCCCGATCGCCCACTCGACCCAGAGCAGCGGCAGCCCCATGAGCAGGAACGAGATCAGGTAGGGGACGAGGAACGCCCCGCCGCCGTTCTGCGCCGCCTCGGCCGGGAAACGCAGGAAGTTCCCCAGCCCGACCGCACTCCCGGCCACGGCCAGGACCAGGCCCACCCGGGTGTTCCAGTGTTCGCGGTTGGCGGTCATGGGCGGTTCGTGAGGCGGGGGGAGGATACCTCAGGACCGGCGAGCGAGGCGTAGTAGAGGGCAACGGCGCGGCGCTCCTCCGGGGTGGAGCTCGGGGGCGACCTTCTGCATCAGGTGGGCGTAACGGCGACCGGCCCCATGATGCCGCTGTGGCGGCGCTCGGCGTAGGCGCGCAGGGCGCGATAGGCCAGATCGCCGCCCGCTCCGGGTGCTCCCTGTCCGGCTTCACCCGGATCGCGGATCAGAGCGCGAGCGCCAAGCGGAGACCTTCGGCCACTCGGTTCATCAGCGTCGGCGGAAGCGTGGAGATCCTCTCCCGGAAGAATTGACGGCTCACCGTCAGCACCTGCGAGACGTTGACGACCGAAACCTTGGACAACTGGCTGTCGACCGGGCGCAGCCGGACGTTCCCCGGAGCCTCTCCGAGCCGGAGGTTCGTGGTGACTGCGGCAACCAGGATCGTCTCGATCCGGCTCTCGTTGAACCGATTCGACTGAACGACGAGGACCGGACGCCGGAAGCCGGGTTCGGATCCGCGAGGGACCGGCAGATCCGCCCACCAGATCTCGCCGCGGCGGGGCGCGTTCACCACTCTTCGTCGTCCGTACCGACCGATAGAAACTGCCAGCGTTCGAGCACCGGATCGAGGCGAGAATCGACCTCTGCATACACGGCGTCGAGCCGCTCCGTCACGTCGCTCCGGGCTCGCTGAGCGACGTACTCGGCGACCGCCTGCGAATACAGCCTGCTTCGTGTGACACCGAGCTCTCGGGCGAGCTCTTCACCGGCCTCGAAGACATCGTCGGGTACCGAGATCGCAGTCTTCATGGAGTGAGTATAACCGGAGTCATACTCTGGAGCGGTCTAACGGCGGGTCATGAAGAATCGGCGGCAGCAGGCTTGCACGCTCTCGGCCCGCGGCCTTGACGCATGCCGCGCTGCGGCGTAAGCTGCCGCTCCACGACGCGGCGGCACGGCGGGCCGCACGACGCGAATCGACGGGAGGACGGATGGAGGCACGGACCGCGGCCCAGACCGAGGAGAGGTGGCGGAGCGACCCGCGCTGGCGGGGGATCGAGCGCACCTACACGGCCGAGGACGTCGTGCGGCTGCGGGGCAGCGTGGTCGTCGAGCACACGCTGGCCCGGCGCGGGGCGGAGCGGCTGTGGGAGCTGCTCGGGGGCGACGGGCCGGTGCGCGCGCTCGGGGCGGTGACCGGCAACCAGGCGATCGAGCAGGTGCTCGCCGGGCTGCCGGCGATCTACTGCTCAGGCTGGCAGGTCGCGGGCGACGCGAACCTCGCCGGGCAGATGTACCCCGACCAGAGCCTCTACCCGGCGGACTCGGCGCCGGAGCTGGTGCGGCGGATCAACAACGCGCTGACCCGCGCCGACCAGATCGACCACGCCGCCGGCCGCACCGACGGCCCGGACTGGTTCGCCCCGATCGTCGCCGATGCCGAGGCGGGCTTCGGCGGCAACCTCAACGCCTTCGAGCTGACCAAGGCGTTTCTCGCCGCGGGAGCCGCCGGCGTCCACTTCGAGGACCAGCTCTCCTCGGCCAAGAAGTGCGGCCACATGGGGGGCAAGGTGCTGGTGCCGACCCGCGAGGCGATCGAGAAGCTCCAGGCGGCGCGGCTCGCCGCCGACCTCGCCGGCGTGCCGACCGTGCTCATCGCGCGGACCGACGCGAACTCGGCCGAGCTCTTGACCGGCGACGTCGACGAGCGCGACCGGGAGCGGCTGACCGGCGAGCGCACGATCGAGGGGTTCTTCCGCACCCGCGGCGGGCTGGAGGCGGCGATCGACCGGGCGCTCGCCTACGCGCCGTACGCCGACCTCCTGTGGTGCGAGACCTCGACCCCCGACCTCGACGAGGCGCGCCGCTTCGCCGAGGCGGTCCACGAGCGCTTTCCCGGCAAGCTCCTCGCCTACAACTGCTCGCCCTCGTTCAACTGGGGGGCGCACCTCGACGCGGCGACGATCGCCCGCTTCCAGCGCGAGCTCGGGGCGATGGGCTACAGGTTCCAGTTCGTGACCCTGGCCGGCTTCCACGCCCTGAACCTGTCGATGTACGAGCTCGCGCGCGGCTACCGGGAGCGCGGGATGACCGCCTACGCGGCGCTCCAGGAGCGCGAATTCGCCGCCGAGGAGGCCGGCTACCGGGCGGCCCGGCACCAGAGCTTCGTCGGCGCCGGCTACTTCGACGACGTCGCGCAGACGATCGCCGGCGGCCAGGCCTCGACCGAGGCGCTCGCCGGGTCGACCGAGGAAGAGCAGTTCCAGAAGGCCGGCTGAGCGAGGCCGGCGGCCCGCCGCACCGCCCGAGCGCGGCCGGCGCGATCACGGCATTTCCGATCGAGGAGAGGGAGAGATGGCACGAGAGATCCGGGTGGAAGGGCCGCGCGACCGGCGGCACGGCGAGGTGCTGGGCGCCGAGGCGCTCGAGTTCCTGCGCGACCTGCACGAGCACTTCGAGCCGGCCCGCCGGTCGCTCTTGATCGCCCGCGAGGAGCGCGAGGAGGACCTGCGCGAGGGCGTGCTCCCCGGCTTCCTCGACGAGACCGAGGAGGCCCGCCGCGGCGCCTGGCGGGTCGCCCCGACGCCGCACGACCTCGAGGACCGCCGGGTCGAGATCACCGGCCCGGTGGACCGCAAGATGATGATCAACGCGCTGAACTCGGGCGCCTCGGTCTTCATGGCCGACTTCGAGGACGCGACCTCGCCGACCTGGGACAACGTCGTCGCCGGACAGGCGAACCTGATCGACGCCGTCCGCCGCGAGATCTCCTTCGAGAACCCCGACGGCAAGCGCTACGAGCTCGCCGACCAGACCGCCACCCTCCTCGTCCGCCCGCGCGGCTGGCACCTCGTCGAGCGCCACGCGACGCTCGGCGGCGAGCCGCTCTCGGCCAGCCTGTTCGACTTCGGCCTCTACTTTTTCCACAACGCGAAGGAGCTCGTCGCCCGCGGCAGCGGTCCTTACCTCTACCTGCCGAAGCTCGAGAGCCACCGCGAGGCGCAGCTCTGGGACCGCGTCTTCGTCCATGCCCAGCGGCAGCTCGGCCTGCCGAAGGGGACGATCCGCGCCACGGTGCTCGTCGAGAACCTGCTCGCCGCCTTCGAGATGGAGGAGATCCTCTACGAGCTGCGCGACCACTCGGCCGGCCTCAACGCCGGGCGCTGGGACTACATCTTCAGCGTCATCAAGAAGCTCCGCTGGCACGAGGAGGCGGTGCTGCCCGACCGCGGCCAGGTGACCATGCGGGTGCCCTTCATGCGCGCCTACACCGAGCGGCTGGTCCACGTCTGCCACAAGCGCGGCGCCCACGCGATCGGCGGCATGGCCGCCTTCATCCCCAACCGCCGCGACCCCGAGGTCACCGAGCGCGCGCTGGCCAAGGTGCGCGACGACAAGGAGCTCGAGGCGGGGGCCGGCTTCGACGGCACCTGGGTCGCCCACCCCGACCTCGTCCCCGTCGCCCGCGAGATCTTCGACCGCCACCTCGGCGAGCGCCCGCACCAGAAGCACCGCCTGCGCGAAGACGTCGACGTCGCGGCGGACGACCTGCTCGACTTCGCGATCGCGGACGGCGAGATCACCGAGGCCGGCGTCCGCCAGAACGTCTCGGTCGCCCTGCGTTACCTCGACGCCTGGCTCCAGGGCACCGGCGCCGCGGCGATCGACAACCTGATGGAGGACACCGCCACCGCCGAGATCTCCCGCGCCCAGCTCTGGCAGTGGCTCCGCCACCGCGTCACCCTGGCCGACGGCCGCACCGTCGACGACGCCCTCTTCCGCCAGGTCCGCGACGACGAGCTCGACCGGATCGGACGCGACCAGGGGCGGATCGGCGAGGCCGCCGAGCTGCTCGACGAGCTGGTGCTCTCCGACGAGTTCGTCCCCTTCCTCACGCTGATCGCCTACCCCCGTCTCGGTTGACGCTGGAAGCGCGGATCGCACGCGATCTCGCGCGGTCCTCCCTCGTCGCTCGCTGCAGCGCACATGAGTGCGCTTCACTCGGCTCCTCGGTCCGGGTCGCACGATCTCACGCACGCTTCGCGCTTCCAGCTCCGGGGTACAGGCTGTGAACCGTTCGCCTCGAGCTTCGCTCGCGCTTCGCGCGTCGCTGGCTCGGGCGGGATTGGAGTAGGATCGCGGCGGATCTCGGACCGCCAGCGCTCGTAGCGTCTCCGTGGGGCAGAGGAGGTGGCGCATGCCCGACGCACCGTCCTGGAAGGCTCGCTTCGCGCCGGTGCCGTGCCTCGTCACGGCGCTGGCTCTCCTCACCGTCCCGTCGCCGTCCTCCGGCGACCTGATCCTCCGCGGCGGCGTCGCCCAGCGGGTGACGGCCCCGGCCGTCCTCGCCGGTCATGTTCTCGCCCGCGAGACGGTGCGGGTCGACCCGTCGGTCCTCGCCGGTGCGCCGGAGTCGCTGTGGCTCGAGCTCGAGCCCGGCGAGCCGCGGCTCGCCTTCCTCGTCGACTTCGAGCGCACGCTCGACGGCGGCTTCGTCTGGCGCGGCCGCTTCCCCGAGGACGACCCCGGCTACCGCAGCATCACGCTGTCGGTCCACGAAGGAACCCTCCACGGGAACCTCGAAGCAGGCGCCGTCGACTACTCGCTGCGGCCCGCCGCAGGCGGTGCCACCGAGCTGGTGACCCTCGCCGCCGGCCGCCCCGTCGACTGCGCCCTCGGGCGGGACGGGGCCGGCCCCGACCGCGTCTCCGACGGGCTCGCCGGCGACGACGCGCCGGGAACCCCCGACCTCGCCCCGCCTCCGCCTCCGGCCGTCGCCAGGGCCGACGCGGCGGCCGACGACCGGACCCTGTACTTCCTCGTCGTCCATTCGTCGAGACTGACCGAGCTCTGGGGCGGGAGGCCCTACGCCGTCGCCTACGCCCACCACGCCATCGACGCTCTCAACACCACGTTCAAGAACTCCCGCATCGACGGCGCCGCCGCGCTCGCCGAGGTCCTGGAGTGGGACGCACCTCCGGGCGTCACCAACGTCCCCCTGATCATGCGCCGGGCGGCCGGCGACGCCGGCGTCCGCGCGACCCGCGACCAGGTCGGGGCCGACGCCGTCGTCGTGTTGACGGACTCCGAGTCGTCGCACGGCGGATGCGGGATCTCCAACCTGATGCTCAAGTCGACGATGGGACCGCAGTTCGCCGGCAATGCCTACAGCATCACCAACGCCGAGTGCGACGGCTTCGACCACCAGACCTTCGTTCACGAGATCGGGCACAACCTGGGCGCGCAGCACGACCGCGACATCGGTTCGCCGCCGGACGTCGCGGTCTTCCCCTACGCCTTCGCCCACAGCGCCGACTACTTCTCGACGATCATGTCGTACCAAGGCAAGACCCGGCTCCTCTTCTCCAATCCGCTGGTGCTCGTCGACGGCGTCCCGGCGGGCGTCGAGAACGAGCGCGACAACGCGCGCGCCCTGCAGCAGACGATCCCCATCGTCGCCGCCTTCCGCACCGGCGGCTCCGCACTGCCACGGCCGAACGTGCCCGCGCCGGTGCCGCCGCCCCCGCCGCCCCCCATCGAGACGCCGGCCGCGCCGACTGAGCTCCGGGCCACCGCCGTCAGCGCGACCGAGGTCGGCCTGCGCTGGAAGGACAACGGCAGCGGCGAGATCGCCTTCCGCGTCGAGGGCAGGCGGGAGGACACGGCCGGGTACGGGGCGCTCGCCGAGGTGCCCCGGAACACGATCCGGCACACCGTGACCGGCCTCGAGCCCGGAACCGCCTACCGCTTCCGGGTGAAGGCGCTCGGCGCCCAGGCCGACTCGCACCACACCCCCGAGCTCAAGGTCACGACCCTCCAGACGGCGCCCGCGGCGCCGGGCCTGCTGGAGGCCGACGCGCTGTCGGCGTCGGCCGCGAACCTGCGCTTCGTGC
>Ga0214468_1000091_pt1 | contig 26124 bp, 19 predicted proteins | sample RVTome_9_FD_187334 | JGI IMG/M metagenome (GOLD analysis project Ga0214468, IMG submission 187334) | Soil microbial communities from uranium-contaminated site in the Upper Colorado River Basin, Wyoming, United States - RVT155D38 HiSeq ...
GTGCGCGAGAGCACCGACTACTTCTACCAGGAGCTGGTGCGCAATCTCGGCGCTGGGGACGCTAAAGCCCTCGGAATCTGACCGGAAAGCGCGGATCGTACGCCGGCAGCCGCTCCGCGGCTGGGCCGGCGGTCCTCCCTCGTCGCTCGCTGCGGCGTACTGGAGTACGCCTCACTCACTCCTCGGTCCGGGTCGCCGGATCTCACGCACGCTCCGCGCTTTCGGCGGCCGCGGCGGATCGTACGCCGGCAGCCGCTCCGCGGCTGGGCCGGCGGTCCTCCCTCGTCGCTTGCTGCGGCGTACTGGAGTACGCCTCACTCACTCCTCGGTCCGGGTCGCCGGATCTCACGCACGCTCCGCGCTTTCGGCGGCCGCGGCGGAGCTCCTTCCATCGACGGCTCGGCGGAGCGGGTCGTATGATCACGTGACGACCCGGAGATTCCGATGAGCGCCGCCCGCACCCGCAACCGTCTTGTCACCCTCGCCGCGGCCGTGGCGATCGTCCTCGCCGCCGGCGGGGGGTGGCTCGGCCGCGCCGGGGCGCAGACCGACCTGGCGCTGCCGCCGCTCGACCCGGCGCTCACCGTGCCGCGGGTCGGCGACGCGGCGCGGGCGCTGCGGGCCGGCGAGTGCCGGACGGCCGGCGCGACGGTCGCCCGGCTGCGCATCGCCGCGGCGCAAGGGGAGACCGCGTTCCTCGACCTCCTCGACGGCCTCTATGCCGCCGCCTGCGGCGCGCCCGAGCGGGCGGTCGAGCGGCTGTCCGCCGCCGGCGGCGGCGGGGCCGGCGAGGCTGCGGCCGACGACGGTGCGGCCGCAGCGTTCGAGGACTGGCGCCTGCTCGTCCTCGCCGAGACCGCCGCCCCCTCCCGACCGGCGCTGGCCCGTGCCGCCTGGGACCGGCTCCTCGCCGGGCACCCCGGCTCGCCCCTCCGGCCGCGGGCGCTCGCCGGCGCCGCCCGGGCGGCGCGCGCCGAGGGCGACCACGCCCGTGCCCTGGCGCTCGCCGAGCGGGCCCGCACCGAGGGCGTCGGCGGCGCTCCCGGGGCCGCCCTCGCAGAGCTCGCCTTCGCCGCCGCCGGCGAGCTCGGGGACGCCGCGGCGCGGGCGGCGGCGGCGCGCCACCTGCTCGCCCGCCATCCGCTGCGCGCCGAGGAGCTCGGTGCGCTCGACGCTCTCCGGCCGCCGCCGCCGGTCGGCGCCGCGCCGCCGTCCGACTGGGGGGCGCTGCTCGGCCCCGACGAGCTGATCGCGCGGGCGGAGACGCTCGCCGCCGCCCGCCGCCCCGACGCCGCCCTCGCCGCGCTGCGCGCCGTGCCACCCGGCGCCCGCGACCTCGAGTGGCAGCTGCGGGCGGCATCCGCCTTGACCGTTCTGGGCCGGGGCCGCGAGGCGCTCGACCTGCTCGCTCCCCTCGCCCCGCCGCCCGGGGCCGCCGGCCGGCTGGCCTGGGAGCGCGCCGCCGCTGCGCGCTCCGCCGCCGGCTCCCCGGGGGTCTCCGAGGACGCGCGCCTGGCGCTGTCCGCCGCCGCCGAGGCCCACCTCGAGACCGCCGCCGCCGACCGCACCGACCGCCGCCTCGCCGCGCGCGCCCTCGGCCGGCTGGCCGACCTGCGCTGGGACGCCGGGCGGCGCCCGGCGGCCGTGGCGACGTACGTCCGGCTGCGCGAGGTCGACCCGCGCGACCTGTCCGGGGCGAAGCGCCTGTGGGAGGCGGGCTGGCAGAGCTGGACCGCCGGCGACCTCGCCGCGGCGTCCGCCCGCTGGGCGGAGCTCGCCGGCCTGTACCCCGAGTCGTCCTACACCCGCTACGGCCGCTACTGGACGGCGCGCGCCGCCGCCGCGACCGGCGACACCGAGCGCGCGCGGCGGCTCTACCGGGAGGTCGCGGCCGGCGACGTCGCCGACCTCTACGGCGCCTTCGCCGCCGAGCGGCTGGGCGAGCCGGCGCTCCGCCGGGCGCCGCTCGCCGTCGACCGCGCCCTGCCGTGGCCCGACCACCCGGACCTGCTGCGCGCCCGGCTGCTCACCGACCTCGGGCTCGATGCCCACGCCGCGGCGGAGATCGACGCCCTCGCGGAGCTCGCCGGGGACGCCTCGGACCCGTCCCGCGGGCGCGCCTGCGACGCCCTCACGGCCCTGGTCCTCGCCCGCCGGGGCGAGCCGCGGGCGAGCATCCAGCGCATCCACGACGCCTTCCCGGTCCTCGGCGGGCCGCTCCAGGCGGCGGTGCCGGCCGCGGCGCTGCGCCTCTACTACCCGCTCGCCCACGGCGAGACGGTCCGCGACGCGGCCCGACGCCAGGGGCTCGACCCGCACCTCGTCTTCGCGATGATCCGCCAGGAGAGCGCCTTCGACGTCGACGCCACCTCGAGCGCCGGCGCGCGCGGGCTGATGCAGCTCATGCCGGCGACCGCCCGCGAGCGGGCCGGCAAGATGGGGCTGCCGTGGAGCGCCGCGCGGATGGCCGAGCCGGCCTACAACGTGACCCTGGGCACGGCGTACTTCCGCGAGGTCCTGGCGATGTTCGGCGGCGGTGTCGAGCTGGCGCTGGCCGGCTACAACGGCGGCCCCTACCGGCTCCGGCGGCTGTGGAACGAGCGGCCGGCGGGCACGCCGCTCGACGAGTTCCTCGAGGGCCTGCCGATCGCCGAGTCGCGCACTTACGTCAAGCGGATCCTGATGCTCGCCGACGGCTACCGGCAGCTCTACCCCGAAGGCGAGACCCCGGAGCCGGTTTGAGGCCACGGGTTTGAGGCCTCGGACCACTAGCGCCGGGCGAGCGCGGTCGGCCGGCCCGCCCGCCGCCCTGGCGGCCGCCGCGGCGATCGTCGGCCTGGCGGCGGGGTGCGCCCCCGGCGCCGGCGCGGGGCCCGGCCTCCCGATCCACGACGGGCCGGTCGTGCTGATCACGATCGGCTCGCTGCGCGCCGACGCGGTGGGCGCCTTCGCCGCTCCGGCCGAGCGGCCCGGCGGCTTCCCCGCGAGCGATCCGACGCCGGCCCTCGACCGGCTGGCCGCGGAGGCCGACTGGGCGGGGCCGGCGGTGGCGCCCTCGAGCTTCCCGCCGCTGTCGCTCGCCAGCCTGGCGACCGGTCTCGGCCCCTGGGACCACGGCGTGATCGAGGTGCAGCGCAGCGCGCTACGCCGCGAGCTGCGCACCCTCGCCGAGGTGTTCGCCGAGCGCGGCTACCGTGCGACCCTCTACCGCTCCGGGTTCTGGATCCGGCCCGAGGAGGGCTGGGGCCAGGGGTTCGCGGCGGTCCACGACGTCGGCGGCGGCCGGCGGGCGTCGGGGCACCTGGCGAGCCTCGGGGAGGGCGACGGGCGGCAGCTCTTGTGGATCCACCTGCCCGGGGCGGAGGCCCCCTACGTCCGCCGCGACTGGCTCCTGCCGCGCCTCGGCGAGCTGCCGCCCGGGCTGGCGGCGGGCCTGCAGCCACGGGTCGAGCCGTGGGAGCTCGAGCGCTGGGCCGATCCGCGGGAGCCGGTGCCGCCGGACGTCCGCCGGGCCTTCGCGGCCCTCTACATGCTCGGCGTGGCGGCCGCCGACGATCAGCTCGGCGAGCTCCTGGCGGCGCTGCACCGGAGCGGCCGCTGGGACGAGACGCTCCTCGTGGTCACCTCGACCTCCGGCGAGGAGCTCGGCGAGCACGGCGGCACCGGCACGAGCGGCGGGCTCGGCCGCGAGCTCCTCGAGGTGCCGCTGCTGGTCAAGCTGCCGCGCCGCCTGCGCGCCGGCCGGCCGCTCGACCCCGGGCCGCGGCCGGCCCTCGACCGCGTCTGGGCGACCCTGGTCGAGGCCGTCGGCGCCGAGGCCCCGCCCGCGGTCGGGCCGAGCCTCGCCGCCACCTCGGGACGCGGCGCGCTGTCGGAGCTCTACCTGGGCAACGGCACGAACGCGGCGTCGCTCGTCGAGGGCGACCTCCAGCTCGTCTGGACCCACCGGTTCGGGCCGTCCGAGGAGGACTACTGGCGGGCGCGGCTCGCGACGTACCGCGACCCGGGGGCGCGCGGCCTCCTGCCCCCGCCCCGGGAGGCGCCGCGGCGCATCTTCGGGCGGCTGGCCGCGGCCTTCGCCGCCGCGCCGCCGCTGTCGGCCCCGGCCGCGGACGGCAGCGAGCTCGCCCTCGTCCGGTGGACCGAGAGCGGCGGCACCGAGCCGGTCGACGACCCGGCCCTGGCCGCCGAGATGGCGGAGCGCCTCTACCGGCGCTGGCTCGCCTGGCAGCCGTGCGAGGCGCCCGCGGGGCCGCGCCCGGACCTCGCGTCCGGCCCCGGGTGAGCGTCGAGACCGCCGACGCCGCTGCTATACTCTCCCGTCCCCCTGCCGGGGGCCGTTCCGGGTCCATAGCTCAGCGGTGAGAGCGTCCGGCTCATAACCGGCAGGTCCCTGGTTCGAATCCAGGTGGACCCACGTCGTGCCATGAAAGCCCGCGCCTGAATGCCCGGATCCCTCGACTCCGTCGTCGCCCTCCAGCACACCCTCGACGACCTCGAGCGAGCCCGCGAGCGCCTCCACGGCATCCCCGACTGGATGCGGGAGCTCCACGAGGAGCACGCCGGCCGCAAGGCGGAGATCGACGCCATCGCCGCGGAGATCGAGGCGGCCGGCCACGAGCGGCGGACCTCGGAGGCCGAGGTCGACGACGCCCGCCAGAAGCTCCAGCGCTACCAGCAGCAGATCAACGAGGTGTCGACCCAGCGCGAGTACGGGGCGCTGCTCCAGGAGATCGACACCGTCAAGCGGCAGATCTCCGACGGCGAGGAGCGCGCGATCCAGGCGCTCGAGCGCGCCGACCGGCTCGGCGAGGACCTGACGGCGAAGCGCGACGGGTTCCGCGAGCTCGACGAGCGCTACTCGACCGAGCTCGCCAAGTGGGAGGCGCAGAAGCCGGAGGTCGCCGCCGAGGTCGCCGAGCTCGAGCGCCGGGTCGAGGGGCTGCGCGCCGAGATCCCGAAGAGCGTCCTGACCCAGTTCGACCGCCTGCTCGAGCGCTCGGGCGGGGCGGCCCTGGCGCCGATCCGGCGGGTCGACCGCACCGCCGGCAAGGGTGTCGTCATGTGGCACTGCGGCGTGTGCAACTACCGCGTGCGCCCGCAGGTGGTGGTCGAGATCCGCAACTCCGGGCGGCTGATCCATTGCGACTCCTGCAAGCGGATCCTGTATCTCGAAGAGCGCGCGGATCGTACCTGAGCGCGTGCGCTCCCTCCGACGGTCCTCCCTCGTCGCTCGCTGCGGCGTAGTGACGTACACCTCACTCGTCTCCTCGGTCCGGGTCGCCGGATCTCACGCACGCTCCACGCTCTCGCGAGGCCGTTCGGGGTTGCTATATTGCTCGTATGGCGAGGCGGAGGTGGCGGTGGTACTCGCTGTCGCTCGACACGCTCCGTGGCTGGGTGCGGTTCGTCGGCGCGCTGGTGCTCGTGGCGACGGCGCTGTTCGCATACCGGCTGTGGGAGACGCACGCGCTGCGCGGGCAGGCGGCGGAGTGGATCGCCGAGGCGCGCGGGATCGAGGCCGAGGTACTCGCCCGCGGCGAGGCGCCGCGGTTCGCCGAGGAGCTGTCGACCGGCCGCCAGCTCCTCCGCGACGCCCGCGAGGCGTACCGCGACGAGCAGTACCGGCGGGCCTCGGACTTCGGCCGCCGCAGCCGCAACGTCCTCGGCGCGATCCTCGAGCTCGTCGAGCGCGGCGGCGCGCGCGGGGAGGCCCACTTCATCGCCGTCCAGGGCGGAGTGGAGATGCGGCGCGGCGGCGCCGGCGCCTGGCAGACGGCGCGCACCCGCGAGACGCTACGGCCCGGCGACGCGGTGCGCACGACCGCGAACGGCTCGGCGGAGATCATGTTCTCCGACGGCACGCTCTTCACCCTCCGTCCGAGCACCTTCCTCGCGGTGCCGACGATCCACGGCGACGGCGGCGGCGAGCAGAGCGTCGAGATGGGCTACGGCTGGCTCAACCTGGCGACCGCCCGCCATCCGAGCCGGGTGACGACGCCGCGCGCCGAGGCGCGCGTGGCGCAGGACTCCGAGGCCTTCGTCACCTACGACCGCGACAGCGGCCGCGGGCGGTTCGGCGCCATCCGGGGCGGCGTCGAGGTGTCGACGGAGGAGGGGGCCCGGCGGCGGGTCGGGCCGCTCGAGCAGGTCGTCCAGGTGGGCGGCGGCCTGTCCGCGGCACGGCGGCTGCCGCCCGCTCCTCGTCCGCTCTCTCCCCAGGAGAATGCGGAGATCGACCCGGCGCGGACGAGCGAGATGGTGCTCGAGTGGGCGCCGGTCGACGGTGCCGCCGGCTATACGCTCCAGGTGGCGCGCAACCGGCTGTTCGTCGACAACGTGATCGAGGACTCCGGGCGCCGCAGGGCGAGCGCCCGGCTCGGCATCCGCGGCGAGGGGAGCTTCCAGTGGCGGGTCGCGGCGGAGACCGGCGACGGCGGCCAGGGGCCGTGGAGCGAGCCGCGGAGCTTCCGGGTGGCGGCCTTCGGGGTCGACGGGGCAGCGGACGGTGCGGCGCCGGAGCCGCCGTCGCTCGAGATCCTCGCCACCAACAGGTACGGTAGTATCTTCATCGTCGAGGGCAGGACGGACCCCGGGGCCATCGTCGAGGTGGACGGCGAGCCGGTGTCGGTGAACGCCGCCGGCTCGTTCAGCAAGACGACCCAGCTCGTCGGCGAGGGCTGGAGCTTCATCGTCGTGCGGTCCCGGGACGCGTGGGGCAGCGTGACGGAGAAGCGGTTGCGGGTCTACCTCGAGAACCCCTGACCGTCCGCCGGCCGGCGTCCGGCCGGCCTCGACCACACATTCGCAACGACGCTCGCGGGGCGCGGGCGGCCCCGGCCGGGGCGGGTCCGCTCCTTGCTTCCGGAAACACCGGCCGTCTTCGGCGGCGGCACCCGGCCGCCCGCCGCGGCGGACCGTGCAAGGGAATCGAAACCATCCATGGCCCTCTCGCTGCTCAGACACTTCTCGAAGGACCTCGCCATCGACCTCGGCACGGCGAACACCCTGGTCTACGCCAGAAACCAGGGGATCGTCGTCCGCGAGCCTTCGGTGGTCGTGATCAACAAGCTGACCAACAAGATCGAGGCGGTCGGCGGCGAGGCCAAGGAGATGCTCGGCCGCACCCCCGGCAACATCGAGTCGATCCGGCCGATGAAGGACGGCGTGATCGCCGACTTCGAGGTCACCGAGAAGATGCTCGAGTACTTCATCCGCAAGGCGCACGGGCGGAAGATGTACGTGCACCCGCGGATCATCATCGGCGTGCCCTCGGAGATCACCCAGGTCGAGAAGCGCGCCGTGCGCGACTCGGCCGAGCGCGCCGGCGCCTCGGAGGTCTACCTCGTCGAGCAGGCGATGATGGCGGCGATCGGAGCGGGCCTGCCGATCACCGAGCCCTCGGGCAACATGATCGTCGACATCGGCGGCGGGACGACCGACGTGGCGGTGATCTCGCTCGCCGGCACGGTCTACAGCCGCTCGGTGCGGATCGCCGGCAACGAGATGGACGAGGCGATCATCCAGTACCTCAAGCGCAAGTACAACCTGCTGATCGGCGAGCGCACCGCCGAGCAGATCAAGATCGAGATCGGCTCGGCCTACCCCTTGAAGGAGGAGATCAAGATGGAGATCAAGGGGCGGGACCTCGTCGAGGGGGTGCCGAAGACGCTGGTGGTGACCGACGACGAGATCCGCGAGGCGCTCGCCGAGCCGGTGGCGACGATCGTCGAGGCGGTGAAGATGGCGCTCGAGCGCACGCCGCCCGAGCTGTCGGCCGACATCATGGACAAGGGGATCGTGCTCTCCGGCGGCGGCGGGCTGCTGCGCAACCTCGACCAGCGGCTGCGCGACGAGACCGGGCTGCCGGTGGTGCTCGCCGAGGACCCGCTCGCCTCGGTCGTCCTCGGCACCGGCAAGCTCCTGTCCGACTTCGACCTCCTGCGCAAGGTGTCGCTGCGATGAGCCGGTCCTCGGGGCGATGATCCGCGGCGGCCGGTGAGGCGACCTTGAGGGAGCGGCGCGTCGGCTGGCTGCTGTTCGCGGTCCTCGCGGGCCTGCTCGTGCTGCTCGCCTTCCAGGCGCCCTCCCGCGGCCCCGGCGACACCTACCTCGAGACGATCGTCCTGCGGGTCGTCGCGCCGGTCACCCACTCGGTGGCGGCGGTGGCGTCCTCCGCCCGCGGGGTCGGCGAGTCGGTCTCCACCCGCGAGGAGCTGGTCAAGGAGAACCGGGCGCTGCGCCGGCGGCTCGAGCGCACCGAGCTCGAGCTGATGCGGCTCGCCCTGGTCGAGATCGAGCTCGACCGGCTCGGCTCGGCGCTCGAGTACAGCCGGGCGAGCGAGGGGCGGCTGCGGGTGGCCGACGTCGTCTACGCCGACTACAGCTCGTGGCTGCGCTCGCTGATCCTCTACACCGGCGAGGAGGACGCCGAGCCCGACCAGCCGGTGGTCAGCGACCGCGGCCTCGTCGGCCGGGTGATCTCCGCCGTGCCCGGGTACGCCAAGGTGCAGCTCGTCAGCGACCGGGCGGCGGCGATCGGCGCGATGGTGCGCCGCACCCGCCGCCAGGGCGTGGTGCACAGCGTCGGGGAGCGGCTGGTGCTCGACTACGTGCCGCTGCAGGCCGACGTCAAGGTGGGCGACGAGGTGGTGACCTCGGGCATCGACGGCATCTACCCACGCGGGCTGCCGGTCGGCCGCGTGATGTCCGTCGACGCCGGGCAGGAGCTGTTCCTCGACGTCGCCATCGAGCCCGCGGTCGACTTCGGGATGCTCGACCAGGTCTACCTGCTCGACCGCCGGACGCTGCCGGAGCTGCCCTCCGGCGCCGAGGAGTGAGAGGGGCCGAACGTGCTCGCCGTCCGCTACGTCGCCGCCCTGCTCGTGGTCCTCCTGGTGCACAGCCTCGGGGTGTGGCTGGTGCCGGAATTCGCCCGCGCGATCGACCTGTTCGTCGTTCTGGTGGTGCTCACCGGCCTGCGCGGCGACTCGCTCGCCGGGCTGATCGGCGGGCTGGTCGCGGGGCTGGCGCAGGACGTCCTGTCCGCCGGGCTGTTCGGGCTCCACGGGTTAGCCGACACGATCGTCGGCTACGGGGCGGCGCGACTCTCGCAACGGCTGGTCGTCGAGCGGCCGAGCGGCGTGCTGCTGGTCGCCGCCGCGGGCTCGATCGTCCAGCAGGCGCTGCTCGTCGGGCTGGCCTCGGCGCTGCTCCCGGAGCAGGAGCTCCCCGAGCCGCTGTGGATCGGCGTCCGGGCCGCCACGACCGGCGCGATCGCGATGATCGTCTTCGCCGCCGGCTCCCGCTGGAGCAGCGGCAGCCAGGCGCGGCGCCTGTCGCGCAGCAAGCGGTTGCGGCTCGACTGAGCCGGGGTCGCAGCGAGCCGCCGAGGAGACGACGACGTGCAAGTCCAGAGACAGTACCGGGAAGACCTCACCGGACGGGTGCGCGTGCTCACCGTGCTCGTCGCGGTCGCGCTGGTGATCGTCGGCGGCGGCTTCTGGTTCGTCCAGCTCGTCCAGGGGAGCCACTACCGCGAGCTGGCCGAGAACAACCGTCTGCGGCGGATGGCGGTGCGCGCCCCTCGGGGCCTGATCTACGACCACGAGGGGCGGCTGATGGTCGAGAACGCCCCGAGCTACGACCTGCTCCTCGACCGCAGCCGCACCCGCGACCTCGAGGCGAGCCTCGAGTTCGCCTCGAGGGTCCTCGGCCGCCCGGTCGAGGAGCTGCGCAAGAACCTCGAGGCGGGACAGGGTCAGCCGGCGTCGCACCCGGTGCCGATCGGCCGCAGCCTCACCCTGCCGCAGGTCGCCCGGTTCAGCGCGGTCGCCCTCGAGCGGCCCGAGTTCGAGATCGACGTCCGCCACCTGCGGCTCTACCGCCACGGGCCGCAGGTCGCCCACCTGATCGGCTACCTCGGCGAGGTCAGCGAGGCCGACCTCGAGCGCGCCCAGGCCGAGGCGGCGGCGGCCGAGGGCGACGACGCCGAGTCGCGCTACCGGATGGGCGACCTGATCGGCAAGAAGGGGATCGAGCTCACCTACGACGACCTGCTGCGCGGCGAGCGCGGCGAGCGCGCGGTCGTCGTCGACAGCCGGGGCAACCTGATCCAGGAGTACGGGCGGATCGACTCCGACCCCGGCGAGCCGCTGCGGCTGACCCTCGACCTGCCGCTCCAGCAGGCCGCCGAGCGGGTGATGCGCGACAAGGTCGGCGCGGTCGTCGCCCTCGACCCGCGCGATGGCGCGGTGCGGGCGATGGTGTCGAGCCCGTCCTACGACCCGAACCTCTTCGCCCGCGGCATCCGCGCCGCCGAGTGGAAGGAGCTGCTCGAGCACGAGAACGACCCGCTCCAGAACCGGGCGATCCAGAACCAGCACTCGCCGGGGTCGGTGTTCAAGATCGTCATGGCGGCGGCCGGGCTGTCGGAGGGCCTGATCACGCCGTCGACCACCGTCCACTGCTCGGGCGGCACGGTGATCTACGGCCGGCTGTTCAAGTGCTGGAAGGCGGGGGGGCACGGCACGGTGAGCCTCAACCGGGCGATCGCGCAGTCGTGCAACGTCTACTTCTACCACCTCGGCCGCGAGCTGGGGATCGAGCGGATCGCCAAGTGGTCGCGCGCCTTCGGGCTCGGCGAGAAGAGCGGCATCGAGCTCGACGGCGAGATCCCCGGCCTCGTCCCCGACCCCGAGTGGAGCCTGCGCACCCGCAAGCACCAGTGGTTCCCGGGCGAGACGATCTCGGTGTCGATCGGTCAGGGCGCGATCTCGGTGACCCCGATCCAGATCGCCCGCGCGGTCGCGGCGATCGCCAACGGCGGCACGCTGGTCACCCCGCACCTCGTCGAGGGGGCGACGGCGGCGACCGAGAGGGTGCCGGTCGACGACCGGGTGCTCGAGCTGGTGCGCCAGGGGATGGCGTCGGTGATGCAGCCCGGCGGCACGGCCTACTACCGCTCGCACATCCCCGGCTTCGACTACGCCGGCAAGACCGGGACCGTCCAGGTCGTCGGCGGCCGCACCGGCGACTCGAACGACCTGCCGTGGAAGCTCCGCAACCACGCCTGGTTCGTCTCCTTCGGCCCGGTCGAGGAGCCGCGCCTCGTCGTCGTCGTCCTCAACGAGCACGGCGGCTCGGGATCCTCGGGCGCGGCGCCGATCGCCAAGGAGCTCTACGAGGAGTTCTTCGAGGTGGGCGACCGGGCGCCCGACGCGGTGCCGTCCGGCCGCCCCGCCGGCCGGGTGGCGAGCGCGCCGGCCCGGCCGGCCCAAGCCGCAGCCCGCGGAGCCGGCGGCCACCGCCTCGGCAGGCACCGACTGAGCCGCCACGTGCGCCTGCGCCTGCGACAGGTCGACGGCATGACCGGCGTGGCCGGCACGAGCCGTATCGGCAGGACCCGCCCCTCGCCATGACGACCGCGATCTCGATCTCCGAGGAGCGGCCGGCCTTCCGCAACCTGTCCGGGATGGACTGGGCGCTCGTCCTCTCGGCGCTCGTCCTTGCCGCGATCGGCGTCGCCACCGTGCACAGCGCCTCCGCGGAGATGCCGATCGACTACCTGCCGCGCCAGGCGCTGTGGGTCGGGCTCGGCATTCTCTTCATGGCCGTCGCCGGGGCGATCAACTACCGCACCCTGGTCGACCTCGCCCTGCCGGTCTACCTGATGGGGCTGGGGCTCTTGGTGCTCGTGCTGATCGCGGGCGAGGTCGGCGGCGGCGCGCGGAGCTGGCTCGAGTTCGGCGGCGTCGGCGCCCAACCCGGCGAGCTCGCCAAGCTGACGACGGCGCTCTTCCTGGCCCGCTACCTCGCCGGGGTCAACAAGCGCTACCTCGGCGTCAAGGAGCTCGCCGTCGCCGGGCTGATCGTCGCCGCGCCGATGGTGCTCCTGGCGCTCCAGCCCGACCTCGGCAGCGCCGCGATGTTCGTCCCCATGGTCGCCGGGATGGTCATCGTCGCCGGCCTCCGCTGGCGCTTCCTGGCGATCGCCGCCCTCGTCGTCGTCGCCGCCGGCGCCGGCGTGTGGTCCTTCGGCATGCAGGACTACCAGCGCCAGCGCGTCTTCACCTTCCTCAACCCCGAGAGCGATCCCCTCGGCGCCGGCTACCAGGTACAGCAGTCGAAGATCGCCGTCGGCTCCGGCGAGCTCGCCGGCAAGGGCTACATGCAGGGCACCCAGAGCCAGCTGCGCTTCCTGCCGGCCCGCCACACCGACTTCATCTTCGCCGTCCTCGCCGAGGAGTGGGGCTTCCTCGGCTCGATCGCCGTCCTCGGCCTCTACGCCGTCTTCCTGATCAACGCCCTGCGCATCGGCATGCGCGCCCGCGAGCGCGTCGCCGTCCTCCTGGTCGTCGGCCTCGTCTCACTCGTCGCCTTCCACGTCCTCTACAACACCGCGATGGTCGTCGGCCTCGTCCCCATCACCGGCATCCCCCTACCCTTCCTCTCTTACGGCGGCTCCTTCACCCTGCTCAACTTCGCCATCGTCGGCATCCTCGTCGGGGTCGACGTGCGGCGGTACGTGAACGCCTGAGGAGCCGGTCCGCCCGGGACCTGGCCGGCACTAGACTGCGCCCGTGCTCCGCTCCCGGGACGAGGCGGCCGCGGCTCTCGAGGACGACCTGCGGGAGCGGATGGTCCCGTTCTGGGCGGCGACGCTCGACCGGCGGGGAGAGGGGTTCCATCTCGCCGCCGAGGAGCGCGCTGGGCCGCGGTGGCTCGGCGGTCTCCGGATACGCCTCCGGGCGCGGCTCCGGCCTCGGCCGGGCACGGCGCCGTCTCCCGGCGAGCGGCACGTGGTGGGACAGTCGCGCGCGGTGTTCGCCCTCGCGCTCGCGGCGCGGCTCGGGTACGACCCCGGGGGGCGGGCGCTCGCGGCGGCGGACGCGGGGTGCCGGTTCCTCGTCGAGCGGCTGGCGGACCGCGAGCACGGCGGCTTCGTGTGGACGGCGGACCGGTCGGGCCGCCCGCGCGTGGCCGACAAGCTCCTCTACGGGCAGGCGTTCGCGCTGCTCGCCCTCGTCGAGAGTCACCGCGCGACCGGGGAGCGGAGATGGCTGGACGAGGCGATCGCGCTGGCGCGGTTCCTCGCGGAGCGCTTCGCCGACCGGGCGCACGGCGGATGGCACGAGCACCTCGGCCGCGACCTCCGGCCTCTCGACGGGGGCGCGGACCTCGCCTCGCGCCTCGGCCGCACGGGATGGAAGAGCCACGACGGGCACCTCCACGTCACGGAGGCGCTCGCGGAGCTACTCGCGGTGACCGGCGACGCGGAGCTCGCGGCCGTCGTCCGCGGCTCCGCGGATGCAGCCGCGCGCTTCCTGCGCGGTGCGGACGGCCCGCCGAGCGGGTTCCGGCGCGCCGACTGGTCGCGGTCCGCCGCGCCCGCCGCCCGGTCGGTCCTCTACGGGCACCTCTTCGAGCACGCCTGGCTGTGGCTGAGGATCGACGACGCCCTGGGGACGGAGCCGCGGTGGGACGCGATGCTGGAGCTGGTCGGCCTCGCGCTTCGCCACGGATTCGACCACCGCCGCGGAGGCGTGCTCAAGTCGGGCCTCGACGCCGGCCCCCCGAGCGGCCGGGTGCGCGAGTCCTGGGCGCAGGCCGAGGGCCTCGTCGCGCTCGCCCTCGCGGCCACGGCGGACCCGCGGCTCGACGAGCCGCTGCGGCGCGAGCTCGACTGGGTCCTGCGGCGGCACCGTACGGCGCGCGGACCGTGGCTCGCGGCGCTCGACGCCGACGGCTCGCCGCTCGACCGGACGCTCGCCGGGAGCTGGAAGGCCGGGTACCACGAGGTGCGGTCCGCCGCCTTCACGGCCGCGGTCCTCAGGGGTGATCGGGCGCCGTGGCGCGGCGCCTCGGGGCAGCTCGTACGAGCTCCCTAGCCGCCCGCCCTCACAGGCCGGCCCGCAGTCCGCTCCCGGAGCGGCCGCTCCCGGGGCGGAGCCGCGAGGCGGCGCGTCCCAGCGCCTCGGCGGGCAGCGCCCAGACGTTCCCGATCCCCCACATCGCCTGGAGGTAGACGGGGAAGCTGCGGAGCCGCCGGCCGAGCCCGGCGCCCGGCGACTTGCGCCGGTGGTTGCACCAGTGGAGCCAGAGGCCCCGGGTCAGCGAGGGCGGCTTGCCCAGCGCCCACATCTCGAGTCGCTCGCCGGCGGTCGACGGGAGGGCACGGAGCCGGTCCACCGCGCCGTCCGGGATCGGCAGCCCGATCGCGTCGCGGAGCACTTCGAGCGCCTCGCCGAGCTGTAGGCTGAGCCGAGCCCGGCGGGCGAGGGCGACGAGCCGGTCCCAGTCGACGGGAGCGCTGTGCAGGATCCTTCCGGCATCCGCGACCCAGTGGATCGGCGGGACCTCGCTCCAGCGGAGGCCGTGGACGGCGACGTGGAAGAGGTGGTCGGTCGGCGAGAGGGTCGACATGTCGATCCCGGCGAGGCGCAGCGGCCGGGCGTGGGCCCAGAACGGGTCTTCGGCCCCCGGCCGGGCCTCCCACAGGGCGCGCCAGTGGAGGTCGATCTCGGCGCCGGCACCGTCCGAGTAGCCGAGCGCGTGGAGGAACGGCACGGCGGACGCCGGCAGCTCGAGTGTGGGCCGCCAGCCCGCGCCCTCCAGGATCGCGCGCGCCTCGGCCGCGCGGCAGGCGGGGACCAGGACGTCGACGTCGTTCATCGGCCGGGTCCCCGGCGTCGGATAGACGAGGTGGGCGAGGGCGGCGCCCTTGAGGACGAGGAGCGGGATGCCGGCCGCGCGGAGCGCTTCGAGCGCCGGGGCCGTTCGGTGGAGGACGAGCTGGTTCTTCGACCAGGTGTGGCGGTAGATCCCGCGGCAGCGCTCGAGACCGGGGTCGTCGACCCCCGACCCCTGTAGGTTGTGCCAGGCGAGCGGAAGGACCCGGAAGGAAGCCGCGTCGACCGCGTCGAGGTCGACCGCGCCTCGCCACTCCCGCCAGGCGGCGCGCGCCGGCTCGCCGTCGAGCAGGGCGGCCCGGAGCAGCAGGACCTGATCGGGCCGGGGGAGGCTCCCCGAGGCGTCGGCCTCGACGGGGCGCGGGGTGGTGGCGCGGACCGGCCGGGCGGTCACGGGAAGTCCACCCAGAAGTCGGCGCTCCGCTCGTCCTCGGCGACCTTCTCGACCGCGGCGATCCGGTGCTCGGCGGTGCCCATCATCCGGCGGACGCGCGCGGCGAGCTCCGCGCGCCGCGCGGCCGGCGCCGGGACCGGCCGGTAGGCCGGCAGCGTGCCGAGGAAGTCGAGGACCCTCCGCACGGCGGGGAGCTGGACGTCGTCGAGGACCAGCAGCCCGCCGACGTCGAGCAGACGGTTCAGGTAGTAGACTTCCATCATCACCTGGTCGTACCCGTGCCAGCCGTCGACCAGAGCGAAGTCCAGCTTCGACCCCCCGGCGAGAAGCCGCGGCAGGAAGAGCTCCGACGGCACCTCGTGGAGCTCGACGAGGTGGCGGTATCCCGCCCGCTCCAGGGCGTGGATCCCGACGCCGCGCCACTCGCTCCCCTGCCACGGGTCGACGACGTGGTAGACCTCCGCGCCGCCGGTCCGGGCGAGCGCCTCGCACACGAAGAGGGTGGAGATTCCGTAGGCGCAGCCGATCTCGAGCAGCCGCCGCGGCCGCCGCTCGACCACCCAGTCCTGGAGGACCTCGCACTCCAGCCTCGGCAGGTGCGAGTGGAGCGGCAGCCTCTCGCCCTCGGGGGTCAGCACCTCGCCGCTCGCCAGGGCCTCGCGGGCGACCGCGTGCATCAAGAGCCCCCGGCGCGCCGGCGCCGGGCGAGTGCGGCGCGCGCCACCCGCAGGTAGTCGGTCGCGGCGTCGCGGCGGACGATCCCGTGATTCGTCCCGTGGATTCGGCGGAGGAGCACCCGGCGGTCGAGCATCGCCTCACGCAGCCCCGCGGCTCGAGCCCGGAGCATCCACTCGACGAACTCGCCGGTCGCCAGGCTCTCGTCGAAGGGGCCGACCTCGCGGAACCGGTCGAGCCGGACGAGGACCGTGCCGGGGAGCAGGGCCGGCTCCCGGCCCGGCGGGCAGCGGAGGCGCGCGGCGGCCGCGGGCGGCAGATCCGGGCTCAGGAACTGCTCGACGAGGCCGCCGACCAGGTCGGCCTCGGGCGGACCCTCGAGGAGCGCGAGCTGTGGGGCGATCCGATCGTCGTCCCACAGGTCGTCCGCGTCGAGGAAGGCGACGTGCGTGCCGCGGGCCTCCGCGACGCCCCGGTTGCGGGCCGCCGCGATCCCCCGCGGCGGCTGCGGCAGGCAGCGGACGACGTCGCCGAAGGACGCCGCGACCGCCGCCGAGCCGTCGGTCGACCCGTCGTCTACGACCAGGACCTCGGCGGGGGCCGGCCGCTGCCGCAGGACGCTGGCGATCGCCGCGGCGAGGTACCTTTCGCCGTCGCGGACCGGGATCACGACGCTCAGGGAGACGCTCACCCGTGGCCTCCGCCGGCCGCACCGCGCTGGCGCGCGATGCTGGCGCGGACCGCCGCGAGGAGCTCCCGCGTCCCCTGGAGCGTCTGCGCCGACTGGTTCGCCCGGTGGATCCGCCGCTCGAGCAGGACCTCGGGGAGCATCTCCATGCGCACCCCGGCGTCCCTGGCGCGCAGGAACCAGTCGGCGTCGCTGGCGATCGGGCGGTCCTCGTCGAACGGGCCGACCGCGTCGAAGACCTCGCGCCGGACGACGAGCGTGCCCGGGACGTAGCCCGGCTGGTCCTCGGCCAGGAGCGCCGGCCGCAGCCAGGACGGTCGCTCCGCCCCCTCCTCGACGAACAGACGTTGCCGCGCGAGGCAGAAGCCGAGGTCGGGCCGGGCCTCGAGGTGCGCGGCCTGTACGGCCAGCTTGTCGGGGGTCCAGCGGTCGTCCTGGTCGAGGAAGGCGATCAGCTCGGCGCGCGTCGCGACGACCCCCGCGTTGCGGGCCGCGGCGACCCCGCGGTGGGGCCGGGGCAGGCAGCGGACGCCGGGGAACGAGGCGGCGACCGCGGCGCTGTCGTCCGTCGACCCGTCGTCCAGCGCGACGATCTCGGCCGGCGCCCGGGACTGGCCGACGGCGCTCGCCAGGGCTTCGGCGAGGAACGCGGCGCCGTCGTGGACCGGCACCACCACCGCGACCCCGTCGCCGCTCACCCGGCCTCCGCGAGCAGGCTCCCGATCGCCGCCGCGATCCCCGCCAGGTCCGGCCCCGCCTCGAGCTCCCAGCACGGGCACGCCTCGACGAGCCGGCGGAGCCGCCGCAGGGCGCCGGACCGGTCGAGCGGGATCTGGAACAGGGTGCTCGGGGCGGCGGCCGCCAGCGCCGCCGCGGCGGAGATCGGGCGCAGCGCCGGCTCGGCTGTGCCGGTGACCCGCGGCACGACGACCGCCCGCAACGGCATCCGGCGGACGAGGTGCGCCCGCAGGCCGTCGTCGAGGAAGAGGACCGGCTTCTCGTCCGCGCCGCGCCGGGGGTTCACCACCCGGCGCGCCAGCTCCGGGAAGGCGTCCAGCCGGTCCTCCCGGAGCTTCGCCGACGCGTACAGCCCTTGCACCTCGGGGGCCGGCGAGGCGGCGGCCAGGACGTAGTCGTCCCCGGCGTAGCCGAGCCCCGCCGCGAGGCAGGCCAGGGCCGTCGTCGACTTGCCCGCGCCGCTGCGGCCGACGAGCAGGACCCCTCCCCGGTGCGTACCGACCGCGCCGGCGTGGACGAGCTGCCAGCCGCGCGGGGCGAGCCACGGCTGGAGGATCATCCGCAGCGGCGCCGCGACCTCGTTCCAGGGGACGCGGGCCGCGTCGCGCGTCCACAGCAGCGCGACGGACCGCCGCCGGTCGAGCATGCTGAACAGGCCGGCGCCGCGCTGGAGGATCCGCGCCACCTCCGGGTCGGCCGCCGCGGCAGGGGCGGGCGGAGGGGGCGGGTCGACGCCCGTCGACGCGCTGTCGAAGGCGAGGACGGTCAGGCCGTCGGGCCGCGGCGCCGGGACCGCGAGGTGCCGGAGCGCGGGGAGGAGGACCGGCTCGAGGGCGCGGCCGGCGAGCCGGAGCTCGACCGTCGTCCCGGCGACCCCGAGCACCGTCGGCGAGACGGGCCCGGCCGCGGCCTCCGCCTCCTCGAAGCGCTCCTCGAGCCGCGCGAAGTACCCCTCCGCCTCCGACCGCTCGCGCGCCGTCCGCCGGGTCTGCTCCCGTCGGATCATCCTCAGTCGCCCGCCGGCTGGTGCGGCCACCCCCGGTCGTCCACCTCGTGGATCGGATCGAGCATCAGGAGATCCTGGATGTCGGTGAAGCGCTCCAGTCGCGGCGCCTCGAAGAGGGTCTGCGCGCCGCCGTTCTCCGCTGCGAGCGGCGTGGTCCCCCGCTCGGCGGGCCGGCGGACGACGAGGCCTTCCGCCTCGATCTCGCCGAGGAAGCGGTCGACGGCCGCGCGGAGCGCGTCGGGCTCCGCGCGGTACCGGCGGGCCAGCTCGGCGAGCAGCTGCGACCGCGTCGCGCCGTCCCGCAGCGCGTCCCACACCTCGCCCGCCGTGCCGACGAGGCTGTAGTACACGCCGCTCTCCAGGTTGATCACCACCGCCTCGCCGTCCAGGGTCTCGCTGATGACGTGCGAGCCCGGCACGTGAAAGCACACCTCGGAAGACATGGAAGCCCCTCCCCCAGCCTGGTTCCAATCGAAGGACGAAGTATAGCGGCCTCTCACACCCGCCGGAGCGCCGCGGCTAAGAGGACCGCCGACCCGGCGCCCGCCCCGGCGACGGTGACGGCGGTGCGGAGGAGCTCCGACCCTCCCGGGAAGGCGCCCAGCCCGAGGGCGGTCGCCAGTCCGAGGAGGAGGGCCGCGGACAGGGCCGGCGGGAGGTGGTCCGCGGCCCGTCGCAGCGGACCGCGGGCCGCGGTGAGCGCGGCGAGGGCGACGAGGCGGGCGGCCTCGGTCCCCACCAGGGCGAGGGCCGCGCCCGGCGCGCCGAGCCGCGGCACCAGGAGGGCGAGCAGCGCGAGGCACAGGGCGAGGGCGGCGGTCTGGAGCCTGGCGACCGCCCTCTCCGCCCCGCGCGCGATCAGCGACTGGTCCATGAACGCCCCGAGCCCTTCGAGGAGCACGGCGACCCCGAGCAGCCGCAGGAGCTCCGCGGCCGGCGCGTACTCGGGGCCGACGAGGAGGAGGATCGGGACCTCGGGGACGAGCAGGCAGACCCCGAGCGGCACCCACAGGAAGGCCAGGGCGACGAGCCGGGTGTGCCGGTACAGGGCGGTGAACGCCTCGGCGTCGCCGCGGCGGGCGGCCGCGGCCGCGGTGGGGAGGTAGGTGTGCACCGGGCTCCGCAGGAGGATGCCGAGAGACCGTGCCACGCTCCGCGCGATCGCGAAGTACCCGACCGCCGCCGCCGGCGCGAGCAGACCGAGCACGAGGAGGTCGAGCCACAGGTAGGCCTGGTAGAGGACCTCGAGGTGGGCGAAGGGGCCGATCCCCCGCACCAGGCGAGCGTCCCACCTCGGCCCCGCGTCCCCGCTCGGGGGCTCCCCGGCCGGAGGCCGGAGCCAGCCCTGCCGGGCGCACCACAGGAGGAACAGCCCCTCGGCGGCGACGACGGCGAGCGCGAAGGCCGTCGCGATCCCGAGGAGCCCGGCGCCGAGCCCGATCGCCGCGGCCACGGCGGCGGCCCGCGCCGCCCCGCCCCCGCCGTCCCGGATCAGGGAGCGGCCGGCGGTGCGCCCGAACCCCCGGGAGATGCCGACCGCGGCGAGGCCGACGGGCAGCGCGAGCGCGATCGGGCCGACGGCGCGGAGGGCGCCGGCGAGCGCGGCCGCCTCGCGTCCGTCGGCGATCGCCTCGGCGAGGCGCGGAGCGAGCAGGAGCAGCGCGCCGCCGGCCAGGACGCCCCCGGCGGCTCCGATGGCCACCGCCGTGCGGGCCGCGGCCCGGGGCGCCGTCCGTCGCCGGTCCGCACCCAGGTCGGCGACCCGCCGCGCCCCGGCCGCGCCCAGGCCCAGGCTCGCCACGCCGCCCAGCGCCGTCGCCACCGTGATCGCGAGCACCAGCACGCCGAGCTCGGCGGGGGCGAGTGCCCGCGCCATCAGCACCCGGGCGACGACACTGCCGAGAAGGGCGCCGAGGCTGCCGGCGAGGATCGAGAGCGACGGCCGGACGATCGACGGGGTCGCCGGCCGGCTGTGGGCGAGCGGCTGCACGCTGGAACCCGGGACGCGCAGTGTACCGGCTCGCGCGGTAGGTATGATCCGACCTTCGCCGACCCTCGGACCGACGATCCCCCGCGACGTGCCCAACGGCCACAAGATGCTCGTCGAGAGCGATCCGCACCAGACGCGGATCGCGGTGCTCGAGGACGACCGGCTGACCGAGATCTTCGTCGAGCGGCACCGGCATCGGGGGCTGGTCGGGAACGTCTACAAGGGGAGGGTGACGCGGGTGCTGCCGGGGATGCAGGCGGCGTTCGTCGACATCGGGCTCGAGCGCGACGCGTTCCTGTACGTGTCGGACGTGGTCGACGAGGTGGGGCCGGGCGAGCTGGAGATCGCGGAGGAGGGGGAGGACGGCGAGGAGGCGGAGGGGCCGGCCGGCGACGGGCAGCCGTCGATCGCCGATCTTCTGCGCGGGGGGCAGGAGATCATCGTCCAGGTGGTCAAGGACCCGCTGCCCAACAAGGGGGCGCGGATCACCACCCACGTCACGCTGCCGGGGCGCTACCTGGTGCTGCTGCCGACGGTGCGCCACCTCGGGGTGTCGCGGCGGATCGACGACGAGGCCGAGCGCGAGCGGCTGCTCGGCGTGCTGCGCGGGTTGGCCGAGGAGCGCGGGCTCGGCGCGGGGCTGATCGTGCGCACGGTCGGCGAGGGGCGCGAGGCGGCGGCGTTCGCCAGCGACCTCGCGTACCTCGAGGCGTTGTGGGAGCGGGTGACGGAGGTGGCGGCCAAGGTCGGGGCGCCGACGCTCCTCCACCGCGACCTCGACCTCGCCCTGCGCGTCGTCCGCGACCTGCTGTCCGTCGAGTTCGGCGTGCTCCTGGTCGACGGCGAGGAGACGTACCAGCGGATCGTCGAGTTCCTCGACCAGGTGCAGCCGGCGCTCGTCGGACGGGTCAAGCTCTACCGCCAGGACGCGAACCTGTTCGACCAGTTCGGCATCGAGGAGCAGGTCGAGGCGGCGCTGAAGAGCAAGGTGTGGCTGAAGTCGGGCGGCTACATCGTCATCAACCCGACCGAGGCGCTGGTCGCGATCGACGTCAACACCGGGCGGTTCGTCGGCCGGACGAACCTCGAGGACACGGTCCTGCGCACGAACCTCGAGGCGGTGCGCGAGATCGTCCGCCAGATCCGCCTGCGCGACCTCGGCGGCATCCTCGTCATCGACCTGATCGACATGGTCGAGCAGGCGCACCGCGACGAGGTCTTCAGCCGGCTCGCCGACGAGCTCTCCCGCGACCGGGCGAAGACGAAGGTGCTGTCGATCTCGGAGTTCGGGCTCGTCGAGATCACCCGCAAGCGGAGCCGCGCCAACCTCGAGCGGCTGCTCACCCAGCCGTGCCCCTACTGCGCCGGGCAGGGCCGGATCCGGGCGGTCGCCACGATCTGCCTGAAGCTGCGCCGCGAGCTCCTCGCCTGGCGCCATCGCACGGGCGGCGCGGAGCTGCTCCTGCGCGTCCACCCGGAGATCGCCTCGGCGCTCCAGGGGGAGGAGCGGGCGATCCTCGAGGAGGTCGAGCGCACCCTGGGGGCCCGGATCCTGCTGCAGAGCGACCCGGAGTTCCACCACGAGCGCTTCGACGTCACCGAGGTCTAGCCCGGATCATCCATGACCGCCCGGCTGCAAGCGCGGATCGCACGCCATCTCGGGCGGTCCGCACTCTTCACTCCCTCGACGTACTGTCCAGTACGCCTCGGTCGTTCATCGCTCCGGGTCGCCCGATCTGACGCACCCTCCGCGCTTTCGCTGCGGGCGTTCATGGATGATCCGGGCTGACGTGGGCGGCACGGCGGGCGGTGCGCAGCCCGTCACCGCCGTGGCGTTCGGCTTCGGGCCGCACGGCGGGGGGTGGCACGGTGAGGTGGCGGCGGTGCGCCGGCCGGCGGACCTGCGCGCGGCGGTGGAGCGGCTGGTCGACCCGGGCGCCTCGCTGCGCACCCTCCACTGGGGCCGCAACGTCATCTACCTCACGCACTGGCCCGGGCCGGACGGGCCGCTGCCGGTCGCCGTCAAGCAGTTCCACAACCACGGGGCGCGGCGGCGGCTGCGGCGCGCGCTCCGCGGCTCGAAGGCGGCGAAGAGCTGGCGGGTCGCCCGGGCGATGCGGGCGGCCGGCCTGCGCACCCCCGAGCCGGTCGCTCTCGTCGAGTCGGACCGGCCGGACGGCCCCTCCTACTACGCCTCGCGCCACCTCGACGGCGTGCTCGAGGCGCGCTACCTGCTGCGCGCCGCGAACGCCGGCACGGTCGGGCGCGACTTCCCCGACGCCGACCTCCCCGCCTTCCTGACCGCCCTGGGGACGACCCTGCGGCGGCTCCACGACGCCGGCTTCTGGCACCGCGACGTCTCGGCCGGCAACGTCCTGATCCGCTGGCGGGAGGGCGGAGAGCCGCCCGAGCTCTACCTGCTCGACCTCAACCGCACCCGGGTCGGCCGGCCGCCGACGGCGAGCGAGCGCACCCGCGACCTGGCGCGGATGACGATCCACCGCCCGGAGGACCAGGGCCGCTTCCTCGCTGCCTACTGGGGCGGCGGCACGCCGGACCGGGGCGCGGCGACCCCGCTGCGGCGCGGCCTCTACCGGCTCCACCACGGCGGCTTCCTGGCCAGGAACGCGGCGAAGAAGGCGGTCCGCGAGCGCACCCGAGGGCTGGTCCGGGCGGCCAGGGACCTGGTGCTGCCGCGCGGCGCCCACGGGCACATCCCGCCGCCGGCCGAGGGCGCCCGGACCCGCGAGCGGGTGGTCTGGGACCACCTCTCCGACCAGCCGCACCTGCACGCCGGCAAGCTCGCCAAGCTCGGCAGCCGGCTCGGCGACCTCCCGGCCCACGCCGGGATGGCGGCGGCCGCCGGGCGGGCGCTGCCGCGCACCCTCCGACGCTACCGGGAGCTGCGCCGCCGCCGCTACTCGCGGCCGGTGCCGCTCGGCGGGATCGGCGTCGCCCTGCGCCCGCGCCCGGAGGACCCCGAGGGTCTGCTCCGCGCGGTCGACGAGCTCGGGGTGCGCCACGCCCTCGTCCGCCTCCACCCGTGGGCCGACGACCACGACGCGGAGGAGGAGCTCGCGCGCGAGCTCGCCGCGCGCGGGGTCGAGCTCGCCTTCGCCCTGCCGCAGAGCCGCGAGCTGGTCCGCGACCCGGCCCGCTGGCGCGCGGCGGTCGAGGAGCTCGCCGAGCGCTTCACCCCCTTCGGCCGCCACTTCCAGGTCGGCCAGGCGCCGAACCGGAGCAAGTGGGGGGTGTGGAGCCCGGCCGAGTGGATCGAGCTCGCCGGCGCCGCCGCCGAGGTGCTCCGCCGCCGTCCGGAGGTGGAGGTGCTCGGGCCGGCGGTCATCGACTTCGAGCCGCACGCCACGCTCGGGCTGGTCAACCACCCCGGCGCGCCGCGATTCGACGCCCTCGCCTCGCTCCTCTACGTCGACCGCCGGGGCGCCCCGGAGAACCGGCAGGCCGGGTTCGACACGGCGGACAAGGTGACGCTGCTCGCGGCGATCGCCGAGACCGCCGAGCGCTGCGGCTCGCGGTCGTGGATCACCGAGGTCAACTGGCCGCTCCGCGAGGGACCGCACGCGCCGGCCGGCCAGATGGTCGCCGTCGACGAGGAGACGCAGGCCGACTACCTCGTGCGCTACTTCGTCCTGGCGCTCGCCGCCGGCCACGCCGAGCGGGTCTACTGGTGGCAGCTCGCCGCCCGCGGCTACGGCCTGCTCGACCCCGAGGCGGACGGCGGCCTGCGCCGCCGGCCGGCCTTCCGGGCGCTCGCCTCCCTCCTCCGCGAGCTCGCCGGCGCGACGTCGCTCGGCCCGCTCGCCGGGTTGCCGCCGGAGGCCCGGGCCTTCCGCTTCCGGCGCCCGAGTGGCGGGGAGACGGTGGTCGCCTGGTCGCTCGCCGGGGCCGTCGGGACGGCCGCCTTCGGCGAGGCCTCCGGTGCCCGGGGCCGCGACGGCGATCTCCTGCCCGCACCCGGAGGCCGGTGGCGGCTGACGCCGTCGCCGGTCTACCTCCGCCTCGCACGGGGGTCCGACCCGTGACCGATCGCACCCGCCGGAGGCTCGAGCTCACCACGGGCTGCCAGGCTCTCGTAGGAGGGGAGGAAGGTCAGCGGGTGGCCGGCGAGGAACGTCCGGTCGAAGGCGTCGGTGAGCACCCGACCGTCGAGGTCGCGGGCGATCGGCAGGCCGGCGCCGTAGGCGAGCGTCGGAACGACGTCGACGAGCTGCGCCCCGGTGAGCAGCGTACCGGGCCGCACGCCCTCCCCGTAGAGGAGCAGCACGCCGTCCGGCGAGCCTTGGTACCCGGCCCCGGGGGGATCGCCCGGTGCCAGCTCGCGCCACGCCCGCCGCCACCCCTCGGCCGGCGCCGCGCCGTAGGCCGAGACCACGGCCAGGAGCTTCGGCGAAGGCGTCCGCTCCCACAGGCGCGAGAGGAACAGGTCGAGGTGCGCGTAGTAGGCACCGATCCAGCGCGCCGCCCGCTGGTCGGCCGCCTCCCTGGTCCCCTCGAACTGGGCCGCGGCGTACCCGCCGAGATGCGCCACCGACACCGCCGAGAGCCCGTCGAGGTGGAGGAAGAGCGCTTGGGCCTGCGGGAAGTGGGGCGGGAGCATCGCGGCCAGCGACTCGCGCCAGGCGTCGCCGGCGAGCGCCCGGGGCGCCTCGGGGGGCGGGCCCTCGCCGGCGCTGGCGCCGAAGCTGGCGAGCAGCAGCGGATCGAGCTCGTCGACCCGCACCCGGAACAGGCGGGCCCGCCCCGCCACCTCGGGGGGGAGCGCGGCATCCGGCGCCCGCGGGTCGGCGAAGAACCGGTCGCTCAGCGCGAAGGCCGGTCCCGGGGCCGGCGGGTGGGTCCCCGGCCAGCCGACGACCGCCGAGCCCATGCCGAGCCGGGGCAGCACCTCCCAGAGCGCGAGCGCCAGCCGCTCCCTCGTGCCGACCCGCTCGGGCGCCGTCCCGAAGGTCCCCCACGAGGCGAAGCCGAGCCCGGCCGGCAGGACCTCGAGCGCGGCGTCGCGGCCGAGCCACGGCGCCGGCCAGCGGTGCTCGCCGACCACGCCGTGCTTGTAGGGGAGCTTGCCGGTGGCCAGGGTCGTCCACAGGGCGGTCGGCCGGAACGGCGGGAAGGCGCCGAGGCGGCCGTGGGCGCCGCCCTCGATCATCCTCGAGAGGAACGGCAGCCGACCCTGGCTGGCCAGCGGCAGCACGGCGTCCATCGTCGCGCCTTCGAGCCCGACGACGAGGAGCGTCGGCCGCTGGCTGTCCTCGACCGCGCTGGGCCGCGGGCTCGGCGGCACCCCGGGGTCGAACGCCTCGCGCCGCTCGACCATCACCAGGACCGAGGCGGCGGCGAGGACCGCGTAGGCGCAGCGGCTGCGCGGGCCGTAGCGCCGGCGCGCCAGGGCGTGCAGGAGCGCCGTGTAGAAGGCGACGAGCGCCGCCACGCTGAGCCAGATCGCCGCCTTGATCAGCCGCCGGTTGATCCCCGGCGGCAGGAGGAACGCGTAGGCCGAGGCGTGGGCCCAGTCGGCGAGCGCAGCGGCGGCGAGGGCCGCGGTGAGCCCCCAGGGCAGCCAGCGGCGCGCCCGCCCCGGCCGCTTCCACAGGAAGGGCAGCGACGCGGCCAGGGAGGCGAGGCCGAGCGCCGTGCCGTAGACCAGGCTGCCGCGCAGCAGCGGCGCGGCCGAGAAGGCGAGGTCCGGGTTGAGGAAGAAGATCAGCCCCGCCAGGTGGACGCCGGCGAGGGCGCCGGGCAGGAAGCCGCCGGCGGCGACGTGGAGCCCGCCGGGAAGGCGGAGGGTGGAGCCGGGGCGGGGGTGGGCGCGGCCCGGCTCGGCGGCCGACCCGGCCGCGGGAGCGTCGGCGGGCCGGCCCTCGGACGGCGGGGTCGCGGCAGGCGGGGTCGCGTCGGGTGGCGCGGCGGCGGGGTCGGACACGG
>Ga0214468_1000092_pt1 | contig 26112 bp, 27 predicted proteins | sample RVTome_9_FD_187334 | JGI IMG/M metagenome (GOLD analysis project Ga0214468, IMG submission 187334) | Soil microbial communities from uranium-contaminated site in the Upper Colorado River Basin, Wyoming, United States - RVT155D38 HiSeq ...
GCCCCCGTACCGGTGGTCGCGCTCGGGCTCGGCCGGGAACCTGAAGCGGTACTCGAAGGCGCCGCCGGTGCGTGCGTCCGAGTCGGCGCCGGACGGGAACCAACGCTCCAGCTCGTCCGCCTCGGTGAAGGCCACGAACACCCGCTCCGGCGGGGCCTCGACCTCGATCGTCTGCTCGATGCTTGCCATGTCTCCTCCTAGGGTCGAAAGGTCTTGTCGAACGGCCGCCCCTCCGCGAGCGCCGCGAGGGAGCCGAGGAAGTGGGCCCAGCCGGCGTCGTGCGCCGTGCGCAGGTCCGGAACGCGCTCCCAGCCGGAGTGCACGACCTCGACGCGCGACCGGCCGCCGTCGAGCGGCGTCACGGTCAGGTCGATCCGCGTCGCCGTCTCGGCCGGCCTGCCGTCCCAGGCCCACGTGAGCCCGAGCGCGCGCGGCGGCTCGAACACCGTGACCTCGCCGGTCACGACGGACTCGCCGCCCGCGAACTCCATCCGGAATCGGCCGCCCTCGCGCGGATCGAGCTCGGCGAGGTCCGGCCACCAGCGCTGTAGGGCCTCCGGCTCCACGAGGAGGGGAAAGACCCGCTCCGGCGGAGCGGCGATATCGATGCTCCGGACGATCGGCTCCGTCATCCCTCGGCCAGCTCCTTGAGGGCGTCGAGCCGACCGTCCCAGTAGCCCTCGAGCCACTCCCGGAGCTCCTCGAGCGGCGCGGGATCCGCCCGGTAGAGGCGCAGCCGCCCTTCACGCCGCTCCGTCACGAGCCCCGCCTCGCGGAGCACACGAAGGTGCCGCGACACCGCGGGCCGGGTGACCGGGAACGCGTCCGCCAGCTCTCCGGCCGGCACCTCGCGGTCGCGCACGAGCTCGAGCACGCGGCGCCGGGTCGGATCCGCAACGGCGCTCGCGACTGCCTCCATGATGCGTAACTTACTCGTTACGCATCAGCCGCGTCAAGCGGGCGTCGGTCGCGTCAGCCGACGCCCTCGGGTCGCGGGAAGTGCCGCCAGCGGGGACCTCGTGCTCCCACGCGTTGAAGCCGCCCGCCGCCAGGATCCCGATCGTCGCGGCGCCGAAGCTCAGGCTGGTCTGCTGCGTCTCCATCGCCCTCAGAACCTCGCTCCGGAGTGCCGTGTACTCCGTGAGCACCACGTCCAGCCAGTCCGTCACGGCGCCTGCGCTCCTACAGCCGCCCGGACCGGAGCACGCCCCACACGAGCCAGACGCCGAGGACGCCGGCCACGAGGAAGCCGATCACCGAGAGGAAGTGGAGGCCGAAGATCTGCGGGCCGCCCTCCGCGAGGATCCCGAGGAGGGACGAGCCGATCAGGCCGCCCATCACGACGATCGCGACGACCACGCGGTTGAAGACGTGGTCGAGCCGGTCGAAGAGCTCGTCGAGCCCCTCGTGGCGGAACCCGATCTCGATCTGCCCGTCGCGGACCTCCTCGAGGATGTCGGCGACCTGGTAGGGCGCGTCCATGAGGATGCGGGCGTAGTCAGTCCCCTGCTGCCGCGCGCGGAGAGCGAGCCGGCGGGGCGTGAAGCGCTCGAGCATGAGCTCCCGCGCGTACGGCTTGGCCACCTCGAAGACGTTGAAGTCCGGGTAGAGCTCGAGCCCGACCGAGCCGAGGGTGGCGATCGCCCGGTCGAGCAGGACGAAGCGCGTCGGCAGCTCGAGCCGCAGGCGGAAGATGAGCGCGAAGACCTCGCGGATCACCTGGATCGGGTCGATCTCCGCGAGCCGCGCCCCGTAGTAGCGGTAGTAGAGGTCGCGGAGCTCGGCCGCGAACTCGTCCTCCTTCGAGCGGTCGAACTTCACGCCGAGCGCCGCGAGGTCGCGCGGCAGCCGGTCGACGTTCTCGTTCACGATGTCGATGAAGAGCCGCGTCGCCTTCGACATGTCCTCGTCGGTCAGCGCCCCGGCCATGCCGAAGTCGATGATCCCGATCGTGTCGTGCTCGTCGAGCACCATGAGGTTGGACGGGTGCGGGTCGGCGTGGAAGAACCCGTGGCGGAAGATCATCGCCATCCAGGCGTCCGCGATCATCGTCGCGAGCCGGTTCCGCTCCTCCATCGTGTAGGAGTCGAGGTCGACGTCCTTGAGCTGGCGTCCGTGCAGGCGCTCGAGCGTGAGGACGCGGCTCCCCGAGTACTGCCAGTACACGCGCGGGACGCGGACGCCGCGGTGGCCGACGAAGTTGCGGTGGAACTGCTCCGCGTTCCGGGCTTCGGCCCGGTAGTCGAGCTCCTGCCGGATCGTGCGGGCGAACTCGTCCACGAGCGCGATCGCGTCGATGAACCCGAGCGCCTTCACGCGGTCGCGTGCGAGGCGGGCCGCCTGGTACATGAGCTCGAGGTCGGCCTCGATCTGCCTGGGCGCGTCGGGCCGCTGCACCTTGACGACCACCTGCTTCCCGGTCGGGAGCGTCGCCTTGTGCACCTGACCGATCGAGGCTGCCGCGACCGGACGGGGGTCGAACTCGAGGAAGAGCTGCTCGACCGTGAGCCCGAGCTCCTCCTCGATCACCCGCGCCGCGTCCTCGGAGGGAAACGGCGTGACCTGATCCTGGAGGTTGCGGAGCTCGAAGACGATGTCCGGGGGCACGACGTCGGGGCGCGTCGAGAGGAGCTGGCCGAACTTCACGAACGTCGGCCCGAGCTCGTCGAGCATCGCGCGCAGCCGGACCCCGCGGGTCGAGCTCTCGTCGCCGACCGCCTCCATCTCGCGCTCGCTCGGCGCCGCGCCGCCGTCGCGCCGGCGGGAGTCGAAGAGGTAGCCGAAGCCGTGCTTCGCCGCGACCTGCGCGATCTCGGAGAGACGGCCGAGCTGCCTGACGGCAGGCCGGGAGCTCATGGCCCGCAGTCTACGGGCCTCCCCGGCGGCTCTAGACCACGCGGATGCACGCGTTCACGAGGATGGTGAGCGCGAGCGAGATCCCGAGCGAGAGGGCGAGGCAGCCGGGGCTGCAGCCGTAGATCCGGACGTTGCCGCGGCGATAGGGCCGGAACATCCGCGCGGACTACCCGCGCGTGCAGGGAGGGAAACCGCTCAGACGGGGCGCGGCGGCTCGCCGGGCTTCTCGAGCAGGCGGAGGCGGTGCTCGACCTGGGCGAGGCGGAGCTCGAGCTCGTCCCACTCGGTGCGCGTGACGAGGCCGAGCTCGCGCATGACGCCCGCGAGGCTCGCCGACGCCCGCTCGCCGACGCGGCCGGCCTCGCCGCGCCAGCGGCCGGTCATGTCGTCCACGAGCCCACGCGCCTCCGAGCGCGTGAGGCGCCCTCGCTTCACGAGCTCGTCCACGAGCTCGTCCGTCCGCGCCTTCGTCAGCGAGACGGCGCCGACGCCGGCGTAGAGGAGCTCCTCGGCGAGCCCGCGCTCGCGCTCGTCAGCGGCTTCGGCCATGCGGCCTCGCCCGCCGGCGCTTGCGGCGCGCCTCGCGGCGTGCGGCCGCGGAGCTGCGCTCGGCGTCCTGGTCACGGCCGCCGTTCGCGTCTTCGTCCGCGCCGTCTCCACCGTCGACCGGCGCGGCGACGGCGACGGGCTCCGGCTCCGGTGCCGGCTCCGGCTCCGGCTCGGCCTCGCGCTGCGGCTCGCTGTACTCGAGCTTCTCGCGGAGCCCCGCGTCCTTGCGGCGCTCCCACTCGGGCTCGCGCTCCTTGAGCGTGGCGAGGAACGGCGTCGCGATGAAGATCGTCGAGAACGCGCCCGAGCCGATCCCGATGAGGAGCGCGAACGCGAACTCCTTCAGCGTGTCCCCGCCGAACAGGATCAGCGAGGTGATCGGGAGCAGGGTGATGAACGACGTCGCGAGCGAGCGGCGGATCGTCTCCCAGAGCGACTGGTTCGCGATCGCGGCGAAGCTCGACTTCTTCATGAGCTGCATGTTCTCGCGCACGCGGTCGAAGATGATGATCGTGTCGTACATCGAGTAGCCGAGGATTGTGAGGATGGCCGCCACGGTTGCGGCCGTCACCTCCCACCCGACGATGGAGTAGACCCCCATCGCGACAATCACGTCGTAGAAGAGCGCCCGGAAGATCGGGAGCGCGAACTTGTACTCGAACCTGAACGAGACGTAGATGATGATCAGGACGAGCGAGATGACGATCGCGATGATCGCGCCCTCGAGGATCTGCCGGCTGAAGCTTCCCGACACGTTGCGGACGCTGACCGACTCGACGCCGTACTCGGTCTCGAGGGTCCGCTCGACCAGGCGCTGCTCGTCCGCGACGAGCGCCTCGGTCTTCATCTGGAACGACGTGTAGCCGCCGTCGGACGGCTCGCCGCGGCCCTGGACGACCGCCTCGCCGATGCCGAGCGACTCGAGGTCCTCCCGCACGGTCGCGACCGCGTGCGCCTGCGGCGTCTCGAACGTGACCTGGCTGCCGCCGCGGAAGTCGATCCCGAGGTTCAGGCCCTTGAAGATGATCGAGCCGACCGCGAGCGCGAGGATGACGGCGGCGATCGTGAACCACGTCCGGCGGCGGCCGACGATGTCGACCCGCTGCCAGGCGGGGATCTTCTGCGCGCTCGCGCCCATGAAGGCCGGGTTGTCGAACCAGCGGAACCGCCCGAGCGTCCCGAGGAGCGCGCGCGTCGCGAGGACGGCGGTCACCATCGAGAGGAGCACGCCGAGCAGGAGCATGAGCGCGAACCCGCGCACGCTGCCCGTGCCGACGAGGAACAGGACGGCAGCCGTGATCATCGTCACGACGTTCGCGTCGACGATCGTCCCGAAGCCCTTCCGGTAGCCGCCCGCGATGGCGGCCCGCACCGATTTTCCGGCTCGGACCTCTTCCTTGATGCGTTCGAAGATGACGATGTTCGCGTCGGCCGCGACGCCGATCGTGAGGATGATCCCGGCGAAGCTCGGGAGGGTCATCGTCACGTTGAGGGCGAGGATCGTCCCGTAGAGGAAGACGCCGTAGACCGCGAGCCCGACGATCGCGACGACGCCGAGGAAGCGGTAGACGAGCAGGAGGAAGAGCGCGACCGCGATCAGGCCGCCGATGCCGGCGACGAGCGCCTCGCGGAGCGAGTCCTCGCCGAGCGTGGCGGAGATGTCCGTGCGCTCGAGCTGCTCGAACGAGTACGGAAGGGCGCCGGTCTGGAGGACGAGGGCGAGGTCGCGGGCCTCCTCGGTCCCCTCGAGCCCGCTGATCTGGGCCCGCCCGCCGGCAATCCCCGTTGCCGTGTCGCCGACGAAGTCGATCGTCGGGAACGAGCGGATCTCGCGGTCGAGGACGATCGCGAAGCTCTGCAGGGCGGGCCCGCGCCCGTCCTCGGAGCCGATGTCGCACTGGATCTGCGCGCAGACCTGGCGCCCCTCCTGCGCGAGCTCGCGCGTGATCTCGTAGAACTTGTCGCCGCCCTCGTCGTTGAACTCGAGCGTGACGATCGGCTGGCCGCGGTCGAAGTCCTGCTGCGTCCCGCGCAGGCTGAGGTCGTCGCCCGTGATCTGCGGGACGGGATCCTCGGCGTCGTCGGGGCGGTACTCGAAGAGGTAGTAGTAGGTCTGCTGCGGCGTGCCGACGCCCGGGCACGAGCGCGCGTCCTCGGGGCACGTGAGGACGATCCGCCCGGACGGCACGACGTAGAACTCAGCGTTCTCGGGCGCGTCGGCCTCGAGCTGGCCCAGGACGTCTTCGCGGCTCTCCCCCGGCCCGGCCAGGAGCTCCCGCCCGGAGAACAGGTACCACTCGGTCGGCGCGCCCTCGCCTTCGGGCTCCTCGCCCTCCTCCGGCGCTCGCTCGAGCAGCTGCCGGAGCCCGTCCTCCTGCGTCGGGATGACCGGGTTCGTCGCCGGGCCGCGCGACGGGCCGGTCACGTTGTCCTGCAGCTTGTAGAACTCGAGCTGCGCCGTCGTCCCGACGATCTCCGCGGCGCGTCCGGCGTCGGTGATGCCGGGGAACTCGATCACGATCTGGTTGTCGCCCTGGCGCCGGATCTCGGGCTCGGTCACGCCGAGGCGGTCGATCCGGTTCCGCATGATCCCGACCGAGCGCTCCATGCCCTCGCGGTCGATCTCCTCCCCGGGCGGCGCCTCCGCCTCGAGGACGATCGCGAGCCCGCCCTGGAGGTCGAGACCGAGCGTCGGCGTGCGGAAGATCGAGAGCACGCCGACCGCGATGATCGCGCCGACGATGGCGAGAAGGATGAGGAGATACCTGCGCATCTGGTCGGGCTAGCGGCTTGCCGGCTCCTCCACTGGCTCGGCCTCGTCGGCCGGCTCGACTGCGTCCTCCGGCTCGTCGGCGGGCTCCTGGTGCTCCTCGGGCGGGATCACCCTGGCGATCGCAGGCTTCGCGACCTCGATCCAGACGTCCTCGGCGATCTCGAGCGAGACGCGGTCGTCGTGAACCTCGGCGATGTCGCCGTAGATGCCGCCGTTCGTGACCACCTCGTCACCGGGCTTCAGTTTCGTGAGGAGCTCCTCGTGCCGGCGCTGCTGTTGCTTCTGCGGCCGGATGAGGAGCAGCCAGAAGAACCCGAACATGACCGCGAGGATGATGAAGAACTCCATATGTCAGCCCTTGCCCTCCTGGCCGGTCGCGCCTCCCGCCCCGAGCCGGTCGAGGACGGCCGTCTTGTACGTGCCGAACTCGTGTCGCTCGATCGCGGATCGCGCCCCGGCGGTCAAGTCGAGTAGAAACCGCACGTTGTGCTCGGACAAAAGTATCAAGCCGAGCAGCTCCTGTTGGGAGACGAGGTGGCGGAGGTACGCGCGCGAGAAGCGTGAGCACGCCGCGCACGGGCAGCCCTCGTCGATCGGCCGCGGGTCGCGCGCGAAGCGGCGGTTGCGGAGGTTGAGGCGGCCCTCCCAGGAGAGCGCCGTCGCCGTGCGCCCGAGCCGGGTCGGGAGAACGCAGTCGAACATGTCGATCCCGCGCTCGACGACGTCGAGGATCCCGGCCGGGTCGCCGATCCCCATGAAGTAGCGGGGCCGCTCGGCCGGGAGGCGCGGCGCGGCGTCGGCGACCGTCTCGAGCATCGCCTCCCGTTCCTCGCCCACGGACAGCCCGCCTAGCGCGTTGCCGTCGAACCCGAGCGCCGCGATCTCCTCCACGGAGCGGCGGCGGAGCTCCGGGTCGATCCCGCCCTGGGCGATCCCGAAGACGAGCTGGCCGTCCGCGCGCGGAGCGGCGAGCTGGCGACGGGCCCAGGCGGTCGTTCGCGCGACGGCGAGCTCGACGTCGGCGGGCGGCGCCCCGGCGGGCGGGCAGACGTCGAGGCACATGGCGACGTCCGAGCCGAGGCGCCGCTGGACGTCCGCGGCGAGCTCCGGCGTGAAGCGCGCGAGGTCGCCGTCGTAGACGGAGCGGAAGGTGACGCCGTCGTCGTCCACGTCGAGCGTGTGCCGCAGGGAGAAGACCTGGAACCCGCCCGAGTCGGTGAGGATCGGCCCGTCCCAGCCCATGAAGCGGTGGAGCCCGCCGAGCTCCTCGATCGTCTCCGGCCCCGGCCGGAAGAAGAGGTGGTACGTGTTCGAGAGGACGATCGAGGCCCCGAGCTCGCGAAAGCGGTCGGGGTGGATGCCCTTCACGGTCGCCTTCGTGCCCACGGGCATGAAGGCGGGCGTCGGCACGTCGCCGTGTGCCGTGCGAAGGAGGCCGGCGCGCGCGGCGCCTTCGATAGCCGTGACCTCGAAGCTCATCGCGACAGTCTGGCGTTCGCCTGCCGTCGCTCGTCGCCGGCCGGCCGCCAGGGCGTGCGCCGCGGCCACCACGCGGGCACGGCGCGCCGGTACTCCTCGTAGCTCTCCCCGAACCGGCGGCGAAGGGTCGGCTCCTCGTACGCGCGCACGAAGAGGACGACGGCGGCCCCGTACGCGGCCGCGTACGGGAGAAGGATCGGCCGGGCGAGCACCAGCGCCTGGCCGACGATCACGCCCGCGACGGCCAGGTACATCGGATTCCTCACGTACCGGTAGAGCCCGCCGACGACGAGGCGCTGCGTGGGCGCCACCGGCGCCGGGGTCCCGAGACCCTCGACGGCGAAGCGGGCGAACGCCTGCAGGAGGACGATCACGCCGGCGACGACCAGGATCCAGCCCGCGACGCGAAAGGGCAGCCAGTACGCCGGAGCGTCACCCGCCCGCCAGCCCGTGAGCCACCAGGGGACGACGCCTGCGACGACGCCCGGCACGAGCACGAGGAAGACGAGGGTGCCAGCTGCCGCCTTTGCCTTCCGCACGAGCGCATTCTGCAGCGCGACGCGCGTGGGTCTCGGCCGCGAGCGCCGTCGCGGCGAGCAGCTACGGGCAATTGCGCAGCTGCTCGCCGCGGAGGCACCGGTCGCGGCCCGCGCCGCCGTCCAGGAGGTCCGCGCCGGGGCCGCCGTCGAGCACGTCCGAGCTGCGGCCGCCGAACAGCCGGTCGTCGCCTCCGCGTCCCCGGAGGCGGTCGCGTCCGCGGTACCCGTAGAGCGCGTTGACGTTCGCGTCGCCGGTCAGGACGTCCGCGAAGCGCGAGCCCGCAAGCCCCTCGATCTCGGCGAGACGGTCGCGCCCCCCTCCCTGCGCGCCGCGCAGATCCGCCCAGATCCCCGCGCGCGCGTCCCAGTACAGGGCGTAGTCCCAGCCGTCGCCGCCGACGAGGCGGTCGCGCCCGGGGCCGGGCATCAGCAGATCGTGACCCTCACCGCCCTCCAGGCGATCGTCCCCCGCACGGCCCTCGAACTGCTCGGCCGCGGGGCCGCCGAGGAACGTGTCGCCGAACCGCGACCCGACCGCGCCTTCGAAGCCGCGAACGAGGTCGCGCCCTCTTCCGGATGCCTCCCCGATCGAGAAGTCGACGAACGCGGGCCGGCGTGAGTAGAAGTAGCTGAGGAAGTCGCGGCCGGGGCCGCCGTCGAGCACGTCGTCGCCGGGCGACGCGTCGATGTTGTCGTCGCCGTCGCCGCCCTCCACGATGTCGTCGCCGCGCCCCGCGCAGATGAAGTCCTTTCCGCCACGCCCGTGGATCACGTCGTTCCCGCGCCGCCCGGCGATCACGTCGCTCCCGGACGTCCCGACCAGGACGTCGGAACCGTTCGTCCCCACGATCGTCGCGCGCCGTCCGAAGCACTCGGCCGCGCGGGATGCACGGCCGACGGAATCGGACCGGTCGCCGCTCGCCCGTGGCGGGCCTCGGTGATCCGACCAACCCGCGGCCGCGCGCGCCCCGGACGCCGCCGGGGTGGAAAGAAGGGCGAGCAGGAGTAGGAGCGTCCCCACGCTCGAGCGCCGCAGCATGATCCGAGCATTGCGAACGTTCTCGCCTCGGTCAACGGCCGAGCGAGGGGTCTTCCACCAGGTCAGAGGAGGAGCATCGCGTCCCCGAACGAGTAGAACCGGTAGCGCTCTCGGATCGCCTCGGCGTAGAGGCGGCGGGTCTCGTCCACGCCGGCGAAGGCCATCACGAGAGCGAGGAGCGTCGAGCGTGGGAGATGGAAGTTCGTCAGGAGCGCGTCCACCCGGCGGAACTCGAAGCCGGGCGTGACGAAGAGGTTCGTCCGTCCGGCGAGCGGGGCCCCGCGGGCGAGGGTCTCGAGGACGCGCGTCGTCGTCGTCCCGACGGCGAGCACCCGCGCGGCGGCGGCGATCCGCTCCCAGGCGGCGGGCGCGACCTCGTAGCGCTCGCTGTGCAGCTCGTGCGCGTCGAGCGTGGCGGCGGCCACCGGGCGGAACGTGTCGAGCCCGACATGGAGCGTCACCCGCTCGACGTCGAGCCGAGCCACGAGCTCGCGCGTGAAGTGCAGGCCGGCCGTCGGCGCGGCGGCCGAGCCGGGCTCGCGCGAGTAGACCGTCTGGTAGCGCTCGCTGTCCGCGAGCGGCTCCGTGATGTACGGCGGAAGCGGCGCCTCGCCCTCGGGCTCCCCTTCCAGCCGGAGGCGCCAGCGCCCCTCCCCCACGTGCTCGACGAGCTCGACGGGGCCCAGCCGCATGCCGGCCCGCAGGCGCCGCGTGGGCCGCGCCAGGCCTTCCCACAGCCCCTCGCCGAGCGGCTCGAGCAGGAGCACTTCCGCGTACCCGCCGCCCGGCCGCTCGAGCCGCAGACGGGCGGGCAGGACGCGCGTGTCGTTCACGACCGTGAGCGCGTCGCCGACCTCCTCCGGCAGGTCCGCGAAGCGCCGGTGGCGGATCGCGCGGCTCGCCCGCTCGTACACGAGCAGCCGGCTCTCGTCGCGGCGCTCGGGCGGCCGCTGCGCGACGAGCTCCGGGGGCAGGTCGTAGTCGAGCTCGTCCGTTCGCACGTTCGTCCGGGCCACACGCTAGCGTCCCGGGCGTGAAGCCCGAGTCGATCGAGTGGGCGCGGCAGCGCCTCGCGGACGCGGGCAGCGGGCACGACCCGGCCGCGCTCCAGGCGGCGCTCGAGCGGACGCGCGACGCGCTCGAGACGTTTGCCGCCCGCACCGCGGAGCTCGAGGCGACGGTCCCCGAGCGGCTCGACGCGGCGATCCGCGACGGGATGCAGGCGGAGGCGCGGCCGATCGGGCGCAACCTCGCCGAGCTGCGGGGGCTCGCGAACGGGACGGTCCGGCGGCTCGAGCGGCTCCAGGCCGACCTCGACGCCGAGCGCCGCGCGCGTGTGGAGGACCTCTCGCTCCTCGTGGATCTCGTCGCGTCCGGCTGGCGGGGCGTCGAAGGGCGCCTCGACCGGATGGAGCGGGCCTTCGACCGGCTCGAGCGCTCCCTCGAGGAGCGACCGGTCGCGGAGCTCTACCGCCTCGAAGAGCGGCAGCGCAAGACGTCCTAGCGCGCGGGCAGCGTGAGCTCGAAGCGCGACCCGAGTCCGTTCGTGGAGTCGAGCCGCAGGTCTCCGCCGAGCGCGTGGGCGAGCTCGCGCGCGATCGCGAGCCCGAGGCCCGTCCCCTGCGACCCCTGGCCGGTGTAGAACGGCCTGAAGATCCGCTCGCGGTCCTCCCGCCTCACCCCGGGCCCCGTGTCGGCGACGGCGACGGAGATCGTCCCGTTCGCCGCGCCGAGCTCGACCGAGATCCGGCCGCCGTCGGGCGTCCAGCGAAACGCGTTGTCGATCAGGTTCGTGACGATCTGCAGCACCCGGTCACCGTCCGTGTGAAGCACCGGGTCGGCGGCGAACAGCTGCTCGTACTCGATGCTGCGCCGCTTCGCCTCCTCGGTGCGGGCCTGGAAGGCGCTCTCGACCACGCGGCTGAGCTCCACCTCCTCCTGGGCCAGGCGGAACCGGTGCGCGTCGAGCCGGGCGAGATCGAGCAGGTCGCCCACGAGCCGCGTGAGCCGCTCGCTCTCCGTCCGGATCACGTCGAGGGAGGCCTCCCGCGACTCCGCGTCCTCCACGAGGCCCTCGCTCAGCGCGTCCACGTGGCCGCGGATCGCGGTGAGCGGCGTCCGGAGCTCGTGCGAGACGCTCATGAGGAAGTTCCGCTCGCGCTCCTCCGCCTCGGCGAGCTTGCGGGTCATCTCGCGGAAGCGCTCGGTGAGACGGCCGATCTCGTCCCGCTTGCGCACCCGGGGAAGCTCGACGTCGTAGCGGCCGCGCGCGACCTCGTCCGTCGCGCGCGTGAGCGCCACGACCGGCGCGGTGAGCCGGCGTGACAGGTACCACGCGAGCCCGGCGGCCACCGCGAGCCCGGCGAGGAGGGCGAGCGCGAGCCGCTCGACGAGCGGCTGCCAGCGCTCCTGCAACTCGGCGCGCGGCTTCGCCGCGACGAGCGCTCCGAACGTCTGGTCGCCGATGTTCAGCGGGTGCGCGGCCGCGAGGTACACGCGGTCCTGGCCCGGCGGGCGGAACTCGAACGTCTGCGGCTCGCCGCCGCTGAACGCCTCCTGGTTCGGCAGGACGGAGATGTCGAGCGTTCGCAGGCCGGAGTCTTCGCCCGGGAACGGGTTCAGGCCGGCGTAGTAGAGGCGCGTGCCCGTGGCGCGCTCGAGGCGCGCGGCGGCGAAGCGCGGCGCCCGCCGGCCCTCCTCCGACGCGGCGAGCGCCTGGCTCGCGTAGAGGTCGGCGAGCCCGGCGGCCTGGCGGCGCAGCTCGCGCAGCGAGTCCTGCCGCGTGACGTTCTGGAAGAGCCCGACGGCCGTGATCGCCGCCACCGCGACGGCGACGACGATCGCGACGAGGAAGAGGGCCGGGAGCCGGAAGCGGAGTGACCGCATGGCGTGAGCGCCCCCGTCCTACGCGCGGCCGGCCTGCGCCGCCTTCGGCTCGGTCGCCACCTTGTAGCCGACCCCCCAGACCGTCACGATCGGGCACGCCTCGCCAAGCTTCCGGCGGAGCTGGCCGACGTGGACGTCCACCGTGCGCGTGTCGCCCGCGAACGTGTAGCCCCACACCCGCTCGAGCAGCTGGTCGCGCGTCAGGACAAGACCTCGGTGGTCGAGGAGCTCCCAGAGCAGGTCGAACTCCTTCGGGGCGAGCTGCACCTCCGCGCCGTCGACCGTCACCTCGCGTCGGCCGGAGTCGATGCGAAGCGGCCCCTGCTCGAGCGAGCCGCCCTCGGGGACTGCCCGGCGCGTGGTCGAGCGGCGCAGGATCGACTTCACGCGCGCGACGAGCTCGCGCGGGTTGAACGGCTTCGTCAGGTAGTCGTCCGCGCCGACCTCCAGCCCGATGATCTTGTCGACATCGTCGTCGCGCGCGGTGAGCATGAGGATCGGCACGTCGGAGCCCATGCGCACCCGCCGGCAGACGTCGATCCCGTCGAGGTCGGGGAGCATGAGATCGAGGACGATGAGCGCCGGAGAGTCGGCGCCGGCCTTCGTGAGCGCCTCCTGCCCCGTCGAGGCGACGCCGACGTCGAACCCGGCCTTCTGCAGGTACATCGCGACGAACGAGGCGATGTTCGTCTCGTCCTCGACCACGAGGATGCGCTGGCGCGCGGAGTCAGCCATTCCTGCTCCGCATCGTGCCAGATGCCGCGGAGATCAACCGAGCACGTACGTGCGGAACTCGGGCGGCCACGTGCGGGTGACGCCTTCGATCTCGAACGTCCCGCGCTGACCGCGGATCCGGAGGCGACCCTCGGCGACGGCGCTTGCGTTGACGCCGCGCCCCTTGAGCGTCGTGACCCACGACCCGTTCAGCACCGACACCCGCAGGCCCTGGCCGATGCAGACGGTCTTGCGCGGCGTCGGGCGGCGGCGCACCTCGCACCCCCAGAAGCGGACGGTCGTCCTCGTGCCCACGGGGCGGTTGAGGACGGTGATCCGGCCGCGCCGGACGGTGCCGAGCAGCGAGCCGCTCCGGCTGTGCACCGCGGCCGTCCCGCGGCCGTCCGCGAGCGAAAGCCTCCCGCCGTCTCCCGCGAGCTCGCGGGGAAGCGGCTGCGCGCCTGCGCCCGGGGCGAGCCCGAGTGCGCAGAACGCTCCGAGGACGAGGGGAACAACCTTGGGCCGCATTGCCGGTCACAGTGTCGTCCTGTGCGGTCTTGCGCGCATCATCGCGCTGTAACGATTTCGTAAAGGACGTAGGCTCAGCGGATGGACGACTCCGAGCCGCTTTGGGAGGACGACCTCGCCGAGGACCCGGTCGAGCAGTTCGGTGCGTGGTTCGGCGCGGCGTCGGAGGCGGGCGTCCCGCTTCCGGAGACGATGATCCTCGCGACCGCGGACGCCGAAGGAGCGCCGTCCGCCCGGGCGGTGCTCCTGAAGGGCGTGGACGAGCGCGGCTTCGCCTTCTTCACGAACCGCGAGAGCCGGAAGGGACGCGAGCTCCGGGAGAACCCGCGGGCGGCGCTCGTCTTCCTCTGGCCGGCGCTGGGGCGGCAGGTGCGCGTCGAGGGACGGGTCGTGCCCGTGGACGACGCGGAGGCGGAAGCGTATTTCCGAACCCGCCCGCGCGGCTCGCAGATCGGCGCCTGGGCATCGCCGCAGAGCTCGGTGCTCGGCTCGCGCGAGGAGCTCGAGCGGAGCGTCGCCGACGTGGAGGCGGCGTACCCGGGCGGGAGCGTCCCGCTCCCACCGTTCTGGGGCGGCTATCGCGTCGAACCCGAGGCGGTCGAGTTCTGGCAGCACCGCGAGAGCCGCCTCCACGACCGGCTGCGCTACCGCCGCGCGGGAGACGGGTGGGTCGTCGAGCGGCTCGCGCCCTAGCTCTCGTACGTGAAGAAGCCCTGCCCGGTCTTGCGGCCGAGCCGGCCGTCCTCCGCCATGCTCACGAGCCGCTCCGGCGGGGCCATGCGCGGCTCGCCGAGAGCGCCGTGCAGCGCCTCGGAGGCGTGCACGTGGATGTCGACGCCGATCAGGTCGACGAGCGCACATGGGCCGATCGGCCAGCCGGCTCCGAAGCGCATCGCGCGGTCGAGGTCCTCCGGCGAGACACCGGCCTCGTCGAGCACGCGGACGCAGTCGTTCAGGAGCGGGATGAGGATCCGGTTCACGATGAAGCCGGGCGTGTCCGAGCAGCGAACCGGCTCCTTGCCGAGCGCGGCGGCGAACGTGTACGCACGCTCGTACGGCTCGTCCGCGGCGAGCTCGGTGCGGACGACCTCGACGAGCGGGAGCACCGGCGCCGGGTTGAAGAAGTGCATGCCGACGATGCGCTCCGGGTGTGCGCTCGCGCGGGCGATCTCGGTCACCGAGAGCGCGGACGTGTTCGTGGCGAGGACGGCGTCGGGCGCGACGATCCCGTCGAGCTCGGCGACGAGCTCGCGCTTCGCGTCGAGATCCTCGACGATCGCCTCGATCACGAGGTCGCAGCCGGCGAGATCGGCGCGGGCGGTCGTCGTCGTGAGACGTGCGAGCGCCGCATCGCGGTCCTCGGCGGTCATCCGCTCCTTCTCGACGGCGCGGCCGAGGTAGTACGCAATGCGCTCGCGGGCCTTCGCCCCGAGCTCCTCGCTCACCTCGACGCCGACGGTCTCGAACCCCGCCTGGGCGAAGACCTGCGCGATCCCGGCCCCCATCGTCCCGAGGCCCACGACTCCCACGCGTCCGATCTCAGCCGCCACGGCCCGGGAGCCTAGCGGTCGGCGCCCGAGATCGTCCTCGGTGGACGTGGACGGGGGACAGTCCCACGTCCATGTCCACTAGGGACGCCCGCCGGCTCCCGACCCGCATCGGAAGAGAGGATCGACCCTGCTCGTCGCGGCGCCCGCCGGCGGCGCGCCTCGTCTCTTCCGGCCGTGTCCCGGGGACAGTCCCCGGGACACGGCCCTTCGGGGCGCGTGGTTCAATAGCGGTATGGCCGCGACGATCGCCGAGCGGAAGCTCCTCGTGGACGGCGAGTGGGTCGAGACGGGCGAGTGGCAGGAGGTGCGCTCCCCCTACTCCGGCGACGTCGTCGGACGGCTGCCGAAGGCCGGCGCAGACCTCGCACGTCAGGCGATCGATGCGGCGGCCCGCGCGCTGGGAGAGCCGGTTCCGGCCCACCGCCGGGCCGCGATCCTCGACCGCGTCGCGCACCTCGTCGAGGAGCGCCAGGAGGAGCTCGCCCAGACGATCTGCGCCGAGGCGGGGAAGCCGCTCAAGGCGGCCCGCGTGGAAGCCTCCCGCGTCGTCTCGACCTACACGACGGCGTCGACGATCGCGCGCACGCTGGCCGGCGAGGTGGTCCCGATGGACGCCTCCGAGGCCGGCGTTGGGAAGCTCGCCTTCACGATCCGCGAGCCGATCGGGATCGTCGGCGCGATCAGCCCCTTCAACTTCCCGGCGAACCTCGTCGCCCACAAGATCGCTCCAGCCCTCGCCGCCGGCTGCCCGGTCGTCCTCAAGCCCGCAAGCCAGACGCCGCTCTCCGCGCTCTTCCTCGCCGAGCTCGAGCACGAGGCGGGCCTCCCGGCCGGCTGGCTCAACGTCCTCGTCGGCCAGGCGTCCGAGATCGGCGACGTCCTCGTCGAGGACGAGCGCGTGAAGATGCTCACGTTCACGGGCTCGAGCGGCGTCGGCTGGGACCTGCGCGCACGAGCGGCGAAGAAGAAGGTCAGCCTCGAGCTCGGCAACTCGACCCCCGTCCTCGTCGAGGCCGACACGGACCTCGAGGACGCGGCGACGCGGCTCGCACAGCACGCGTTCTCCTTCGCCGGCCAAAGCTGCATCTCCGTCCAGCGGATCTACGTGCGCCGCGCCGCCTACGACGATTTCGTCGCGCGGTTCGTCCCGAAGGTCGAGGCGCTCCGCGTCGGCGACCCGGCGAGCGACGAGACCGACGTCGGCCCGGTGATCGACGAGGGCTCGAAGGAGCGAATCGCCGCCTGGATCGCCGAGGCGAAGAAGGGCGGCGCAAGGGAGCTCGCGGGCGGCGAGGAGCACGGGCTCCTCCGCCCCACCGTCCTCGCGGACGTCACGCCCGACATGAAGGTCTCCTGCCAGGAGATCTTCGGCCCGGTCTGCACCGTCACGCCGTACGACACGCTGGAAGAGGGCCTCGAGCTCGCGAACTCGACCGAGTTCGGCCTCCAGGCCGGGATCTTCACGGGCAGCGTGGACACAGCCCTCGCGGCGGCCCGCCGGCTCGAGTTCGGCGGCGTCGTCGTGAACGAGGCGCCCACCTTCCGGGCCGACCAGATGCCGTACGGCGGCATCAAGGCGTCGGGCAACACGAAGGAAGGCCCGGCCTACACCGTGCGCGAGATGACGGAGGAGCGCCTCGTCGTCCTCGCTGAGCGGTAGACGCGCCCCGCGATTCGTCTAGACTCGCCCGCACGATGACGGGCCGTTTCGCCTCGCTCTTCGCGCGCAGCGGGCCGCCAATGGGGGAGCCCCCGCCGGAGGCCCCGCCGCCCGGTTTCGAGCCGCCCCCGCCCGCGGCGGCTCCTCCTCCCCGGAGACCCGCGCCCGAGCGTGAACGCCGCTACCTCGTCCGGCTCCGGGAGATGGAGCTGCGCGACATCGGCGGCCTGGCGGCCGAGATGGCGCGCCGCGACGACTGGCGTTACCCGCTCCTCCACAGCCGCTGCACGGAGGTGCTCGCGCTCGAGCAGCGGATCCACGAGCTCGACGCGATCATCGCAGCGAGCGCGGTCGCCGCCCGCGGCGTCACGGTGGCGACCTGCCAGTGCGGCGCGCCGCTGATCGAGGGCTCCCACTTCTGCGCGAACTGCGGCCGCCCGGCGCCCGAGACGCCGCCCGTCGCGACCTGCAGCCGCTGCAGCGCGCCGCTCCCGGCGGAGGCGAACTTCTGCCTCGTCTGCGGGAACGCGGTCGCCGCGGAGGCGTACGTCGAGCCGGCCGACCCGGCGCTCGACGAGACGATCGTGAATCCGGACCCTGAGCACGGCCGCTCCTGATGGCCGGTCCTCCCGGGGACATCCACGGCCCTCCCCCGCCCCCCGGCGACGCGCCGACCACGGTCACCGGCGCGCCGCCGCCGGAGGAGGCCCAGCTGCGCTGCCACCGCTGCGGCGCGCCGCACGACCCGTTCCAGGAGTACTGCCTCGAATGCGGAGCCCGGCTCGCGCGGACGCAGCCGGGCTGGTCGGTCTGGCGCCGGGACACGTGGACACGCGACTCGCCCTTCTGGTTCTGGGCCGCGTTCCTCGGACTGCTCGCGATCGCCCTCGTCACGGGCGCGATCGTGCTGGCCGCGACCGGGGACGACGAGGACGCCGCGCCGACGACGGGGCCCGGGACGACGATCCTCACCGACCCGGCGACGGGGGCGACGACCGAGCCGCTTCCGGAGACGGTCACGCCGCCCACGTTCACCGGCACGACCGACGTCACGTTCCCCACGACCGGGCTGACCACGACGGGCACGACGACCGGCTTCACCACGACGACCGGCACCACGACGACGACCACCGGGACGACGACGACGACCACGACGACGGGCGGCGGCTCGACGGCCACGTGGCCCGCCGGCCAGTCCGGCTACACGGTGATCGTCGGCTCCTTCCGCGAGTCGCGCGGCCGGGGCCCGGCCGAGACGCGCGCGACGCAGGCCCGCAACGCTGGCCTCTCCCAGGTGGGGATCATCCGCTCCTCCGACTTCTCGAGCCTGCGCCCCGGCTGGTACGCAGTATTCACGGGGATTTTCGACTCCCGCTCGGAGGCGCTGACGCGCCTCTCGCAGGCGCGCAGCACCTACCCGACCGCGTACCTCCGCCACGTCCGACCTTAGTCCCAATTCCGGGCCGGACTTTGTGACAGCGGCCGATCCCGGTTAGACTCTCGCTGCTGCGGCACGGAACCAGGCCCTTAACGGGAAATTAACACTCGTTTGCAGCCAGTTAATCGCCCCCTTGAGACAATGAGCCTCGACTGATGGAGAACGGCCTGCTGCCTCGCATGTATCAGTACTCCCGGGCGATCTACCGCTCGATCAAGGATCTGATCGACCCGTGGGCCGACTCCGACACGCAGCTCGAGTACCGCCGCGCCGTCCTCGCCGCGTGCGAGGACACGGTCGAGCGGCTTGCCAAGGACCCTCGCTACTTCTCGAAGCCCGAGCGGGCGCTCTTCCAGGACGTCCGCCGGTACTTCCCGATCACCTACCAGGGGCAGGTCAACTGGGCGATCACCGAGGGGATCGGCGCCGCGGTCGAGTTCATCGAGGAGCAGATCGAGTCCGGCGCGTTCGACGGCGGCATCGCCCGCTGCCGCGCCACCACCCGCAAGGGGAAGCCGTGCCAGCGCACCCCGCTCCCCGAGCGCGAGTACTGCCCCTCGCACCAGCACCTCGAAACCGTAGCGGCCTGAAGTCCGGCCGCCTGCGGCGGCCATGACGACTTCAGGCCGATAGGCCTGACGACGAACGCTGGTCGAGCCGCGGCCGCCATGTCGGCCGCGGCGGCGGGGCGCTAGGCGCTTTCCAGCCGCAGCTGTACGCCCGACTCCAGGTTCGACACCGTCACGCCGACGAGGCGTAGCGCGCCCGGGCGCTCGGTCAGCGCCCGATCCAGGAGGTGGCACGCGAGGTCTCCGATCGCCTCGGCGTCGTCGGTGCCGACCGGGAGCGTGACCGAGCGGCTGCGGGTGGCGAAATCGGGATAGCGGAGCTTCGTCGTCACCGTGCGGGCGGACTCGCTCGTGCGGCGCAGGCGCTCCGAGATGCGCTCGGCCATGCGGCGCAGCTCCTCGTGCAGGCGCTCGCGGTCGGCGACGTCCCGGGCGAAGGTCTCTTCCTGGCTCACGGACACGTTCGCGACGGCGCGCTCCAGGCGCCTCGTGTCCATCCCGCGCGCTCGGTCGCGAACCAGCACCCCGACCGAGCCGGGCAGGATCGCCGCGAGCTTCTCGTCGGAGAGCGCTGCGAGCCCGCCGATCGTCGTGACGCCGTAGGCGCCGAGACGCTCCTCCGCGCGCGGGCCCACCCCCGGCAGCGTCCGCACGGGAAAGGGCGCGAGGAACGCCGCCTCGCGCCCCGGCGGGACGAGCACGATCCCGCCCGGCTTCCGCCGGTCCGAGGCCACCTTCGCCACCACCTTCGCGGTCGCGACGCCGAGCGAGCACGTGAGCCCGGTCGCGCCGCGCACGGCGGCCTGCACGGCGCCGGCGATCCCCCGCGCCTCGCGGAAGTCCCGCGCCACCTCACCCACGTCGAGGTAGCCCTCGTCGAGCCCGGTCCGCTCCACCGTCGGGACGACCTCGCGCACCGCGTCCCACACGCGCCGTGACATCGCCGAGTACTCCCCGTGCCGCGGACGGACGAAGACGACCTCGGGGCAGCGGCGCAGCGCCTCCGCGCAGCTCATCGCCGAATGGATGCCGAACCGGCGCGCGACGTAGTTCGCCGTCGCCACCACGCCGCGGCCGTGCGGATCGCCGCCGACGACGAGCGGTTTGCGCCGCAGCTCCGGATTCTGGAGCTCCTCCACGGCCGCGAAGAACGCGTCCAGGTCCAGATGAGCAATGATGGCGACGGGCCGCTCCATCGCTCGTGAAGAATAGGCCGCGCGTCGACCGGCACCCGTTCTCCCCGATGTCGCACGACACCGACAAGCTCATCCGCCAGCTCTCGCTCGTCGCCTTCCTGATGGCCGAGCGCCGGCCGCTGACCGCACGCGACGTGAAGGGCAACGTCGAGGGCTACTCGGAGATGTCCGACGAGGCCTTCGCGCGCCGCTTCTACTCGGACCGCGCGGAGCTCGTCGCGCTCGGCGTCCCGCTCCACTCGCAGCGCGACGAGTTCACCGGCGAGGAGCTCTACACCCTCCGCTCCGAGCAGTACTTCCTCGACGAGCTGAAGCTCGAGGACGACGAGCTCGCCGCGCTCCAGACGGCGCTCTACCTCCTCGAGGGCCAGTTCGCGTACGCGGAGCCGCTGCGGCTCGCGCTTCAGAACCTCGCGCTCGGCCGGCCGGGGAACCTCGACGAGCCGACGGAGAGCGCGAGGCGGATCCAGGTGCGCGACCCCGACTACTCCGTCGAGATGTCGGGCCGGCTGACGAAGCTCGAGAACGCGATCTCGAAGCAGCGGACGATCAAGTTCCGCTACTGGACGATCTCGCGCAACGAGGAGCGCGAGCGCACCGTGAACCCGTACGCGCTCCTCCCGGAGAACGGCTCGTGGTACCTGATCGGACGCGACCTCGAGCGCGAGGACGAGCGGACGTTCCGCGTCTCGCGGATCCGGGGCGAGATCCGCTTCGCCACCCGCCGCGAGCGCGACTTTCGCGCGCCGGCGGACTTCGACGCGACCTCCTTCCGCGGCCGGCAGAAGTGGCAGTTCGGCGAGATCGCCGGCGAGGCGGAGATCGAGCTCGACCCGGACACGGCGTGGTGGGCCGAGCGGACGATCGAGCGCGGCGAGGTCGAGGACGGGACCCTCCGCACGGAGTACGCCGACCTCGGGCAGCTCGCCTCGTGGGTGCTCCGCCAGGACGGGCGCGCGCGGCCGCGCAAGCCGTCCGAGCTCAAGGCCGTAGTCGGGCGCGCGCTGGTCGCCGTCGCCGAGGCGCACGAGGGCGAGCCGCCGAAGGTCTCGCGCAGGGCGTCCGGGCGCGCCGCCGAGCTCCCTCCGGACCGCCCGGCCGGGCCGGTAGCGCCGGAGCGCTTCGCCGTCCTCCAGGCGCTCCTCGCCCACCTGCTCGCGCGCTGCGGCGACGAGCAGAGCGTCCGGCTGCCCGCGAGCGAGCTCGAGGAGCGCTTCCATCTCGACCGGGAGCAGCTCGCGGAGCACATCGGGCTCCTGAACCTCGTCAACTTCGGCGGCGGGTGCTACGCCGTCTACGCGAACCTCGAGGGCGACGAGGTGCACGTCCAGAAGGAGCTCTTCGGCGACGCCTTCCGCCGCGCGCCGCGCCTGACCCCGCTCGAGGCGCGCGCGATCCGCCTCGCGCTCGAGTTCGTCGGGCCGATGATCGCGGCCGAGGCGCACACGCCGCTCGAGCGCGTCCGGCGCAAGCTCGAGGAGACCTTCGGCCAGTTCGAGGAGGCGGCCGAGGACGAGGACGCGGAGCCGACCGCGGAGGAGAGCCTCGTCGGCACGCTCTCGCAGGCGATCCGCGAGTTCCGGCTCGTCGAGATCGAGTACATGGCGGTCGGCGAGGAGACGAGCCGCCGCACGATCGAGCCGCACGACCTGGAGCGCGAGCTGCCGCACTGGTACGTGCACAGCTGGGACCGCACGCGCGACGGACAGCGCAGCTTCCGACTCGACCGGATGAAGAGCGTCACGCTCCTCGACGAGACGTTCGCGCCGCGGCCCGAAGTCGTCCCGCAGAAGCTGCGCGACGTGCAGACCGCGCGCGTGCTCTTCCGCAAGGAGGCGGCGCCGTGGCGCATCGAGCGCGGCGCCGTGGCCCTCGCCGACGGCTCGGCGCTCGAGGAGGTGCGCCACGGCAGCGCGGACTGGCTCGTGGGCGAGATCCTCTCCTACCGCGGCGCCGCGATCGTGCTGGAGCCAGCGGAGATCCGCGAGGCCGTGGCGACGCGGGCGAGGAAGCTCGCGAAGGAGCTCCGCCGCCGGCCTGCGGCGCGCCGCTAGCCCGTAACGGGGAGCCGCACCGTGAACGTCGCGCCCTGGCCGCGCTCCGACGCGACCCCGAGCGTGCCGCCGTGCGCCTCGGCGATCGACCGGGCGATGAAGAGCCCGAGGCCCGCGCCCGGCGTCGACCCGCTCGCCGCGGCGGCGCGCCCGAACTTCTCGAAGATGAGGCGCTGCTCCTCGGGCGAGATGCCCGGCCCGTGGTCGGTCACGCTCACGAGCACCGCGCCGTCGTCCGCGTAGGCACGCACCGCGATCTCGTCGCCGGAGACCGTGTACTTGACCGCGTTCGTGAGGAGGTTCATCACGAGCTGCCGCAGCCGCTCACGGTCGCCGCGCACATGCGGGAGCGGGCCCGAGACGCTCGCACGCACCGCGACCTCCTCCTGGCCGAGGTCGACGACCGCCGCGACGTCGCGAACAAGCTCGCCGATGTCCACGTCCGAGAAGGCGTACGTGAAGGTCCCGGCCTCGAGGCGGGAGGTGTCGAGAACGTCGCCGATCAGGTCCGCGAGCCGGGTGGTCTCCTCGTCGATGAGGGCGAGGAACGACTCGCGCTGCTCCGGCGAGAGCGTCCGCCAGCGCTGGCGGAGCGTGGATGCGCACCCGATCACCGACGCCATCGGGCCGCGGAGCTCGTGCGAGACGAGCGAGACGAAATCCGCCCGGAGGGCGGAGAGGCGGCGGAGCTCCTCCGCGGCCGCGCGCTCGGCGTCGAAGGCGCGGATGTTCTCGACGGCCGTGCCGACCTGGCGGCCGAGGAGTGTGACGAGGTCGACCTCCTCCCGTGTGAACCCGTCCCGGTCGATCCGGGAGACCGAGAGGCCCCCGAGCGCCCGGCCGGCGACCGCGAGCGGCGCGACCACGCGGGAACGGAGGCCGAGCGCCGCGATCTCCGCCTCCTCCGGGTAGCGGGGCGACTCCCCGATGTCCGCCGTAACGACCGTCGACCCGTCGCGCAGCACCTCGGAGAGCACGGTCTCGTTCACCGGCCGCGACCAGTCGGAGCCGCCGGCGCCCACCTCCCCCAGGCCCGCGTCGGCGATCACGATCGCCTTCGGCCCGTCCGCGAGCAGGAGCGCGATCCGGTCGAACGGGAGCCCGGCGCGGACCTCGCGGACGAACCGCTGCCAGCTCTCGGCGAGGTCGAGGGAGGAGGAGAGCGCACGCGCCGCGCGGTTCACGAGCTCGAGCTGATCGGCGTGGCGGCCGATCTCGTCGCGCAGCGCCTCGGCCTCTGCCGCACGATCCTCCGCCTCGCGCGCCTCCTCGCCGAGCTGGCGCACGAGCCCGCCGACGATGAGCCCGGCGACGAGCTGGATCCCGAGCGCGAGGGTGACGTTCCGGAGCTGGAAGGTCTCCGGGGCGAAGCTCTGCGCGCGCCACCATTCGACCGCGAGGAGGATCGGCGCGTTCGCAGCGGTCAGCGCGACCCCGCCGGCGACGCCGTAGCGGACTGCGGCCTCGATCACGACGAGGACGACGAGGCGGCCCGAGGACGACCCGGGCTCGAACGCGAAGGCGAGGACGAACGCGTAGATGATCGCGACGTCGAAGGCGAGGGCGGCGGCGCCGAGAACCGTCCGTCCCCGGTCCCCCCATTCGCGGTGCGCGAGCCAGAACAGGACGAGCGCGCCTGCGGCGAGGACGCCCGTCGCGATCCAGGCGGCCGTGTGGTGGCCCGGCGGGTAGTCGTGGGCGACGTACGAGACCTCGGCGACCGCCCAGCCGAGCGCGAGGAGACGGACCCAGGCGATCCACTGCTCGCGGCGGCGCTCGTAGTCGGCCGTACGGGTCACGACGCGGCCTCCTCGAGCCGCACGGCCGCCCATCGGGCGTGCTCGCGGACCAGCTCGTCGTCGCTCTCCGCGTGCGCCTCGACGAGCGGCGCCAGGCCTGCGTCGCCGGAGTTGCCGGCGGCCACGAGGGCATTCCGGCGGAGGTAGCGGCCGTCGTTGCGCGGCACGTAGAGGCGGTCGTAGCGGGCCGCGAGCTCTTCCTCGGGGACGGTCAGCCAGTCGACGAGCGAGACGGTGGGCTCGGCCTCCGGTGGGAGCGGCTCGCCGGCGCGGCGGCGCTCGGTGCCGCGGTTCCACGGGCAGACGTCCTGGCAGATGTCGCAGCCGTAGACCTGCGCGCCGAGCGGCTCGCGATACGGCTCCGGAATCGGCTGCGGCGACTGCGTCCAGTAGGAGAGGCAGCGCGTCGCGTCGAGGACGCCCGGCTCGTCGAGCGCGCCGGTCGGGCACGCGTCCACGCAGAGCCGGCAGGAGCCGCAGTCGAGCGCGAGCGGTGCGCTCGGCTCGACGTCCGCCTCGGTGACGAGCGTCCCGAGCACGACCCAGGATCCGTGGCGCCGCGTGATGAGGAGCGTGTTCTTCCCGTAGAACCCGACTCCGGCGCGCGCGGCGCCCTCGCGGTCGACGTGCCCGTTCGCGTCGACGAGCACGCGGTAGGCGCCGCCGAGCAGCCGCCCGAGCTCGTCGAGCTTCCCGCGGAGGTCCTCGTAGCCGTCCGTCCACGTGTAGCGGGGCAGGCGCCCCTCGTGCAGCCCGGGCTCCGGGCCGGGCACGTAGTACGAGAGTGCGGCCGAGATCACCGTCCGCGCGCCCGGAAGCAGCTCCTCCGGGTGGCAGGACACCTCGGGCCGAGCCATGGTGAAGCGCATGTCGGCGAACAGGCCGCGCGCCTTCCGCTCGGCGATGTGCCGCTCGGTGTCGGCGTACGGCTCGGGGCGCGCCGCGCCGATCGCGTCGAGACCGAGCTCGTCGGCGAGTCGCGCGAGCGCTTCCTGGCTCAGTCGTGTGCTCGTCATGCCCCCGGCCACACTCTAGGCTGCCCCGCTGGCGTAGAGTCCGCACCTGTGAAGGCGGTGCGGATCCACGAGGACGGCGGGCCCGAGGTCCTTCGCTACGAGGAGGCGCCCGACCCGTCGCCGGGGCCCGGCGAGGTGCTCCTCTCCGTGCGCGCCGCGTCGCTCAACCACCTGGACGTCTGGCTCCGGCGCGGGCTGCCCTCGGTGCCGAAGCCGCGGATCCTCGGCGCCGACGGCGCGGGCGTCGTGGCGGCGCTCGGCGAGGGCGTGGACGGCGTCTCCGTCGGGGACGCGGTCGTCCTGAACCCCGGGCTCGACGACGGGAAGCGGATCGTCGGCGAGCACATGGACGGCACGCACGCGGAGCTGATCGCGGTGCCGGCGGAGTACCTGCACCCGGTTCCGGAGGGCATGTCGTTCGAGGACGCGGCGGCCTTCCCGCTCGTGTTCGCGACCGCGTACCGGATGCTCGCGACGCGGGCGGGCCTGCGCGAGGGCGAGTGGGTGCTCGTCTGGGGGATCGGCGCCGGGGTCGCGACCGCGTCGCTCGCGATCGCGAAGGCGCTCGGGGCGCGCGTGCTCGCGACGTCGACGAGCAACGAGAAGCTCGAGCGGGCGCGCGAGCTCGGCGCGGACGCGGTCGTGCGAACGGACGCCGACGTCGTCGCCGCGGCGCGCGAGCTGACGAACGGCGCCGGCATGGACGTCGTCGTCGAGCACATCGGCGAGGCGACCTGGAAGTCGTCCCTCCAGTCCGTGCGCGCCGGTGGCCGCGTGACAGTGTGCGGCGCCACCTCGGGCCCGAACCCGCCGGCGATGCTCCACCGGGTCTTCTGGAAGCAGCTCTCGATCCTCGGCTCCACGATGGGCACGCGCGAGGACTTCGCCGCGGTCTACGAGCTGGTCGCGTCGGGGCAGGCGCGTCCGGTGATCGACCGCGTCTATCCGATCGCGGAGGTCGCGGCCGCCCATGAGCGCCTGGAGTCGGGCGACCAGCTCGGCAAGATCGTCCTCACGATCCCGTAGCCGACCGGAGAAGCGTTCGCCGCCGCGCCCGAATGGCGGGCGCGGCTCCTGCCGCTCTCGCCGGGTCGCCGTTCATCCCGACCCGCGTCGTCATGCCTCGCGAAGCGAGGCGGACTCCCCGTCGGCTAAAGGCCGAAGCCGAGGATGAACTTCGCGTCCTCGGACATCCGCTCGGGCGACCAGGGCGGATCCCAGGTCAGCTCGGTCTCGGCCTCGGCGACGCCTTCCATGCCCTCGATCGTCTCCTTGATCTGCTGCTCGATCATGGGCCCGACCGGGCAGCCCATCGACGTGAGCGAGTACGTCGCCTTCACCTTCGAGTCCTCGACCTCCACGTCGTAGAGGAGGCCGAGCTCGACAATGTCCATTCCGAGCTCCGGGTCCTCGACGACGCGCAGCGCGTCGATCACCTGTTCCTTCGTCGGCATCGTCTCCAGTGTA
>Ga0214468_1000094_pt1 | contig 25642 bp, 27 predicted proteins | sample RVTome_9_FD_187334 | JGI IMG/M metagenome (GOLD analysis project Ga0214468, IMG submission 187334) | Soil microbial communities from uranium-contaminated site in the Upper Colorado River Basin, Wyoming, United States - RVT155D38 HiSeq ...
CCTCTCCCTCGTGAGCGGGGCACAGTCGCAGCCGGAACGACCGCACCGGACGTGCCGATTCCGGCGCTGTCTGATGTGGGCGTTTCCGTCCGGGATCGGGTGATCGGCGCTAGACACCATCGGCGCCAGGAGAGAACCTCTGATCCTCACACAGAGCAGGGCGAACGTCCGGAGACGCCGATCTGGTGCGGTCACAGCAGGCAGGCCTAGGCTATCCGCTACAGCCCTAAGGGAATCCCAATGTTGTTAAAGCTCGACTGGGAGATCGTCGTCGAGGAACCGGTGAACGTCGTGTTCGATGCGTTCGTTGAGCAGATGTGGGACGTAATGAGTGGGGGCATCGAAACCGAGGTACTTGAACTAACAGATGGACCGATGTCTCCCGGTTCCTCGTACCTTCACACTGCCGAACACCGGTCAGGCAAACGTGTCCAGTCGAAGATCACGGTGGAGGCCTACGAACCGGACCAATCCGTCGAACTCTCGTGGTCCAGTGGAGAGCCAGGTCATTGGGTATGGCTGTTTGGAGGAGCAGGATTAGGCAACCTCCGGTACGCCCCCGCCTGGGGTGAAGAGGGAAGTCGCCTTGAAGTTCGGTTCTCCGAAGTCGACACAGGTACGCAAGTCCGCGCACACAGCGAACACCATCTGACCGGGGCTTTGGTACCGCTCTCCTTCATCATGCGGTGGCCCGCACGCAGGAGAGTTAGACGGAAGCTTTCGCTGTTCAAAGGAGCGGTCGAGGGCGAGGCGCGAAACGCCACGACAAACGGGTAGAGAAGTCGAGCCCAGACCCGGGATGGTATTGACGGCTACCAGACAGGCACTAGACGAGGACTAAGTAGCCGAGCGATACGTACCGTTCTGCTCGGTTTCCGGGTGCGTGTGTTATCGCCCGGGAACTGTTGTTCTGTGCGGTTTCTTGGCTGGGATGTGGGTCAGCTGAGTCCTGTCTTGTTGTGACGCCGGACGGGTTCGCCAGCGAGGAGGATCAGTGCGGGGTGATCGAGCAGGGTCAGATCACCCCGGGGATCGTCGGAGAAGATCACCAGGTCTGCCAGCGCCCCTGGTTCGATTCCGGGCAACCCAAGGTATGTCCTGGCGTCCCAGGAGCCAGCGGCCAGAGCGGCGTCAGGAGTCAGCCCGAAGGAGTGGAGAAGACGGATTTCTCTCGCCACGACACCATGTGGATTCATGCCGGCGTCGGTGCCTGCCAGGATCCGGACGCCGAGTTCGTAAGCTGCGCGGATTGACTCTCCATGCGATTCGAGACCAGCGACCAGATAGGCTGCACCGTCGGCGCCCAGCATCTCCTGTGAACTGTCCCTGAGCACATCGTCGATCAAAGCCGTGGGTGTCCACGTGATCCCCGCAGACGCCATCGCTGCTATCTGCCCATCTTCGACTATGGATCCGTGTTCGACACCGTCGAAGCCGGCTTCGATCGCCTGCTGGATCGAATCGGGAATCATGGCGTGCATCGTTATCCGACCTCCAGCCTCGTGAACCTCGAGAGCGGTCTGCCGCAGCGCTTCCGTTGTGAAGTTCGCTGAGAAGCGACCCTCAATGTCGAAGAAGTCACCGATCACTTTCACCCAGCCACCAGAGTGTCGAAGCTCATCCAGAGCAGCCGAGACCAACATGTCGTCATCTACTTCCCTGGCCAGACCCGGGAAGTAGCGGTCCCGAGGAGCGAGGAACCTGCCCGCGGTGATGACGGTGGGAAAGCCATCCGAGCGGGTTATCCGGATGGACGCGTGGTTGGGGCTACCTGGTTCCCTAATCAAGAGAACTCCTGCCTGGAGATGGGCACGGACAGAGGCACGCGCCCTCTCATCATCGCCGGCGTCTGGCGCTGGGCTCGCCATTGCCAGATGGGCATGAGCATCAACCAGACCCGGCGCCGCGTAACCACCGGAGTGAATAGTGGGGCCATCCAGAGGCCCCTCGACAAACACTCCATCCCTGATCCAGAGATCAGTCAAGTCCCCCGAAGGAAGGACCCTGGTTTGGATATGAACAGACGACGTGGGCATCAGCCGAGCCTATTCACACGCCGACGCCCGAGGTGTGCAGAAGTCCGAACCCCCAGCGCGCTCGGATCAAGAGCGCGATGAGTGCCGATATGGGCGATCCGGTGAGAGGAGCGTTATCGCTCGGGAAGAGGGTGATCTCGGACGGTCAGGCGAGTTCTAGACTTGTTGCGTGACCAGCAACGTCGATGTTGCCCATCGATTAGGCCCCGGCCTGTGGTGGACAGCCCGGGCCCTCTTGGTCGCCATCAGCATCGCCGCCCTCCTCTCGTTCGGTGCACAGGTCTATTTCCTCCCCTTCCTGATCCCTGCCCAGTGGCTCGCGGCGCGCCACTCAGATCGCCCCGGGCATGCGCTGTTCACGTTCCTGGCTGCACTCCTGGTCGGCGAGGTCGGGTGGATGATCGGCTACGAAATAGCCGCTGAATGGGCGGTTGCCATTGGTGTCGTAATGGGTGCGGTCATCGGAGTCCTCTTCTTTCGCACGAGCAATCGCAGTTCCTGATCACATCGGCGCCCCATACGTGCCGATCTGCTCGGTCTCCGATATGTGCGGGTTCGACCGATAACTGTTGTTATGGGCTGGCTCTCGGCCAAATCGACTCGTCTAGAGGTCGCCCGAACGGGTCATTTGTGGGGCACTTAAAGCTTGGACACACATTCGGGTTCGGGTGTCCTGCTGGTCTCGGATCGGCGGTGACCCGCCAATCGGGATCGGCGACCACCATTAGCTTGTAGCCGGCGTCCGGGGAGATGACTTGGTGGCAGCCGTCCCAGATCCCGAGCGATAACACACCGCATCTACAGACCGAGCCGTACGGCACGTCGTGCTCGTGTTGGCGACTTCGTGGTGCCTGACTGTGATCGCGAATAGTCAGAACAGATGTGTTGGGTCCCCGGGTATATGCCCCTGCAGATGTTCGTTTCAGTCGGTTGTGCAGCGCTCGGGAAGGTTGACCGAATCCAGGGCGTGAATGACACCGTTTGTGGCCTCGATGTCGGACTCGATCACCTCTGCTCCCGCAAAGGTCACGCCGGTCTCGGTTACCTCCATGCGGTAGAAACCGCCGAGGGTTTGCACATTTTCGGTCACAAAGTCGGCCGAATGCAGGGGTACTTGGACCAGATGTATCCGCAATGAGGGTGTGGCATTGTCTTCGGCGAACAGGCAATCATCCATGTCTGGGTCCAATTCGGAGAAAGCATCGTCGGTAGGCGCGAACACGGTGTGATTCCAGTCGGGCCGGGTAGCGACCTCCGCAGCCGAACCCAGTACCGTTTCGGCGCCAGGAGGTCCCTGCAACACTTCTGCGATCTCCATCAGGGCCACCAGAGCGTCGAATCGACCATCCTCGAGCAAAACCGCAGTGACGGTGCCCGGGTCGTAGGAGTCGCCCGCAGGGGCGGGAAGTTCGACAGACTCTCCATTTGCACCACAACCAACGAGCATTCCCTCAAGCAGAAGCAATATCCACATTCGAATCAGAACCGTGGAGCTCAACTCGCATCTCCGTTCAAGAAATTCGGAACAGTCTCCAATCTCAGAGCGTCGACAACCTTCGGTTGGGCCAACGAATCGTTGAGCGTGGGATCACGATACCCATTTGGTTTTCCTTTCGCGGCGGGGAAACCCCCAATCTCAGGGTTCCTTCGGCACAATCGGTGACCGGGTGATCGTGACCGTCACTTGAGGTGTATTGGCAGATGAGTGGTTAGGAGCGAATTAATGATCACAAGCCGGAGAAACCGGATGCCAACTTGTCCGATATGGCTCGGATCCGTTCGGGTGGGCTCGGCTCGCTCTAGTGGGGTGAGCGCCTCGATATCTGCGGGCTGCCCTGCCTCGGTCATCTGGTATGTGGGTGCTGCTCGACTGGTTGTCTCGTCGACATCGCATGCCGATAGGAGTCCTCCTCCGACCGACAGTAAGAGGCCGCTAACGATCCAAGCCGTCACCCCTTCTCTCCATCGTCCCATGGCTCCAACGTAGGATCCGGGACCCTGCCTGTCATCGGTGCGGAGACTGATTCGGATTTCAGGGTGTGCACTGAGTCGTGCAGGACGACGTAAAGGCAACATTGATGTGCTGGCTGCCTTGTGCCAGCAAAGGATCTATCGCATGGATGCCGACGGATTCGAATCATCCGCAGGGGCGGCTGTTGTGATCGACCCGCCTCACAAAGCGGGGGTTGGATTGGCGACTGTGGGAATCGGCTTGGCGGGTCTCGGACTCGGCGTCCTCGAGTTGACCATCGGGATCCCAGGCGCCGATCCACCCGATCACCTCTTGCTCATTAGTGTTCTAGTCGGGTGGGCCTTCGTGGGCTCGTCGCTTCTGGCTCTCGCCCGGTATCCCGACAACAGTGTCGGCCGGCTGCTGGCTGCCGTCGGCTTGTTGTGGTTTGTGCCCCTGCTCACGCTCTTCGACTCCTCCATTGCATTCAGCCTGGCATTGGTTGGAGAGGGATTGTTTTGGGCCCCGTTGGCTCAGCTGTTCATGTCGTTTCCTTCGGGTCGACTGGAGAATCGGTTCGACCGGGGAATCGTGGTGTCTCTCTACGTCCTCCTTCCCCTCATGAACCTGCTTACTCTCGTATTCCTTGACTTCGAGACCGCCGGATGCGGAGGCTGTCCGGCGAACATGTTCCTTCTGAGCGACAACCTGGCGGCGGCCAGGTCAATGATGACGCTGGATTCGCTGATCAGCGCCGCTTACGCCGTAATCGTTGTATCCCGATTCGTCCTGCGATGGCGGAAGGCGTCAGGACCGTCGCGCCGTGCCCTGCAACCGGTGATGTGGGGGATCGTCCCTGGATTTCTGGCTGCGGTCTACTTCGTCGTCACACCGGTAATCGGCATATCCCCCGAACAGGAAGACAGGGCACTCCCGCTGGTCGCTCTGGCTTTGGCCGGTCTGCCCGTCGGCTTCGTGGTCGGCCTTTTCCGCTCTCGTTTGGACCGGTCGCTGGTAGGGGACCTGCTCGTTGAACTGAAGGGAGGAATGCGTCACGGCAGGCTCAGACAGGCGCTGGCCAGAGCACTCGGTGACCCCTTGCTCGAGTTGGCTTTCTGGCTGCCCGAGTCGGAGCGGTATGTCGACGAGGAAGGGCGTGATGTCACTGTTACCGAGACCGGCCTCCGTCAAGCGACCCGCATCAGCGACTCACAAGGTCAGCCGCTTGCGGTTCTGGTCCATGACCCGGCCGTATCACAGGACGCACTACGAGTAGAGGCGGCGGCTAGTGCCGCCCGCCTCGCCCTGGAGAACGAACGACTCCACGCCGATCTTCGAGCCCAGCTCGAAGAGGTGAGGGCTTCGCGCATGCGTGTCGTCAACGCCGGCGATGAGGCCCGGCGTCGTCTGGAACGAGACCTGCACGACGGAGCCCAACAGCGACTCCTGGCGATATCGGCAGCCATCGAGAGGGTACGAGCCATGGATGTCAGCGCACCACCCTATCCAGCGCTGCTGTCTGAGATCGCGTGCGAGCTCAAGGAGGCACTCGTCGAGTTACGAGACCTGGCCCGTGGGATTCACCCGTCGCTACTCACCGACGAGGGTGTCGGGCCGGCGGTCGACTCACTGGCTCGTCGTGCCCAGGTCCCCACCCGGATTGTCCAAACACCGGTAGAACGGTTCTCAGCCGCAGTCGAAGCCGCCGCCTATTTCGTAGTGGCTGAGGCCCTGACCAACGCGGCTCGTCACTCCGGAGCATCCAAGGTCACCATCGATATCCGAAATGAGCATGAATCACTTCACGTCTGCATTCGAGATGATGGAAAAGGCGGGGCGACTCAAGGTGGCGGTTCGGGTCTGCGGGGCATTCGAGACCGAGTGCTCTCTCTCGGAGGCTCGTTGCATGTCGACAGCCCGCTTGGCTCCGGGACCGTAGTCACTGCGATCATCCCGACGTGGGTGGACGCAGGCCAGTGAACGAAGCGAAAGCCCCCCGTCTAGTTGTGGCAGACGACTCGGTGCTGTTCCGCCGCGGGTTATGTCTTCTATTGAAGGAAGCCGGGTTTGAGATCGTCGGCGAGGCGGATGACCTTGACGAGCTGATGACCCGAGTGGCGGCCGATCAGCCAGAAGTGGCGATAGTCGACATCAAGATGCCTCCCACCTACACCGACGAAGGGCTCCGCGCAGCAGGAAAACTGCGAGACCTCTATCCCGATCTGGGAGTACTCGTGCTGTCCCAGTACCTCGAGGTGCATTACGCCATGCGGCTCATCGAGAACCAGGTCAGCGGGGTCGGCTATCTGCTGAAGGATCGAGTCTCCGCGGTCGGCGAGTTTATCGACGCTATCCATCGGGTCGCCCGAGGCGGATCTGTCGTTGACTCCGGTGTCGTCGCCGAACTGTTGGCCCGGAAGAGGGCAGTCAACCCGCTCGACAGCCTCACATCACGAGAACGCGATGTCCTGTCACTGATGGCCGAAGGCCGCTCCAATCTAGCCATACAAGAAGCGCTCCACGTCAGCCCTCGCACCGTGGAGACACACGTTCGGAACATACTGATGAAACTAGGTCTCAGGGAAACCCCCGACGATCATCGACGTGTCTTAGCAGTCCTCGCCTTCCTCCGATCATGAACCAGCCCAAGGCCCAGTAGGTCCTAGAGAAGAGCGAATCCGACGTCAGAATCTCAGGTGCTCGACGTCTATGAAAGCTTCGATGATCAGACGCCTCAAGGCGATAGACAGAGCCGTAAGTGCCGATCCAGTTCGGTTCCAGATATGTGCGATTCCGCACGGGATCTGGTGATCTGCGCCGTTCTTGTCGTAGGTCGTCGCTACGTTCGAAAGCCAAATGAGCAACGGGACAGACTTCACCCCAGACCCGGAGGAGGCTGGTCGCATCGCCTCTCACTTTGGGCCTGATGGGCCGGTCGCGGCAGTCTACGCGTGGCTGGATTTGGTGAGGGCCGATGACTTTGGCAGCGCCTGGGTACTCATGGATGACAACCTGCGACTGTGCAGGGCTCAGGCGTGGCTCTGGAATAATCGGTCTCATCCTGACATCGCCGCTCTTGACTTGGATCAGGAGGCGAAGCGAATCGCCGCGGTACCGTCCACCAGCTCGCTGTGGCCTGACTTCGCCATCACTGAGCTCGACCAACTAAACGGGACCTGGCCTCATAGATTCAAGGCCATGGAGGAGGGACGATTAGGTGCCGGCAGTGCCACCCGTGTGCTCGGGCCTGACTTAGAGGTCGTCCTCTTGATGGAGGGTACCGGAGAGGTGGAGGTGTTTGACCAACCCACTCTGGTGCCCGATGCGTTCCCCTTTGCGGTGCGCATGACGGATCACGGCTGGAGGGTTGCGGCATACGGTGATTTCGTCCCTGAGCCTGGGTGGCCACCTGAGTTGGAGCGACCCGCTGGGTAGCTGAGTGGTTGATGAAGTCCTTTGGGCTCGACTGCTGAGCAAAGGGGGATCTCAATGTCGAGCCCCGAGCATGGCGTGCCGATCCCGGACGGTCTCCGATATGAGCGGTGTTGCTCGAGATTTGGTGATCTGCGCTAGGGCATGATGGCTGAGGGTCGGTCTAATCCTCTTCGGTATTGGAAACGTCTATGGCGCGATAAATGCGCACGTGTCGCCAGAGCTCCCGGTCGTCAAGCATCTCTTCGAATGGCTCAGCCGGAAGTGTCATGAGCGCTCCTTGGTGGATGGACCTTGCTCCCGCTCGAAATACCTCCCCAGTCGAGACCTGAGCAGACGCGTCCACAGAACTGTCGGGTCGGAAGGCATTTGGGCTCACCTCAATCGCGTAGCCAAAAAGCTCACCCCGTTCGAGGCGGCGCGGAAAGTCAGCATCGCTAGAGAAGACGTGCCCGCTCCCAGTCGTCGGGACGTCTATTTCGATGTCCAGTCGAGTCACAGTTACGGCTTCTCGTCCCACGTTGACGGCTCGCACCTCGAGCACTGTTTCGCCAGGCCAAGTCGTCTCTTCTCCAGCCATTCGAAGCCGGCCGTACTCGAGCGCGCGCTCGTAGTTCAACGTCTGAAAGATCACATCGAGTGAGACGGTCAACTTGGGACGTCGATCCCGGCGGCGAGCGACGAATTGCCAGATAAGAGTTGCCGTAGCGACAACAGCGGCGTAGAGGGCGATCCAATCCACTCAGCGCATTGTGGCGTTGCGGTGACCGGGAGGTTGGCAGCTCGCTAGTGAACGTCACATCGAGAAGCGTCGGGCAAGTGGCCGGTCGTGGTGTGTGATCGCCTATCTGTGGAAGGTCGATGGCTCGACTACTCGTTCAGACGACGACTGACGCTTACCCCTTTCCGCTCCATATGTGCACTATCACCAATCGGTCGGGTTTTCAAGGGCCTCAAAGATCTCATAGATCACGGAATCCACTTCTTCCACCAAGTCGGCCATTTCACGAACGGTGGTCTGGTGCTTGGTACCCGCATCGCGCTGCGGTCGCACCACAGCGAAGGGAGTGGAGCTGTCGCCAATGGGCAAACCGACTTCAATAATGCCGTGGACGAGAAGGTTCCTTTGTTGGGCGAGGTCCTTCACCAATCTGACAATTCGGCTGAATCGTTCAGATTGTTGTTCGGGAAGGAACTCGGTAATTGCCCGAAGATCATCAGCCTTCTGGCTGATCCCACGTCGTTCCAAGAATTGGCTCCAGAAGATGTCTCTACCCCATGGCGGAGCCAGGTGCTCGATCAAGAAGTCATCGATTACATCTTCCAGCGTCGCCATCGAACGAACGAGTCGCCCTAGTTGCCTGTCGAACTCCTCTTCATCCGCAATCGACCTGTCCAGAGCGGCCGCCTCGACGTCGGTAACTCGACGAATGCTCAAGTCGGTCCTGATTTCATCTGTGGTTCGGTCACCGTCATCGTCGATTCCCATCGGCATACCCTATGTCCGCCCTGGGGCCCATTTACGGAGGCCCGTGAATCGGCCCCACGCCGTAGCTCTCACAGATTCCTAGTGCCCTAAAGCCCGTAAGCCATGACGAAGACCCGATGGGAACGTCAACACCAGAGAAGACCGCGCCGTGCAGATCACATCGGAGGGCTCAAGCACCTTTGCTCGAAACCACGCGCCGAGGTGCCGATCGGCGCTCTTTTACGAAATTCTCGTTCTCGTCCGATATCTGGTGATCTGCGTGATTCTTAGTGTTCAGCTTCGAGGATCGCACCGTCGACCGGGTACGGGTGCCATGTGGTGGCGATCTGTGGTGTTAGGCGAGCTGCTGTGGTGGCGAGAAGAACTCGGTGAGTGCTTCAGCGAGCGACTTGGGGTGGGTAAGCGGGGCAGCGTGTCCGGCGTTGGGGATCTCTTGTATCCGTGCGTTGGGGACGTGGTCGGCCACGTGCCGCGCGCTGAGCATCCAGAAAGGTTTGGTGATCGCCCCGTGCATCACCAGCACTGGAGTCGAAATCGCGCCGAGAACAGCCGGATCATCAGCGATGGGGCCTTCGTATTCCATCAATTGCTGGAAGGCGTTAAGCAGGTTCGGGACATAACGCCCTGCAGCCTCGAAGTAACCGGCATCATCGGCCGCTGCGAGCTCTTCGTCGTTGAAAGGGAAACCTGCGGCCGCCCGAAGCGCATCCGTCAACTCACCCTCGGCGGCCAACTCGCGCATACGGGCGACGGCTCCACCGAAAGCCACCCGCTCTTGCTCGTCCATCACGCTCCCCATCGTGGGCTCAATAAGGGCAACCCCGTTCAACGAGTCGGACTGCGCCGCGGCGGAGACTGCCGGGCTTGCCCCGCCGGACCAACCCACAATCCCGGTCGGTTCTTCGAGGCTGTCGACATAGTCAAGGATGTCGTCGACCCGCCGACCATAGCTGAGGTCGGGGTGCTCGTCGCTGAGGCCACGACCCCGCCAGCTCGGCAGATAGCAGGTGAACCGGCCGGTCAGATGCGGTATCAGCCCCTGCCAGTCGAGGTCGCCATCACCGTAGGCCCCGTGCCATAACACGAGTGGCGGCCCCTGGCCGTGCACGGTTCCACCGATCGTGACACCGTCAGAAGTCGTGCCGTAGTGCGTACGTTGGTTGCTCATGTGCCCTCTCCCGCCCTCCTCTCGTACGGTCGTGTCTGCAACGATCCGCAGAAGGCGTCGGAGAATGGCACCGGACCGATAACTCTCGATCGCTTTATACACGTGCTACGAAATATGTGGACGCACACGTACGTGCCGATAGCGGTCACCTTCTGAAATGTTCGTTATTCGCTCAGAATTGTTGTTATACGTGGTGGGGTCACGAAGGAGGTGGTACGCGGGTCAGCCGCGTTCGGTCGCCCTGATCTCAGCCGATGGCTTGGGGGATGCAACCCGTGGGGGTGTCGTTGAATCCTTTGAGCGGGGAAATCTTGGTGGAACTGTCGGTTTCGTCGCCTTTCTGACATCACTCGAGCCCATCGGATGGCGGGTAGGGGTGTCATCTATGCCCGGGCATTGAAAAGAGCGGAGCGGGACCCGTTCGCCTCGTCCTCCTGACGAAGAGGCAGCGTTCTTCTTGGTTCCGAGCGTTTTCCGAGCGACACCTCGAATGATCCGCACATGACCTCGAAGGGAGAGGTCTAGCGACAACAGGAGGTCGACGTGATAAAGAAACAGAAACTTGGGGCGGGGTTCATCGCGCTCCTGATGGCACTTGCCACATTGCCGGCCACGGCCGCAAGCGCAGGTGAGGGGCTGGTCCGAACCACCTGGCCATCCGCAGAGGATCCCGGTGCTCCCATATACGCGAGGGTTGGGGAACCTACCGGTCCGGTCTTCTACAACGACGGAGAGTGGGCCGCCATAGTGTTCTACCGTGACCCTGGTTGCATCCCACCGGACTTCAACCTCTTGGAGTTCTTCGCATTCGACTCGTTCGGTTGTGACCTGACCGTCTCTGGTTTCACACTGTGGGAGGTCGAGCCCGGCTCCGCTCCGCCGAAGATCCACAATTCGACCGGTAGCGCCGTACCTGTCTGGTTCGTGCCACTGGATGTGGCGCTTGCTGCGGCGGCGGATGGCATCTTGACGATCGGAGAACTGGCCGGACTGGAGGGCCTGCGGAAAGGCGTGGCCGACCGCTTCAACGAAACGCTCAGACCGATTCCCTTTCCCCCCGAATTGGGCGGCGGGGGACATCACAGCCCTGGTCTGATCATGGACGCAAAGGGCGATCTGGAGGACGGAGGAAGGTTCGCATTCCATCTCACCAGGGTGGAACCTGACGTCAAGGCCGTCAAGATCACGCTATCTGAGATCAGCTGAGGGGACATTCATATCGGGCTGGCATGCGCTCGCCGCCATGTGTCGCGTGCCAGCCCTGAACGTTTGAGCTTATGCTGCTAGATGTGCGGTATGCGGTACTTGGGCCGCTCACAGTCACCGCGGAGGCGAATCCAGTGGCTATAGGGGGACCCAAGCAACGACTGGTACTCGCTTTGCTGCTGACCCGGCCTGGCGGTGTCCTTACACCGGATCGTCTCATCGACGGGATGTGGGGTGATGAGCCGCCGGATCGAGCCCGTCACACCCTGCAGGCTTATGTTTCCGAGCTGAGAGGTCTTCTCGACGAGTCCATCGAATGGACCGGCCATGGCTATCGGCTCGTCTTCGAACCGGATCAGGTGGACTCCGTCAGGTTCGAGGGACTTGTGGAGAAGGCACGAGAGACCATCCCGGAGGATCAACGTCATGCTTCTGAGATCCTCGCCGAGGGCCTCGGCTTGTGGCGTGGAGAACCGTTCGCCGACTTCAACGACGTCATCACCCTGCGGCCCGAGGTCGAGCGTCTCCAGCAGCTGCGGGTGACCGCCATCGAGGAGAGGATCGACGCCGATCTGGCCCTCGGCCGGCACCACACACTTGTGGCGGAGCTCGACACCCTGACCCGCGAGCATCCATACCGCGAGAAGCTCCGGGCGCAGCACATGGTCGCTTTGTACCGATCCGGCCGTCAGTCGGACGCATTGCGGGCGTTCGCCAGGACTAGGGACCTACTTGTCGAGGAGCTGGGGATCGATCCTTCCCCGGAGTTGCAGGCCTTGGAGGTACAGATCCTCGGCCAGGATCCCGCTCTCGATGCGCCCCGGGTCGCCAGATCCGGTGATGAACCGTCCGGCCGGGCAGTTCGGGGTATAGAGCTGAGAGACGTGATCGGAACGGGAGATTCGACGGTCGTCTACCGCGCTTACCAGCCTTCACTCGGGCGCGAGGTAGCCGTCAAGGTGATCGGCTCGGAGATCGCTGACCGGCCCGAGTTCATCCGCCGCTTCGAGGAGGACGCCCGGGCCGTGGCCAGGCTGGAACATCCGCATATCCTCGGTCTGTACGACTTCTGGCGGGAGCCGGCCGGTGCCTACCTGGTGATGCCGCTCGCTCGGGGCGGCAGTATGGCGCAGCGGATTTCAGACGAAGACTGGTCTCCCGCAGCGACCCTCCGCGTCATCGAGGGGATTGGCACTGCTTTGGCCTACGCCCACCGCCAGGGGATGGCCCATGGCGGGGTCACTCCCAGCAATGTTCTCCTCGACGACGATAACAACGCTTATCTCACCGATTTCGCCATCGGAGGCGCGCCAGCATTCAGTGATGACATCTTTGCGCTCGGAAGGATGATCGGCGGCCTGCTCACTCGATCTAGTCGCAAGAACGAGAGCATCCCACGTGGCCTCGACCGCGTTTTGGACCGCGCCACGGCGCCGGACCCGACCGACCGCTATCGACGCGTCGAAGACTTTATTCGGGATCTGCGGCGGGTCTTTGGTGTCGATGTCGTTCGGACGGCATCCGACCTCGACATTGTTTCTGAAGCCGTCGAGAACCCATATAGGGGCCTACGCGCCTTCCAGGAGGTTGACGCCGACCACTTCTTCGGACGTGATGACCTCACCGGGAGAGTCATCGAAAGCGTCCGGGGGCATCGTCTCGTAGCGGTAGTCGGTCCCAGCGGCTGCGGCAAATCGAGTCTGGTCAGGGCAGGACTGGTCCCAGCCATCCGGGCCGGAGCGGTCGGCGGATCGAACACCTGGCTTATCACCGACATGTTTCCCGGCGCCTACCCCTTCGAGGAGTTGGCGAGAGCACTCAGTCGGGTCTCGGTGGGTCCAGTCGACGGGTTGCTCGACGACTTCATGTCGGATGAGAGGGGTCTGCTCAGGGTCACCAAACAGGCGCTCCCAGGTGAGGACACCCAACTTCTCCTGTTGATCGATCAGTTCGAGGAGCTGTTCTCCACGGTTCAAGACGCAGAGCTCCGCCGTCTGTTCCTCGATAGTCTGACCGTGGCCACATCCGATCCGGCCAGCCGCCTCCACGTGGTGATCACCCTCCGCGCCGACTACTTCGACCGTCCGCTGGAGTTTCACGACTTCGGGTCAATAATGGAGGCGGGTCTTGTGCCGGTGTCAGTCCCTTCCGAGGACGGACTCGCCTTGGCGATCAGCCAGCCGGCCCGCATGGGTGGTCTCGAACTCGAATCCGGTCTGGTCGCCCGGATCGTGGCGGATGTCAAGGACGAGCCCGGTGGTCTGCCGCTCATGCAGCACGCGCTGACCGAGCTCGCCGATCGTCACCGAAACCGGCTACTGACCTTCGAGGCTTATCACGAGACGGGTGGCGTGGCGGGGGCCTTGGGAAGGCGCGCCGAGGAGGTGTTTGCCGCCCTATCCGAGAAGGAACGCGCCGCTGCTGAGTATGTATTTCTTCGTCTCGTCACTGTTGATGAGAACACCGACGACATCCGCCGCAGGGTCCGCCGCACCGAGCTCGGTGCTCTTGGTATCGAGGCGGCGACGCTCGACAATGTGATGCAACGGTTCGGAGCGCATCGTCTACTCACCTTCGATCGAGATCCGCTCACCAGAGGCGGCACCGTTGAGGTGGCTCATGAGGCACTGTTGCGAGAATGGGAGCGGCTCCGAAACTGGGTTGAGAGCCGTAGGGAGGATCTGCACTTACACCGTCGTTTAGATGGAGCGGTCCGCGAATGGCACGAATCCGGTCAGAACGAAGAACGCTTGCTATTGGGTGGTCGTCTCGAACAGTTCGAATTGTGGAGTCGAGTAACCCCGCTTCCGCTTACACGTGAAGAACGCAGGTTCCTAGACGCCAGTCGGATCCATGAGGATCAAACCAAGAGACGACTACGACGAAGACGATGGAGCCTCGTCGGCTTCCTTGCCGTGCTCACGGTGGTAGCAGTGAGTCTGGCCATAGTCTCAGTCAACCAGGCGAGGGTCGCGCAAACCAGGTCTCTTATCGCCAGCGCGAAGAGCAATCTGGTGACCGATCCCGAGCTCGCCCTCCTCCTGACGATCGAAGCGGTCGAGACCGCTCCCCGTGGAACCGCGCTCAACGACGCAACCGCCGCCCTCCATGAGGTTCTGCTGGCGGCACCAGTGCCAAGGTCCTTTCCCGGGACCGAAGACATCGCCTGGAATCCCTCGACAAACCTCATCGCCACAATCGAAGACAGCAACCGAACATCCATTTTCATGCGAGATGCGACCAGCGAGGACGAAATCACGACGATCACCCCCGGGTATGGAGCAATCAATGGGATGTCTTGGTCCAGTGACGGTCACCTCCTGGCCATCACGCACCAGGAAGGACCGGCGATGATCTGGGATCTGGCCACGGAACGGTTCCTCGCCGAAATCCCCCCGGACCGGGCCGGATACTCCTTTCCGTCCTTCGGAGCCAACGACGAGCTGCTCGCAATCTCCGATCTCGGAGCCCAACCTTTCTGCTGTAGAAGCGACAGCGTGCTCATCTGGGACGTGGAAGCCAACACAGAAGTTCGTCGGCTCACACTGGACACAAACGTCTTTGGCACCCACATGAGCCCCGTTGAGCCATTGCTGCTCGTCTCAGAGCCGGAAACCTTCCATGCTTCTGTCTGGAATGTGCTGACCGGCATGAAGGTCATCGACTTCGGAGATCTGGGCCACCACAACGACTTCGTCAGGTTCTCCCCGGACGGACAGAGAGCAGCCGTCCTGGGACCCGAGCAGTTGAAGGTGTGGGACGTCGCCTCGAAGGAGATGATTGTCGACGTCTCAGCGGGAACAGGAAACATGGATCTGGAATGGAGCCCAAACGGCGAATGGATCGCAATTTCGGGAGATGATGCTCTGGTCAGGATCTTCGACGTCGAGTCGGCGACCCAAGTCCAGCTCCTGTCCGGGGCAACCGCCAGGATCCATGACGTGGAGTTCGGGCCGGAGGGAGACACACTGGCCGCGCTTTGGAGCGAAGTAAGGATCTGGGACCTCGCCCGCAGCGGGGGGGTCGAAGTGGCCTCATACAGCACCGGTCGGTCGATCAGCAATGCGACCTGGACGCCAGACCGCGACCGGGTGGTGACCATCGGGGCCGACGGCGACTCAAAGGTTATCGATGTGATCGACGCCGCAACCGGAGAACTCCTCGCGTCGGTTCACCAGCCCGTCCCGGAGGGCCCCCCTCCCGGCCCGCTTCCACCACCAGACAAGGTCGTGGTGAGCCCCGACGGCCGGTTCATCGCAGCGACTCAGCACGCCAGAAGCACCCAGATCATCGACGCTTTCACATACGAGACCATCGCAGTGCTCCAACCTGGCGGCAGCCCCGGCTCGTTCAGCCCCGACTCTGATCATCTCATCGTTGGTGACTCTCAGGCTGCCTACATCTATGACACCCGGTCGTGGGCTCACGTCGGGACCATCCGGAACAGAGATCCAAGTCCCTATTTCACCTGGTATTTCGACGTCGCATTCCACCCACAAAAGCCGATCGTGTTGGTAGTCGACGGCAACGACACCGATCGGAGCCTGACTGTCTGGGACATCGACCGGGAGTCCGAGAAGATCGCCACGCTCCCGTTCAACGGTGCGACAATGGCGGTTTCCCTCTCCGTAGACGGTCGAAGGGTGGCGGTCCAAGACGTGTTCTCTGGCGCGGTGAGAGTCTGGGACGTAGACGAGGCACTCTCATCCGACGATCCTTCCTCTGCGATCCTCCTTGACATCGACGCCGGCGAATTCATTCAGGGCGCCGTACTCAACCCAGACGGCAAGCGGCTGGTCACGGCCGACGCCGCCAGCAGCGAACTGGCGATATGGGACGTGGAAGCAGGCCGCCGCATATACGTAGTGGACATTGGTGTTGCCCCGCTGCATGAGCCCCAATTGTCTCTGGAGGGTGACCGTCTCCTAGTCCCCGTGGAAGGCGGTATCGTCCATGAGCTGACCCTTGATGTCGACGAACTCGTTGAAATCGCTCGTTCTCGAGCACCGAGATCTTTGACCGAACAGGAATGCCGGACCTATCTCGGCGCAGAGTGCCCAGCCACAGGTCCCTAACGCCCACTTCCAGGGCGATCCTTCACCGTTGGAGCGAGCGAATTCCGAGCGACAGCCCTCACCCAACATGGGCTCCGACGCAGGAAGGAGAAAGGAGTGCGCAAGCTTCTATTCGCTTTTGCTTGGCCTGTGCCTGAGCCGCCACTGAACGCAACGGCTGGTCCATCCGCCTCGTCAAATCCCTTGCCTCTAGGTGCTACCTGGCGAACCTAGACCTCACGATGTAGCTCGCAAGGGAACCTGCAAATCATGCGGTCCTTTTGCGACGTGGCGACGCCTTTCGTTGGATTCCGCACGGGAGGTGCCGATCCCGGGCGGTATCTGATATGGGCGTTTCCGTCCGGGATTTGTTGATCGGCGCTAGTGATCGGACGCTTCGACGCTGTCTAGAAAGTGACGCAAGTGCTGTCGAACTGTCGCGGCTGCCGAAATCACCGGGATGGGGAGAAAGAACGGAGCAAGCAACCACCCCCGGCCGCGTAGGTGACGCACCGCGCGAATCTCTACTCGACTGCCACCATCCTCGGGGGTCGCCCACAACTCCCAAGTGCTCCCCGGTTTGAACAGATTGGAATCGATGACCTCGCCTCGCAATGCGCGAGGGTCCGACCAGTCGTATCGCAGCCGTTCCCAGACGTACCCGATGGGCCACGGATTCCCCTCAGTGACCTCGGCGTGGCTCTCGCCGGTCTCGTGGACTTGCAGATACTCGACGTGAACGTCCGGCCACATGTCCGCTCGCCGATCTGTGAAGTCTCGGGCAGCGGCCAGAACCGCGCCTGGAGGCAGTTCGCTGTGTTCGCTTACACGGACACTCGGCATGGCTGAACCGTAGATGACAGCAGTCCCTGATGCCGATAAGGCTCGGCCATGCGAGCCGCCGACTCGATATGTGCCGATCCAGTGCGGTTCCAGATACATGGGCGAGAGCGCCCGGGATCTGGTGATATGCGCGGCTACGGAGTGTTCGCACACACCGGAGTACATACGATTCGACCGCTGCTGGCTCTAGAGCTTGCCCAGATAAGAGCGCTCGGTCAGCAGCTGGTTCTGGTCCAGTATGCCCCGCAAAGGGCAAAGACCATCAGGACGATGAGAAGCCCGGCCACCGCTGTCAAGATCGAGAGGACCATGAGGATGTTCAGCCCAGTCCTCCAGCCGGAGCGTCCCAGCCCACGCTTTGCACTGTGGGCCACCAGGAAACCAGCCACCCCAGACGCCACAGCCGAAACCGGAACGAACAGCTCCCAGAGAGGTCGGCCCGCGAAGAAGGGAAGCTGGCTGCTCCAAAAGAGAAGCCCGCTCCCGACGACCACCATGACGAACGCCACCACGAACCCGAGTGAGGCAGGACCCGGGGCGGCCTCGCCGGCCTTCTCTGACTCAGCCATCTGGTCACTCCTCCTCGATGACCCTATCAAGCACTAAAGCTCATGCCGCCCCACTAGGACTATCGGGGACTACCCCCGTGCCAAGGTTGGGCCAGCGTACGCACTCCTGATAGGGCCGACCCCCGATTATGAGCGGGAGGAACATCTGACTCGGATACCCCGGAGGCCTCCGCTCGATGTGACAGTCCCTTCGTTGGGCACCGCCGTTTAAGGCCAGCCTCCAACACATGACACGAATTTCCCACTGAACGCACCGCCGCGCGATAACCCGGCCAATGTCGAGTGGTTCGCAACCAGGATTGGGGCCGACAGGCAGCGCTAGAAGTGCCGATCTAGAGCGGTCACAGTTATGGGCAGAACCGCGCGGGAACTATGAATCCTCGCCACCGATTGGCCGACGCGAAGCTCTCACCTGAAAGCTGGCTTAGTTGTCGGCCAAGTCAGGCGACTCGTGACGGGCTTTCCACACCCTGATGGGCTCGTCGAATCCCTTCAGCTCATGTTCGCCTTCAGCTTCGAAGACAAAACCCTTGCCGAGTAGCAGTTGGCGTATGGCATCCGATACCAGAATGTCGCCAGCGCCACCGAGGTCGGCAATGCGGCTTGCTTGGACGACGACCGCACCATGGATGTCGTCGTCCTCCTCGATCGGTTCTCCAATTGCCATCCCGATTCGGAGTCCAAGGGAGCTTTCAGCCATTGCCCCTTGTGCGGCCAAGGCGAACTTCAGCGCTGACCTCGGCGATGCAAAAGACAGCAGTGAGCCGTCGCCCAGGTTCTTCACGAGTCGACCGCCGTGGCTCCTGGACAGATCTTCGATCGAATGCTCCACATCTCGGAACGCGGTCCTTCCGGCATCATCACCTAGACGGCTGAGGGCCTCTGTTGACCCGACTAGATCAGTGAACACAACGGTTCGGTACTCCGAGCCAAACTCGACATCTCCTTGCGTACCGTCTCGGAGGGATCTGTGAGCACGGAGCCCGGATGCCGTGATGCGAAAAGCACCTCCGGTCAGGGCGCGACCGAAGGTCTCCGCATACCCTTCAATCAGCCCTTCCCTTTCCATCAGCATGAGCTGTTCCCTGATCCGGGAGGCGCGAACTTCCAAGACTTGAGCCATCCGTCGACAACGAGAAAGGGAATTTCACTGGAGGAAGCCTCGGAGCGGAGCATTCGCTCGGCGGCCTCCAACACTTCTCGCCTGATGGCCTCTTCTGATGTTGCCGAATCCGCGGCCGCCGGATCCCAGTTTTCGCCAAACGTGAGCTCATACTCCATGCCTCGTTCGTAGCGGCCGAGATCGATAAGACCGTGGGCGTGCCTTACCGCAAACTGACGAGCAAGCTCCTCCGAAGACGCACCGCGCATTGCGCTGAGCGTGTACGAAACCCCGGCTGACACTGAGAAAAGGAATGCCTCGCCCTCATAGACAATTGCCGAGCAAATTACTTGTCTACCGAGTGTCCCGACCGTTTCTGGTGGGATCACTTCAACATCAAAGCCGCGGTACCGCTCCACCGTTGTCCTGGGTGTGAGCCTCAACCATAGGGTGTACACGGACCGATGACGGATGCTCAGGTCCTATGAATCACTCGGGGATGATCGAGCATCAGGAGTGTGGGGCGCCTCGCGGAGGTAGCGCATAACGCGCGCCCGCGTTGGGCGATACGGACCGATTTGACAGCGCGAGAACCGGCAATATGCGCTATCTGAGAACAGCGCTACGTGTGTCTCGACAGGAGTCAACCGCCCGTGGCGGGGGGGGAAGAGTCAGCCTTTGTCTCACTACGTCTCACGATGCCTCACGACGCTCGCCCCACAGACGCTCCACAAACCCGGAATCGGCGGCCGTTTCCCCTGGTCAGAGGGTTTTGACCGCATCTTTCGCAACGAGGGGGTCACGGGTTCAAATCCCGTCAGCTCCACTGAATTCCCTGGTCAGGGCGAATTCTGATGGCTAGGCCGATTGCTGAGTTCGTCATTCTGCTGTGCGACGCTCCGCAGGCCGCCCACATGACTCCGCCTCGAAGCACCTCTTTTCATGCGAGGTGCTTTCTCACTCCACCTCACTCAATGCCTCCTGCCGGTCCCCGAGAGCCCGACCGAACGGAGGGGTCGCCGCCGCGCGGTTCGCGAGATGCTCGCACTCGCACCAGTCGTCCGCTTTGGAGCACCTCACACCTAGCGTTGGGGATCAGCGCATCGGTGAGGTGACAGTCGACGGATCTGAGAGGCGTCCGGGAAGGCTATCTGGGGCTACCTAGCTAGCGCATATTGCCGGTTGCACGACCGGGTCCCGGCGGACCGTTGAGAAGGTGCAACGGTGAGTTGTGTGTCCAGGGCTGGGCCTCGGCCTGAACGCTGGCGTGGGTCTGGACTGTCAACCTTGGGCGCGTTGTCCGCGTGTCGCGTCGGCTACGACGCGGGCGATTCGTTTGGCGCGGCTGGTGTCGCGGCTGGCGCTGATGATCCACCACAGCATCTGTTTACGAGCGCTTGAGGGGAAGTTGTTCCAGTTTGCTCGTGCCTGCGCGTTTCGGGCGAGCGCGGTGGCGAGGTCGGCGGGTTCTTCGAGGTCTTCGACTTGGTCGGAGATGGTCCACCATCCGTTGGCCTTCGCCCCGTCGATCGCAGCTCGTCCGGCGTCCGTCATGAGGCCGCGCTCTTCCATGTCAGCGCCGCGTTGGCGGTTGAGTCGGGACCAGGGGCTCTTGGCTTTGCGGGGGGTGATCAGCTGGAGGCCACGGTCGTCGTCGAGGAGGGTGGCGGTCGAATCGATCCATCCGAAGCAGATCGCTTCTTCCACGACTTCGGGGTAGGGGCATCGTGGCAGGCCGGTCCCGGTGCGCCAGGAGCACAACCACACGCCGCGGGTCGACCCGTGGTTGTGCTCGAGCCACGATCGCCATTGCGGCCGGGTCTCGACGTGGTAGATCGGATAGTCGAATTTCCACGTGGCGGGGTGATCAGACGCCGACGGTCGGGGTGGCGTGGGGGTCACGTCGGGTCTCCCGTGTCGAGCAGAACGCTCTCTTCGCTCTTGGGGCTAGGTGGCATCCTGATGTTCCAGCCACTTCATTATCGCTTGGTTTGTTTCTTCCGGCTTCTCTTGCTGGATCCAATGACCGCAATCCAGGTGGACCACTTCCACGTTGGGCACGAAATCTGTCAGGTTCTCGGATCGCTGGACCAGATCTCGGTCGCCGTAGATCATGAGTGCGGGCTGTCGGATGACCGGATCCACGTCCGCCAGCAGGTGCCAGTTGCGGTCAACGTTCCTGTACCAGTTGATGCTGGCCGTGAATCCTGTTGATTCGAAGGCCGACACGAAGACGGCCAGCTCGCTGTCGCTCATGAGAGGCTCACCGAGTGGTGTTCCCGTTCTGGCAAGGTTGATCATCGCCATTCCTGGTTGAGGCTCACTCGGGGGCTCGTTCTTCCGGAACATGTTGCGGAGGAACTGGAACGTGTGTTCTTCGAGCACGGCGTCCGCGACGCCTGGCTGTCGATTGAAGTGGACGAAGTAGAAGTCGCTACCAAGCGTGGCCTCCATGAACTCGACCCACGGTTGCTCTCCGCGCTCGGGATAGGGCAGGCTAAGCGCGACCACTTTGTTCACCCGATTCGGATGCAGGAGGGTCAGTCCCCACACGACGAATGCTTCCCAGTCATGACCTACGAAGGCAGCATTTTCGTACCCGTAGCTAATCCGCTGCTGGACGGAGTCCAGACAATCGATCGCGAAGAGCTTCAGCGGAAGATTGAACGGGGAGATGAGTTCCGCTTGGTGATGGCTCTAAACGAATGGGCCTTCCGTGCCAAACACATCCCGGGTTCTGAGCACTTCAACACTCCCGACGAGTTGTTCTCGTCATTGCGGCCCGACGAGGAAGTAGTCGTGTATTGCACGAGCATCGATTGTCACTCGAGCATCGCTCTATACATGGCGTTCATCGATGCTGGGTTCGCAAATGTGAGGCGGTACTCCGGGGGGTTGAGCGATTGGGAGGCGGCTGGTCTGCCGTTGGAGGGAGACTGGGCGTAGGCCGAAGGCTGCCGGAGTGATGCTAAAGGAAGCTCCCGGCGCCTTTACCCGTGCTTCGACCAGTGGCTTTCACGGGCGCGACTGGGCCGTGCGTGGGCGACTTTCGCCTCTGTCCGGCTCCTGGGGTGAAGCGACATCGGTCGGGGCCGGCAGGCGTGTAGGAGGCCGCTGCGATGTCCACAGAAATGCAGAGTATGACGACGGTCGAACCCGTCCGGCCATTCGAGATCGCTGCGCTGGTCGAAGATTCATCAAAGCGATTCGCGCTGAAGTCGATTGGCGACAATCGCGTCAGGTTGTCCGGCGAAGGTTGGGGCCGCTGGACCGAATCGGGAGCGTCCAGTGACATCGGCGCGTTCGGGCTGAAACTCGCCGACCTGATCTATAGGTTTCCGCAACTGCATGACGCAGAGATCGAACTTGCCGATGCATCGCGGCGTGAAGCCACCACGTATGACGGAGTTCCCATCATTGACTGGGTGCCCGGGGCAGAGAACGTTGTTTCGCTACCGGCTGGTGCGGGCACGGATTCATGATCGCCCCTGCTGTGGCCGAGGCGATCACCTCATGGATCGGTTCAGGCTCCCAGCCCGCCCGGCTACGCCCATTTGCCCTAAACCGGTTTAGTTAGGCAGACGGCCAGTGCGGGCAGTGCCCGACGACCGAGGCCTGTACGCGCATAACGATCCTCGGCTAGGAAACTCGGACGCGGGAGAGTCGTTGCTCCGCCCGTTCTCAGCAAGGTCGCCTCCTTCCCGTGTAGTCCAGGCTATGGCGACGATCCATGCTTGTACGAAGACGATCAGAGCTCGCTGGCTGAGCCCAGCGAAGCCTTCGCCGCTGCCCGCCGCTTCGGGATTGAATGTCGCAAAGAAGGCAACGACCAATAGCAGGCCAACCGGCGTGGCGACTCTGATCAGCAGAAGGCTGAGCCGGCGCCACCTGTCGTTCGATCTCAGACGTCGTCCGACGATGGCGAACCCGATGATCGGAGCAAGGACCAAAAGGAACCCGAAGGAGTGCATCGGCATCTCCTCGAGCGTGAACACTCCGACTAGAACCGCACCGAGGCCGTGCAGGCCCAATGTCCACAATGCCGCCTGCCGGGTCCTGGGCTCGATGTGGGCGAGATTTCGGCTGATACCAAATGCTCCTGCGATGGCGATAGACCCATAGATGACGAATGCCGTGTTCATTCTTGCGGCTGTCTTGCCAAGACCAAGCCCACTGATTGGCTGACTGATCGGCGAGTAGTCCTCGATGACAATGTCGTAGAACCTGTACCCGTCGTTGACAAAGCCGAGCACGAGCCAGGTGAAGGTGAAAGCAGCAGTTGCAGCGATCAGCGCAATTGGCAGCACCGAAGTCGGGCGCGTGTTGCGATCTGGGTAGATTTGCATTTGGAATCCCTTTCCAGAGTAGTTCGTTTGGCCAAACTAAGTATATCAGATAGTTCGACACGTCAAATCAGTTCAGGCTATTCTTCACGTCGATGGCTGCACCGAGGAGAAGAAGTCGCGCTCAAGCGATCGAGGAGGTTCTGGAGGCAGGCCGACGGGTCAGCCAGGCTGCGGTCATCTATCACTCCAAGGTGGCGGAACTCTTTGGGTTGGGAGCCACGGACATGAAGGCGCTCGACGTGATCCAGACTGAAGGCCCCATGACCCCATCTGATCTGGCCGACCGGATGGGTTTCGCCCGGCCCAGTGTGACCGCGATGATCGATCGGCTCGAGACGAAGCAGCTCCTGCGTCGCGCACCCAATCCGACCGATGGTCGAAGCCTTTTGGTCGAGTTCGACCCCGCAGCCGTCAATGTGCTGGCTCCGGTCTACGGCCCATTTTTCGAGTCTCTCGCAGAGATGGTCGAGAACTACACGATTGCCGAACTCGGATTAATCGCACGAGCGTTCGACGATGTCGCCACCAGACAGAAAGTCGCTGCGGACCACCTCGATTCGGTGGCTACGGCAAAGGACGAAGGATCTTGAAGAGCGGATGTCTCCTTCGGTGGTGTCAGGCCGGCCTAAACCTCTGAGGTTTGTCGCGATGCGTTGCTGTACTCGCTGTCTCACATAACGTCATCTCACATCATCTCACGTCGCTCGCCCCACAGCCGCTCCACAGGGCCTTGAGAGGGCCCTGTTCCCCCTGGTCAGAGGGTTTTGACCGCATCTTTCGCAACGAGAAGGCCGCGGGTTCAAATCCCGCCAGCTCCACTAAAAGTCAGAACGCTATCGAGCCTTTAGATGGCTCGGATTCGTCTGGCCTTCCGCGATCCGCTTCGGCGCACGTGGGGCACGGAACACCTCTCGAAGCACCTCTCAGTTAACGAGGTGTCCATCGTTCATCCGCAACCTGATGCTTTCTAAGAATTGGAGTCGAGATCGTCGTCCCGCTCGTGTGATCAGTTGACTCGTTCCGTTCCCATGCCGTGGACGCCCTCGGACCCAGGGGCAGACCCCAGGTGGATACTAGGGATTCTCCCCGGTGTGATGGAAAGCCGCGAACACGAGAATCCTGAGCGTCACAGCACTCCAGCAGTTGTGTCACGAAAGGAGACCCCCTCATGAGCATCCCTCCTACCGATTCGCAAGGATCGGACCCGGCCGGTCAACAGCGCGGGCTGTCCCGGCGCGCGTTCGTCGGTCGCGTGGCTGCCGCCACCAGCATGTCGCTACTGGCCCCGTGGACGGTATCCGCAGCCGCGGCCTCAAAGCACGTTCCGGGTGACTTCGGTTCTGTTCGCAACTCGCCGCGGCTGCCGAGCAGGTTCACCAAAACGTTTAGGAGTCGGTTCGTCAGGCCAACGGAATCCGCCAACACGTGGTCGTCGGTGGCGACGGACCGCCGCTGCTGATGGTGCACGGCTGGCCCGAGAACTGGTACGCATGGCGGTTCCTGATGCCGGCTTTGGCCGAGGACTTCACAGTCATCGTGCCCGACCAGCGAGGTATTGGACTGTCCGAGAAGACGTCTGACGGGTACGACTCCGCAACCCTCGCAGACGACCTGGCAGAGCTGATGACCGAGCTTGGCCACGAGCGGTTCGCCGTTGTCGGCCATGACACCCAGGACGTACTTGGGGGACCGCCCGGCGTGATGCATTCCGCTAGTACTTGAGATCCCCTGTGGAATGTTGGCCAGGAAGAACCCGGCAACCAGCGCAACGGGGAGGCTCGTACCGGCTTGTCCGGCCTCCAGCGGCATGACGGCAGCCGTTGACAGACCTATGGCCAGCGACTCAGGGATCCCGTCGATCAAAGCGCCCACCGCTATGGCGAGCCCACTACCGGGAATCTCCGCTTCGGATGGTTGAGGTACGCATACTCCGCAGCGTTTCCGGTCCGCAGCGCCGCGCCTCTCTAACAACCAGTTGCCGAGCGAGAAGAGCAGAGCTCCCCCCATGAACCCTCCTGCGGTAGCCAGGATCGATCCACGTTCGCCGGATTCGGCGACGAGTTCCAATGTGAGAACGGGGACGAGAACACCGGCACCGAAACCCATGACCGTGGCGATCAATCGGTGCGGCAATCGCTCTGTGTAGCCGACCAGCGCTCCGATGAAGCGACCGGAGGCAGCCAGCAGACCGATTAGACCCGCCAACAGCGAGGTGGTCACTCAGGCTCCGCTGGATGGTTTCCGGGCGGTCGACGCGACAAGCATCGGGGGGCACCATCGACCGCGACTGCGGTAAGCGTCAGACGAGCACATCACGTTGGCATCGCCCCTTCGGCCAACTTCAGCCGCGTCCAAATGTTCATGTTGATCACGATCCCGATGATGTCGAGGATCTGGGCTTCGTCGAAGTGGTCGGCGAGGTGGTCGTGGTATGACTGAAACTTTG
>Ga0214468_1000096_pt1 | contig 25414 bp, 20 predicted proteins | sample RVTome_9_FD_187334 | JGI IMG/M metagenome (GOLD analysis project Ga0214468, IMG submission 187334) | Soil microbial communities from uranium-contaminated site in the Upper Colorado River Basin, Wyoming, United States - RVT155D38 HiSeq ...
GGGCGGCGGCGCGGGCGGCGAGGAGGGTGGACCAGGCGACGCGGGAGGGCGGGAAGCGCTTGGCGAGGACCGCGGGGACGAGGGCGGTGAGGCGCTCGGCCTCGAGGGGACGGGTGCGGACGGTCTCGCGGGCGGTCTCTATGAGCAGCTCGGCGAAGGCGCGGGAGCGGTAGCGGGTGTTGGCGCGGGCGACGGTGTCGGCCCAGCGCTCGGGCGGGCGGCGGCGGAGGAGCCAGAGCTCGCGAACGGCCCGCTTGCGCACCGCCTTGTGGCGCTCGAGGGCGGCGGCGATCGCGCCGACGTCGCGCTCGCTGGCCGGGAGGTGCTGCGGGAGGACGGAGGCGGTGGAGGCCGAAGCCGGAGCGTCCGGGGCCGGGATCTCGGCGAGGCCGTCGAGGACCTGGCGGAACCTCGACCGCTCGGCGGAGAGGGCCTGCCACTCGTCGCGGCAGACGGGGCAGCGCTCGAGGACGTGGCGGTGGACGAGGTGGGCGAGGACGGCGGGGGCCTGCTCGCCCCGGGCGGTGCGCACGTAGTGCTGGCCGCGGACGTGGCGCTCGTCGCCGGCGGTGGAGCCTTCCCGCCCGCGCGGCGCGCCGGGGCCGGGCTCCGTCGGAGGGCGTCGGGCGTCGCTGCGGGTGGGGTCGTCCACGAGGCCTCTCGGGCCGGGAGCGGTCTCGGCAGCCGCGTTCCGGCCTTCACGCGTTTGCCCGATCATCTCACGGGCGCGGCCCGCGCCGGCCGGCGCCTCCGGCAGGATACCGATCGGCGCCGTGGGCGTCCGTACGTCCGGACGTTCCGGCCTCGATCGGCGCCGCGGGCGTCTGACCTCCGGAAATTGAGGACCCGCGGCTCCGCAGCGCTTGCACCGAGTCTAAGGTGCCGGCGCCATGCACGAGGAGAGACACGGGGGAGAGGTGAGCCGGCCTGCAGACGCGGTCTGGGGGCGGGCCGGCGCCGGCGGCCGGCCGAGGGTCAGCGGCCGGTGGCTCGCGCGGGCCGAGCGGGTCGGCGCCCTGGTCGACGCGATGAGCTGGCCGGCGGAGGGCGAGGCGGCGCGGCTCGACGGCGCGCTGCGGCTGGCCGCGGCGCCGGTCCTCGCCGGCCTGGCCGGCGATCTCGCGCGGCTCAAGGCGCTGTTCGCCGGGCTGGTCGCGGACGACGGGCGCCCGGTGATGCTCGACCGGCTGGACGCGGGCGGCGAGGTGCGGCCGGGGGAGGCTCTCGCGGAGCTCCGGCCGGGCCGGTTCGTCGCGGTCGCGGGCGGGGGAGGCGCGCCGGCCGTCGCCGCGACCGATCCGTTCGCCGGGCTGGCGAAGCGGGTCGTCGACCTCGTGCTGCCCGAGATGGAGGGGGCGCTCGCCGAGCTGACGGTGCTCCTCCACGAGCACCTGTGGACCCAGCGATTCGAGCTCACCGAGCTCGTCGAGCAGCTCCCCTCGGACGTTCTCGACGCGATCGAGGAGGCCCGGGCCGGGTGGGAGGAGGGCGCGGAGGACCGCGGCGCGACCGTGGCGCGGCGAATGCGCCACCTCGAGCGGTTCGCCGGCCGGCGGGGCGGCCGCGGCGACGCGATCGCCGACCTGCGCCGGGCGCTGGTGCGGGCGATCGGTCTGGCGAGCGGGCGCGAAGAGCCCGGCGGACCCGATCGGCGCGCGCTGGCCGAGGCGGCCGAGGCGGCGGTCGGGCGCCTCGGCGAGCTCCTCGCCCTGCTCGAGCCCCCGTCCGCCGCCGTTCAGCCCCGTCCGGCGGAGGACGAGGACGCTTGGACCCGATGAGTCGCGAGCGCCGCGAGCGCGCCGTGCGCGAGCTACGAGCCGACGCGGCCGCGCGGTCCCCGGAGCGCCCGACCCGCCGCCGGCGGCGCGACGCGGGACCGTTCACCGGGCTGGGTGCCGCCCTGCGGCGCCTGCGCACGCGCCGCCGGATGAGCCAGCGGCGGCTGGCGGCGGCCGCCGAGGTCACCCGGCCGATGGTCTCCGCCTACGAGCTCGGTCACACGCAGCCGTCGCTGGCGACCCTCGGCCGCCTGCTCGCCGCCCTCGGCACCTCCCTGGCCGCCCTCGAGCGCACTCTCGCCGAGCACCCGGCCCCACGCGCCGCACCGACCGACGAGACCGACGAGACCGACGAGACCGCCGAACCCACGGACGACCCGACGAAGGAGGGAGACGATGCGTGAGAAGACGCATGAGAAGACGCCCGAGACCGGCACCGGCGAGCTGCGCCCCGAGCGGCTGGGAGACTCGTTCCGCCTGCGCCCCGAGCGCCTCGGCCTCGCATCGGGGGCGCCCGGGAAGGGCGTCCGCGAGCAGGGCGGCTGGACCTTCGACGCCGACGGCACGACGATGGGACGGATCTTCCGCTTCGCCGGACCGGCCGAGATGCGCGAGTTCGTCGCCGACCTCCAGGGCGTCCTCGCCACGCTCGAGACGCGCCGCTCGAGCGCCGACCGCGAGGGACCGGTCAGCCTGATGCTCTTCCTCGCCGGCCACCGGATCGAGGGCGGGGGCGGCTGACCGCGCCGCGTCTCCCGACACCCGCTGGAACCTCCGCGGGCCGGCTCGGCGTCGAGTCGCCTCGCCGCGCGGGGGGAAGCGGGCGCGGCGAGGCGGCAGCGAGACCGCCCGCCGGCGCCAGGGGTCGGCGCCGGCGGACGAAATGAGCTCCTCGGGGGTGTGGCTCCTTCCCTGCCCGGACCGCCTCAGTGCGGCTCGGAGATCGCGTTGCGCTGCATGTCGTCGGGGCTGATCGACACCTGCGAGGTCGCCGGCAGCGGCTCGAGCCCGGCGAACAGGTCGTCGGGCAGGGTGCCGGACTTCGCCAGCTCGGCCCTGACGTGGGCGAAGTTGACCGGGTGGAACCGGAAGCAGCGCATCCGCGCCACCTTGCGGACGTCGTCCTCGCGCCGCAGCAGGTCGTCGAAGTGGCGGTCGGGGAAGTTGTTCGGCGCCGCCGGGTCGGAGACGTCGTTGATCCCCGAGAGGAAGCCGGCGATGGGCACCGGCAGGTTCGCGCGGTTCTCGATCTGGGTGAAGTCGGTCAGCGTCTCGCGCCGGTGGCAGCCGCTGCAGGCCGCCAGCGAGACGCGGTGCCGCGCCCAGTTCTCGAACGGGTAGGCGTACGACAGGCCGGGGTGGTCCCAGTGGTAGTTGATGTTCTGCGGCGGGTCGGGCACCTGCGGGTTGGCGCCGAGGAACGGCTGGCCCTGGAAGAACAGCGGCACCGTCGGGATGGGCGCCTGGCAGTCGTTGTTCGCCGCCAGCGCCGCCTGCACCTCGTTGACGATCCAGTTCTTGAGCAGCGGCGACCCGCCGAAGCTCGGGTGCACGCCGTTGAAGACGTCTTGCGGCGTGTCGTTGGCCGTCGTCTCCTCGAGGAAGCTCCACGGCTGCTGGGTGAGCTGGAACTCGCGCAGCTCCCAGACGACGGTCTGCGTCGGCGCGTCCTGGGGCAGGGCGACCTCGTTGGTGCGCACCTGGCCGATCGCGCTGCCGTTCGGCTTGATCGGGTTGGCGTCCGCCGCGACGACGGCCTCGGTGAGGCTCTCGAGGTGCTCGGCGTAGGCGCTCGTGCCGGGCACCAGCTTCGCCAGCTTCACCCAGCCCTGGGCCCAGTCGCGGACGCTCGGGCAGTCGCACGCCGGCACCCGGTACTCGAGGATGATCGTGAACGGCAGCGCCCGGCAGTCGCTGCCGCCGGGTCCGTCGAGGTCGAACGGGTCGATGTAGCCCGACTCGTCCCAGTGCGACTTGACCATCACGCCGAAGACGAACCGCAGCTCCCCGGCGTCGAGAAACTTGCCGCTCACGTTCGCGTTGTAGCCGCCGCCCCCGCCCTCGGTGCGCCGCAGGTCGACCCGCGGCACGATGGCGATCAGCCGCATCGGCGCGATGTCGAGGTCGAGCTTGCCGCCGCCGCTGTCGCTCCGCCAGTCGGCGATGAGCTGGTCGATCTGGGTCCGGGTGGAGACGGTGTGGCCGTTGATCGTCGGCGCCGGGTTCTGCGACCAGGTGAGCAGGAACTGCTCGACGAAGTCGCGCGGGTCGATGCCGGTCAGCGCCGGGTTCGCCATCTCGGTCATCAGGTGCTTGAAGGTCCACACCCCGTCCGGGTTGCCGGCGTTGGTGCAGGCGTCGAGGGTGCGCGTCGAGTCGGCGACGACCAGCGGGTTGCGGATCATCAGCGCCCGGTTCTGGAAGGTGCTGGTCATCCCGGGCGACGGGGTGGGCACCGAGGTGCAGTTCTGCGGCGCGGTGGATGCCGCGACCGCCCGGCCGGGCGTCAGGGCGGCGCCCTTGGCCCCGGGGACCGCGTCGCCGAAGCTCCCGGCGGGCTCGGCCTCGGGGCCGCTCGTCTTCTTCTCCTCCTCGTCGAGGACGACGACCGCCTGGCCCAGCTCCACGCGGGCGCCGGCCTGGAAGGCCTGGAAGTCGAACGGCTCGGCCGCCTCGGCGCCGGCGAAGGTGCGGCCGGCGAAGGCGAAGCTCTCGCTCCGCAGCTTCTCGGCGACCGCCTCCTGGTCCTCCTGTGCGCGCTCGGCGAGCTGCGCCTCGTCGACGGTGGCGAGGCCGGTGAACAGCCCGTCACCGGCCTTCTCGTCGGCGCCGCGGCCGTCGTCGCGGAGGATGACGGTGCCGGCGCCCTCGCCGATGGTGATGAAGTCGAGGTTGCCGCGCTCCTTCTTGGCCTCGAGCTGCGCGTCGTTGAGCTGCACGCTCACCAGCACGTTGCCGAAGCCGGGGAACTGCGTCGTCTTCTGCACGAACACCTCTTCGGGCGGGAAGAGCTCGCCCTCGAGGCCGGCCGTCGCTGCCTCCTCGACCGGGATCAGCCGGCCCTGCCCGAAGATCGAAGGGGTGGGCGCGACGACCAGCGCGAGGACGGCTGCGCCGGCGATCGCCGCTGCCAAGGGGAGGGCTTTCCGGAGTTGCATCTCGGGAGACTCCTTTCTGTGGGATCAACGTTGCATGCTTCCCCCTGGAAAGAGAGTGCCTATTCACGTGGATTCGAGGACACGGAAGACGCCCAGTCCACACCCGTGATCCCAGTCACCCCGCGAGGAGCGGCCGGCTGGCCCAGGCGAGGGTCGCGGCGCGGGCGGCCATGAAGAGGGCCATCGCGAGCCAGAGGAGCGGGGAGGAGCCGAGGTGCATCGCGATGCCGGCGGCGGGGAGGAAGACGAGGAGAGTGGAGACGAGCATCGAGTTGCGCAGCGGCCGGCCCGCGGTGAGGCCGAGGAACAGGCCGTCGTAGACGTAGGCGAGCGAGCCGGCGAGGAGGACGGGGACCAGCCAGACGGCGGCGCGGCGGGCCTCGGCGAGAACCTCGGGGTGCGAGGTCAGGAGGCCGAGGACGGCGCCGGGGGCGGCGAAGAGCGCGGTGAGAAACAGGGCGGCGAAGCCGAGGCCCGAGCCGAGGGCGAGCCGGGAGAGACGGCGCAGGTCGTCTGCCCGGCCGCCGCCGCGGAAGATGCCGACCAGACTCTCGGTGGCGAAAGCGATGCCGTCGATCGCGTAGGAGGCGAGGCTGAGCAGGCGCAGGAGGATGGCGTTGGCCGCCAGCACCGTGGTGCCCAGGAGCGAGCTGAAGTCGGTGAACACCGCGAAGGCGCTGACCAGGCAGAGGGTGCGGACCAGGATGTCCCGGTTGAGGGGCGCAGCAGCGTCGCCAGCCGGTCGCGGTCGAAGACGAGGGCGCGGTCCCAGCCGGGCACCAGCTTGCCGCCGGCCTCGGCGCGTGCGGCGCGGCGGAGCATCCAGAGCGCGACGGCGAGGCTCGCCCACTGGCTGGCCATGGTCGCCCAGCCGGCGCCGGCCGCGGCCCAGCCGAGCCGTACGATGAACAGCCAGTCGAGGGCGACGTTGACGAGGTTGGCGACGGCGGCCATCGCCAGGGCGCGGCCGCTCTCCTCGCGGCCGAGGAACCAGCCGAGGAAGGCGAAGTTGGCGAGCGTGGCCGGGGCCCCCCACACCCGGGCGTAAAAGTAGTCGCGGCCCGCGGCCTCCACCTCGGGCGTGCCGCCGAGGACCGCGAAGCCGGCCTCGGCGAGCGGCACCTGGAGGGCGACGATCAGCGCCCCGAGCCCGGCGGCGAGCGCCAGCGACCGGTAGAGGACGCGGTAGACCTCGCCCGGCTCGCCGCGGCCCACCGCCTGGGCGGCGGTGCCGGTCGTCCCCATGCGCAGGAAGCCGAAGCTCCAGTAGACGTACTCGAACAGCAGCACAGCCAGCGCGACGCCGGCCAGGAAGCGGATGTCCGGCAGGTGGCCGAGCAGCGCCGTGTCGACCAGGCCGGCGACCGGCACGGTGACGTTCGAGGCGATGTTGATCGCCGTGAGCTGGAGGAAGCGGCGGCGCAGGCCGCGCTCGGGGGAGCCGATCGGGGTCATGGGCGAGCGCGCCGGATGCCCGGCTGCCGGGGCGCGAGGCGATGCTACCGGCGCTCACCGCTGCGAGCGCGTCGGAAACGCTCGCGAGACGTACGGGGGACGCGTCGAGAGACGATCAGGAGACGACCGTGAGACGCAGAGGAGACGCTGGCGAGACGGCCGTGACCGGGCGGCGAGACCGACGGCGAACCGGCGGCGAGCCCACGGCGGGCACGGCGGGCCGGCGGCGGACCGGCCGCTATGATCGCGGGATGCTGCGGATCCGGGCGGTGCGGGAGATGCTGATCGACGAGGTGGCGAGCGTGCGCGTCGTCCGCCCGGGGCGCGGGGAGGAGGGAGCCGGGGAGGCGGCCGCCGGCGCGGGAATCGCGGGCGCGGACACCGCGGTCGAGCGGGAGCGCGAGGCGCTCGCCGGGGCGCGCCGGCGGGCGGTTCTGATGATCGCCTTCGACGCGGCGGCGATCGCCGTCCTCTTCGCGCTGCGCGACCCGGCGGCGCCGTTCCTGCCCCTCGGACCGCAGGTCGAGACGGTGTTCACCCTCGGTGTGCTCGCCGTGGCGGTCCACCTCGGGCTGCGCCTCGGCCAGTACCTGACCTACCGCAACGTCGCCCGGGTCTGGGAGGAGCTCCTCGAACGGGAGGGGTGACCGGCGCCGTTTCGAGCATCAGCGGCCGGCTTCGGTGAGCCAGGCGCCCTCAAAAAGGAACGAGAGCCGCCGAGCGTCGCCGGTGCCGAGCGTCTCGGAGGGGGACCAAAGCGGATGGCGAAGGCGGAGGTCCGGGCGGCGCGGGCGGTCGAGCGTCATTGGCAGGGTGAGCTCGAAGGGTCCGGGAGGAAGCGGCGGCTCGACCGCCAGGTTCCCGCCTTCGGCGAAGACTCCCAACTTCACGACCTCCTCGGGGTACGGGAGGCGCGCTCCGGCGAGATGGAGGACGTACTCGCCGGTCGGCACTGTCCGATCGAACCGGACCCGAGGCTCCGGGACCTTCGCCCACCGCCGTCCGCGCAGGTCGTCGTCCAGCTCGAGGTACGACCACCCATCCGCGGCGAGCTGGTCCTCCGGCCTCGCCGACGCGACGGCGCCAGCGGGGATCGGCGATCCCGGGCGCAGTCCCCGTGCGCACAGTTCCCGGGCAAACTCGGCGTCGAGGTCGTCGAGCCGGTACAGGGAGGCGGCCGTCTGGGCGTCGCGCCAGTCGTGCCGCTCAACGTTCGCCGCCAGCCGCCTCCGCTGGACGGATCGGCGCACGACCTCGTCGCGCGGCCGGTCGAGCTCCCGCCAGGGGTTGACGTCCAGGACCAGGGCGTGGTCGGGAGCGGTGCAGACGAGATCTTCGACACGGCGGAGCTCGAAACCCGCGAACGTCTCGCGCACGAAGGGCGCCAGCTCGGAGGGAGTGACGAAGAGGCTCTTGACCTCCGCCGCCTCGGCGACCTCCTCGACCTGAGCCCTGAAGGCGGTCAGCCCGCCCGGGACGGACTCCTGCTGGAGAGCGATCGCATGACCGAGAGCGGAAGTCGCCAGCCAGGGGGCGAGGACCAGCACCGCGGTTCGCGTGCGGCGGACTCCGTGCAGCGCCGCACCGACAAGGCCGGCGGCGAGCAGCCCGCCCACGAGCACCGGGTACCGGGGACCGTGGAACGTCGCCGCGACGCCGAGTCGGGCGAGAAGCCAGTAGACGAGGAGGCTGCCGAATGCCGTCGGCAGCGCCAGGAGCGCCATGGTCTTGGCGGCCTCCTCGCCGGCCGCGTCCCGCCGGCCCGCTAGGCCGACCGCGATTGGCAAACCCACCGCGAGGGCACCTAGCGCCAGCCACCACCCCTCGGCCTCCGGGCCGGGCGGGCTGATCCTCCCGTACGGCCACCACCACGCGATCACCTTCCCCAGGTTCTCCAGGGTGGGGGGCGTCATCCATTCGGGCGCCGCCCGTCGGAGGTGGCCGACCTGGGCGGGCACCCGCGCCATCCAGGGCAAGAAGAGCAACCACGCTCCGGCGTGGGCCGCCGTACCGGCCGCCACCGCCCGCCGGTCGACGGGGCGCGGGTCGCTGCGGAGGCTCACGAGCCACGAAAGGGTTAAGAGCGCCACGGCCGGTGCGGCCAGCAGGTGGCTCCACAGCGCTCCGGCCAGTGCGGCACCGTAGAGCGTCCAGAGGAGCGTTTCGCGTCGCCCTCGACGTCCCGTCACGCGCAGCACCGTCAGCAGCAATAGCGCGATCGTCAGGAGAGCGAAGGCAAACCCGTAGCTCCGGAGGTCGCGCACGGCGACTGCGGCCGCCGAGCTGCCGGCGGTGGAGAGGGTCAAGAGGATCGCTCCGCCGTATCCGAACAACCGGAGTCCGGTGAGCCACGCGGCGACGACCGCGAACCCCCAGGCGCCGACGTTGAGCGCCCGCGCCCACGGGACCCCCGGCTCGAGCCCCAGCGCCCTGCCCGCCTTCAGCCAGGCCTTGAGCGCGAGCGGGTAGCCGGGCGGATGGAGGTCGCGGGCCGTCTCGTCGAGGAGCCGGGGGACCGTCAGGTGGACGAGTTGCAGCGAGTGGATCTCGTCGATCCACAGGGTGCTCTCCGAGCTCGCCCGCAGCCATATCGGCAGGAGAAGCGGCGCGACCAAGGCGAGCAACAGCACGAGCCCGGCCGGCTGGCCAACGCCCCATCTGCCGCTCGCCCCTGTCCGTCGCCCAGCCATCCTCGGGGCACGACTTTCCTACTTTTGAGCGTCACCCGTCAACCGTTGACGATCAAAACGCCGCTGTGTCTCCGATCCCGCACGAGGCTCCTGGACTCTGGTAGGTCCGCGATACACCGTTGGAGGCATCAGTGACCTCGACTTGGTAGCTCTGGCTCGTGAGCGAGCCGAAGAACACCCAGTAGCGGCCGTTGACGGGCCTTCCGTCCAGAACCTTCACCACGACCTCCGGATTCGCGGGGTTGCCGAAAGTAAACGCCGCGCTCAGATCGCTCACCGGGTGCGCAGTCTGGTATGCGGCTCCCACCTTCACCCGGACCTGGAAGCGTGAACCCACGAGACAGACCTTCGTACTGCTCGTGGTGCAGGTCGTCGAGGCGGCGATCTGACGATTCATGGACGAAGCTGCTGTGCTCGAGTTCGCGCCGTCGCCGAACGTTGAGGTGTCACTTCCGCCGCAAAAGCTGCCAGAGGGCTTGGAATAGGTCTTGGCGTTCCCAGTCGCCGTGTCGGTGACCGTCAGTGTGTAGGGCAGGCTCGTCAAGCTACCGTGGAAAACCCAGAATTTCCCGTTGACGGACCGTCCATCGATGACCTTAACGGCGGCCTCGACATTTGCAGGGTTCGAAGCGTAGTAGAAGCCTCCCAGATCCGAGAACGACACTTTCGGAGCTTGCGCGCCGTTCAGGACCAACCTGGCGGAGAACCGGTTGCTCACCAGGCAATGAGTGGTCGAGTTCGCCGTGCACGAGGCAGACGACTGCACCGTCAGGGTCGCTGAGCTCGAAGTGGTGCTGCCGCCCGAATTGGTGACAACTGCCCGGAAGCTGCCGGCAACCGACGTGTCGACGTTGGCGATCGACAGCGTGGGGGTCGTGACCCCCGCGTATTTGCCGCCGTCTGTCAGATTGACTCCGTTGCGCTGCCAGCGATAGGTCAAAATTCCCTCGCCGGTCGCGTTGACCGAAAAGCTGACGCTGTTTCCCGTGGCTGTGGAGACTGACGAAGGATGCTTCGTGATGACCGGTGGTGCAGGAGGATTTCCTCCAATCTCGACCTGGAAGTTGTCGATCGCGCGACCCGCGGTCCCGGAACCGCTGCCAAGAAGCTGGAAGCCCGCGTACTGAATGTTCGGCTGGTAGCTCCCCAGGCTCAGGCTGTTGGCGACCAGCGATCCGTTCACCCATGCCCAGACCCGGTTTCGCGACGAATCGTACTGGAGGCGGATCGTGTTCAGCCCCGCGGCATCGAAAGACGGCGCTGACGTCAGCATGCTCAGAATCGAGGTCCCGTTGTAGTGCAGCTTGAAATCTCCGGTACTCCCTAGGCGGGCCCAGACCTGTCCGTACTGCTCGTAGGGGCTGGTGGCGGAGGAGGTGAAACCGACTCCGACGCTGGCGGTGCCGGTCATCACGACGTCTGTCTCGACGATGGCCACCGGATCGTTGGGATAGTCGAGCGGGTTGAACGGTATACCCGCGCGCTGCGTGAGGTTCGTGGGTTGGGAGGGTGCGACGCTATTATCGCGCACGACGGCGGTCGAGGTGGCCGACCATATCCTCCCGCCGACCTCGGTGGCCGAGCCGGATAGCGCCTGGTTCGTCGGACGGACGGAGGTCACGTTGGCGAAGGTGTCGCGCACGAGCGGGGCACCTCCCAGGCCCAGGCGGGCGGAGATGTAGTCTCGGATCTCGAAAAAGGAGCGCTTTCGACGGTGGTCTTCGATGTCGCGACCGAAGATCCCGAAGCCTTTGCCGCCGAGAGCCGGGTTGCCATCGTTCCAGTGAAAGAGGAACAGCCTTTCGAAGAAGGATCTGGCGACGACTCCGGCATAAGCGTCGACGTAGTCTTTGGCTTGTTGCTTCTCGCCCACCTCCCACGAGTCGACTCCGAATTCTGTGACCCAGAAGGGGCGATTACAGTTGGTCTGGATATATGACTTGAGCGCGTCGGCTTGAGAGAGCATTCCTTGGGCGTTCAGGTTGTAGTAGTGCGTGGAGAGAACGTCGAGGTATGCGCAGCTCTGACCGACGAAGGTCTTGAACTTGGAGTTGCTGAAGGTTGCTGGCCCCACGATCAATGAATCCGGGTCGGTAGAACGGATGGCGCTCGAGCCTGGAATGAGGATCTGGTCTCTCCATTGTGCCACAGAGCCGGTCCAGAACGCGTGCCAGTCGGGCTCATTCCAGATCTCATAGTACCGAACATCGTTCTTATAGCGGTTCGCTACCGCGGATGCGAAGTTGGCGAAGTAGTTCGGGTTGGCCAGAGGACCCGAGCACTGTCCACCCCAGAAGTCGCAGCTGGGCGAGGATCCGTTTGCCCAGGGAGGAATACTCGTGAAGGTTATGAGGACCTCAAGGCCTTGAGAGCGAGCGCTGTTGATCCGTGCGTCGAGCTGACTCCAGTCGATCTGGCCCGGGTTGGGTTCCATCCACTTCCACCACGCCATGATGCGAACCCAGCGGATCTGAGCCTTGGCCACGGACGGTGATGCATCTGTGACGTACTCGATTTCGTGAATGTTCATTCCGAACGGGTCGTTCGGAACAGCAGCATCGATTGTGGTCGCGAAGAGGAGGGTCACCGCGACGAGGGAGAGGCAGCGTTGCATGAGGTGCCTTTCAAGGAATGCGAGCGGGCTGAGATGCCCGCGGCGGCGGAGCTTAGATGAACCTTCGATCGGCAGTCAAGACCATGCGCTGACAGTGTGACTTGCCCGGCGAGAATGTCTCTCCCGAACAGCCCAGCAAGGACGTCCGCATGACGGAGGTCTTCTTTGAGTCCACGAGAGCTGGGCAGGGTACGGATGGAGCGCATCCTGGAGCTAATGCGCGGCGCGGGTGTGGCCCCCAAGCGCCGCCGACGCCCGCGGCAGCACCAGCGGCGGCGCGATCCGGTCCCGCTCCGGGGGCCTGATGCTGCATTGGACGGCAACGTCCATCCCCTGGTTCGGTCCCGACGCCCCCAAGGCCACGCTTATGCCGGCGGTCGACGACGCCACGGGCCGCTGCGAAGCCGCCTTCTTCACCCGCGTGGAGACGACGGTCGCCTATCTCCAGCTGCTCGACCGAGTCCTTCGCAAGGCCGGCGTCCCGCACTCCATCTATCGGCCCCGCCACAGCGCTCTGCGCATAGAGACGGCCACCGGAGCCTCGCCGAGCAGCTCGCCGGCCGACAGGACCCGACCCCTGTCGGTGCCGCCCTCGAGGAGTCGGCATCCGCCCCATCTTCGCGCGCTCGGCGCAGGGCAAGGGACGCATCGAGCGCTCGCTGGGCCAGTTAGGCGGACAGCGTGTCAGGAAGTCCGCTCAGCCGGAAGAGGCTGGAGCGGAGATCGTAGGCTCGTTTCGGTGACGCCCTGGACGCCGAGCGCTCACTCGAGCCGGACGTCGACCTCGCCGACGCCGCAATCCACCTTCAGCGCCGCGCGCCCGGTGCCCTGCTTCCAGTCGAGGTCGCTGCCCAGGAAGCCGTGGCCCTCGACCACCCGGCCGCCGGCGCGCAGGGTGGCCTCGCCGACCCCGACCTCGACGCTGACCGTGCGGACGGCGCTCTCCGCCGCCCGCACCGACACCTCGCCCACGCCGAGGTCGATCGCGATCCCGCCGTCGATCCCCGACACCTCGACCTCGCCGACGCCGAGGTCGGCGGTCAGTGCCAGGTCCCGCGGCAGGGCGACGACGAGCTCGACGTGGAGGCCGTCGTCGCGCCTCCGCGGCCAGTTGGCGACTTCCACCTCGAGGGTCTCGCCGCGCGTCGCCGAGTCGATGGCGACGCGGCGCGCGGCGTCGCGGCAGGCGGCCTTGACCGGCCGCTCGCAGCGCACGGTCAGCCGCACCTCGACGTCGGAGCGCGCCTCGCCGGTGAAGGTGAACTCGCCGACCGGCGCCTCGACCGACAGGGTGGACACGCCGGCGGCGGACAGCGTGCGCTCGGAGCGGGCGACCGCCTCCGAGGAGCCGCCGGCGAGGGCGGGAGCGGCGGGGAGGAGCAGGGCGAGGAGGGCGACCGCGCGGGCCGTGGGCCGTGAGGCCCTCGCCGGGGAGGTCGCGGGATTCGTCGAAGCGGTCATCGGGTCTCCAGGGATCGGTCGTCGCCCGTTGGCAGCCTGAGGTACGTAACCTCGGTGTAAAAGGTTCTGGCGCCATCGCGCCTCCCGGGGGGGACGGCGCGGAGTGTCCGCGCGGGGCACCCATCTTGCAGTTCCGGGCCGCCGGAGAGGAGATCGAGATGACTCGACACCGCCCGTCCGCACGCCCGTTCCCCACCGCCCCGGCCGCGGCCGTCCTCGCCCTCGTCGTCGCCGCCGCGGCCTGCTCGACGAACCCGGCGACCGGCCAGCGCCAGCTCGCGCTGATCGGCGAGCAGCAGGAAATCCAGATGGGCCGGCAGGCCGACCAGCAGATCGTCCAGCAGCTCGGCCTCTACCCCGACGACGAGCTGCAGCGCTACGTGCAGCGGATCGGCATGGAGCTGGCGCGCGACTCCGAGCGGCCCGACCTGCCCTGGACCTTCCGGGTGGTCGACGATCCGACGGTCAACGCCTTCGCCCTGCCCGGCGGCTTCATCTACCTGACCCGCGGCATCCTCACCCACCTCGACAACGAGGCGGAGATGGCCTCGGTGCTCGGGCACGAGATCGGCCACGTCACCGCCCGGCACAGCGTCGAGCGGCTGAGCAAGGCGCAGCTCGCGCAGCTCGGCCTGGGGATCGGGATGATCCTCTCGCCCGAATTCCGCAACTACGGCGACCTGGCGCAGACCGGGCTCTCGCTCCTCTTCCTCAAGTACAGCCGCGACGACGAGCGGCAGGCCGACGACCTCGGCGTCCGCTACCTCGCCGCCGAGGGCTACGACCCGCGCCAGATGCCCCGGGTCTTCGAGACGCTCGAGCGGGCGAGCCAGATCGAGGGCGGCGGCCGGCTACCGAGCTGGCTCTCGTCCCACCCGGCGCCGGGCGCCCGCGCCGAGCGCATCGCGCAGGCGGTCGCGGCGGCGAACCTCGACCTCTCCGGAGCCAATGTGGAGCGGCAGACCTATTTGCGCCAGATCGACGACGTGACCTTCGGGCCGGACCCGCGCGAGGGCTACTTCCGGGGTTCGACCTTCTACCACCCCGAGCTCGCCTTCCAGGTCGACTTCCCGAGCGGCTGGAAGACCAACAACCAGAAGCAGGCGGTCGGCGCGATCAGCCCGAACCAGGACGCCGTGGTCGTGCTCACCCTGTCCGGCCGCGACGACCCGACCGCCGCAGCCCGCGAGTTCTTCTCGCAGCAGGGAATCCAGCAGGGCCAGGCGCGCCGCGGCGAGATCAACGGCATGCGCGCGGTGGCGAGCCAGTTCGGCGTCAGCCGCCAGCAGGGCGGCGACATCGTCGGCGTCGCCGCGTTCGTCGAGCACCAGGGCCGCGTCTACCAGCTCCTCGGCTACTCGACCGACCGGCGCTGGCGCGCCTACGACCAGGCCGCCGAGCAGGCGATCGACAGCTTCCGCCGGGTCACCGACCGGCGCATCCTCGGCGTCCAGCCGAAGCGGATCGACATCGTCACCATCCCCTCGGCGATGACCCTCGAAGAGTTCTCCCGCCGCTACCCCTCGACCGTCGACCTGCAGACCGTGGCCCTGATCAACCAGGCCCAGGCGGGCACGCGGTTCGAGCGCGGGAGGGAGCTCAAGCGGGTGGTGGGCGGCGAGCTGCCGGGGTAGGGGCGCGCTGCAAAAGAAAGATCTGGCTAAAGGAAGGCAGGCGGGGTTCGGCTCGGTCGCCGGTGCATCGGATTCAGGCTACCGTTCGTCGCGGCGCACCAGCCGGAAGGTCTCCTCGTAGATGCTCCGGCGAGGCCCGACCGAGATCACGTCGATCACGCGACCTTTCCCGACGCGGTAGACGACCCGCAGGCGGCCGACGCGCAGGCTCCTCAGTCCCTCCAGCTCGTCCCTCAGCGGCTTGCCCACCGCCGGCTCGTCGAGGATCGCCTCGAGGCCGGCCCGCACCTTCCGCTTGATCTCGGGATGGAGCCCCCGGATCAGCGCGGCGACGGGTTCGGGAACGCGCAACCGATAGCGCACGCTGCGGCTCGGCGGACGGTCAGTCCTCGAACAGCTCTTCGAGGGTGTAGACGGCGGCCCGCCCGCCCTCCAAGGCAGCGAGACCCTCGCGGATCTCCGAGAGACTCTCGTCGTCGAGCCGGATCGCCACCGTCTCTCGCCAGCTCTCGAGCTCGTCCGGGCTGACGAGCACGGCCACGGGGGCTCCGTTCCGGGTGATGACGACGGTCTGGTCCGTCCGGTGGACTTCGTCCACCAACGCGCTCAGCTTCATCTTGGCCTCGGACAGGGAGAGGGTCTTCACGGTGCCTCCTGAATTCTGGACGACCAGAATTCTGGACCTCCGCCCCCGCCCTTGTCAAGGGAACAGGTTCGGCACCTCCTCGGCGCGGATCTCTCGGGGGCGGTCCAGTAGAGCTGACCTGTACGCCGCTTCGCCGAGCACCCTCTCCGGGCTCCAGCCGGCGGCGCGGAGGTCGCGGACGCCGGTGTCGCGGTTGGACTTGGAGAGCTTCGAGCCGTCGGGGCGCAGGAGGAGGGGGTGGTGGAGGAAGGCGGGAGGCTCGGGGCGACCGAGGAGGCGGGCGAGCTGGATCTGGCGGCCGGTGGAGTCGAGGAGGTCCTCGCCGCGGATCACCACGTCGATGCGGGGGACGTCGCCGCCGTGCAGTCCCGGCCCACTTCCGAGGTCGTCGACGACGACCGCGAGCTGGTAGGTCCAGTGGCCGTCGCGGTCGCGGGCGAGGAGGTCGCCGCACTGGTCGGCGGGGACCTGGGATAGGCGCCCGAGACGGAGGTCGGTGAAGCGCACTTCCAGGCGCTCCAGGCGGACGCGGCGGGCGGGGGTGGCGGCCGGGTCGACGCCGCCCTCCCGGCAGGTGCCCGGGTAGCGGAGCTCCTCGCCGGGCGGAACGGGGCCGGTGCGCTCGGCGATCCGCCGGCGGGTGCAGGCGCAGGGATAGACGAGGCCGCGGCCGGCGAGGTCGCGGAGCGCGGCCTCGTACGCGGCCGAGCGGTCGCTCTGCCGGAACGGCGACGGCCCGGCGCGCAGCGCGTCCGGGCGGCCCAGGTCGGGCTCGAGCCCGAGCCACTCGAGGTCCTCGATCAGCGCCGCCTCGTACTCGGGGCGGGAGCGGACCCGGTCGTGGTCCTCGACCCGGAGGACCACCCGGCCGCCGTGGGCGCGGGCGAGCCCCCACACCCAGACGGCGTTGGCGACGTGGCCGAGGTGGAGATAGCCGGTCGGCGCGGGCGCGAACCGGGTGGTCCAGGGGACGGGGGGAAGGGGGGCGGCGAGGGTCAGCGGATCCGGCGGCGGCGGTTCTTGATGTAGTCGGCGAGGATGAACTCGCCCAGGTCGTAGGGGGAGGCGAAGTAGGCGCGGCCACGGTTGACCTTGGTCAGCTTCTCGACGAAGTCGGTCAAGAGCGGGTCGGTGGCGATCATGAAGGTGGTGATGACGACCCGCTGGCGGCGGCAGAGATCGGCCTCCTCCAGCGTGCGGTTGACGATCTTCATGTCGAGGCCGAACGGGTTCTTGTAGATCCGGTGGCCCTCGGTGATCGCCGAGGGCTTGCCGTCGGTGATCAGGAAGATCTGCTTGTTCGGCTGCTTGCGGCGGGCTAGGAGGCCGCGGGCGAGTTGGAGGGCCTCGCGGGTGTTGGTGTGGTAGGGGCCGGCGTCGACGTAGGGGAGGTCGGAGAGCTCGATCCGCTCGGCGCGGTCACCGAAGAGGATGACCCCGAGGTGGTCCTTCGGGTACTTCGTGGTGATCAGCTCGGTGAGCGCCAGGGCGACCGACTTCGCCGGGGTGATCCGGTCCTCGCCGTAGAGCACCATCGAGTGGGAGACGTCGATGGCGACGATCGTCGCGCACGAGGTCAGGTGCTCGGTCTCGTGGATCTCGAGGTCCTCCTCGGCGAGGTCGAGCCCGCCGAGGGTGCGCTTCATCGCGTTGGACAGCGAGCGGGCCGAGTCGAGGTGGTGGACGTCGTCGCCGAAGCGGTAGGGGCGGGTCTCGGGCAGGCGTTCGACCCCCTCGCCGGCCGAGCGCACCGGGTGGTAGCCGGGGGCTGCCCGCCGGAGCGAGCCGAAGACCTCCTCGAAGGCGCTGCGGCGGATGCGGCGCTCGCCGCCGGCGGTGAGCGACAGCCCGCCCTCGCCGTCGCGGGCGATCATCTGCTGCTCCTCGAGCTCGGCGAAGAAGGCCTCGAGGTCGACCGACTCGTCGACGTAGCCCTGCTGCTGGAGGTAGCGCATCCACTCCATCGCCTCCTCGACGTCGCCGCCCGAGGCGAGCACGAGCTGGTTGAACAGCCGCAGCAGGTCGAGCCCGGCGAGGATCGCCCGGATCAGCGCGGGGTCGAGGAAGAGATAGCGGTGGCGCACGGTCGGAGCGGGGCCGGGGTCAGTTCACGTCGCCGCGCGGGCCGCCGCCGCCGGCGCCGCGGCCGCGGTGCGGCTTGAGGAGCTGGAACTTGACGAGCTCCTTGTAGCCGATCCGGCTGTCGACGTCGTCGCGCGCGAGCTTGAGGTGCTGGTGGAGCCCCTCGAGGACCATCTCGGCGGCGAGCGCGCGGGCCTCGGGCGAGCGGTCGAAGGCGTGCTCGGCGGCGAGGTCGAGCAGGCCGGGGACCTTCGCCAGCTCCGCCTCGTGCTCGGTGAAGGCCGTCTCGTCGGAGAGCTCGATCTCGCCGCCGCCGGCGAACCAGGCGACGATCGCGGCGTACGGCCCGGCGTCGTCCTCGCCGCCCGAGCCGACCTCCTTGCCGACCTCGGGGAAGCGGCGGTCGAAGGCGGCCTTGACCGCCTGGCCGACGAGCTGACGGGCGACCACCTCGACCCCCTGCTGCTCGCCCTCGTAGACCATCTCCACCTTGCCGGTGACCGCCGGCAGCAGCATGTGGAGGTCGGCGAGCCGCGGCCAGACCGGCCGGTCGCCGGTGGCCAGCGCCCGGCGCTCGAGGTTCGAGACCAGGAGCTCCATCGCCGCGATCGCCACCCGCGCCGACACCCCGGACGTCTGGTCGACGAGCTCGCTCTCGCGCGCCGCGATCGAGATCTCCTCGACGAGCAGCCGCACCTCGGCGGGCACGACGACGTCGGCGACGTCGCCCTCGCCGCCCTCGGCGCCGCGGTCGGTCCACGCCTCCTGCGCGGTGATCTCGGCCGCGGTCTCGGCGTCCGGCGGGTAGTGGGTGAGGATCTGCGAAGAGATCCGGTCCTTGAGCGGGGTGATGATCGTGCCGCGGTTCGTGTAGTCCTCGGGGTTGGCCGAGAACACCAGCAGCAGGTCGAGCGGGATGCGCACCGGGAAGCCGCGGATCTGGAGGTCGCGCTCCTCGAGGATGTCGAGCAGCCCGACCTGGATGCGGGGTGCGAGGTCGGGCAGCTCGTTGATGGCGAAGATCCCGCGGTTCGTCCGCGGCACGATCCCGAAGTGGATCACCTCGGGGTCGGCGAAGGTGAGCTTGCGGGTGGCCGCCTTGATCGGGTCGACGTCGCCGAGCAGGTCGGCGATCGACACGTCCGGGGTGGCCAGCTTCTCGTGGTAGCGCGCCTCGCGCGGCAGCCAGTCGACCGGCGCCTCGTCGCCCTGCTCGGCGACCATCCGCTGCCCGGGGACCGAGACCGGCGCCAGCGGGTCGTCGTTGAGCTCGCTGCCGCGGAGCACGGGGACCGCCTCGTCGAGGTGGTCGGCCAGCGCGCGGAGGATGCGGCTCTTCGCCTGCCCGCGCAGGCCGAGGAGGATGAAGTCGTGGCCGGCGAGGAGCGCGTTGACGATCCCCGGGACCACCGTGCGGTCGTAGCCGACGATGCCGGGGAACAGCCGCTCGCCCGCCCGCAGCCTGGCGCGGACGTTGTCGCGCAGCTCCCGCTTGACGCTCTTCGGCCGGTAGCCGCTCTCGCGGAGCGCGCCGAGGGTCGTCGGGCGGCGGGCCGCCGCCATCAGTCCTGCACCTCGATCCAGCGCTCGGCGTCCATCGCGGCGCGGCAGCCGGTGCCCGCCGCGGTCACCGCCTGGCGGTAGATCGGGTCCATCGCGTCGCCGCAGGCGAAGACGCCGTCGACGTTGGTGCGGCTGGTCGGCTCCTGCACCCGGATGTAGCCGACGTCGTTCATCTCCAGCTTGCCGCGGAAGATCTCGGTGTTCGGCTTGTGCCCGATGGCGACGAACACCCCCTGCGTCGGGTAGACCGAGTCGGCGCGCGTCTGCTTGTTGCGGAGGCGCACACCCTCGACCCCGCCCTCGCGCGAGCCGAGCACCTCGGTGACGACGCTGTTCCACACCCAGGCGATCTTCTCGTGGGCGAAGGCGCGGTCCTGCATGATCTTCGAGGCGCGCAGCTCGTCACGCCGGTGGACGACGGTGACCTTCGTCGCGTAGCGGGTGAGGAAGAGCGCCTCCTCCATCGCCGTGTCGCCGCCGCCGACCACCACCACCTCCTTGTCGCGGAAGAAGAAGCCGTCGCAGGTGGCGCAGGCCGACACGCCGTAGCCCATCAGCTGCTCCTCGCTGGGCAGGCCGAGGAGCTTCGCCGTGGCGCCGGTGGCGACGATCAGGGTCTGGGCGCGGTAGGCGTTCTCGTCGGTGCGGACGACGAACGGGCGTTTCTCGAGGTCCACCTCGACCGCCGCCTCGAACTTGCACTCGGTGCCGAAGCGGCGCACCTGCTCGCGCATCTTGTCCATCAGCTCCGGGCCGAGGATGCCGTCGGGGAAGCCCGGGTAGTTCTCGACGTCGGTGGTGATGGTGAGCTGGCCGCCCGGCTGGTTCCCCTCGAGCAGCAGCGGCGCCAGGTCGGCGCGCGAAGCGTAGAGGGCGGCGGTGAAGCCGGCCGGCCCGGAGCCGAGGATGACGACGCGGTGGAAGCCGTCGCGGGCGCCGACCGGCTCGCGCTCGGAGGCGGGCCGGGTGGCCGGGTCCGCGGCGTCGTCGCCGGGGGGCTCGGCGACCGCGGTGGCGGCGGTCTCGGGGTCGGACATCGGGTAGGGGCTCCGGGTCGTGGAGGGGTGGAAACGTCGGGCTTCGGGAAGGTCGCGGCGGCCGCCGGCTCGACGGCGGCAGTATAGTGGTCCCGCGAGAGTCAACCGCCCCGGCGGCGCAGAAAAATCCACCGGAGCCGCCCTCGGCGGCCCGAAGCACATCCGACGGAGGAACCTGACCATGAAGGCCAGCGACGAGCTGATCGCCGCGCTCAACGCACAGGTCGGCCACGAGCTCGCCGCCTCGCACCAGTACGTCGCGATCGCCGCGTACTTCGACGCCGAGGCGCTCCCCCAGCTCGCCCACTTCTTCTACCGCCAGGCCGACGAGGAGCGCGAGCACGCGATGAAGATCGTCAAGTTCCTGCTCGACGTCGGCGGCGCGGTGGAGATCCCGGCCGTGCCGGCGCCGCGTGCCGCCTTCGACTCGGTCGAGGCGGCCGTCGGCCTGGCGGTCGAGAACGAAGAGCGGGTCACCGGGCAGATCTACGAGCTCGTCGAGCGTGCCCGGGACGACAAGGACTACATCGCGATGAAGTTCCTCGACTGGTTCGTCGACGAGCAGCGCGAGGAGATGGCGACGATGGGCGCGCTGCTCCAGGTCGTCCGCCGGGCCGGCCCCGACAACATCCTCCCCGTCGAGGACTACCTGGCCCGCTCCGGCGGCCCGCCGCTCGAGAGCGGGACGCCCGCCGACGGGGGCTGAGCCAGGAGGTCGGGAACCCCGTTCCGCGTCTACCCTCATCGATGGAGCAGCACGCCCTCGACCTGTTCGCCCCGGACCCCGGCCCGCGGGAGAACCCGGAGGACCGCGAACGGCCGGAGGTCCCGGCGGACCGCGAACAGCGGGATTCCCCGGAAGCCCGCGAACGGTCACCCCACGGTCGTCATCCCGAGCCGCCGCTCGCGGGCGAGCGGAAGGAGGGATCTCCGCGGCGGCGTCTGGAGGAGCGGTCCCCGCCGGCGGCCGGCGCCGACCCCCTTTCCGAGCTCCTCCGCCGCACCTGGGGCTTCGACCGCTTCCGCCCCCTCCAGCGCGAGGCGATGGAGGCCGTCCTCGCCGGCCGCGACTCCCTCGTCGTCCTCCCCACCGGCGGCGGCAAGTCGGTCTGCTTCCAGGCGCCGGCGCTCCTCGCCGAGGGCGGGCCGGCCGTCGTCGTCTCGCCGCTCATCTCGCTGATGAAAGACCAGGTCGACGCCCTGCGCGCCTACGGCGTCGAGGCCGCGTGCCTGCACAGCGCGCTGACCCCGGCCGCGAGCCGCGAGGTCCACGACGGTCTCGACGCCGGTCGCTGGCGCCTCCTCTACGTCGCCCCCGAGCGGCTCGTCGGCGAGAGCGGCGACGGCCCCTTCCTCGCCCGCCTCGCCCGCCTCGGCGTCCCCTTCTTCGCCATCGACGAGGCCCACTGCATCAGCCAGTGGGGCCACGACTTCCGCCCCAGCTACCGCGGCCTCGGCCGGCTCAAGGAGGCCGTCCCCGGCGCCTCCGTCCACGCCTTCACCGCCACCGCCACCGACCGCGTCCGCCGCGACGTCGTCCGCCAGCTCGGCCTCGACGACCCGGCGGTCCTCGTCGGCGACTTCGACCGCCCGAACCTCGTCTACCGCGTCGAGCGCCGCCGCGAGCTCGGCACCCAGCTCCAGGCCGTCCTCGACCGCCACCGCGGCGAGGCCGGCATCGTCTACTGCATCTCCCGACGCGAGGTAGAGTCGCTGGCCAAGCGCCTCCAGGGCTGGGGCATCTCGGCGCTGCCGTACCACGCCGGCCTCTCCGACGACGACCGCCACCGCAACCAGGACGCCTTCAGCGAGGAGCGCGCCGACGTCATCGTCGCCACCGTCGCCTTCGGCATGGGGATCGACCGCTCCGACGTCCGCTTCGTCGTCCATGCCGGCTCCCCGCGCTCGCTGGAGCACTACCAGCAGGAGTCCGGCCGCGCCGGCCGCGACGGCCTCCCCGCCGAGTGCGTGCTCCTCCACTCGCCCCAGGATTTCTTCACCTGGCGCAGCCTGCTGGAGCGCAGCGGCGAGCTCGACCCGAGCGCCCGCCGCCTCCTCGCCGACATGCAGCGCTACGCCGGCGCCCCCCGTTGCCGCCACCGCGCCCTCGTCGAGTACTTCGGCCAGCCCTTCGCCAAAGACGACTGCGGCGCCTGCGACCGCTGCCTCGGCGAGCTCGACGGCCTCGAGCCCGTCCCCGACCCCCTCGTCCTCGCCCAGAAGATCCTCTCCTGCGTCCTCCGCCTCCGCGAGACCTTCGGCATCGGCCACGTCGTCGACGTCCTGCGCGGAAAGGACACCGAGAAGGTGCGGACGCGAGGCCACGAGAACCTCTCCACCTACGGCTTGCTGGCCGCCGAGCCCGAGCGCGAGATCCGGAGCTGGATCGACCAGCTCCTCGACCAGGGGTACCTGGACCAGACGGGGGACAGGTACCCGGTGCTGGTCGTGACGCCGGCGGGTCGGGAGCTGCTACGAGGCGACGAGACGCCGACCCTCTACCGCGAGCCGCCCCTGGCGGCGAAGCCGGCGCGCAGCCGCTCGAAGGCCGCCGAAGCCTCTTGGGAAGGCGTCGACCTCGAGCTCTTCGAGCGCCTCCGCGAGCTGCGCAAAGAGATCGCCCGCGAGCGCGAGGTCCCCCCCTACGTCATCTTCCACGACTCCACCCTGCGCGAGATGGCCCGCCTCAAGCCGACGACCGAGACCGAGCTCCTGGCGGTGCGGGGGGTGGGGGAGGCGAAGGCGCGGCAGTTCGGGGGGAGGGTGTTGGAGTTGATCGCGGTGATCGAGTCGTAGACCACGTGGTGAGAGCGTCGAAGGATCGCGCGTCGTGCGTCGCCGACCACTTGGATCTCTCCGGAAGGCCTCGAGCTCCGCGAGGACGAGTCGTCGGGGATCAACCGGCGAGGTGCTTGATGCGGCCTGCCGCGGCGCGGAGGAGGTCGAGCGGGCGGCGCAGGGCCAGCGCGGTGCGCCAGGTACGGCTGGCGTGGACGGCGTCGCGCTCCTGCCGGGCGCGGGCGGCTTCGGCGCGTAGCGCGTCGGCCTCGGCTCGCAGCCGATCGACCCGCGCCGGGAACCGATCGATCTCGGCGCGGAGCGCGGCGCTCTCGGCCGCCCGGGCCTCTCGCAGGGCGCGGGCGGTGCGCAGCTCCGCCGCCAGGGCGTCGCGCTCTCGGTTGGCGGCGGTCGCCTGGGCGAGGAGCTCCGCGCGCTCGCCGGCTCCGGCGTCGAGCCCTTGCCGGCGGGCGGCGTCGAGGATGTCGGGGAGAAGGGGGGCCCAGAACGGGGCGAGGCGGGGAGGGGCGCCGCGGAGGTCGCGGAGCAGCTCTGCGGCGGCGCCGCCGTACCGCTCGCGGGTGAAGGTAGCCTCGGCATCGCGGCGGGCGGCCTCGCCGAGACGGCGGCGGAGAGCGGAATCGGCGGCCAGCCGTTCGATCGCGTCGGCCAGGGCCTCGACGTCGCCGGGCGGGTAGCCGAGGCCGGTCTCGCCATCGCGGAGATACTCGTCCGGACCGCCGGTGCGGGGGTAGACGAGGGCCTTGCCGAGGAGCATCGCCTCGACGGGTGCGCGGCCGAACGCCTCGCTGCGGGAGCCGACCACGACCGCGTCGGCCTCGGCCATCACCGGATGGACGTCCTCGACCCTGCCGACGAGGCGGACCCGATCCGCGAGCCCGTGCTCCTCCACGATGGCCTGGACCCGGCCGTCGAACGGGTGCTGGGTCGGGCCGACGAGCAGGAGCTCGAGGTCGAGTCCCCGGGCGACGAGGCCTGCGACCGCCCGCACCACCAGGTCCTGGCCCTTGGCGCGGCAGACGGTGGCCACGGTGACCAGGCGGATCGCGCCGGGCCGCCGGTAGAGGCCGCTGGGTTCGTAGGGCCCCGGCGGCACCTCGATGTGGCGATACAGGACATGCGCCGCGGCGCCGGCGGTCGCGTAGAGCTCCGCCAGCTCGTGGTTCGCGGTGAAGACCCGGCTGGAGGCGTCGACGATCGCCCGGCGCAGCTCCTCGCGGCCGAGGAGGAAGCGGAAGCCGGAGTCCTCGTCGTCGTACTCGCAGACGTGCCAGACGTGGGGCCGGCCGAGGACGGGAGCGAGCCAGGCGCCCCAAGGGACGGCCAGGGTGTTCGTGACCACCACGTCGGGTCGGATCCGCCGGAGCGCGTGCATCGGCTCGCCGAGGAGGGCGGCGGCCGCATGGGTCAGCCGTTCGCCGACCGCCGCCGCAGCGCGGGGGTCCGCGGAGAGGTCCGTGGCCGGCTCGCACCACCAGGGGAGGTCGGCGGAGAGGACCGTCGCGCCGGCCTCCTCGAGGTGCGAACGGAGCGGCCCCTCTCCGGGCACCAGGACGGTGCACGCTACGCCGTGATCGGCGATCAGCTCCCCGACCAGCTCGAGCAGGCTGCGCTCGGCGCCGGCGAGGCCAGCGCTGTGGGAAACGAATGCGACGCGTAGCGGGCGGTCGCGGAGAGCGTCCGCCCGCGGGTCGCGCCCGGGGGCGGAGGGACCGGCTTCCGGGGTCATCGCGAGCGAGATTAGTCGAACCGCCGCTCGTCCTGGTCAGCCGCCGAAGCTCTCGACCGCCCTACAACGCCAGCACCATCTTCACCATGTCGTGCGGGTTGCCGTCGGGATCGCTGCCGTAGCCCGGGATCGGGATGGACTGGAAGCCGAGGGTCTCGAGGGTGGCGAGGGCGTCGGCTTCGGCGTCGGCGACGAGCATGCAGGTGAGGTGGCGGAGGCCGTCGGTGCGGGCGTGGTCGATGAAGTGGTTGACGAGGAGGGTGCCGAGGCCCTGGCCGCGGTAGGCGGGGTCGAGGAGCCACTTGATGCGGCCGACGTGGCGGAGGGGGCCGCGGTCGCGGCGGTGGAGGGTGGCGTCGGCGACGACCTGGCGGCCGTCGAGGGCGAGCAGCGGGAAGGCCTTGTGGTAGTCGACGTTGCGGCCCCACTCTTCGACGACGCGGCGGTCGCCGATGCGGTCCCAGGCGAAGCGGCGGGTCTCCTGGGGGAGGCGCCGGAAGAACTCGTAGAGGGGGTCGACGTCGGCGGAGGTGAAGGGGCGGATCAGGACGCGCCGGCCGTCGCGCAGCCAGGCCTCCTGGGGGTAGCGGTGGGGCATGGGCCTAGTTCCCCTCGCCCTTCCCGCCGGAGCCGCCGGAGCGCCGCCGGCGGCGGCGGCGCGGGCCGCCGCCGCCTTTCTTGTCGCCGCCGCGCGAGCCGCCGCCCCCGGACCGGCCGGCGCCGGAGCCCCCACCCTGCTCGTCGGGCCGGGACTCGCCGACCCGGCGC
>Ga0214468_1000097_pt1 | contig 25267 bp, 20 predicted proteins | sample RVTome_9_FD_187334 | JGI IMG/M metagenome (GOLD analysis project Ga0214468, IMG submission 187334) | Soil microbial communities from uranium-contaminated site in the Upper Colorado River Basin, Wyoming, United States - RVT155D38 HiSeq ...
GGGCGAGCTGCAGAAGACGATCCGCTCGGCCGCCGGTCGGGTGATCCGGGCCGAGACAGCCCGCCGCCCGGTGATCGTCCCCGTGGTCATGGAGCTCTGATATCTCCCCGGGGGGGCGACCCCCCTGGGACCCCCCGCCCTGGGCAAGGTGCCCGCGACCGCTCTGAACCGGGTTAGCTATATCTCCCGAAGGTGCCGCGACCCGCTCTGAACCGGGTTAGCAATGGATCCCGGGGGGGCGACCCCCCGGGGACCTCCGCCCGCCCGAAACCTGAGGTTGTACGTAACGCATACGTGACCAACTCTCTCCAGTTCGGGCTTGGTCGCTAATCCACAATCAAATCGAAGTCCCAGGTATTGTCTCTGACCACATGCGAACCAGGACACCCACCCGGAAGGGTTCCTCCGGGCGGAGACGGGTGTCCGCGGCCAAAAAGAAGAAGACGGCACCGAGGAATACGATCCGCCAGAAGCTGGTGGCGGTCCGCGGCTCGGTTCGGAGCACCCTCGGTCGTCAGACCGACGACGTCTGGGGTCTCATCCTCCTCGTCCTCGCAGTCCTGGTGCTGCTCGCCTTCGTCGACCTGGCCGGGCCCGTCGGTGCGGGGATGGCGAAGGGCAGCCGTTTCCTTTTCGGTGTTTGGAGATTCGCCCTTCCCGGCGCCCTGGCCGGGATCGGGGTGGCCATGATTGTCGGAAAACCCCGCGACGGGGCCAAACGTCTGGTCGCGGGTGGAATCGTCACCTTCATCGGCTCTCTCGCCCTCTTTCATCTCATGACCGGTGCGGTGGCGCTGGCCCCCAACCTGGACCTGGTGAAGGAACGCGGCGGCGCCGTCGGCTCCCTGATCGCCTTCCCCCTGCGGCGCATCTTGGGGATGTGGGGGGCATTCGTCGTCCTTGCCTCGGCTATGGGAATGGGTGTTCTCATCATGACCCAGACCAGTGTCCGTGAGCTCGCCGCGGGGATCGTCGACCTGTATCGGTCCACCCGCCGGCTGGCCTCGACCACTGTCATCGGCACCAGCCTCCGCTCTGGTCACGTGCCCGATCGCGTGATCAAGACCCAGCCGTCGAGCCGTGGCAAACACGAGAGGCCAAAGCCCTCGCGCCCCAAGCAGGACAAGCCGAAAGAGTCGGCCAAGCCCGTGGCCCGCCCCGCTCCGGCTCCCGTTGCCGCCGAGCCGGCAGGCGGCTACAAGCTCCCGCCGTTGAGCCTGCTCGACGAGGGGACCGGAGGCGAGATAAACAAGCGAGCCCTCGAGGACACGGCACGCCAGCTCGAAGAGACCCTGATCCAGCATGGCGTCGACGCCACCTTGACCAAGATCGTCCCCGGCCCGACCGTCACCCGATACGAGATCGAGTTGGCTCCGGGGGTCAAGGTGAACCGGGTGTCGAGCCTGTCCCATGACATCGCCTACGCCCTGGCCACTCCCGATGTGCGGATCCTGGTCCCGATACCGGGAAAGTCCGCGATCGGTGTCGAGGTCCCGAACACGAAACGACGTCTCGTCTCACTGGGGGACATCCTGTCGAGCGCCGAGGCCGCGGTGGAGACCCATCCCCTGGCCGTCGGTCTGGGCATGGACATCTCAGGGCTGCCCAAGCTGCTCAACCTGTCCGAGCTTCCTCACGTCCTCATCGCCGGTGCCACCGGGGCCGGTAAGTCCTCCTGCATCAACTCCATTGTCACGTCGCTGCTGATGCGGACCCATCCCGACGACGTACGGGTGATCATGGTCGATCCCAAGCGGGTCGAGCTGGGCCAATACAACGGGGTGCCCCATTTGCTCACCAGGGTCATCACCAATCCGAAGAAGGCCAACGACGCCCTCAAGTGGGCGGTTGCCGAGATGGATCGACGTTATGACCTGCTCGCCGACGCCAAGGTGCGCGACATCGAGGGCTATCGAGTCAAGTGGGACGCCGGCGGCCTCGACCCGGAAGGGTTCGACCGATTCCCCTACATCGTGATCCTCATCGACGAGTTGAACGATCTGATGATGGTGGCGGGGCGGGAAGTGGAGGAGTCGATCGTCCGCATCGCCCAAATGGCCCGTGCCGTCGGCATCCATCTCGTGATCGCCACCCAGCGTCCATCGGTCGACGTGATCACAGGTGTGATCAAGGCGAACATCCCGAGCCGTCTCGCTTTCAGCGTGGCTTCGCAGACCGACAGCCGCGTCATCATCGACGGTTCCGGCGCGGACAAGTTGATCGGGATGGGGGACATGCTCGTGGTGACTGCGAAGGAGCCACGCCCGCAGAGGATCCAGGGCGCCTGGGTGCGGGAGAGCGAGATTCACGCCGTCGTGGAATGGGTTCGCACCCAGCGAGAGGCCAGATACGAGGATCAGGAGGTGCTGGCCGCAGCCGCGGCAGCCGCCGCCGCGGCTCAGGCCGAAGAGGTCGACGACGAGGAGGAGGCCCTGGTGCGCCAGGCGATGGATCTGGTGGTGCGCAGCGAGCTCGGCTCGACCTCCATGTTGCAGCGCAAGTTGCGTATCGGCTTCGCCAGGGCCGGCCGGGTCATGGACATACTGGAGAGCCGGGGTGTGGTCGGTCCTTCTCAGGGGAGCAAGGCGCGCGAAGTCCTGATGACCATCGAGGAGATGGAGGACGCACTTGGGGCCGAGCGAGCCGGGGTCTGACCCGCGGCGAGGAGTCAGTCGACTCCGGACATCCTCAGGAGCAGGCTCATCCTGGTCGCGGCGAGCTCGGGGTCGGCAATGAGGCCGGCCCGGTCGGCGAGCCGGAGCAGCTGGGAGAGGTGGACGATCGATCTAGCCCCTTCGTGGCCGCCGATCATCCGGAAATGGCCCTGATGCCCGGTTAGATAGGCGAGGAAGACCACACCCGTCTTGTAATGGTGTGTGGGCTGCCCGAACAAGTGCCGCGACAGCGGAATGGTCGGCTCGAGGGCACGAAGGAACCCTTCCCTGTCGCCTGACTCGAGCCGGTGCAATGCTGTGCTCGCCACCGGGGCGATGGGATCGAAGATGCCGAGCAGGGCGTCACTGTGAACGCCGTTCTCGCCTGCGATCAGACGTGGGAAGTCGAGGTCGTCGCCGGTGAAGCAGCGGACCCCTGGGGGAAGACGACGCCGAAACTCGATCTCCAGCTCGGCATCGAGTACCGACACCTTCACCCCGACGACGCGCTCGGGAGCAGGGGCGATGATCTCGAGCACGACTTCGGCCGCCTGATGGAGGTCGGGATGGCCCCAGTAGCCGGCCAGGGCGGGGTCGAACATACCGCCGAGCCAATGCAGCATGACCGGGTCCCTGCTCGCCGAGATCAAGCGTTGGTACACGCCGACGTAGTCTTCGGGCGAGCGGGCGGACGCCGCCAGCGCCCGGCTCGGCATGATGATGGCCGCCCCGCCCACGTCCTCCAGCAGCTCGAGCTGCCTCTCATAGGATGCGACGATCTCATCGAGCGTGTGCCCCCCTTCGACCAGGTCGTCGGTGGTGACCCCGAACACGCTCGTGCCGCCGACGGCCCGGCTCTCGGCGGCGGTGCGGCGGATCAGAGACCAGACGTTGGCCATGCTCAACCCTGCCCCTCTCTGCGCGGTGTCCATGGCCTCGGCCACCCCGAACCCCAGCGCCCAGAGATGATGTCGGAAGGCAAGAGTCGAATCCCAATCGACGGCGTCGCTGCCCGTCGGGTCGCCCAGAGGATCGGCCACCACATGGGCGGCGGCGTACACCACCCGCCTCGACCAGGGGCCGGGCACCGGGTCGACAGGTGGGTGTTCGCCGAGCCGGTAGGGCTCGAGCTCGCCTCGTGCCGTTGGTAAGCGGAGAGTGATCATGTGCGCACTGTGTGCAGGTCCGGTCGATCCGATGGCGGAAGTCGCAACGGGCCTGATCCCGAGCCGACTCGCGTTGGTCACCATCCTGGTCTCGTTGGCGGCTGCGAGCGGCTCCCGGTACGCTACCCGCCCCGGCAAGCGCTTGCCGCTCCTTCGACCCAGGCGCGAGACATCCATGGCCGACCTCATCGATCAGGTGGTTCTTGTCACCGGCGGCAGCCGAGGGATCGGTGCGGCCATCGCCCGCGCCGCCGCCTCGGCCGGGGCGGATGTCGCCATCTCGTATCTCGACCGGCCCGATGAGGCCGAGGGGGTGGTCTCCGAGATCCAGGGGATGGGTCGTCGGGCGATGGCGGTCGGTGCAGACCTGGCCGAGCCCGAGGCGGGGCGTCTGCTGGTTGCATCGGTGGAGGCGGAGATGGGGCGGATCGACGCCCTGGTCAACAATGCAGGCGTGATGCCGGAGACGCCCTTTCTCGAGATCACCGACCGGGACTGGGGTGAAGTGATCGCAGTCGACCTGACCGCGCCGTTCGTCTGCTCGCAAGCAGTGCTTCCCGGCATGATCTCGAGGGGGAAGGGGTCGATCGTGATGATCTCCTCCCGTCTCGGTCAGATCGGATGGCCCGGCGTAGCCCACTACGCGGCGGCGAAGGCGGGCCTGCTCGGGTTGACCAAGTCACTGGCCCGCGAGTTCGGGCCGCTCGGGATCCGTGTCAACGCCGTCGCCCCGGGGCCCACCGTCACCGAGATGAGCGCCTCCATGTTGGCCGGAGAGGAGGGCCGAAGACGAGAGGCGGATCTTCCGGCCGGTCGGCTCGGGCGCCCCGAAGACGTGGCGGACAGTGTCATCTTCCTCCTCTCGGACGCCGCCTCGATGTATCACGGCCAGACTCTCAGCCCCAACGGCGGGGGGTACATGCCGTGAAATTGGTCGACCCCCCGGCCGCGGTCAGCCTGATCGAGGACGGCGCCACGGTCATCATCGGGGGCTCGGGGGCCGGGCATGCCGTCCCCCAGTTGTTCATCGACACCCTGGCGCGGCACTATCGCGACGAGGGATCGCCGCGGGAGCTGACCACCGTGCGTGTCGTAGGGATTGGCGACTTCGCTGACCGCGGCATGTCGCAACTGGCGCTACCCGGTTTGATGAGACGGACCATCGGCTCCAACATCGGCAACGAGCCTGCCCTCGGCGACCTGGTCGAGCGAGGCCAGGTCGAGGGCTATTCGTTTCCGCAAGGGGTGCTCTCCCAGCTTTGTCGGGAGATAGCGTCGGGTCGACCAGGGTTGATAACTCATATTGGGCTCGACACCTACGTCGACCCTCGTCAGACGGGCGGGAAACAGGGGCCTGCCGGCGAGGACCTGGTCGAGTTGATCGAGCTCGGGGGCAGGGAGTGGCTCTTCTACCGGACCTTCCCCATCGATGTGGCGGTGATCAGGGGCTCGGCGATCGACGAGGACGGGAACCTCACACTGGAAGACGAAGCGGTGCGCGGCGAGATGCTGACAATGGCCATGGCCGCCCACAACTCGGGCGGGATCGTCATAGCCCAGGCAAGGAACGTCGTCCCGGCCGGCAGCCTCGATCAGCGGCGGGTGGAGGTTCCCGGAGCCCTGGTCGACTTCGCCTACCTCGACCCGAACCAGACCCAGACCTACCAGACGGCCTATTCCCCCTACTACGCCGGGAAGCAGCGCCTCGAGGCCGACGCCGAACGTCCCCCGATGCCTCTGGACGCCCGCAAGGCGATCGCACGCCGATCTCTGCTCGAGTTCATGCCCGGCGACATCTGCAACCTCGGATTCGGGATCAGTCAGCAGATAGGGGGGATCGCCTGGGAAGAGGGCATCGACGACCTTCTCGTGCTCACCGTGGAACAGGGCGTGTTCGGGGGCGTCCCCGTCTCGGGCGCCGACGGTGGGGCCGGGTTCAACTATCAGGCTCTGATCGATCAGCCTTCGATGTTCGACTTCTACGACGGTGGCGGCCTCGACGTGGCCAGCCTCTCATTCGCCGAGGTAGATGCCCTCGGCAACGTCAACGTGCACGCCTTTCCCGGACGTCTCCGGGGCCCGGGCGGCTTTCTCAACATCAGCGCCCGCACCGCCAAGGTGTGCTTCGTAGGCACATTCACCACCGGGGGACTGGTGACGGAGGTGGCCGGCGGACGTCTCCACATCGTCGAAGAGGGAGAGACGCCCAAGTTCGTGCCTCAGGTGGCAGAGGTCTCATTCGCCGGGTCGAGGGCCGTAGCCGATCAGAGAGTGTTGTACATCACCGAGCGGGCGGTCTTCGCCCTCTTGGACGGGGTGGTGACCCTGATCGAGGTCGCCGATGGGATCGACGTCGAGCAGGACGTGCTGGCCCACATGGGATTCGAGCCTGCGCTGGCCGACCCGCTCGCGGTGATCGATCCCCGGGTTTACGACGAGGAGCCGATGGGGATGGCCCGCTCGTACCGTTCGGCCCGATGAGCCTGATCGAAATCTCGAGTGGGACGGTCGCCGTGATCCGTCTGGTCAACCCGCCCCTGAACCTGGTTACCCGCGACCTGACCCGTGAGTTGCACCGGGCCCTGGGCGTGGTCGCCGAGGCCCGCGGAGTGAGGGTGGTGGTGGTTGCCGGAGGGGAGAGGGCATTCTGCGCCGGGTCGGACGTCTCCGAGTTCGAGGGGCTGAGGGGCCGCGCCCTCGAAGGCAAGGTGGTCTTCGAGAAGATGGTCTACCAGCGTCTTGCCGATTTGCCCATGCCCACCATCGCCGCCTGCGAAGGCGACGCTTTGGGCGGCGGTCTCGAGCTCGCCATGTGCTGCGATCTGCGGGTTGCCTCCGAGAAGGCGAGGTTCGGCTTGCCCGAAGTGGGTCTCGGGGTGATACCGGGCTCCGGGGGAACGCAGCGCCTTCCCCGGCTCGTCGGGCTGGGCAGGGCCAAGGAGATGATCCTGACCGGCCGGATCATCGACGCAGCTGCCGCGGGGAACGTCGGCCTCGTCACCCGGGTGGTGCCGGCAGGCCAGGCGGAGTCATCGGCGATGGAGATCGCCGAGATCGTCGCGGCAAAAGGGCCGCTGGCGCTGCGGGAGGCCAAGAGACTGCTCGATCTGGCGCCCGATCTCTCCCTCGACGAGGGTCTGCTCGCGGAGACCGAGGCATCGGGGCGCGTGTTCGACACCGACGATCTGATCGAAGGCGCCCGGGCCTTCTTGGAGAAACGGCCTCCCCGGTTTCATGGTGACTGACAGCTGAGGTTGCCCGTTCGGGCTGGGGACACAATCCATGGAAACCGGTTGACGTGCTCATCCGGCGACACCTACAGTCGGAATGCCGATCGACCCATTTTGGTCTTGTGGCACGGCGCGGCAGTGGTCGCGCAGCGTCCAACCTGGAGGAGGACAGCGATGAGACGGAGATCCCTGGCCCCGTTGGTGGCCGCGCTCGCCCTGGTGGCGGCGTGCGCCGACGACGGCGGCGACGACACCACTACCACCGCAGGCGCGGTCGAGGAGCCGACCACCACCGCAGGTGGGGCCGAGGAGCCGACCACCACCGCCGGTGGAGGGGAGGCGGAGGGTGACCCGATCGTGTTTGCCGCCTCGCTGCCCCTGACCGGCGAGTTCTCCATCTCCGGCACCAAGCACGGAGACGGGTATCAGTTCTGTGTCGACGAGATAAACGAACGGGGCGGGTTGCTGGGCAGACCCGTCGAGCTGCTGATCGAGGACAACCGCTCCGACACCGAGGTCACCATCACCCAGACCGAGCGCTTCATCAACGACGGGGCAGACATCCTGCTCGGTACCTTCTCCTCACTGCTCGGGTTCCCTGCCTCGACGGTCGCCTTTCAAGCCGGGATGGTCATGGGGCTGCCTTCGAGCGCCGCTCTGCGCATCTGGGAGCGCGGCTACGACAACATCTTCTACTTCCAGCAGGCCGCCGCCGAATACACCGGGGCCAGTGTCACCAGCCTCCTCGACTACTACGTCGAGCAAGGCGTGATCACCGAGCCGCCGGCCACCGCAGCAGTGGTCTACGCCGACGACTTCTTCGCCGGCGCCATCGCCAACGGGTTCCTGGGTCGGGATGTGACGTTCACCAACGACGAAGGGGAGGAAGTGGTCATCTCCTTGGCTCCCGGCTTCCTAGATGAAGCAGGGATCGAGGTCGTGTTCGAGCAGGACTGGCCGGTTGGCTTCACCGACTGGCTGACCCTGGCCAACTCGATCGCAGAGGCCGACGCCGACCTCGTCTCGATCTCCACCGCATCGGCCGAAGAGGCGATCTCGCTGATCCAGGGTTTGCAGACCGTCGGCTACAACCCTGACATGATCTATGCCTCGCAGGGCAACCAGGCCGAGTTCGGCGAGGCGCTCGGCAGCTCGGTCAACGGCGTGATCACCCACTCGGTTTGGAGCCCGACCGCCGACTTCCCAGGCACCCTGGCCGGCGAGCCGTACAACAACGCGGACTTCGTCGAGGGCTTCACCGAGGCCTTCGGCACGCCGCCCGATGAGGACGAGGCGATCCCGTTCGGTGTCTGCCAGGGGATGGAGCAGGCCATCCTCGGCAGCGGAGGCACAGACAATGCCGCCATCATCGAATGGTTGCGCGATCGAACCGCCGAGGAGCCGGTGAGCACCGTGGTCGGGTCGCTGTATTGGGACGAGCGCGGTCTGCCGGTCGAGGGGAGCTTCCTGGTCAATCAGTGGCAGGACGAGGAGCTCGCCTTCGTCTTCCCGGTCGGTGAGTTCCCCGGGACGGCCGACCTGGTCTATCCCAAGCCGGAGTGGTAGAGATCTGAACAGAAAAGGGGAGGCTCGCAGCCGCGGGCCTCCCCTTCTCTCGTCTGGTCAGGGACGCGCTCGACCGCCTCTCAGATCTCCGACCCGGTGTCATCGACCAATGGCTCCAGGGCCTGACGCATGACATCTTCGGCTCCGGAGACCCCTGTCCATCGTTCGAAGGCGATGGCAGCCTGGGCGACCAGCATCCCCATCCCGTTGACCGCAACCAACCCGCGACTCGTTGCACTGGCCACCAATTCCGTGGATCTGGGGGTGTAGACGAGATCGAGCACCCTGGCATGATCCGGGAGCAGGGTCACGTCGAAGACGACTCCGGCTGAGCTCATCCCGACGGTCGTGGCGTTCACTGCCAGATCGGCACCTCTCAGCGCGGCATCGAACTCAGGCCCCAGCTTCGCCACCAGGACCCTGTCGTCGTCGAATCCGGCGTCCAGGGCCTGGGCCGCGCTTGGAGTGCGATTGCCGACACTCACGGTGGACGCTCCCGAGGCGAGACAGACTTGGACGACGGCCCGTGCCGCCCCGCCGGCCCCGGCGACCGCGACCACAGCGCCGGACAGATCCATGTGGAGGTCCTCTCTCACCGAGCGGGCGAATCCGGGTGCGTCGGTGTTGAGCCCAACCAGACGACCCGCTGAGGTGCGGATCACGGTGTTGATCGCGCCGATCACCCCGGCCCCGGGCTCGACTTCGTCGACCAGGGACATCGCGACCTGCTTGTGTGGCGCCGTGACCTGGAGGCCGAGCCAGTCTCGGCCCCGCGCCTCGAGGAAGACCACAGCGAGCTCGTCTGTTTCGGTGGGTCTCAGCTCGTAGCGGGCATCGATCCCGAATCGGGCGAACGCCGCGTTGTGCATCACCTCGGAGTGACGACGGCGGAGCGGTGTCCCCACCAGCGCCACCCGGGATGTGCTCATCCCGGCTCGGGGAACCTGACCTGCTCCACGAGCTCGGTGAGCCAGAGCTCGAGCTGACCCGGATCGGGGGTCATTGTGTGCAGCATGAACTTCTGCACGCCCGCATCGATCCTTGCCTGGAGCGATTGCACGATCTCCTCGGGGGTGCCGAACAGGTATACCTTCTCGAGGTACTCCGGTCCCCGCGCCTCGCTCATCACCCGGAGAAAGGCGTCGTGTTGCTCCTGGCGCGCCTTTACCGGGTCGTCGGTGAGGACGAGATGGACGAAGTTCTCATGAGCCACCGTCACCGTGGTCGGGTCTCGGCCGTGGTCGTTCAGATATGCCTGTAGCTCGGCCCAGTCTCGTGCGATGTCCTCGGGAGGGCAGGTCGGGCGTGGGATCCACCCTTCCGCCTTGAGGATTCGGGCCTTCACCGCTTCGACGAATCGGGGCAGGTCGGGCGAGCCGGCATCAGCCAGTTGGGACCCGCCACCGATCCAGATGTCCGGGCGCCTCGTGAGCTTCGGCTCGATGAGGACATCGTCGATCGAGTAGAACTTGCCCTGGTAGGAGACCGTCTTTCCCTCCGTGAGAGCGGTGACGATGTCGAGGATCTCATCGGTCCTCGGCCCCCTCTCCGACTTCTTCACACCCGTCGCCGCGTACTCGGGCGGGTACCAGCCGATGCCGGCTCCCAGGATCACCCGGTTTTCGGACAAGAACTGCAGCGTGGCGATCTGCTTGGCGAGCAGGACCGGCTCCCTTATGGGCAGGACCATCACCGAGGTACCCAGCTTGACCCGATGAGTCACCCCGGCGACCAAGGAGAGCGTCGAGATCGGCTCCAGGAACGAGACCGAATAGAACTGACGCGCCGCCAGCAGGTGGTCGGTTATGAATATCGAGTCGAATCCGAGGTCTTCGACCGTGCGGGCGAAGTCGATGATGCCCCGAGCCCGGTCCGGCCCATCGTCCTCCCACACGAACGAGGGGAGAAAGACACCGAATCGGCTGACATTGCTCATTGGATCTCCTCCGCACCGGGCCCTGGTCCCTTTCAGAAACCGGTTGCCGTCGTAGGCGGCGACGTTAGCGAGCGGTTCTGAGCACCGTCAACGTCACTTTTAGCTCCGGGGTGGGGCGGTGGAGGAGCGGAGAATCAGCTCGTGAGGGAGGATCTCGTCTTCGACCGTCTCCCCTCGAAGGAGCGCCATGACCATGCCTGCCCCCAGCCTCCCCAACTCCGTGAGCGGGATGTGCACGGTGGTGAGCGGGACCGGGGCGAACTCGGTGAAAACGATGTCGTCGATGCCGACCACCGAAATATCGTCGGGGACGGTGAGGCCGTGATCCATCAGACCCCTGACGACACCCATCGCCAGGAGGTCGTTGGCAGCCACCACCCCGGTGATGTCTGAGGCGGCGACGATCTTCTCGCTCATCTGCCGGCCTGCGTCCAAGGTGAAGCCGGAATCGAACACTATGCCGGGGTCGAGTCCGATTCCCGCTTCGGCCAGGGCCGTCTCGTAACCCTTTCGCCTCGCCCTCGTGACCAGGAGCCGGCCGGGGCCGGCCAGATAGCTGATGCGGCGATGCCCCAGCTCGATCAGGTGGCGGGTGGCGGTAGCGGCCACTCCCTGATTGTCGATGTGGACCCTAGGTGAGGGGTAGGTGCTCACCGAGAGGGAGACCACGACCCCGCCACGATCTCCGAAACGGTCGAGAAGACCGGCAACCCCGTCGGCGTATCCGGGCGAGGTCATCCCGGAGGCGGCGAGCACGATCGCATCCACCTGGTGAGAGTTGAAGGCGCTGATGCAGGCGAGCTCGGTCCCGAGGTCACGATCGGAGCTGGCCACGAACAAGGCATGGTCGTGCTCGCCAACCACGTCCTCGAGACCGCGGATGATCTGGGCGAAGTAGGGGTCGGCGGCGTCGTGGACGATGACCCCGATGGTTTGGGAGCGAGCCGTGGCCAGGGCGCGGGCCAGTCGATTGGGCTGGAAGCGAAGATGTCGCGCCGCCTCGAGGACCCTCGCCCTGCTCTCGGCGCTGACCGGGTGACTCGATCCCGACACCACCCGCGATGCCGTCGAGGGGGAGACGCCGGCGAGGCGGGCCACGTCGCGCAAGGACGTCTCGGAGCGAGGTGCGGGGCCCGGCCGGGAGCCCCGTCGGGCCGGTGTCTCGGCGGGCTCGGTCATTTCCAGAGGTTAACCGGGGAGTTGGATCGCCGTTCCACGCTCTAACTTGTACTTTCTAACCCGATGCTCACGCTGATCTACCCGGACGGGACCGTTCGCGACCGTCTTCCCGTCACCCTCGAAGGGATGCGCCGGCTCTATGCCGAGATGGTCGAGGCGCGGACCTACGACCACAAGTGCATGGCCTTGCAGCGGCAGGGGCGGCTCGCCACCTACGCGCCATTCGAGGGTCAGGAGGCGGCTCAAATCGGTGCCGCCGCGGCCCTCGAGCCCGGCGACTGGGTGTCAGGCACCTACCGGGATGCCGCGTTGATGTGGCGCGCCGGCTACCCCTGGCGTCTGCTCGTCGCCGGGCGCACCGGCGACGAGCGTGGAGGCGAGGCTCCGGAGGGAGTCAACGTGCTCCCGCCGTCCATTACGGTCGGAGGTCACATGATCCACGCCGTGGGCCTGGCCTGGGCCGAGTCACTGAGAGGCTCGGATCGAGTCGCCCTGACCTCGTTCGGTGACGGTGCCACCTCCGAGGGCGACTTTCACGAGGCGATGAACTTCGCCGCCGTCTTCAACACTCCCACGGTCTTTCTCTGCCAGAACAACGGGTTCGCCATCTCCTATCCCCGCTCCGAGCAGACCCGCTCGGAGTCGATCGCGATGAAGGCCGATGGCTACGGCATGCCCGGCGTAGTGGTCGATGGCAACGATGTGGCCGCGGTCTCGAGTGCGGTCGGGTCGGCGCTGGCAAGGGCGAGAAAGGGTGAGGGCCCCACCCTGATCGAGGCGGTCACCTACCGTCTCGGCCCCCACACCACGTCGGACGATCCGAGTCGCTACCGCGACGAGGACGAGGCGGCCGGCTGGCGGGAGAACGACCCGCTGGAGCGGGTGAGGCTCCTCCTCGAGCGGGCGGGGGGGTGGACCCGGGAGTGGCAGGACGAGCTCGAGACGCAAGCCGCGGAGAGGGTCGAGGAGGCGGTGACCGAGGCGGAAGCCCTGCCCGATCCCACCTTCGAGGAAATGCTCCTCCGCATGTACGGGACACCGACCGGGCCGCTGAGGGCGCAGTTGGGCGAAGCGGACCGATGAGCGAGGTGACCCTGGCCCAGGCGTTGAACGGGGCTCTGGCCACCGCTCTCGAGTCGGACGATCGAGTGGTGCTGCTGGGCGAAGACATCGGGAGAACGGGAGGGGTGTTCCGGATCACCGACGGGCTCAGGGACAAGTACGGCCAGGAACGTGTCTTCGACACCCCGGTGGCGGAGTCGGGGATCGTGGGGGCGGCATTCGGGATGGCGATCGCCGGGATGCGGCCGGTGGCCGAGCTCCAGTTCCTCGGCTTCTCCTATCCCGCCTACGACCAGATCATCAATCATGTGGCCAGGATCCGGAACCGCTCCAACCACCGTTTCACGGCCCCTATGGTGATCCGGGTGCCCTACGGGGGCGGCATCGGGGCGGCCGAGCATCACTCGGAGTCGACCGAGGCCATCTATGCACACATCCCGGGTCTCAAGGTGGTGGTCCCCTCGACCCCGTCGGACGCTCGCGGCCTGCTCCTCGCCGCCATCGAGGACCCCGACCCTGTGCTCTTCCTGGAGCCGATCCGCCTCTACCGGGCGGTGAAGGAAGATGTCCCTGAGAGCTACTACACCATCGACATCGGACCGCTGCGGGTGGAGCGGGAGGGCGAGGACATCACGCTCGTCTCGTGGGGGGCAATGATCAAAGAGACCCGGGCGGCCGCCGTCACGTTGGAGGAGTCGGGCGTCTCCGTGGAGGTTCTCGACCTGCGCACCTTGTCCCCGATCGACCACGACGGGTTAGTCGCCGCGGCGACGAAGACCGGGAGAGTCGTCGTGATCCATGAGGCGCCGCGCACGGCCGGGCTGGGCGCCGAGGTCGCCGCCCTCATCCAGGAACGCTGCCTGTACTCGCTCCTCGCCCCGGTGAAGCGGGTGACCGGCTGGGACACGATCTTTCCGTTGAAGCGGTCAGAGCGCCACTACCTTCCCACGGTGGAGCGCATCGTGCGGGCGGCGGAAGAGACGTTGGAGGCATAGTGGCTCACGAATTCAGGCTTCCGGACATCGGGGAGGGCCTCACCGAGGCGGAGATCGTGCGCTGGCTCGTGCCCGAAGGGGACCATGTCGAGGCGGACCAGCCCGTCGTCGAGGTGGAGACGGACAAAGCGGTGGTGGAGATCCCTTCCCCCTATGCCGGGACCGTGCTCAGGCATGGCGGCGCCGAGGGGGAGACCATCGCGGTGGGCGAGGTGCTGGTTGTGATCGGCGACGAGTCCGAGATGGAAGGCTCGCCCCACCCCGCGCCGAGCTCGACTCCGACCGGTACCGTCGATACCGGCTCCAGGCCTGGCGCCGGCGACGCTGCACCGATCGTGGGCAGTCTGGTAGAGGAGGCGGAGACACTCCCCCCGGGCAATCTGACGGAGGGAGAGACGGTGGCGGTCAAGGCCCTGCCCATCGTGCGCAAGCTGGCGCGTGAGCTCGGCGTCGACATCGGCCTGCTCCACGGCTCAGGCCAGGAGGGACGGGTCACCCGGGAGGATGTGCTCGCCGCGGCGACGCCGGAACCGACACCGGCTGACATGGCTGCCAGCTCGCCGACGTCCCAGCCGTCGCCTGAGATAGCTCCTGCCCTGGCCCCGGGTCGAGACGAGCGCCGCCCCATGTCGCGGCTGCGTCGCACCATCGCCGCCAACATGTCGAGGAGCTGGGCCGAGATCCCGCACGTGACCACCTTCGACTCGGTCGATGCCACCCGGCTCCTGCAGGTTCGCAGCGCTCTCGGCGCGCGCCACCAGACCAAGCTCCCGATGGAGGCGCTGGTGGTGAAAGCCGTCATCCCCGCCCTGGAGAGCTTCCCCGAATTCAATGCCACCCTGGACGGCGACGAGCTGGTGATACATGGGGCACATCACATCGGGATCGCCGTGGACACACCCGATGGCTTGATCGTGGCGGTGATCCGCGATGCCGGGGAGAAGAGCGTCCTCGACATCGCCTCCGAGGTGGGTCGGCTCGGCGAAGGGGCAAGGGAGCGAACCCTGCCTCCCGACCAGCTCGCGGGGCAAACCTTCACCGTGTCCAACATAGGAGCCGTAGGCGGAGGGCAGGGCACCCCGATCGTCCCCTACGGGACCACGGCGATCCTCTCCGTGGGTCGAGCAGCCGACGGGGTGGTGGCGAGAGACGGAGAGCCGGTGGTGGCTCCGGTGATGCCGCTCTCCCTCTCTTACGACCATCGGGTGATCGACGGCGCCCAGGGAAGACGTTTCATGGGGCTGGTCATCGAGAACTTGGAAGAGCCCGCTCTGTTCCTGGCCATCTGAGCCGATCGGCGCCGAGCAGGTCTAGATTCCCCGCATGACCGATGACACCGAGACAACGGCGGACGAAGAGGCTTCTTCGATCCCCGAGGTCGAGGAAAAGAGCGTATCCAGGCAGTACACCGGGATCTTCGGTGGGCGGGAAGTCTCCTACACCGCCACCGCCGCGACTCGTTTGATCGAGCAGGGAGACGACAAGAAAGCGGTCTTCTTCTCGGTCTCCTACACCGAAGACGGCGCCGATCCGTTGGCACGGCCCATCCTGTTCGCCTTCAACGGCGGGCCGGGGTCGTCGACCGTGTGGCTACATCTGGGGCTGTTCGGGCCCCGCCGGGTCGAGTTCGACGACGAGGGGCTCCGCGTCGGGGTCCCCGGGCGTCTCATCGACAACGACCATGCCCTGCTCGACGTGTCCGACGTGGTGCTGGTCGACGCAGTCGGCACCGGTTTCTCAACTGCGACGCCCAAGGACAAGGCCAAGGACTTCCACCATTTCTCCAGGGACATCGAGGCCTTCTCCGACTTCATCGTCGACTACCTCAACCGCAATGGGCGCTGGGCATCACCCAAATACCTGGCGGGGGAGAGCTATGGGACGACCAGGGCCGCGGCCATCGCCCAGAACCTCTTCTCGACCAAGGGCGCCGAGCTCAACGGGCTCATCCTCATCTCCGCTGCGCTGAACTTCCAAACGATCGGACAAGATCGTGACGTCTTGATGTTCCGTCCCGGTAACGACCTTCCCTACATGGTCTTCCTCCCCACCTATGCGGCCACCGCCTGGTTCCACGGGCGGCTGGTCAAGAAGCACCGGTCCCGGCCGCTGCGGGAGCTTCTCGAGGAGGTGGAAGATTTCGCCCTGGGCCGATACTGGTCGGCGTTGGCTCGCGGCTCCGAGCTGGACGACAAGGAGAGGTCTCGGGTGGCGGCCAAGCTGGCCGAGTACACAGGCCTGTCGGCCGACTACATCGATCGCTACGACCTGAGGATCCACATCCACCGGTTCTGCAAGGAGCTGATGCGAGACGAGCGTCGCACCGTCGGTCGTCTCGACTCTCGTTTCACCGGGATAGACCGGGTGGCCGACGGCGACAACTTGGAGAACGACCCGGCTCACGACCAGATTGGCGGGGCGTTCAGCTCCACGCTCAACCACTACGTGCGGAATGAGCTCGGCTTCGATCATGAGGCCTTCTACGAGACCTTGTCGCTGAAGGTGAATGAGGCCTGGGACTACGAGGACTTCAAGGGCCACTACGTTGACACGTCGGAGAAGCTCCGCGACGTGTTGACGCGGTCACGACGGCTTCGGGTCTTCGTGGCCAACGGTCTCTTCGATTTGGCCACGCCTCATTTCGCCACCGAGTACACCTTCAACCATCTCGGGCTCGACGAATCTCTGCGCAAGAACGTTCGCATGGAGTATTACGAGGCGGGCCACATGATGTATGTGCACAAACCGTCCCTGGAACAGCTCTCCGATCATCTCAGAGGGTTCGTCGAGGAGACGCGGTGAGCCGTCACACCGGTCCAGGCAGGTAGGAGGCCGGCGGGCGGATCAGCCCCGGGAGTGGGCCTCGACCAGTTCCAGCACCTGGGGCATGTCCAACTCCGGGTAGGGGTCGGGGGCGAGCAAGCCCAGGATCCGGCTCTGCGATCGTGCCGAGACGATCACCTTGTCCGACCACTTGCCGGCCAACTCGGGCTGGGGCATCCGGCAACACCCCGGGTCGGGGCAAGTCGACGTCTCACGATTCTCGGTGTCGCGGCCACGTAGCCATCGTGCCTCAGCGAAGGGAACTCCGATCGTCACGGCATGAGAGTGCTCGCCACCCGCCTCGACATGGGTAGTGCAGAAGAATGTGCCCTCGGGGGTGTCGGTGAATTGGTGATGGGTCCCGTATCTCTCAGCCGAGTCGAATGTCCTGCGCGCACCCCACCGTCGACAGAGACGCTGGGTCTCCATGCCCCCGTGCTCATCCCGGGGAATGGGGGCGTCATCGTTGGCATAGGCCTTGACCACGGCTCCTGAGCGGTCGCTCACGAGGAGATGAGCCTGGATGCCGAGATGGCGCGTGGCCAGGTTGACCGTCCTCCAGGCGGCCATCTCATAGGAGAGGTAGAACAGCTCCTTGACGTCTTCGACGTCGATGTCGTGGTTCTCTTTGGCCGATTGCAGCCTGGAGACCACGGCGTCCTCCGGGGCGAGGACGGCGGCGGCGAAATAGGCCGTCTCCACCCTCTGGCGAAGAAAGGTGTCCAGATCGGGGTTGGTCTCGTGACCTAGGAGGAATCCGGCCAGAGTCTGCAGCACGGCCTTGCGCGCCTGCCGGGTGCGCAATTCGTCGCGCTGGGCGATGTAGACCCGGCGGTGGTCGAGATCGATCACCGATCGGGCGAAGGACGGCATGTCGTCGACCGGATGGATGGCAAACCCGGCCCGGTCGGTGAGATCTAGGAGATTGCGCGAGGAGAACGGCCCCTCACCCGGGTACCCGCTCGAGTCCAGGGCGTGTCGTGCCTCGGCTTCCACCTCGGGCAGATAGCCGTCGTTTTGGCGGAGCCAGGCGGTCACCTCGCCGTTGGCCCGCCGCACCTCATCGGATCCGGCCGATCCGAGCTTGGACCGCTCCCTCAACGCGTCATGAAGGCCGACGAGATGGGTCAAGGTCTCGTTGTCCAACTTGGCACTTGGCTTGACCGCGGGGAGGTCGAGCGAGTCGAACAATGCAGTGTCCTGCGATCGGAGAAGGGCGATCTCCAGGGCGTCGCGCCGGTTGGGCGGGCGCGGGTCGAGGAGCTCGGATATGTCGACCTCGAGCGCTTGCGCCAATTGGAGGACGAGGTTGACTCGTGGCTCCTTCTTGCCGTTCTCCAGGAGGGACAGATAGGGGGCGGGTCGGCCCACCGCGGCCCCCAGCTGGTCCAGAGTCATCCCCCGCTCTCTGCGATGATGACGGAGACGCCGGCCCAGCACCAGTGGGTCCAACTGCTGATGAGTTTCGCTCATATGCGCTCTTTCTCGAAAGAGTGGCGAATGTTTGTTGCCATCTGCTTTGGACTGTACTCGTCAACCAAAGAAACTGCACTCTTATGAATCAATTTCGGGACACCGAAATCGAACGCCGGATTCTCACCCCGGAGGCGGTGGCGTTTCTCACCGATCTGGAGCATGAGTTCGGTTGGCGGCGGGGTCAGATCCTGGCCGAGCGGCAAACCCGTCAACACTCCCTCGACCGTGGGGAACGTCCCGACTTTCTATCTGCGACCGCCGAGATCAGGGAGTCTGATTGGGTTGTCGACCCGGTGCCTCCGGACCTCGGAGACCGCCGGGTCGAGATCACCGGACCGGTCGACGCCAAGATGATGATCAACGCCCTGAACTCGGGGGCGAGGGTGTTCATGGCCGACTTCGAGGACGCCACCACGCCGACCTGGTCCAATCTCCTCGAGGGTCAGGCCAATCTGGTGGACGCCTACCGGCGCGAGCTTCGCCTCGAGACCGAGGCGAAGACCTACGAGCTCGACGTCCGGACCGCAACCCTGGTGGTCCGGCCCCGGGGCTGGCACCTTGGTGAGAAGCACTTCGTCGTCGATGGGCTTCCGATGTCGGCTTCCCTTTTCGACTTCGGGCTCTATCTGTTCCATGGTGGAAGGGCTGCGCTCGAGGCGGGCTCAGGCCCTTATCTCTACTTGCCCAAGCTGGAGTCACACCAGGAGGCAAGACTCTGGAACGAGGCCTTTCTTTGGGCGCAGGACCGCCTCGGCATTCCCCGGGGGACGATCAAGGCGACCGTCCTCATCGAGACCATCCTCGCCGCATTCGAGATGGACGAGATCCTCCATGAGCTGCGCGAGCACTCCGCCGGGCTCAACGCGGGCCGCTGGGATTACATCTTCTCGGTGATCAAGAAGTTCAGGAACCATCAGTCGTTCCTGCTCCCCGACCGTTCCCAGGTCACCATGACCGTCCCGTTCATGGAGGCCTACACCGAGCTCATGGTCAAGACCTGTCATCGCCGGGGTGCCCATGCCATCGGGGGAATGGCCGCCTTCATCCCCAACCGCCGCGACCCGGAAGTGACAAAAGCCGCCATCGCGGCCGTCTCGGCAGACAAGGCACGTGAGGCAGCGGCGGGTTGCGACGGGACTTGGGTGGCCCATCCCGATCTGGTCCCGGTCGCGATGGGCGAGTTCGACTCCGTGCTCGGGTCGAGCCCGAATCAGCTTGCCCGGCAGCGTGACGACGTGACGGTGGGCGCCGACGACCTGCTCGATCTCGACTTCCCCGGCTCGGTCACCGCGGCCGGTGTGGAGACCAACGTTTCGGTCGGCATCCGCTATCTCGCCTCCTGGCTGTCGGGGACAGGTGCTGCCGCCATCGACAACCTCATGGAAGACGTGGCGACCGCCGAGATCTCGCGTTCGCAGCTATGGCAGTGGAGACGGCATGGCGTCACCACCGAAGAGGGAGACGTCGTCACCGAGGAGTTGATCCGCTCCCTGTCGCAAACCCTGACGAACCGACTCGGAGAGGAGGGCCACCCCTACTGCGATCGATTGGACAGTGCCCGTGAGCTCTTCGAGGAGGTCGCGCTGGGTGACCAATTCGTCGAGTTCCTCACCTTGCCCGCATACGAGAAGATCAACTGAGGAGAGAGCCACCTATGTCCCACATCGCCAACGAGGCCGCCAGGCTCGCCGACGAATGGAAGAACAACCCACGCTGGGAGGGGGTGCGCCGCGACTACACCGCCGAGGACGTGGTCCGGCTGCGGGGGAGCATCAGAGAGCAATCCACCCTGGCCAACCGGATGGCCACGAGGCTCTGGGACCTACTCACCACCGAGGACTATGTGGGCGCCCTCGGGGCGGTGAGCGGCGGCCAGGCCGTCCAGATGGTCAAGGCGGGCCTGAAGTCGATCTACCTCTCGGGTTGGCAGGTGGCCGCCGACGGGAACCTGGCGGGCGACGTCTACCCCGATCAATCCCTGTACCCCTCGAACTCGGCCCCCGCCCTGGTGGAACGGATCAACAACGCCCTGCGCCGTGCGGACCAGATCCACTGGGCCGAGGGGGACTCCGGGGTCGACTGGTTCGTTCCGATCATCGCCGACGGCGAGGCCGGGTTCGGCGGTGCCTTGAACGTGTTCGAGCTGACCAAGAGATTCGTGTTGGCCGGAGCCGCGGGCGTCCACTACGAGGACCAACTGGCGGCGGAGAAGAAATGCGGTCACATGGGGGGCAAGGTCCTCGTTCCCACCGGTCAGCACATCCGAACCCTGCAAGCGGCCCGGTTGGCAGCCGACGTGATGGATGTCCCGACCCTGATCGTGGCCAGGACCGACGCCAACGGGGCCACCTTGCTCACCTCCGATGTCGACGAGCGCGATCGCGACTTCATCACCGGGGAGCGCACGCCCGAGGGCTTCCATCAGGTGCGGGACGGTCTCGAGTCGGCGATCGCCCGGAGTGTCGCCTACGCCCCCTACGCCGATCTTCTCTGGTGCGAGACGGCCCGCCCCGACCTCGAGGAGGCGAAGCGTTTCGCCGATGCTGTCCATGCGGTGTACCCGGACAAGATGCTGGCCTACAACTGCTCGCCGTCGTTCAACTGGTCGAGGCACCTGGATGAGGCCACCATCGCCCGTTTTCAGAAGGAATTGGGAGCGATGGGATACCGGTACCAGTTCATCACCCTGGCCGGCTTCCACGCACTCAATGCCTCCATGTTCGAGCTGGCCAAGGGATATGCCGCCTCCGGCATGACCGCCTATGTGGGGCTGCAGAACCGTGAGTTGGCAATGGAGTCCCAGGGGTACACCGCAACCAGACATCAGCGCGAGGTGGGAGCGGGCTACTTCGACCTGGTGAGCCAGGTGGTGGGTGGCGGCGAGTCCTCCACCCTCGCCCTCCGCGGCTCGACCGAGCAGGCCCAGTTCTGACCTCGGGCGGTCGGCCATGCCGGAATCTGGAAGTTTGTGATGGCATTCCTCGGGGCAAGTAGTGTGGAGCACCGAATATCCCTGCTCATTTCGGAGGACCACCCGTCATGAAAATCGTCCATGTCGTGGGCACCGGCACGATCGGCGAGCCCCTCATCGGACTGCTCGCCGACAACAGGGAGCACTTCGGCATCGAAGAGGTGACCTTCCACAAGCGAACCCCGCTTCTCACCGAGAGGGCCAAGGTGTCCGACTTGGAAGGCCGGGGCGCCGTACTCGCCGTGGACGAAGACCGGCGTTCGGCATTCGAGGAGTTGGGCCATGCCCCCAAGTACGAGGCCCGGGAGGCGATCGAACGGGCCACCGTGGTCATCGACTGCACCCCGGTCGGCAACAAGATGAAAGACGAGTTCTACAACCACGCCGAGGGCCCTGTTGGGTTCATGGCGCAGGGCTCGGAATTCGGGTTCGGCAAGATGTATGCCCGCGGCATCAACGACGAGGCACTGGTCGCCGGCGAGGACAAGTTCCTCCAAATCGTTTCCTGCAACACCCATAACATCGCCGTCCTCATCAGGGCGTTGGCAATGGAGGCCGATGGCACCAGCCACCTCGAGGATGGGCGGTTCCTATGCATGCGAAGGGCCAACGACATAAGCCAGGACGACGGCTTCGTGGCCAGCCCCACCGTCGAGGCGCACAAAGACGAGCGGTTCGGCACCCACCACGCCCGCGACGCCCACGAGTTGTTCGCGACGCTGGGCTACGACCTCAATCTCTACTCGTCGGCGGTGAAGATCAACACCCAGTACATGCACTCGATCCAGTTCTCGTTGCAGCTCGACGAGGAGATCACGGTCGACGAGGCCAAGGAGCGGCTCATGGCCAACACCCGGGTGGCGGTCACCCACAAGAAGTCGGCCAACCAGGTGTTCTCCTTCGGGCGCGATCACGGCTACTACGGCCGGATCATGAGCCAGACCGTGGTCGCACTCGACACGCTGGCGGTGCGCAACGGGAATGAGGTAGTCGGCTTCTCCTTCACTCCCCAGGACGGGAATCCCTTGCTGTCCACCGTCGCCGCCATGCTCTGGTACCTCGAGCCGGAGTCCCTGGACCGACGCATCGACATCCTCCGGCGTTATCTGTTCCGCGAGATCTGATGAGCCCGAAGGCGGAGGCCTTCGCAGAGGAGGCGATCCGGGCGGTGGGGCGTCACGATGTGGCCGATGCGCGCATCGCGGTCACCCAGGCCTATGAGCTCGACCATTCGCTCGGTGCTCTGGTCGATGCCGTCCACCTCGCCTGCGCCGAGATAGAAGAGGACGGCCAGGTGAGCATCGCCACCTGGAACACCCTCGCCGACGCAGTCGGCCCCGGGTCCCTTCTCACCGTGGTCGAGACGTCCCGGGAGTAGCCCGCGCTTCCTATCCTCACGGCATGCCCGTCCCCGCCCTCTGGCTGAGCACGCTCGGCTGCGCAAAGAACCAGGTCGACTCAGAGAAGCTGATCGCCATGCTCTCCGAGGCCGGGTATGCCTGGGCGGCAGGCCCTGAGGAAGCCGACGTGGTGATGGTCAACACCTGCGCCTTCATCGAAGAGGCGAGGGAGGAGTCGGTCGACGTCATCCTCGACCTCGAGGAGCGAAAGCGGCCCGGCGCCAGATCGGTCGTGATCGGGTGCATGGCGCAACGCTTCGGCTCCGAGGTGGAACAGGCCCTCCCCGAGGTCGATGCCGTGCTCGGCATCGACCGCTACGGCGAGTTGGTCGGGGTGCTCGACGGTCTCACCCGCTGGCAGCCGATCGACGTGCGGCGGCGCCCGGTGATGGACATCCTCAACGCCACCGGTCGTCCCCTCTCCGATCTTCCCTACGCCTATGTCAAGGTGGCGGAGGGGTGCGACAAGCCGTGCACGTTCTGCGCCATCCCCGCGATCAGAGGGAAGCAGCGGTCCCGGTCACCGGTCGAGATCAGGGAGGAGGTCCAGGGTCTGGTCGAGTCGGGCGTCAGCGAGGTAGTGCTGGTCGCTCAAGACCTCGCCGCCTACGGACGTGACATCGAGGCCCCGGGTGGTCTTCCCGACCTCCTCGTGTTCCTCTCCGACGTTCCCGGTCTGGGCAGGCTGCGGCTCCTCTATCTTCACCCGAGGGAGATCCGCGAGCGTCTCCTCGTCGAGATGACCTCCAACCCGGTGGTGACGCCCTACTTCGATCTCTCGCTCCAGCACGTCTCCGCCCCGCTGCTGCGAAAGATGAAGCGACCGGGCAACCTGGAGAAGCACACAGCGCTGGTCGCCCGGATCCGGGAGCTCGAGCCGGATGCCGCCCTCAGGTCGTCGTTCATCGTCGGCTTCCCCGGCGAGACCGAGGATGAGGTCGAGGACCTTGCCGACTTCCTCTCCGCGGTGGGGCTCGACTGGGCGGGGTTCTTCCCCTACTCGGCAGAACCGGGGACCCCCGCCGCCGAGATGGACGGGCGTGTGCCCAGGGAAGAGATGATGGATCGGCTCCGGCACCTCTCCGCCATCCAGGAGGAGATCACCGAGGCGCGTCACTCCGATTGGATGGGCCGAACCGATCGGGTCCTGGTCGACCAGGTAGAGGACGGATTGCCGGTCGGCCGCTCCCATCGCCAGGCTCCCGAGATCGACGGTGTCATCCGTCTCGACGATGGCCGGGTCGGAGAGTGGGTCGAGGTCGAGTACACCGGTGTCTTCGGCCCCGACATGGAGGCTGTGCGGTCGTCGGTAGTCGGTAGCCGGTCATCAGCGAGAATCGAGGTCAGGGAGTTTCCGGATACCGACTACCGAGAGCCGTGGACGGCGAAGCCATGATTGTCGAGGTCATCGCAGTCGGGACCGAGTTGCTGCTGGGGCAGATCGTGAACTCGAACACCTCGACGATGGGAGCAGCCCTCGCCGAGCGTGGCTTCGACGCCCACTACCAGCAGACGGTAGGGGACAATCTGGGGCGAATTGCCTCGGCGATCAGGATCGCCCTCGATCGTTCCGACGCGGTCGTCATCACCGGTGGCATCGGCCCCACCCAGGACGACATAACCCGCGAGGCGGTGTCCGCGGTGACCGGGCGGGAGATGGTGTTCAACGAGGAATACGCCGACCATCTGCGGGGGTGGTGGGCGAGACGGGGTCGGGAGATGCCTGAGAGCAACCTGCGCCAGGCATCTCATCCCGAGGGCGCCGAGCTTCTGCCCAACCCGAGGGGGACCGCACCGGGTCTCGTCGTCGAGCACCAGGGAAGGTTGATCTTCTGTGTTCCCGGCGTCCCCGCCGAGATGGAGCACCTGATGTTCGCCGAGGTGCTGCCCCGGCTCGCGACCGCATCGAACGACGAGCAGGTGATAGCCAGCAGGCTCCTCCGCACCTGGGGCCGGCCCGAGTCGGAGGTGGCCGAGATGCTCGACGATCTCTACACCGGCTCGGTGAACCCATCGCTTGCCTTCCTAGCCTCCAACTCCGAGATCAAGCTCAGGATCACGGCCAAGGCGGCCACCGCGCCCGAGGCAAGACGATTGATCGAGCCGATGGAGAACGAGGTGCGGTCCCGGCTGGGCGACAGCATCTTCGGATCGGACGATGAGACCATCGAACGGGTGCTGCTGAGACTGCTCTCGGATCGGGAGTACACCATCGGGACCGCCGAGTCGATGACCGGGGGCATGGTCACTGCCCGCCTCACCGATCTCCCCGGCTCGTCGGCGGTAGTCAAGGGAGGGCTGGTCGCCTACGACTCGGAGTTGAAGCAGAAGCTCCTCGGTGTGGCCGACGTCACCCAGGTGGTGACCGTCGAGACCGCCATCGACGTGGCCCGGGGGGCCCAATCGTTGCTCGGCGTCGACGTGGCCGTGTCGGTTACCGGCTCGGCCGGGCCCGAGCCGCTGGAGAAGCCTGTGGGCACGGTGATCATTGGTGTGGCCACTCCCGAAGGCGCCCGCGCCCGCGAGCTCAGGTTCACCGGTGACCGGGAGCGGGTCCGCACCTATGCCACGGCGGCCGCCCTCCAGTTGACCCGGCTTGCCCTGATCGGGAAATGGTGGAAGGACGGGTAGGCCGTCTCTTCGTGGCCGTGCCGCTGCCGGATGAGATTCGCATGGCTCTGGCCGACCGTCTCGAGACCGTCGTCGTGCCGGGGAAGGCGGTGCGCCCCGAGAACTGGCACATCACGCTTCGTTTCCTCGGAGCGACCGACCAGGTGGCATATGAGAGGTTCCTGGCCGAGCTCGACGG
>Ga0214468_1000098_pt1 | contig 25226 bp, 38 predicted proteins | sample RVTome_9_FD_187334 | JGI IMG/M metagenome (GOLD analysis project Ga0214468, IMG submission 187334) | Soil microbial communities from uranium-contaminated site in the Upper Colorado River Basin, Wyoming, United States - RVT155D38 HiSeq ...
CTCCACCCCCCACACGTGCAGCTCCACCGGGGTCCTCCGGAACGCCACGGCGGGATCGGCCGAGAAGTAGTGGTCATCCATGCCCGTGCTCCTGCCGGGTGACATCACCCTCGTGGCGGGTGAGCGTGCGCAGCCGTCTCGCGGACTCGGCCTGCCCGGCGAGCTCTGCGTCCGCGGGATAGGCAACCTCCTCGAGGGTGAGCCCGCGCGCGTGCACGACAGTCACCCGAGGGTCGCGCACGCCTGCGCGCAGCACCTCGCCCGGCCACCCCGGGGCACGGCGCCCCTCCCCCACCGCGATCATCGCCCCGACCAGGGCCCGGACCATGTTGTGGCAGAAGGCGTCGGCGCGGACCGTGGCGACGGCCAGTCCCTGCTCGTCACGGCACCACGTGAGCTCGTGCAACGTCCGGATCGTCGTCGCTCCCGCGCGCTTCCGGCAGAAGGCCGCGAAGTCGTGCTCCCCGCGGAGCTCGAGGGCGGCCTGGTTCATCGCATCCGTGTCGAGCCTGCGCGACCAGGCCAGCACCGACCGCCGCGTGAGCGGGTCCACGAGGACGGGAGCATCGGCGACCCGGTAGGCGTAACGGCGCCAGATCGCGGAGAAACGGGCGTCGAACCCCGGCGGCGCGGGTGACACTCGGAGCACACGCACGTCCGCGGGCAGGACCCCGTTGAGTCTGAGGAGCACGGAGTCGAGGGCCGGACGCGTCCCCCGGCCGGCTGCGGCGACGACGGACTCCTCCTCGACGTCGGTGTGCACGACCTGTCCCCGCGCGTGCACGCCCGTGTCGGTGCGGCCAGCGCAGGTCACCTGCGCGGTGTCCAGCCTCAGGACCCGGACCAGCGCGGCCTCGAGCACGGCCTGCACCGTCCGCAGCCCCGGCTGCGTCGCCCAGCCGTGGAAGTCCGTGCCGTCGTAGGCAAGGTCGATTCGCAGCCGCACGCGCGTATCCTCTCAGACCTTGTGCGGTCCCCCGACCGCGTATCTTCGGCGCCATGGACGCCTTCGTGATCGACCCCGACTCGGCAGTACCGCCGTTCGAGCAGCTGCGCAGCCAGGTCGCGACGCGCGTCGCGCACGGCGACCTGCCACCGGGGACCCGCCTGCCCACCGTGAGACAGACCGCGAGCGACCTGCGGCTGGCCGTGAACACGGTCGCCCGCGCCTATCGCGAGCTCGAGGCGGACGGCGTGGTGGTCACCCACGGCCGCCGCGGAACGTTCGTGGCGTCGTCCTTCGTCGACGGTACGTCGGACGCGGCCGACGCACCCCGTGCAGCCGCGACGGAGTTCGTCCGCGTCGTCCGTCGAGCAGGACTCAACCGTGCTGAGGCCGCCCGGCTGATCGAGGAGTGCTGGGACTGACCCCACGCGACGTGCGAGGGCCCGTCACCGCGAACGGTGACGGGCCCTCGTCGTACGGTCCGAAGACGCAGATCAGGCCTTCGTGCCCTCATCGGTCTCGGCAGCAGCCTCGGCCCCGGTGGTCTCGGCGTCCGCGACGGGCGCCTCCTCCTCGGTGACCTCGGCCGCGTTCTCGACCTCGGTCTCGGCGACCGCGGACGTCTCGGTCTCCTCGGTGCTCTCGGTCTCCTCGGCAGCGGGTGCCTCGGTCGCGGCGGGAGCGGCCGGGGTCGACGCGGCGGTCGACTCGGTGCGCGCGGTCGTGGCCTTGGCGACGTAGTCCTCGGTCACCAGCTCGATGACGGCCATGGGCGCGTTGTCGCCCTTGCGGGGCCCGAGCTTGGTGATCCGGGTGTAACCGCCGGGCCGTTCGGCGAAGCGCGGGCCGATCTCCTCGAACAGCGCGTGGACGACGCCCTTGTCGCGGACGACGCGGAGCACCTGACGGCGGTTGTGGAGGTCGCCCTTCCTGGCCTTGGTGATCAGCTTCTCGGCGTAGGGACGCAACATGCGCGCCTTGGCCTCGGTGGTGGTGATCCGGCCGTGCTCGAAGAGGCTCGTCGCGAGGTTGGCGAGGATGAGCTTCTGGTGAGCGGGGCTACCGCCGAAGCGGGTGCCCTTCTTGGGAGTAGGCATCGTGTCTCTCGATTCTTCCGGGCCGTGTCAGGTACCTGGATAGAGGGTGTGCGGTGAACCGCAGGGTCTGGTCAGTACTGTTCGTCTTCGACCCTGGTCAGTACTGTTCGTCTTCGACAAAACTGTCGTCGTCGTCCTCGTAGGCGGCAAGGGCTGCCTGCGGGTCGAAGCCCGGGGCGCTGTCCTTGAGCGAGAGGCCCATCTCGACCAGCTTCGCCTTGACCTCGTCGATCGACTTCGCGCCGAAGTTGCGGATGTCGAGCAGGTCCTGCTCCGAGCGGGAGATGAGCTCACCCACGGTGTGGATGCCCTCACGCTTGAGGCAGTTGTAGGAGCGGACGGTCAGCTGCAGGTCCTCCACGGGGAGGGCGAGGTCGGCCGCGAGCTGTTCGTCGACGGGCGAGGGACCGATGTCGATGCCCTCGGCCTCGACGTTGAGCTCACGGGCCAGCCCGAACAGCTCGACCAGCGTCTTGCCGGCCGACGCGATCGCGTCACGGGGACGGATGGAGGGCTTGGTCTCCACGTCGATGACCAGCTTGTCGAAGTCGGTGCGCTGCTCGACTCGGGTGGCCTCGACCTTGTAGGTCACCTTGAGCACCGGCGAGTAGATCGAGTCCACCGGCATCCGGCCGATCTCGACGTCGCCGGCCTTGTTCTGCACCGCGCTGACGTAACCGCGGCCACGCTCGACGACGAGCTCCATCTCGAGCTTGCCCTTGTCGTTCAGGGTCGCGATCTTCAGGTCGGGGTTGTGCACCTCGACCCCGGCCGGGGGCGCGATGTCGGCAGCGGTCACGTCGCCAGGACCCTGCTTGCGCAGGTACATCGTCACCGGCTCGTCGTGCTCGGAGGAGACCACGAGGTCCTTGAGGTTCAAGATGACCTCGGTGATGTCCTCCTTGACACCTTCGACCGTCGAAAACTCGTGCAGCACGTTGTCCACCTTGATGCTGGTCACCGAGGCGCCAGGGATCGAGGAGAGCAGCGTGCGGCGCAGCGAGTTGCCGAGCGTGTAACCGAAGCCAGGCTCCAACGGCTCGATGACGAACCGCGAACGGAACTCGTCGACGGCCTCTTCCGACAGTGTCGGGCGCTGAGCAATAAGCACTTGGTTCTTCCTTTCCGAGCCCACCCGCTATTTGACGGGCTCGAACATGGTTGGGTTTGCCGAAAGAGCCAGGAGCCGCCGCGCAGGACACCGACGAGTCGGCGCCTGTCGCGGCGGTGAACCAGCTCTACTTCTTCGAGTAGTACTCCACGATGAGCTGTTCCTGGACCGGAAGGTCGATCTGCGCCCGGACCGGAAGCTGGTGCACGAGGATCCGCATCCGGTTCGGCAGCGACTCCAGCCACGCCGGGACGTTGCGCTCGCCGTGCGTCTCACGCGCCACGATGAACGGGGTCATCTCCAGGGACTTCTCGCGGACGTCGATCACGTCGTGCTGGCTGACCTGGTACGACGGGATGTCGACCTTCTTGCCGTTGACCTTGAAGTGACCGTGCACCACGAGCTGGCGGGCGTGGCGGCGCGTGCGGGCGAAGCCGGCACGGTAGACCACGTTGTCGAGGCGGCACTCGAGCATCTGCAGCAGGTTGTCACCGGTCTTGCCGGGACGGCGGCTGGCCTCGGTGTAGTAGTTGTGGAACTGCTTCTCCAGGACGCCGTAGGTGAAGCGGGCCTTCTGCTTCTCCTGCAGCTGCGAGCGGTACTCGCTCTCCTTGATGCGTGCGCGGCCGTGCTGGCCGGGGGGGTAGGGACGACGCTCGTAAGCCTGGTCGCCACCGACGAGGTCGACACCCAGGCGGCGCGACTTCTTCGTCATGGGGCCGGTGTAGCGGGCCATGTTCTAAGTCTCCTTCGATTCGCTGGGTCGGGTGTCAGACGCGACGGCGCTTGGGCGGCCGGCATCCGTTGTGGGGCGTGGGCGTGACGTCCGCGATGGTGCCGACCTCGAGGCCGACCGCACCGAGCGAACGGATCGCCGTCTCACGGCCGGAGCCGGGACCCTTGACGAAGACGTCGATCTTCTTCATGCCGTGCTCCATCGCCCGACGTCCAGCAGCCTCGGCTGCCATCTGTGCGGCGAAGGGGGTGGACTTGCGTGAGCCCTTGAAGCCGACGGTGCCGGCAGAGGCCCACGAGATCACTGCACCCGTGGGGTCGGTGATCGTGACGATCGTGTTGTTGAACGTGCTCTTGATGTGGGCCTCGCCCTGAGCAATGTTCTTCTTCTCCTTGCGGCGCACCTTCTTGGCGCCGGGGGCCTGGCGGCTCTTGGGAGGCATTCAGTTTCTCCTGAGGATTGTCTGGTCGAGCGTGATCTGGGGAAGTCGGTCGGTGACCCGATCCGTGGGGGTACACGGGAGCGGCGCTCCCAGGTGTCGGGTCACTTGGCCTTCTTCTTGCCGGCAACAGTGCGCTTGGGACCCTTGCGGGTACGCGCGTTCGTCTTGGTGCGCTGACCGCGGACCGGAAGGCCCTGACGGTGCCTGCGCCCCTGGTAGCTGCCGATCTCGATCTTCCGGCGGATGTCTGCCTGGACCTCGCGACGGAGGTCACCCTCGATCTTGAAGTTGGCTTCGATCTCGTCACGGAGCTTGACCAGCTCCTCGTCACCGAGCTGGTGCACACGCATGTTCGGGTCGACCCCGGTCGTGGACAGAAGCAGCTGGGCGCGGGTACGGCCGATGCCGTAGATGTAGGTGAGTGCGATCTCGATGCGCTTGTCGCGCGGGAGGTCCACACCAACGAGGCGTGCCATGTAGGCGGTTCCCTTCGATACGTCGGAGGTGTCTGGTCGTGCCGCGTCCTTGCTCGCCATTCACAAGGCCCCGGCCTCCGGTCCGGGGGTCACATCCTCGGCGGCGGCCCCGCGTCCGTCGTACGACGGAACCGGGGCTGACCCTCGGATGAGCGGTCACGATTGTGTGGTGGGCCCAGAGAGTGGGCCCGGTATTGAGTTGTGGTGGGTGCGTGAGTCCGTGGACGGGCTCACCCGCCGGGGCTCAGCCCTGGCGCTGCTTGTGACGCGGGTTGTCGCAGATCACCATGACGCGGCCGTGGCGACGGATCACCTTGCACTTGTCACAGATCGGCTTGACGCTCGGGTTGACCTTCATGTTTCGAAGCTCTCTCGTGTCGGTTCGGCTGGCCCACGTCGTGGGCACGGGGTGACCACGGATGGGGGTCCACGGGGGCGGGCCCCCGTGTGGGGTGCTTACTTGTACCGGTAGACGATCCGTCCGCGGGTCAGGTCGTACGGCGAGAGCTCGACGACGACACGGTCCTCGGGGAGGATTCGGATGTAGTGCTGACGCATCTTGCCGCTGATGTGGGCGAGGACCTTGTGGCCGTTTGTCAGCTCAACCCGGAACATCGCGTTCGGGAGTGCTTCGACAACCGTGCCCTCGATCTCGATCACGCCTTCTTTCTTCGGCATGTCCTCCGCAATCTGTAGATGATTGGCCTACCGTGACCCGGGAACCTCCGCCGCCCGGTCGGGCGGTGGTGGACCTCGTGACACCTGTCGCGACGCCCCAATCCCGGGCGCGACACGCTCTCTCGTGCGAGATCGGTGTCAGTTGCCGGGCAGCCGCAGGGCACCACGAAACAGGCCCACGTTGGGCCGACGCACCAGTCTACGGCAAACCCGCGCCCAACCCCTAATCCGTCCTGAGGGGTCAGCCGCCCCCTCCGACCAGCCCGGGAGGCCACCCTTCGACAGGCTCAGGAACCGCCCTTCGACAGGCTCAGGAACCACCGAAGGGGACGCCCAGCTCGGTGAGCTTGGCTTCTCCCCCGTCGAGTGCGGTGAGGATCCAGGTCCCGCCTGGGGTCAGCGTGAAGGAGTGCTCGAAGTGCGCCGCCAGCGAGCCGTCGTCGGTCTTGACCGTCCAGTCGTCTGCCAGCACGTGGGTTGACTGGTCGCCGAGCACGACCATCGGCTCCACCGCCAGTGCCAGGCCCTCCACCAGCTTGGGGCCCTTGCCGGGGCGCCCGAAGTTGGGGACGTTGGGTGGTTGGTGCATCGCGGAGCCGATCCCGTGGCCGACGTAGTCCTCGACGATGCCGAAGTGCCCCTGGCTGCGGACGAAGGACTCGACGGCGTGGGAGATGTCGGTGACCCGGCCACCGAGTCTCGCTGCGGCGAAGCCGCGCCACATCGCCTCCTCGGTCACGCGCATCAGCTCGAGCGCGTCCGGTGACCCCTCCCCCACGGCCACGGTGATCGCGGCGTCACCGTGCCAGCCCTCGACGATCGCTCCGCAGTCGATCGAGACGATGTCGCCGTCCTCGATGACCCGCTCCCCCGGGATGCCGTGGACGACCTCGTCGTTGACCGACGCGCAGATGCTGCCGGTGAAGCCGTGGTAGCCCTTGAACGACGGCGTCGCCCCGGCGGAGCGGATGTTGTCCTCGGCGATCTGGTCGAGCTCGAGAGTTGTCATTCCGGCGTGCACGGACGCGCGCAGGAGCTCGAGCGTGCGACCCACCACGAGACCGGCAACGCGCATCTTCTCGATCTGCTCGGGCGTCTTGATCTCCACGCCGCGCTCCTTGAACACGGGCGTCAGCCGGCAGTCGGTCCCGGAACCGAGGCGAGCGCCTCGGCGACCCGCGCCGTCACGTCGTCCACGGCACCCATTCCGTCGACCTCGAGGAGCAGGCCTCGGTCGGCGTAGACGGCGAGCAGCGGCGCGGTCTGTGCGTTGTAGAGGTCCTGGCGGTACCGGATCACGTCCTCGGTGTCGTCGGCGCGCCCCTCCACCTCTGCCCGGTGGAGCAGCCGCTGGACGAGCTCCTCGTCGTCGACGGTCAGCACGACCACGGCATCGAGGGCCGCCCCCGCGCCGGCCAGCATCGCGTCGAGCTCCTCGACCTGAGCGACCGTGCGCGGGTAGCCGTCGAGCAGGAATCCCGACCTGGCGTCCTCCTGCGCGATCCGGTCACGCACCATCGCGTTGGTGACCTCGTCGGGCACGTAGTCCCCGGCGTCCATGTACCGCTTTGCCTCAAGGCCCAGCGGCGTGCCTTTGGAGACGTTCGCGCGGAAGATGTCTCCGGTGGAGATTGCCGGGATCCCCAGCCGTCCCGCAACCACCTTGGCCTGGGTGCCCTTGCCCGCACCCGGAGGGCCCATCAGGATCAGCCTCATCGCTGCTGCCTCCGCGGGGCCGGGGGCGAGGCGGACGACAGCGTGGGGTCGGTCATCAGCGCAGGAATCCTTCGTAGTTGCGTTGCTGCAGCTGGCTCTCGATCTGCTTCACCGTGTCGAGCGCGACACCGACCATGATCAGGATCGAGACACCACCGAACGGGAAGTTCTGGTTCGCTCCGATCAGCACGAATGCCACGAGCGGGATGAGCGAGATGAGACCCAGGTACATCGAACCGGGGAACGTGATGCGGGACAGGACGTAGGAGAGGTACTCCTCGGTCGGCTTGCCCGCCCGGATCCCGGGGATGAAGCCGCCGTACTTCTTCATGTTGTCGGCCACCTCGACGGGGTTGAACGTGATGGCGACGTAGAAGTAGGTGAAGAAGATGATCATGGCGAAGTAGGTGGCCATGTAGAGCGGGTGGCTGCCGTCGGCGAAGTAGGTCTGGATGAACTGGGAGAACCAGCCCCCACCCTGGTCGAACTGGGCAGCCATCGCCGGCAGGTAGAGCAGGCTCGAGGCGAAGATGACCGGGATGACGCCTGCCTGGTTGACCTTGAGCGGGATGTAGGTCGACGAGCCCCCGAACATCTTGCGGCCGACCATCCTGCGGGCGTACTGCACCGGGATCCGCCGCTGGGCCTGCTCGATGAAGATGACCGCGGCGATGATGACCAGGCCGATCACGGTCACCACGCTGAAGATGGTCCACCCGTTGGTGGTCTTCACGCCCCACAGGGAGGAGGGGAAGGTCGCCACGACCTGGGTGAAGATCATCAGCGACATGCCGTTGCCGATGCCGCGGTCGGTGATCAGCTCGCCGAACCACATGATCACCGCGGTCCCGGCGGTCATCGTGATGACCATGATGAGCATGGTCGAGAGCGCGTCCTCGTTGTGCAGGAGCGGCAGGTCGCAGCCCTGCAGGAGTGCGCGGTTGCGGGCCAGGGCGGTGATGCCCGTGGCCTGAAGGATGGCGAGCGCGAGCGTGAGGTACCGGGTGTACTGCGTGATCTTGGTCTGGCCCGCCTGACCCTCCTTCTTGAGGGTCTCCAGCCGTGGGATCACCACGACCAGCAGCTGCAGGATGATGCTCGCCGTGATGTAGGGCATGATGCCCAGCGCGAAGATCGTCAGCTGCAGCAGGGCGCCACCGGAGAAGAGGTTGATCAGCCCGTAAAGGCCCTCGTTCTGCACCTGGGCGAAGCAGGCCTGGACGTTGGAGACGTGGACTCCGGGGGCCGGCACCTGCGAGCCGAGCCGGAAGATCGTGATGATCAGCAGGACGAACAACAACTTGCGTCGCAGGTCCGGCGTCCGGAACGCGTTGGCGAAAGCGCCTAGCACCTGGTCCTCTTTCTTCACGTGCGGGATCCCGCTGGTTGCAGCGGGACCCCGGAAGCCTAACAGGCACTCAGCCGCCGATTACCGGCGCTTCGCTGTGCCCCCTGACGATGCGGACAGGGGCGCGGTCGGCTCGCGCCGTCCACGCCCCTGTCCAGGTCAAGCTAGCGAGTGTGCTACCTCGTCACAGCTCGGTGGCGCTACCACCGGCTGCGGCGATCTTCTCCTTGGCGGAGGCGGAGAACGCGTGCGCGCTCACCTGCAGCGCCACGGAGATCTCACCGGAGCCGAGCACCTTGACCGGGTGTCCACGACGAACGGCGCCCTTGGCGACCAGCTCGTCGACGCCCACGGTGCCGCCCTCGGGGAAGAGCTCGTTGAGACGGTCGAGGTTGACCACCTGGAACTCCACCTTGAAGGGGTTCTTGAAGCCCTTGAGCTTGGGCAGCCGCATGTGCAGCGGCATCTGTCCACCCTCGAAGCTGGCTGGGACCTGGTAACGGGCCTTCGTGCCCTTGGTGCCGCGACCGGCGGTCTTGCCCTTCGAGGCCTCACCGCGACCCACACGGGTCTTTGCGGTCTTGGCCCCGGGGGCAGGACGCAGGTGATGAAGTTTGAGCGTCATGTCAGTCGACCTCCTCGACGACGATCATGTGCCTGACCGTCTGGAGCATGCCACGGATCTCGGGGCGGTCCTCCTTGACGACGATGTCGCCGATGCGCTTGAGCCCCAGCGTGCGGAGGGTGTCCCGCTGGTTCTTCTTGCAGCCGATCGTCGACCGCTTCTGCTCAACCTTGAGGCGACCCATCACTGGCTCACCTCCGCGCGTGCCCTGAGCAGGGCTGCAGGAGCGACGTCCTCGACCGGGAGTCCGCGGCGCTTGGCGACGGCCTCGGGCTCCTCGAGGCCACGCAGGGCCTCGACGGTGGCGTGCACGATGTTGATCTGGTTCGACGAGCCGAGCGACTTGCTCAGCACGTCGTGGATGCCGGCGCACTCGAGCACGGCGCGCACTGGGCCACCGGCGATCACACCGGTACCGGGAGCGGCGGGACGCAGCAGCACGACGCCGGCTGCCTTCTCGCCCTGGACGGGGTGCGGGATCGTGCCCTGGATGCGGGGGACGCGGAAGAAGCTCTTCTTCGCCTCCTCGACGCCCTTGGCGATCGCCGCGGGCACCTCCTTGGCCTTGCCGTACCCGACACCGACCATGCCGTCACCGTCACCGACGATCACGAGGGCGGTGAAGCTGAAGCGACGACCACCCTTCACGACCTTGGCGACGCGGTTGATCGCGACGACACGCTCGATGTAGGCGGTCTTGTCGGCGCCCTGGCCACCACGACGATCGTCGCGGTTGCCACGCCGCTCGCCACCGGCACCACCACTACGGCGCTGGGGTCCGCTCATTCGAACTACCTCTTCCTCTTACAAGTCTGTCCGGGGGTCCACGGGGGCGGAGCCCCCCTGGGGGCGATCAGAACGCGAGGCCACCCTCACGGGCGCCATCGGCAAGGGCGGCTACGCGCCCGTGGTACATGTTTCCGGCCCGGTCGAAGACGACGCCCTCGACACCAGCAGCCTTCGCACGCTCGGCTACGAGCTCGCCGACTCGCTTGGCCTTGACCGACTTGTCCCCCTCGAGGGAACGGAGGTCGGCCTCCATCGTGCTGGCCGAGGCGAGCGTCTTGCCCGCCAGGTCGTCCACCACCTGGGCGGTGATGTGCTTCGCTGTCCGCGTCACGACCATACGAGGGCGCTCGGGCGTGCCCGAGAGCTTCTTGCGGCCACGGACCTGACGTCGCAGGCGCGATGCCGTGCGTGCGCTGGTGTGCTTCCCAGCCCTGAGTGCGATAGCCATCGTCACTTACCAGCCTTTCCGACCTTGCGACGGATCTGCTCGCCCGCGTACCGGACGCCCTTGCCCTTGTAGGGCTCCGGCTTCCTCAGCTTGCGGATGTTCGCGGCGGTCTCGCCGACGAGCTGCTTGTCGATGCCCTGGACCCCGAGCTTGGTGGGGCCCTCGACGGTGAACGTGATCCCCTCGGGCGCGTTGAAGGTGATCGAGTGGGAGTAACCGAGCTGGAACTCCAGCTGGGTCGGACCCTTGGACAGCACGCGGTAACCCACGCCCACGATCTCGAGCTTCTTCTCGTAGCCCTCTGTCACCCCGGTCACCATGTTGGCGATCAGCGTGCGGGTGAGACCGTGCAGGGACTTGCTGACCCGCTCGTCGTCGGGTCGTGCCACCTCGATGGCACCGTCCTCACCGCGTGCGACGGTGATCGGCGCTGCGACGGTGTGCGACAGGGTGCCCTTGGGCCCCTTCACGGTCACGTTCCGCTCCTCGACTGCCACGTCAACACCGGACGGGACCGTGATGGGGAGCTTGCCAATGCGCGACATGCTTAACCTCTCCTTCTGGTCTCGTCGTTACCAGACGTAGGCGAGGACTTCCCCACCTACGCCCTTCTTGTTGGCCTGGCGGTCGGTCAGCAGGCCCTGGCTGGTCGAGATGATGGCGACGCCGAGGCCGCCGAGCACCTTGGGAAGGCCTGTGGCCTTGGCGTACACACGCAGACCCGGCTTGCTGATGCGGCGGAGGCCGGCGATCGAGCGTTCCCGGTTCTGGCCGTACTTCAGGGTCAGGGTCAGCGTCTTGCCCACCTCGCCCTCAGGGGTCTCCTCCACCTTCCAGGAGGTGATGTAGCCCTCCTGCTGGAGGATCTCGGCAACGCCTGCCTTGAGCTTGCTGTAAGGCATCGTCACCGAGTCGTGGTACGCCTGGTTGGCGTTGCGCAGACGCGTCAGCATGTCTGCGATCGGGTCAGTCATCGTCATGGCCTTCTACGGCCCTTTCCCACCGTGGTTTCGCCCGGAAGTCGGGCGACCTTCAGCGATTTGATTGCTTGAGACTTGGATTTCCCTGCGTGGCCAGGCGAACCTGACCACCACCGGGGTGCACGGGGCGGAGCCCTGTGCGGGGGTACTACCAGGAGCTCTTGGTGACACCGGGGAGCTCGCCCCGATGCGCCATCTCGCGGAGGCAGACACGGCAGAGGCCGAACTTGCGGTACACCGCCTTGGGTCGGCCACACCGCTGGCACCGGGTGTAGCCCCGAACCTTGAACTTCGGCTTGCGGGCCGCCTTGACGACCAGTCCTGTCTTAGCCATGTCTCACTGCTCCTTGAAGGGGAAGCCGAGCTGCTTGAGCAGCGCGCGACCCTCGTCGTCGTTCGTCGCGGTGGTGACGACCGTGATGTCCATGCCCCGCGAGCGATCGATCCGGTCCTGGTCGATCTCGTGGAACATGACCTGCTCGGTCAGACCGAACGTGTAGTTCCCCCGGCCGTCGAACTGCTTGGCCGAGAGACCGCGGAAGTCGCGGATTCGCGGGAGGGCCAGCGACAGCAGCCGATCGAGGAACTCCCACATCCGGTCGCCGCGCAGGGTGACGTGCGCACCGATCGGCATGCCTTCACGCAGCTTGAACTGCGCGATCGACTTGCGGGCCTTGGTCACCTGCGGCTTCTGCCCCGTGATCGCGGTGAGGTCGCGCACGGCGCCCTCGATCAGCTTCGAGTCGCGAGCGGCCTCCCCGACACCCATGTTGACCACGATCTTGGTCAGGCCGGGCACCTGCATGACGTTCTCGTACTGGAACTCGTCGCGCAACGCGGGGAGGATCTCCTCGCGGTAGCGCTGCTTGAGTCGAGGCAGCTCACGCGCCTCGTTCGTTGCGGCAGTCATCAGATCTCCTCACCGGACTTGCGCGCGACCCGGACACTGCGGTGGGCGGTGTACGTCGAGCCGTCACCACGACGCTTGGTGACCTCGTCGCGACGGAAACCGACGCGCGTGGTGACCTTGCCCTTCTCGTCGCTCCCCTTGGGGGCGTCCACGAGGAGCATCACGTTCGACACGTGGATCGCAGCCTCCTGGGTGACGATGCCACCGGTCGTTCCCGCGCGGCCGCCCTGGTTGACCACCTTGGTGTGCCGCTTGATGCGGTTGACACCCTCGACGATCACCCGCGACTTCTCCGCGTCGACGGCGATGACCTTGCCCTCGGCGCCCTTGTCCTTGCCGGCGATGACGCGCACGACATCGCCCTTCTTGATGTTCAAGTTCTTTCCTGCCATGTCAGAGCACCTCCGGCGCCAGCGAGATGATCTTCATGAACTTCTTCTCTCGCAGCTCACGACCCACGGGGCCGAAGATGCGGGTTCCACGGGGCTCCCCGTCGCTCTTGAGAATCACTGCCGCGTTCTCGTCGAAGCGGATGTAGGAGCCGTCGGGACGACGGCGCTCCTTGACGGTGCGGACGATGACGGCCTTGACGACATCACCCTTCTTCACGTTGCCACCGGGGATCGCATCCTTCACGGTGGCGACGACGACGTCGCCGATGCCGGCGTAGCGCCGCCCCGAGCCACCGAGCACACGGATGCAAAGGATCTCCTTTGCACCGGTGTTGTCGGCGACCTTGAGTCGCGACTCCTGCTGGATCATCACTTTCTCCTTGTCGCCCCGGTTCTCACCTGACGGTGAGCCTGGGGGAACTTTCTGGCGGCTGCGCCGCCCCTGTCTACGTGGTCCGGCTCACGCCGGGCTGACTGTCGGTCGCGGAGCGACCAGGGTCGCTCCGCTCCCGGTCACTTCGCCTTCTCGAGGACCTCGACGATGCGCCAGCGCTTGGTGGCCGACAGCGGGCGGGTCTCCATGATCAGGACCCGGTCGCCGACGCCGCACTGGTTCTGCTCGTCATGCGCCTTGAGCTTGCTCGTGCGCCTCAGGACCTTGCCGTACAGCGCGTGCTTGACGCGGTCCTCGACGGAGACGACCACGGTCTTCTCCATCTTGTCGCTGACCACCAGGCCCTCACGGACCTTGCGGGCAGATCGCTGCGGAGTCTCGCTCACGTTGCTTCCCTCACTCATGCGGCACCGTCCTCAGTACCGGGGTTCTGTCGGATCCCCAGCTCACGCTCACGCACCACGGTGTAGATACGGGCGATGTCACGCTTGACCGTGCGGAGACGGCCGTGGCTCTCGAGCTGCCCGGTAGCGGCCTGGAAGCGCAGGTTGAACAGCTCCTCCTTCGCCTCGCGCAGCTTCTTCTCGAGGTCTGTGCCGCTCATCGAGTCAAGCTCGTGTGCAGTGGTAGCCATCAGAATTCACCACTTTCACGGGTGACGAACTTGCACTTCATCGGGAGCTTGTGGATCGCGCGGCGCATCGCCTCGCGGGCGACGGTCTCGTCGACGCCGGAGAGCTCGAACATGATCCGGCCCGGCTTAACGTTGGCGACCCACCACTCGGGGGAACCCTTACCGGAACCCATGCGGGTCTCGGCAGGCTTCTTGGTCAGCGGGCGGTCGGGGTAGATGTTGATCCACACCTTTCCACCGCGCTTGATGTGGCGCGTCATGGCGATACGAGCGGACTCGATCTGTCGGTTGGTGACGTAGGCCGGCTCGAGAGCCTGGATGCCGTACTCACCGAACGTGATCTTCGTGCCGCCCTTGGCCGCACCGGTCCGCTTGGGGTGGTGCTGCTTGCGGTGCTTGACCCTGCGGGGCATAAGCATGTCGGTCAGCCCTCCTGTCCGGACTGTGCAGGCTGTGCCTCGGTCTTCGCGGCCTCGGGGGCTGCGGCGGCCTCGGCGGGAGCCTCGTTCGGCGGCGCCTGGGTGCCACGGTCCGAGCGGCTGGGACGGTCACCACGGCTGCCACGGGTGGGGCGGTCCCCGCCACGCGACGGACGACCACGACCGGGAGCCGCGGCGCGAGCAGCGGCCTGAGCCTCACGCTCGGCACGGGTGCCGGCGACCTCACCCTTGTAGATCCACACCTTCACGCCGATGCGACCGAAGGTGGTGCGCGCCTCGTAGAAGCCGTAGTCGATGTCGGCGCGGAGGGTGTGCAGGGGCACGCGGCCCTCGCGGTAGAACTCCGAGCGGGACATCTCGGCGCCACCGAGGCGGCCCGAGCACTGGATCCGGACACCCTTGGCGCCGCTGCGCATCGAGGTCTGGATCGCCTTGCGCATCGCGCGGCGGAACGCCACGCGGCCGGACAGCTGCTCTGCGACACCCTGGGCGACCAGCTGCGCGTCGATCTCGGGGTTCTTCACCTCGAGGATGTTCAGCTGCACCTGCTTGCCCGTGAGCTTCTCGAGCTCGCCACGGATGCGGTCGGCCTCGGCGCCGCGACGACCGATCACGATGCCCGGACGCGCGGTGTGGATGTCCACACGCACGCGGTCACGGGTGCGCTCGATCTCGACCTTGCTGATGCCGGCGCGCTCCATGCCCTTCGACAGGAGTCGACGGATGGCGACGTCCTCACCGACGTAGGCCTTGTAGAGCTTGTCGGCGTACCAACGGCTCCGGTGGTCGGTGGAGATGCCGAGGCGGAAACCGTTCGGGTTGATTTTCTGACCCATTACTTGCTACCCGCCTTCCGTGACTTGTGGGTGCCGTCGACCGTGCTGTCCACGGGCTGCACGACCAGCGTGATGTGGCTCGTGCGCTTGTTGATCCGGGACGCCCGGCCCTGGGCACGGGGACGCCAACGCTTCATCGTCGGCCCCTCGTCCACCAGTGCCTTGGTGACGACCAGGGTGTTCCGGTCGAGGCTCTCGGTGCCCTCCGCGTTCGCGATGGCACTCTCGAGGACCTTGTACACCGTCTCGCTGGCTGCCTGCGGCGCGAACTGCAGCAGCGCCAGAGCCTCGTCCACACCCATGCCCCGGACCATGTCGACGACACGGCGGGCCTTCATCGGGGTGATCCGGACGAAGCGTGCACTGGCGAAAGCACCGGGCTCGTCACCCAGCAGGCTCTCGCGTCGCGCACTCACGCGCCTACGCTCCATAACGCTCATAATTCTTTCGACTCTCTCGACTCTGTGGTCATCTCGTCGGCCCCCCGCATCAGCGGCGGCGGCTCTTCCGGTCGTCCTTCACGTGCCCGCGGTAGGTGCGGGTCGGGGCGAACTCCCCGAGCTTGTGCCCGACCATCGCGTCGGTCACGAACACGGGAACGTGCTTGCGCCCGTCGTGAACGGCGAGCGTGTGGCCGATCATCGTGGGGATGATCATCGAGCGACGCGACCAGGTCTTGATCACGTTGTGGGTGCCCTTCTCGTTCTGTCCGTCCACCTTCTTCATCAGGTGGTCGTCGACGAAGGGACCCTTCTTGAGACTACGTGGCATGGCTGCTCAGGTCCTTTCTCAGCGACGCTTGCCGGATTTGCGGCGACGGACAATGAGGGCATCGCTGGCCTTACGCTTGCGCGTACGACCCTCGGGCTTGCCCCAGGGGGACACGGGGTGACGACCACCGGAGGTCTTACCCTCACCACCACCGTGGGGGTGGTCGACGGGGTTCATGACCACACCGCGGACGGTCGGGCGCTTGCCCTTCCACCGCATCCGGCCGGCCTTGCCCCAGTTGATGTTGGACTGCTCGGCGTTGCCGACCTCACCGATCGTGGCGCGGCAGCGCACGTCGACGTACCGCATCTCACCGGAGGGCAGGCGCAGCTGTGCACGGCTGCCTTCCTTCGCGACGAGCTGGGCGGAGTTGCCCGCGGAGCGGGCGATCTTCGCGCCGCCACCGGGGCGCAGCTCGATGCAGTGGATGGTCGTGCCGACCGGGATGTTGCGCAGCGGCAGGTTGTTGCCCGGCTTGATGTCGGCCCGGGGTCCGGCCTCCACCGCAGCACCCTGCGCCAGACCATGAGGAGCCACGATGTAGCGCTTCTCACCGTCCGCGTAGTGCAGCAGCGCGATGCGCGCCGTGCGGTTGGGGTCGTACTCGATGTGGGCGACCTTGGCCGGAACGCCGTCCTTGTCGTAGCGACGGAAGTCGATGATCCGGTAGGCACGCTTGTGGCCACCGCCCTGGTGACGGGTGGTGATCCGTCCCTGGTTGTTTCGGCCACCCTTCTTCGGGAGCGGGCGCACCAGCGACTTCTCCGGCGTCGACCGCGTCACTTCGACGAAGTCGGCGACCGACGAGCCACGACGGCCCGGTGTGGTCGGCTTGTACTTACGGATTGCCATGAGTCTGAGGTCCTCTAGCTCTGTTGTCGTCGGGCGCCCGGTCAGGAGACCGGGCCTCCGAAGATGTCGATGCGCTGTCCCTCGGCGAGGCTGACGATCGCGCGCTTGGTGTTGGCTCGCTTGCCCATCCCGAAGCGGGTACGACGCGTCTTGCCCTGACGGTTGAGGGTGTTGACGGAGGTGACCTTGACGTTGAACACCTTCTCGACCGCGATCTTGATCTCGGTCTTGTTGGCGTCCGGGTGCACCACGAAGGTGTACTTGTTCGCGTCGAGCAGGCCGTAGCTCTTCTCGCTCACGACCGGTGCGATCAGCACGTCACGGTGGTCCTTGTGGAAGGTGCTCATGCGAGGGACTCCTCCGCTCCGTTGTCGACCTCGGTCGAGCTGGCAACCGCCTTGACGGACTTGCCAGTTTTCGGGCCGGCGACGAACGCGTCGTAGGCGGCCTTGGTGAACACCACGTCGTCCGAGAGCAGGACGTCGTAGGTGTTGAGCTGGTCGACGGCGAGCAGGTGCACCTCGGTGACGTTGCGCAGCGACAGCCACGTCACGGTGTCGGACCGCTCGAGCACCACGAGGGTGCGTGGTCGGTCGGTGAGACCCGCAAGGGCGGCGAGCGCCTGCTTGGTCGAGGCGGCCTCGCCGGTGACGAGGCTCTCCACCACGTGGATGCGGTCGGCACGGGCCCGGTCGGACAGGGCGCCACGCAGGGCAGCGGCCTTCATCTTCTTGGGCGTGCGCTGGTCGTAGCTGCGCGGCGTCGGTCCGTGCACGACGCCACCGCCGGCGAACTGCGGCGCGCGCGTCGAGCCCTGGCGGGCACGGCCGGTGCCCTTCTGCTTGTAAGGCTTGCGGCCACCGCCGCGCACCTCGGCGCGCGTCTTGGTGGACGCGGTGCCCTGGCGTGCGGCAGCCTGCTGGGCCACGACGACCTGGTGGATCAGCGGGACGTTCACCTGAACGTCGAAGATCTCGGCCGGGAAGTCGACCTTGACAGTCTTGGCAGTCATGCTCAGGCCTCCTGAGGTGTCGACTTGGCCGCGGACCGGACGACCACGAGGCCACCCTTGGGTCCAGGGACGGCGCCCTTGACGAGGATCAGGCCGTTCTCCGCGTCCACGGCGTGGATGGTGACGTTCTGGGTGGTGACGGTGTCGCCACCCATCCGGCCGGCCATCTTCATGCCCTTGAACACGCGACCGGGCGTTGCGCAGCCACCGATCGAGCCGGGCGAACGGTGGTTCTTGTGCGCACCGTGCGAGGCCCGGGAGCCGTGGAAGCCGTGACGTTTCATCACACCGGCATAGCCCTTGCCCTTGCTCGTAGCGGTCACGTCGACCTCGTCGCCGGCAGCGAACAGCTCGGGGCTGAGCTCCTGGCCGACGGAGTACGACGCGGCATCCGCGGTGCGGATCTCCGCCACGTGACGGCGCGGCGTGACGCCTGCCTTGTCGAAGTGCCCGGCGCGCGGCTTGGTCACCTTGCGGCCCTCGATCTCGCCGAACCCGAGCTGGACGGCGTTGTAGCCGTCGGTCTCGGGCAGGCGGACCTGCGTGACCACGTTGGTGGCGGCAGCGATCACTGTCACCGGGACGACACGGTTGTTCTCGTCCCAGGTCTGGGTCATGCCGAGCTTGGTGCCCAGCAGCCCGCGGACGTTACGTTCAAATGTGCTCATGGGATTGCCGACCTTCAGAGCTTGATCTCGATGTCGACACCGGCCGGGAGGTCGAGTCGCATGAGCGAGTCGACCGTCTTCGGCGTAGGGTCGATGATGTCGATTAGACGCTTGTGGGTGCGCATCTCGAAGTGCTCGCGACTGTCCTTGTACTTGTGGGGCGAGCGGATGACGCAGTAGACGTTCTTCTCGGTCGGGAGGGGCACAGGGCCAGCAACCTTCGCGCCCGTACGGGTGACCGTGTCAACGATCTTGCGCGCCGAGGTGTCGATCACCTCGTGGTCGTAGGCCTTGAGCCTGATGCGGATCTTCTGTCCCGCCATAGCTCTCAGTTCGTCCTCTACTTGTCCTGAGCCCTCGCAGGGCTCGTGTACCGCTGAGTATCTCGACGCAACTCCGGGAGGAGTGCTCCGCCCGTGCTCCCACCGACCCCCGAGGTCGGGCGTGTCGCGCGCAGTTCGCACGGACAGCCGACATCGATCTGTCATTGTTGGGGTGGCACCCGACGGGTTTGTCGGGCTCAAAGAGGTCTCCAGGTTCGGTGCAACCGGCGCGTCTTCACGTGCGACACGTCTTCGATGGCGCACCCCGGCGACCTCGCCGGAGCAACCTGACTATCTTGACAGATCGGGGGGCTGCAGATCAAATCCTGACCTCCTCGAGCCCGCCACGAGCGGTGGGGTCAGCTCCCGCGACGGCGGTATGCCAGGTCGGTGACGGTGTGCCCGGCGCGGAGACCGCGCCGCTCGAACCGGGTCACCGGACGCTCGGACCACCGCGGCGCGGGACCGTCGTACACGTCCTCCAGGAGACGTTCATCGTCGAGCACCGCGGTCATCTGCTGCGCGTAGGGTGCCCAGTCGGTCGCCAGGCGCCACAGTCCGCCGTGGGCCAGCCGGGTGGCGGCGAGGCGGGCGAAGGGGGCGTCGACCAGCCGCCGGCCCTCGTGCCGCTTCTTGGGCCAGGGATCGGGGAAGAAGGTCCAGAGCTCGGTGATCCAGCCTTCACCGATCAGGTGCTCCATCGACCACACGGCGTCGACGCTGACCATCCGGACGTTCTCGACCCCGAGCTCCTCGAGACGCAGGAACGTCTGGGCGACGCCCGGACGCCAGACCTCGAAGGCGAGCACGTTCACCTCGGGCCTGCCGGCAGCCAGGGTTGCGGTGGCCTCGCCGATCCCCGATCCGATCTCCAGGACCAGGGGTGCCTCCCGGTCGAAGGCGTCGCGGACGTCGAAACCCGGCGCGTCGACGGCCTCGTCGGCAACCCACCAGTCGCGGTGCCGACGTTCCCAGACCTCCGCCTGACGGTCCGACAACCGACTGGCCCGGCGGCTGTAGCTGAGCACCTCGCGGACCCGACGCCCGTCCTCGGTCAGACCCGTGTGCGGCCGCGGAGCACGCACTCGCTCGGTCATGGCAGGGCTCCTCCGGTGGGTGGGGTACGGCGAGAGGCCCGGCCCCAACGGGACCGGGCCTCTCGGCTGATCAGGCGGCCCGGCGGAACCACGGCCGGGGCACACGGGGGTCTAGCCCCCGTGCGGGATCACTTGGTGATCTTGGTGACGCGGCCCGCACCCACGGTGCGGCCACCCTCGCGGATGGCGAAGCGAAGGCCCTCCTCCATGGCGATCGGCTGGATCAGCTCGACCGACATGTCGGTGTTGTCGCCCGGCATGACCATCTCGGTGCCCTCGGGGAGGGTCACGACGCCGGTCACGTCCGTGGTGCGGAAGTAGAACTGCGGACGGTAGTTGTTGAAGAACGGGGTGTGACGGCCGCCCTCCTCCTTCGAGAGGATGTACACGCTCGCCTCGAAGTTGGTGTGCGGGGTCGTGGTCCCCGGCTTGATGACGACCATGCCGCGCTCGACGTCCTCGCGCTTGGTGCCACGGAGCAGCAGACCGACGTTCTCACCGGCCTGGCCCTCGTCGAGGAGCTTGCGGAACATCTCGATGCCGGTGACGGTGGACTTCATCGAGCCCTCGCGGATGCCGACGATCTCGACCTCCTCGTTCACCTTGACGATGCCGCGCTCGATGCGACCGGTGATCACGGTGCCGCGACCGGTGATCGTGAAGACGTCCTCGACGGGCATGAGGAACGGTTTGTCGACCTCACGCTCGGGCTGCGGGATGGCCTCGTCCACGGCGTTCATCAGCTCGAGGATCGACGCACCCCACTTCTCGTCGCCGTTCAGCGCCGGGAAGGCAGCAACGCGGACCACGGGGATGTCGTCGCCGGGGAACTCGTACTCGTTGAGGAGCTCGCGGACCTCCATCTCGACGAGCTCGATGAGCTCCTCGTCGTCCACCATGTCGCACTTGTTGAGCGCGACCACGAGCGCCGGCACACCGACCTGGCGGGCGAGCAGCACGTGCTCACGCGTCTGGGGCATGGGTCCGTCGGTCGCGGCGACCACGAGGATCGCACCGTCCATCTGCGCCGCACCGGTGATCATGTTCTTGATGTAGTCGGCGTGACCAGGGCAGTCGACGTGCGCGTAGTGGCGCGCCTCGGTCTGGTACTCCACGTGCGCGATCGAGATCGTGATGCCGCGCTGACGCTCTTCAGGGGCCTTGTCGATCTCGTCGAACGGCGTGAAGGGGTTCAGGTCGGGGTACTTGTCGTGCAGCACCTTGGTGATCGCTGCGGTCAACGTCGTCTTACCGTGGTCGATGTGACCAATGGTTCCGATGTTGACGTGCGGCTTAGTCCGCTCGAACTTCGCCTTAGCCACTGGGGCTCCTCCTAGCTAGATTTCTTGACTCGTCTGATTGTTGAGCGCCGGGCTCTGCCAGATCGGCAGGTTACTCGCCGCGGACCTTCTTGATGATCTCGTCGGCGACGTTCTGGGGAACCTCGGCGTACGAGTCGAACTCCATCGAGTACGACGCCTGACCGGAGGTCTTCGACCTCAGATCGCCAACGTACCCGAACATCTCTGACAGCGGAACAAGGGCCTCGACGACTCGGTCGCCGGAGCGTTCGAACATCGAGGAGACCTGTCCACGGCGCGAGTTGATGTCGCCGATCACGTCGCCGAGGAAGCTCTCAGGCGTGGTCACCTCCACCTTGAACATCGGCTCGAGCAGCACCGGTTTGGCCATCCGCGCGGCCTCCTTGAAGGCCTGGCCACCGGCGAGCTTGAACGCCAGCTCGGAGGAGTCGACGTCGTGGTAGGCGCCGTCCTCGAGGGTGAACTTGACGTCCACCATCGGGTACCCGGCGAGCACGCCGAACTCCATCGCACCCTGGCCACCCTGGTCGACCGACGGGATGTACTCACGGGGCACGCGTCCACCGGAGACGTTGTTGACGAACTCGTAGCCCGCACCGGCACCCGTCTCGGGGTCGGTGTTCGGCTCGAGCGAGATCACGACCTTGGCGAACTGGCCCGACCCACCGGTCTGCTTCTTGTGGGTGTAGGAGTGGTTCGCCACCTTCTTGCGGATGGTCTCGCGGTAGGCGACCTGCGGCTTGCCGACGGTGGCCTCCACACGGAACTCGCGCTTCATCCGGTCGACCAGGATCTCGAGGTGAAGCTCGCCCATGCCGGCGATGATCGTCTGCCCGGTCTCCTCGTCGGTCTTGACCGTGAACGTGGGGTCCTCGTCGGAGAGTCGCTGGATGGCGACACCCAGCTTCTCCTGGTCGCCCTTCGTCTTGGGCTCGATGGCGACCTCGATGACCGGTGCAGGGAACGTCATGGACTCGAGGACGACCGGGTCGCTCTGCGCACAGAGCGTCTCGCCGGTGGTGGTGTCCTTGAGCCCCATCACGGCGACGATCTGGCCGGCGCCGACCGACGCGATCTCCTCACGCTTGTTCGCGTGCATCTGGTAGATCTTGCCGATGCGCTCCTTGCGGCCCTTGACCGAGTTGAGCACGGTCGAGCCGGTCTCGAGCTTGCCGGAGTAGACGCGGACGTAGGTCAGCTTGCCGAGGTGCGGGTCGGCCGCGATCTTGTACGCGAGACCGGCGAACGGCTCCTCGTCGCTCGGCCTGCGCTTGAGGATGGTCTCCTCGTCGTTGACCTTGTGGCCCTCGACCGCCTCGATGTCGAGCGGCGAGGGGAGGTACTTCACGACCGCGTCGAGCAGGGGCTGCACGCCCTTGTTCTTGAACGCGGTGCCGGTCAGGACCGGGTTGAGCTTGTCGGCGAGGGTGGCGCGACGGATCGCGGCCTCGAGCTCCTCGACGGAGAGCTCCTCGCCCTCGAGGTACTTCTCCATGACCGCGTCGTCGGCCTCGGCCAGGGTCTCGAGGAGCTTCTCTCGCCACTCGGCGGCCTTGTCGGCCAGCTCGGCGGGGATCTCCTCGACCTCGTAGTCCTCACCCATCACGGTCTCGCCGCGCCAGGTGAGGGCGCGCATGCCGACGAGGTCGACGACGCCGATGAAGTCGCCCTCGGCGCCGATCGGGATCTGCAGCACGAGCGGCGTGGAGTTGAGCCGGTCGACGATCATGTCGACGCAGCGGTAGAAGTCCGCGCCGGTGCGGTCCAGCTTGTTGACGAAGCACATCCGGGGCACCGCGTACTTGTTGGCCTGGCGCCACACGGTCATGCTCTGCGGCTCGACACCGGCGACCCCGTCGAACACGGCGACGGCGCCGTCGAGGACGCGCAGCGAGCGCTCGACCTCGACGGTGAAGTCCACGTGCCCGGGGGTGTCGATGATGTTGATCTGGTGGTCCTTCCACCAGCAGGTCGTCGCGGCGGACGTGATCGTGATGCCGCGCTCCTGCTCCTGCTCCATCCAGTCCATGACGGCAGCGCCCTCGTGGACCTCACCGATCTTGTAGGTGATGCCGGTGTAGAAGAGGATCCGCTCGGTCGTGGTGGTCTTACCGGCATCGATGTGCGCCATGATGCCGATGTTGCGGACCTTGTTCAGGTCGGTGGTGATGTCGACGGCCACTTCTCAGTGATCCCCTCGGAGTTGGTGCTCAGGTCAGGTGGGCTGCGGCGCTGGTGGCGGGTACGACCCCGCGGGCCGGTCGACCTCGGGAGGTCGGACCGACGGCGTCGTACCGCCGGTCACCAGCGGTAGTGCGCGAAGGCCTTGTTGGACTCGGCCATCTTGTGGGTGTCCTCACGACGCTTCACTGCTGCGCCGAGGCCGTTCGAGGCGTCGAGGATCTCGTTCATGAGACGCTCGGCCATCGTCTTCTCGCGCCTGGCCTGGGCGTAGCTGACCAGCCAGCGCAGCGCGAGCGTCGTCTGACGCGTGCCCCGCACCTCGACCGGAACCTGGTAGGTGGCGCCACCGACGCGGCGGCTGCGCACCTCGAGGGCCGGACGTACGTTGTCCAGGGCGCGCTTGAGCGTGACGACCGGGTCGGTGCCGGTCTTCTCGCGGCAGCCCTCGAGGGCGGTGTAGACGATGCGCTGGGCAACCTGCTTCTTGCCGTCCTGCAGCACCTTGCTCACCAGCTGCGTGACGACGGGGCTGCCGTAGACCGGGTCGACGTCGACCGGGCGCTTCGGGGCGGGACCCTTGCGCGGCATTAGCTCTTCTCCTTCTTCGCGCCGTAACGGCTGCGAGCCTGCTTGCGGTTCTTCACGCCCTGGGTGTCGAGCGAACCGCGGATGATCTTGTAACGGACACCGGGAAGGTCCTTCACACGACCGCCGCGCACGAGCACGATCGAGTGCTCCTGCAGGTTGTGACCGACACCCGGGATGTAGGCCGTGACCTCGATGCCGCTGGACAGGCGCACACGGGCGACCTTGCGGAGGGCGGAGTTCGGCTTCTTCGGGGTGGTCGTGTAGACACGCGTGCACACGCCCCGTCGCTGGGGCGAACCCTTCAGAGCGGGCGTCTTGTTCTTCGACACCTTGTCCTGGCGGCCCTTGCGGACCAACTGCTGGATGGTGGGCACCGCGTGGTTCCCCTTCGTTAATGAGTACTGGTCTCTTCGGTGATGCTGTCTGAGTTCGTACGGTCCTGCTGGGCTGCGCCGCGCGCCTCGTCGATGCTCCCCCGCGGTCGGGCGTGTCGCCCGCTCCACGACTCACCGCGGATTTCTCCGCGTCAGAAGAGCCTCGATTGAACGCTGCGATCGCAGCCACGTGGCTCGCTGCGGATCCTCGTCCTTCGTCGCCGAAGGCCTGGTCCCGGTTCGGAGCACACGCGATGGCCTGGGTCGTCCCAGGCACGCTGAAAAAGATTACCGGCTCGCCGGAGCAGGGTCAAAACGAGCACCCGCACCCTGCGGTAGAGCCGAGCTGCGAGACATGCTCTACGGGGAGCCGGGCGCGAACAGCTCGGACAGGTGAACGGCCGCGACGCCCGCCAGGTCGTCGAGCTGGGTGCGGCAGGAGAACCCGTCGGCAAGTACCACGGCACCGGGCCCGGCCGCGCGGACCGCGGGCAGCAGGGCGTGCTCGGCGACGGCCACCGACACCTCGTAGTGCCCCTTCTCGACCCCGAAGTTGCCCGCCAGTCCGCAGCACCCGCCCACGCGGGTCACGACCGCACCGGCGCGTTCCAGCAGCCGCGCATCCGCCTCCCACCCCAGCACGGACGCATGGTGGCAATGGGGCTGGGCGACGACGGTCGTCCCCGCGAGGTCGGGAGGCGACCAGTGCGGGAGGGACTCCAGCAGCTCGGCGAGCGTGCGTACGCCGGCGGCGAGCTCCGCTGCGCGCGGGTCGTCGGTGAGCTGCACGAGGTCGGTGCGGAGCGCCGCGACGCACGAGGGCTCGAGGCCGACGACCGGCACCCCTGAGGCGACGAAGGGGTGCAGCACGTCGACGGTGCGGCCGACCACCCGTCGCGCGGCGTCGAGCTGACCGGTGCTGATCCAGGTGAGGCCACAGCAAGCCCCCTCCCCCACGACCGCGACGGTGAGCCCGGCGTGCTCGAGCAGGGTCACCGCCGCCCGGCCGGGACCGGTGGCGAAGTAGTCGGTGAAGG